>ENA-OQHL01001334-OQHL01001334.1-human-gut-metagenome-genome-assembly--contig:-NODE-1334-length-12727-cov-3.014127_pt1 | contig 12727 bp, 14 predicted proteins | sample MGYA00242565_ERZ504723 | MGnify/ENA primary metagenome ERZ504723 (study PRJEB26092, sample SAMD00036211) | human gut metagenome | host: Homo sapiens | study: EMG produced TPA metagenomics assembly of... | reverse complement strand
AGGCATTATTCAAGGAATTACTCAATATCCCCGAAGGCTATTCGGTACTGTTCCTGGGTGGAGGTGCTAGTATGGAGTTCTGCATGGTTCCTTATAACTTCCTGGAAAAAAAAGCTGCTTACCTGAATACAGGCGTATGGGCTAAGAAAGCAATGAAAGAAGCTAAAGGGTTTGGTGAAGTTGTAGAAGTTGCTTCCTCTGCTGAAGCTACATATACTTACATCCCGAAAGATTACACAATTCCTGCTGACGCAGATTATTTCCACATAACTACCAATAACACGATTTACGGTACAGAATTAAAAGAAGATCTCAACTCTCCGGTTCCGATGGTTGCCGATATGTCTTCTGATATTTTCTCTCGTCCGATCGACGTTTCCAAATATATCTGTATCTATGGTGGTGCGCAGAAGAATCTGGCTCCTGCCGGTGTTACATTCGTTATCGTGAAGAATGATGCGGTAGGTAAAGTTTCTCGTTACATCCCGTCAATGCTAAACTATCAGACTCATATCGATAACGGTTCTATGTTCAACACTCCTCCGGTAGTGCCTATCTATGCTGCACTGTTGAACCTGCGTTGGATTAAGGCACAGGGTGGTGTGAAAGAAATGGAACGTCGTGCTATCGAAAAGGCTGATATGCTGTACGCTGAAATCGACCGTAACAAACTGTTCGTAGGTACTGCTGCCAAAGAAGACCGTTCACGCATGAACATCTGTTTCGTGATGGCTCCCGAATACAAGGATCTGGAAGCTGACTTCATGAAGTTCGCTACAGAAAAAGGTATGGTAGGTATCAAAGGACATCGTTCTGTGGGTGGTTTCCGTGCATCTTGCTACAATGCTCTGCCGAAAGAAAGTGTACAAGCTTTGATCGACTGCATGCAGGAATTTGAAAAACTTCATTAATAATATAAATAGAGTCACCACAGATTGCACGGATTTACACTGAAATCTTATTGAATATAGTGTGTAGGCCGGTGAAGTCTGTGGTGAATCTTTTTTAAAAGATACAGATAAATTATGAAAGTACTTGTAGCTACTGAAAAACCGTTTGCCAAAGTTGCTGTAGACGGTATCCGTAAAGAAATCGAAGCAGCCGGATATGAGCTTGCTTTGCTGGAGAAATATACCGATAAAGCACAGTTGCTGGATGCAGTGAAAGATGCTAATGCTATCATTATCCGTAGTGATATTATTGATGCAGAGGTGCTGGATGCTGCTAAAGAACTGAAGATTGTAGTTCGTGCTGGTGCCGGATACGATAATGTAGACCTGGCTGCCGCTACCGCTCACAATGTTTGCGTGATGAATACTCCGGGACAGAACTCCAATGCTGTTGCCGAACTGGCTTTGGGCATGATGGTATACGCCGTTCGTAACTTCTATAACGGTACTTCCGGTACAGAATTGATGGGCAAGAAACTGGGTATCCATGCATACGGAAACGTTGGTCGTAACGTTGCCCGTGTAGCTAAAGGCTTCGGAATGGAAGTGTACGCCTATGACGCTTTCTGTCCGAAAGAAGTGATTGAGAAAGATGGCGTGAAGGCACTTGACTCTGCAGAAGAACTGTACAAGACTTGTCAGGTAGTGTCTCTTCATATCCCGGCAACTGCTGAAACGAAGAACTCTATCAACTACGCTTTGCTGAAAGAGATGCCAAAAGGCGCTATGCTGGTGAACACTGCCCGTAAGGAAGTGATCAACGAAGCCGAGCTGATCAAATTGATGGAAGACCGTGCCGACTTCAAGTATATGACAGATATTATGCCTGCTGCTAATGCGGAATTTGCTGAGAAGTTTGCAGGACGTTATTTCTCTACTCCGAAGAAGATGGGTGCACAGACTGCCGAAGCAAATATCAATGCCGGTATTGCTGCTGCTCAACAGATTGTCGGTTTCCTGAAAGACGGCTGTGAGAAGTTCAGAGTAAACAAATAATGAGATGAATAGTAAGACTGCTTATCGTTGCTCAGTCACTTATTTGATGATAGGTGCTGGTGTACATTAAGTAGTATATTCAGAAATATGTTATCAGATTTCGCCCTCGGCTTTTGCGAGGGCGTATCTGTTGTACTAATCTTAAAAACATACCATGACTTATGGCTATAATCAAACCTTTTAAGGGCGTTCGCCCTCCACAAGACCTGGTTGAACAGGTTGCTTCCCGTCCTTACGATGTATTAAACTCAGAAGAAGCGCGTACAGAAGCAGCTGGAAATGAAAAATCCCTTTATCATATCATTAAGCCCGAGATTGACTTTCCTGTTGGTACGGATGAACACGATGAACGTGTTTATGAGAAAGCTGCCGAAAACTTCCGGCTGTTTCAGGATAAAGGCTGGTTAGTGCAGGATGCAAAGGAAAACTATTACATCTATGCCCAGACCATGAACGGGAAAACTCAGTATGGACTGGTAGTAGGCGCTTATGTTCCTGACTATATGAACGGTATCATCAAGAAGCATGAGCTTACCCGTCGTGACAAGGAAGAAGACCGTATGAAGCATGTCCGTGTGAACAATGCGAATATCGAACCTGTATTCTTTGCCTATCCCGATAATGCGAAATTGGATACAATCATTCGGAAATACACAGCCGAAAAGCCTGTTTACGACTTTATCGCTCCGGGTGATGGCTTCGGACATACTTTCTGGATTGTTGACCAGGACGAAGATATCGCTGCAATTACTGCAGAATTTGCTAAAATGCCGGCATTATATATTGCCGACGGGCATCATCGTTCCGCTGCTGCTGCTCTGGTAGGTGCCGAGAAAGCAAAGCAAAACGCGAACCATCGTGGCGATGAAGAGTATAACTATTTCATGGCTGTATGTTTCCCTGCCAATCAATTGACTATCATCGACTATAACCGTGTAGTAAAAGACCTCAACGGGCTGACTCCCGAACAATTTCTTGCTGCATTGGATAAGAATTTTGTTGTAGAAGAAAAGTAGTGTGGGGATCCTGCTGGGTGTCATCGCCCTGTCGGGAAGTCTGGGAACACCCTGGCCGTGGCTTCGATTGTCCGTGATCGGTGCCCTGCATTATGAGACCCAGGTGGCGCAGGCAGCAGCGGAGCAGGTGGGAATGAGCACATTGTCTGCTGCGGAAATGACACCGCAGGCATTTTCCACGATCGCCCTGCTCATGAGCATCTGCATTATCTGGGGCATGGCATTGTCCATTTTCCTGAATAAAAAATATACACAGAAGCTGACCTCGAATAAAAAATCCGGCAAGCCGGGCTTCGGAGATATGGCAATGACTGCCATGTTCATCGGACTGGTCAGCACCTACATCGGAAGATATCTCGGCGGTTTTGTATCGGAGAACGGATTGTTTACGTTTCACGGAGATTACATTCCGTTAGTGGTAATGGCGGTATCGGCACTGGTGATGGCAGGATTTGTATACCTCATTGAGAAAAAAGGAAAAGCCTGGGTGGACAGCTTTTCCATTGCCGGAAGCATGATCATCGGCATGACAGCAGCCGTACTGGTGGGATTGCTGTAAAGGCTGACGTGACAACCTTAAAATTTGATTCGCAATTCCTCCAACGGAAGGAATCGTCTGCGGAATGGAGCTTAATATGAAAACGGATAGCATGACAATAGATAATAAGGAACTGAATAATGTAGAAGCAACAAAGGAGCAGACCGGGCAGACTTCGGATACCTGGCAGATCTATACGAAGAAAACACATATCATCGGACGGACAGTCAGCATTGTCACATTAGTAATGTTAGTGGGAGCACCGTTTCTCATCGGTAAGCTTTTAGGTGCGTATCCGGATCTGGGGCTGTCGGCAAGGGGTTTCTCTCTGTGGGAATCGTATGGCTGGTCAGCAGCATCGCGGAGTTTTTGATCTACACACCGATGCTGGGAGCCGGCGGCGGATACCTGGCATTTATCACCGGTAACCTGATCAATATGAAGATCCCCTGTGCGGTCAATGCGAGAGACATGGTAGGAGCGAAGACAGGAACCCCGGAAAATGAGATCATCTCCACGATCTCCATCGCCACATCTTCTCTGGTGACAATCCTCGTTCTGGCACTGGGCGTGTTGTTGATGGTGCCGCTGCAGCCCGTGCTGCAGAGCGAAGTATTGCAGCCGGCCTTTGAAAATGTGGTTCCGGCGTTGTTCGGAGCCATGGCTTATAAATATTACCGCAAAAATATGAAGATCGCCGCATTGCCGCTGATCCTTATGAGTCTGCTGTTTATTCTGGTGCCGTCACTGATCGGCTCTACCAGCTTTATGATCGTTCCGTCCGGTGCCATTGCCATCGGTGTGGCATATCTGATGTTCCGGAAAAAGAATATGCAGAGCCCGGAACAGACAAAAGCTGATCCCGACAGGGCAAATACCGGGGATGAATAGTCAGAAGGCTATACGAACAGAAAACAGATGAATGGAAAAAGGGCCAAACCTGTCAGGTTATGTGAGTAATAGAAGGAAGCGCCCGGAAAAGAGGAAATATGAAATATATAGGTTTCATTTTACTGGCAGTGATCATTGCAATTATATTGTTGTTACTGATCGCGGTGATCCGTACCTTACTGATGCCTGGGAAGACTTCTTCCTACGTGGCAGAGGAACCGGAGGAGGAATCCCTGGCACTGGCACAGAAACTTTCCAAAATGATCCAGTATGATACCACCTCCCATGCCAATGTGGCAGAGGTGGAGAAGTTCCTGGGGTTCCACAAAGTGTTGGAGGAATTGTTTCCTTTGGTACATGAGAAACTGGAAAAGACAGAGATTGACGGCAACCTGTTATTTTACTGGAAGGGAAAAAGCTCTGAGAAGCCGATCCTGCTCATGAGCCATCAGGACGTAGTGCCGGCGGAGGGTGAGTGGACCCATGCACCTTTTTCCGGAGATATTGCGGAAGGAAAGGTATGGGGGCGAGGCGCGTCCGATACCAAATGCTCTGTGATGGCATTTTTCCAGGCAGTGGAAGAATTGTTGGCAGAGGGCTTCGTACCACCCACTGATGTCTATCTGGCAAGTTCCTGTACGGAAGAGTGGGGTGGGGACGGTGCACCGAAGATCGTAGCGGAGCTGCAGCGCAGGGGGATTGAACTGTTCCTGGTATGTGATGAGGGCGGTGGTATCATCACGGAGCCCATCGGTGGAATCCACGGTAATTTTGCCATGGTGGGAGTATTTGAAAAAGGCAAGGCGGATGTGAAATTTACCGCAAGGAGCAACGGCGGCCATGCCAGCACACCGGTAAAGGGAACCCCTATCGCCAGATTGTCGGCATTCGTCAATGAAGTGGAGACGCATTCACCGTTCCGGAAAAAGATGCTGCCGGAGGTATCCGCCATGTTCACAGCACTGGCGCCTTATGCCGGGTTTGGAATGAAACTGGTATTTGGAAATCTGTGGCTGTTTGGCCCCTTATTAAAAGCGGTGATGCCATCACTCAGTGCACAGGCAGGAGCGATGTTAAAGACCACGATAGCGTTTACGGTACAGAAGGGATCCGATGCCTATAATGTGCTGCCCCAGGAGGCTTATGTGGGTGCCAACATGCGTTTTATTCCCCATCAGGGAGAGAAAGAGAGCCTGGAGATCATCAAAAAAGTGGCAGACAAATACGGTCTGGAGACCGAAGTGCTGCATGCCAATGATTATACGCCGCCTGTGGATATTCACGGAGAAGCATTCCATCTGGTGGAGCAGACCATCGCAGATACTTTCCCGGGACTGCCTTCCAGCCCTTATGTTATGACAGGCGCGACAGATGCACAGTTCTATCAGCCTATCTGTAAGAGCTGTATCCGTTTTGCACCGGTGATCTATGGACCGGAGCAGATGAAGGGAATGCATGGATTGAACGAAAATATTGAGTATAACTGTCTGCCCGGAGCTGTCAGATTCTATAAGAATCTGATCCGCGCGGAGAAATAAGGAGCGACACTTATGAACACCATGACTACATTATTGCTGGACATGAAAGCTTTGATCCCATGCAGATGACGACCGGGGATGTATATATTGAGGATATCGCTCATGCGCTGAGCTTACTGTGTCGGGGCGGTGGACAGCTGAGCATTTTTATTCGGTGGGACAGCATTCTCTCAACTGTGCTGCGGAAGCGAAAGCCAGAGGCTGGTCGGAGAGGCAGCAGCTGGCCTGTCTGCTTCATGATGCCAGTGAGGGATATATTTCTGATATTATTCGCCCGGTGAAGATATACCTGTCCAATTATCTGGAAATTGAAAGTAAGATTATGGGAACGATCCTCACGCATTTCGGACTGGATGACCTGACGGAAGAAGAGAGCTGTCGTTGGAAGCAGATTGATGATGAGATCCTGGAACTGGAACTGAAGACGCTGCTTCACGGAGAAGAGAACCGAGAGGTACCGAAGTTATTGTCGGTACCGGATCTGGCGGAGCATACACCGGGAGAGATCGAGATCCGGTTCTTGCAGGAGGCAGAACGGCTGGGGGTGTACGGAAGTGATCGTTGACAAGAAGCCAAAGCACAGTTCAGTCACAGTGATGTGTGTCCTGGCATATCTGGATCGTTATGTCTATCCGGTACTGATTCTGCTGGCTGGACTGCTGGCGGAACTGTTCCGGGATAGAAATACCATGCTGTGCGTTCTGGCACTGGGTATATTGCTGGATGGCATCTATAATCTGGTGGGCTACCTGTGCCGTTGGAAACATATTTACCTCTGCTATCAGAGCATGAGCCATACGAAGATGACCCCCACACGTATCGAGTGGGAGCGGCTGGCAAAAAAAGATGCTTACGGTGTGCCGACTACGCTGATTATTGGCGGAATCGTGGGGATATTGGTGAGTACTTTTCTCAAGTAGTGGGAATAAATACTGAATATGTGAAAAAAGTTGTGGAAAAGTCTGACAAGTGTGCTATAATAAATGTAAGTGCTTACATGGACTTGTATCATAAATAGAAATCAATGACATATGTTCCGGAAGGCATGGTATATTTTAGAATAGCAGATCGTCAGATTGGAAAGGGAGGTTATTTATGGGATTTTTAACAGGTAAAACAGCAATTATTACAGGAGCAGGACGTGCTGTCTTAGAAGATGGAAGCTGTGGTTCTATTGGTTATGGAATTGCGACAGCTTATGCTAAAGAAGGAGCTAATCTTGTCATTACAGGACGTAATGTTAAAAAATTAGAAGCTGCTAAAGAAGAATTAGAAAGATTATATGGTATCAAAGTTTTAACAGTTCAAGCAGATGTCAATGCTGGTGCTGATAATGAAGCCGTTGTTAACAATGTTGTTAAACAAGCAATGGATACTTATGGAAGAATCGATGTTTTGATCAATAATGCGCAAGCATCAGCATCAGGAGTAACATTAGCTGATCATACAACAGAACAATTTGATCTAGCAATGTATTCAGGACTCTATGCAGCCTTCTATTATATGAAAGCATGTTATCCATATTTAAAAGAAACAAAAGGATCAGTTGTCAACTTTGCTTCTGGAGCAGGATTATTTGGAAACTATGGACAATGTTCATATGCTGCTGCCAAAGAAGGAATCCGTGGATTAACACGTGTAGCTGCTAATGAATGGGCAAAAGATGGAATCAATGTCAATGTGGTATGTCCTTTAGCTTGGACGGCACAATTAGAACAATTTGAAAAAGCATATCCAGAAGCCTTCAAAGCAAATGTTAAAACACCACCAATGGGACATTTTGGAAATAATGAATTAGAAATTGGACGTGTCTGTGTACAACTTGCTAATCCTGATTTTAAATATATGACAGGAGAAACACTTACATTAGAAGGTGGACTTGGTTTAAGACCTTAATCATTAATCACTCTTAGGAGTGATTTTTTTTATGTATTCTTTTATAATGAATATATAGGAAAGAAGGAATGGTTATGAAGTATGCATTAATTAATGGAAAAATTTTAAATGGTCATCAGGATATGGAAGTAGAAACAGGGAAAGCAATTTTTATTGAAAATGAAAAAATTGTGGCTATTGAACCTTATCGTAATTTAGATAAATCTTATCAAATTATTGATTTACAAGGAAAATATATTTTGCCAGGACTGATCAATATGCATGTCCATCTTGCCGGAAATGGGAAACCACAAAAGAAACAAAAAGATAATGAAAAGACAGTTAAAATGTTGATGTCTAATCCATTATCACGAAAAATTACGTATAAAGTGGTTTCTAATTTTGCTAAAACAGAACTATTAAGTGGTGTTACAACGATTCGTACTGTAGGCGGTATTTCTCATTTTGATTCAAAATTAAGAGATGAAATTTTAAGTGGAAAAAGTTGTAGGACCAAGAATTGTTGCTAGTAATGAAGGAATTTCTGTACCTCATGGCCATATGGCAGGTTCGGTCGCAATTGCAGCTTCTACGATTGATGAAGCACTTGCTTTAGTTGATAAGGCTAAAAATGAAAAAGTAGACTTAATTAAGTTAATGATTACAGGCGGTGTTTTAGATGCTAAAGAAAAAGGTGTTCCTGGGGAACTTAAGATGGCTCCAGAAATGGTTAAAGCAGTATGTGACAAAGCGCATTCTTTAGGTTATAAAGTGGCAGCTCATGTTGAATCACCTGAAGGAGTAAAAGTAGCTTTAGAAAATGGGGTAGATTCTATTGAACATGGAGCAAAGCTTGATCAAGAAATGATTAATTTATTTAAAGAAAAAAAGGCCTTTTTTATGTACGACGATTTCACCAGCACTTCCGTTTGCGTTGTTTGATCCAAGTATTTCCAATGTTTCAGAAATAGAAAAATACAATGGTGAACTCGTTTTCAATGGTATTATTGATTGTGCAAAGCAAGCATTAGAAAATGATATACCTGTTGTTTTAGGAAATGATGTAGGATGTCCATGGGTGAGTCAATATGACTTCTGGCGAGAACTTTATTATTTCCATAAATACATTGGAGTTTCTAATCAGTTTGCACTTTATAGCGCAACATCATTGGCTGCTAAATACGCAGGTTTAGAAGAAATAACAGGAAGTATTGATGTTGGTAAGGATGCAGATATGATCGTTGTAAGTGAAAATCCTTTAGATGATTTAAAAGCTTTAAGATATGTTGAAAAAGTATTTACACGTGGTAAATTAATTGATTATCCAAAGGTAAAAATCAATAAAACAGTAGAAACAGAATTAGATAAGTATTTATAAGGAGTTAGTTATGAACAGAAAATTTTTCTTTTTTGACATTGATGGAACATTAGCAGTAGGAACACCAGGAAGACAATACATTCCTGAATCAACAAAAAAAGCAATTCGCATGTTAAAAGAACAAGGACATTTTGTAGCAATAGCTACAGGAAGAAGCTATGCTATGGCTGTAGATCATATGAAAGAACTTGGCTTTGAAAATATGGTCAGTGATGGTGGCAATGGAATTACCATTAATAATGAATTAATTACGATTAAGCCCCTTGATTATCAAAAATGTTTAAATCTTATAGATGAATGTAAAGAAAAGAACTTTATTTGGGCTATATCACCTGATAATAAAACAAGAAGATTAGCACCTGATTCTCGCTTTTATGATTTTACACATGATGTCTATATGGATACTGAGGTTGTAGATGGTCTTGATCCTAGAAATTATGATCAAATCTTTAAAGTTTATGTGGCATGTTTTGCGCCAGAGGAACAAAAATTAGAAACGTTAAAAGAATTACCTTGGTGTCGTTTCCATAAAGAATATTTATTTGTAGAACCAGGTGATAAATCAGTTGGTATTAAAATGATGGTTGACCATTTTAACGGTGACTATAAAGATGTGGTTGTTTTTGGTGATGAAAAAAATGATTTAAGCATGTTTAGAGATGAATGGACAAGTATTGCGATGGGAAATGCTATCGATGAATTAAAAGAAAAAGCGACTTATGTAACAACACCATGTGATCAAGATGGTATTTATAATGCGTGTGTTCATTTTGGTTGGATAAAAGAAAATGATTAAAAGTAATAAAATGACGGAGTGAACACCACTCCGTATTTTTTAATCATAGAAAATTGTTGACTCTCCCCTTAGGGGACAATTCATAATTTGAAAGAGAAAAGGAGAATCAAATCATGTTAAAAATCGGAGAATTTTCAAAGTTGTCTCATTTAACAATCAAAGCACTTCGTTTTTATGAAAAAAGAGGTCTTTTGATTCCGCGAAAAGTAGATGAACAAACAGGGTATCGTTTTTATGAAACAAGTCAACTAAAAGAGGCAGCACGAATTAAGTCGTATCGTCAATTAGGGCTAACAATTGAAGAAATACAAGCAATTAATAAAGGTACTAATCTAAAGGAAGTGCTTATTTCTAAATCAAAAGTATTAGAAAGTCAAAAAGAAGAAATTGAAAGCCGTCTTTTGATGATTCATCATCTTTTGGATGATAATGAAATACAATATCAAGTAATAGAAAAAATGATACCTGAAACAATTGTCTATTATAGTGAAGTAAAGGTAAAAAGTTATTCGGATATGATGAAAATTATTCCAAGCTTAAAAAAAGAATGCAAGGAATTGAATCCACATGTAAAATGTAAAAATCCACCATATGAATTTTGTGAATATTTGGATAATGAACATAAAGAAAGTGATATTTGGATTCGACATAATGAAGCAATGGAATGTATGGGCGAAGAAAGTGCACGAATTATGTTTAAAAAGATACCAGAAACAAAGGTATTAAGTATCTTTTATAAAGGAGCTTATGATAAAATTGGTGTGGCGTATAGTTTTCTTATGAAATATGTAGAGGATAATGGTTATCAAGTATCGGGACGATCAAGAGAATGTTATATTGATGGTATTTGGAATAAAGAATCAGTTGATGAGTGGCTTACAGAAATTCAAATACCTATTGTTTAGGAGAAAAGAAAGATGATTTTTGATTTAAAAAAAGAATATAAAGAATATTATAGGCCTAAAAATAAACCGGAAATTATTAATATGCCTTCATTCAATTATATCGCAGTAAGAGGAAAAGGCAATCCTAATGAAGAAGATGGAAGTTATCAACAAGCCATTCAGGTACTTTATGCAGTGGCGTATACTTTAAAAATGAGTTATAAAACAGATTATCAAATTAAAGGCTTTTACCAATATGTTGTACCGCCACTTGAAGGTTTTTGGTGGCAAGAAAATGTAGAAAATATTGATTATTTACATAAAGAAAATTTTCACTGGATTTCAGTCATAAGACTTCCTGACTTTATTACAAAAAAAGATTTTGATTGGGCAGTAAAAAGAGCATCTATTAAAAAGAAGATAGATTGTTCAAAAGCGGAATTTTTTACCTTTGAAGAAGGATTATGTGTGCAAATGATGCATCAAGGATCTTTTGATGATGAAATAAATACAGTGGAAATAATGAATCAATTTCTTCAAGAAAAGGGTTATCAAAATGATTTTAGTAAATCAAGATTGCATCATGAAATTTATTTATCAGATGCAAGAAAAATTGCTCCGGAAAAATGGAAAACAGTGATTCGTCATCCAATATGTAAAATTAATAAAAAATAATGAATTAATGAAGGAAAATAATGTTTGACATTGTTATAAATATATAGTATGATGACAAGGCAGTAAATGAATAGCAGCACATAGAGGATTAAAAAATGCGTTAATATCAAATGATTGCAAAGTACCTGGCTGCAATGGGAAATGCTTAATATTAACACTTATTAATTGATCTATGCAATGTTATTGCTTTATGCAAATAAAACAATATACGGAGGAAAATTTATGGCACGTTATACAGGACCACAATGGAAAATCTCTCGTCGTTTAGGATTCTCAATCTTAGAAAACGGGAAAGAATTAAACAGAAGAGCTTATGCTCCAGGTCAACATGGACAAAAAAGAAAAAAACAAACTGAATATGGATTACAATTAGCAGAAAAACAAAAAGTAAGACATATGTATGGAGTTAATGAAAAACAATTCCACAACACATTTAATCAAGCAGGTAAAATGGAAGGTATCCATGGTTACAACTTCTTATGCTTATTAGAAAGAAGATTAGACAATGTTGTTTATAGATTAGGTTTTGCTTCTACAAGAAGACAAGCTAGACAATTAGTAAACCATGGTCATTTCTTAGTAAATGGTGTTAAAACTGATATCCCATCATACAGAGTAAATGTTGGAGATGTTATCGAAGTAAGAGAAAGATCATTAAATTTAGCAGTTATTAAAGAAGCTTTAGAAAACAAAGTTGCAACTCCAGCTTTCGTTGAAGTTGATACTAATAAATTAACTGGTAAATTAACTCGTTTACCTGAAAGATCTGAATTAAACTCAGAAATCAATGAATCATTAATCGTTGAATACTACAACAGACTTGGTTAATAAGAAAAACAGCTTTTATAGCTGTTTTTTTGTATATAAAGGAGAATTTATGAACGCAAAGCTCATTATTTATCGTAAGGAAAAGATTCAAAATTATGAATCATTAAAACAATTATGTTTGTTGATGAACATTGAAATAATTTTATTGAATGAACAGATGACACAAAATAAAGTTAAAGATATTTTAAATAAAAAGATTAAAAAAACAAAAAAGAATAATTTAGAACCAGCGGTTGTTGTTTTTTCAAATGTTGCATCTTTACAAATGGATCAAATATTACCAAAATTAAAAAATAATTCAACACTTTGTTTAAAAGCTGTTGTGACAGCAATAAATTATAATTGGACATTTGAAAAGTTAG
>ENA-OQHL01001331-OQHL01001331.1-human-gut-metagenome-genome-assembly--contig:-NODE-1331-length-12741-cov-2.006897_pt1 | contig 12741 bp, 9 predicted proteins | sample MGYA00242565_ERZ504723 | MGnify/ENA primary metagenome ERZ504723 (study PRJEB26092, sample SAMD00036211) | human gut metagenome | host: Homo sapiens | study: EMG produced TPA metagenomics assembly of... | reverse complement strand
TGTCCACACGATGGTCTTTATTCCGCTTTTATGAGTATATATCCATACCAATGCAACCGAACCGACAGCAATCAGCCAAAAGGGAACGTGCATTTCCTGAAATACATACGTATGGAGAATGAGGCATGCGCTTGGGACGCAGCTGCAAACCGAGCAGACTTTCGAACGTACGCTCGGCGGGGCCACCCATCGCGCGCTCGCGGCGCATCATCTCACGCAACTGTTCGATATGAGGCAGATGGGCCATACCGGCGCGCCACACCACGCAATCCACCCAGCCCTCGACCATCGCCAGCAGCGATTCCAGCGAAGCCAGCGCCTCGCGCTGTTCGGGAGTGTCGGGGATGCCGACCTTGGTGAGATTCACCGCGCCGGAAATCGACTCCGGATCCATCGACGTGGCGTCACGCAGCTGTTCCTCCATCGCATCCAGATCGATGGAGATGCCGCGTGCGTACTTGCCGATGAGCGCCTCGAAACGCGGCATCAGCCACGGTACCGAGGCGTACAGGCGGGCGTGAGCCATTTCCTGCAGGGCCAGGAAGGAAAGCACTTCAGATTCGGGGATTTTCTCGGTGGTCTCGAATCCGGAGAGCGCAGCCTCGAACGCGGCGGCGTCGGCGGCATCGGCGGAAGCATCAGAGCCGGAGACTTGGGCGGTACCGTCAGTTGCCGGAGTATCGCTGTTGCCGGCCGAAGTGAAGCCAATGGGATTGGCAGAAGCGTCGGTGGATGTGGAGAACGGATTGACCGAGTCGGTTGAAGTGCCGGCCGTGTCGGCCTCGGCCGCAGAAGCCTCACCGTTCAGCATCTTCGCGTATTCGGTGGCGTTCTGGGCAATCAGTCCACCAGCCGGGTTCTTCAGCAACGCGATGCCCTGATCGAAGCTGCCATGCACTTCATGGCTCAGATTGCCGGCCGCATGCCCCAACTGCATGGCAAAGGACGTGTTGCCCAGCAGCTTCATCAGTTGGGCTGGGTCTTTCATACCGTCGGGAATCGGAATCGGCACCGGTCCGGCGAACATGCCGGCAATCTCGCCATCGCCGAACGCGCCGCCAAGACGCTCCGAAATCACCGAAGCCAAAGCGTCGTTCATCGACTCGGCCACAGGAGCTGCGAACTTCGCCCACTGGTCGATGGTGCCCTCCACCCAGCCGGCGCGGGTCAGCACATCCGGATCGCCGGGTGCGGGATTGAACTCGCAGGCGGTATCCAGCCACAGGTTCGCCTCACTCATCGCGCGGCGAGCCGCCTCGCCATCCACGGCGGACACGCTGGATGCAGAACCGGAGGCGTTGGCCTGCTGCAAGGCAATCGACTTGGCGAGCTTGACGTTGATCGGCCCTTCCTCGACAGTGCGCTGCATATCACCCATCGTGTTGAGTCCGCCGGCGCTGAACGCGGCCATCATCTGCTGGACTTCAGATGGATTGGGCAGTCGGCTGGGGTCCTGACTCATCAGCTGTTCACGGATCTCCTCAGGCAACTGGCTGATCTGCTGCCAGGCCATCTCACCCTGAATGGGGCCGAAGCATTTGATCAGCCACTCGTGAATCGCGTTGTCGTCCATGCGTATCCTTCTTTGCCGCGGTGTGTTACCCCAAGTGTAGGGTCTGCCCGGGCCTGTTCGCTTGTGGCCGAGCATTATTTTCGGTTTATGTTCGTTTTCGGCCGATTTCGGCCCTCCGCTTACACTGTAGGGTATGTTTGCACGCCACAGGAATCAGGAACCAGACCTCGTCCAGGAGCAGGAGAGCCCGACTGCGGATTCGGAAGCGGGAGATGAGCACATGCCATCGTTCGAAGTGAAGCATGATTCGCGCCTATCTCGTGGAATCAGCCGTGCTCGGGCCTATGCGGCCGCTCGTCCGAAACGCCATTTCGTCGGTGCATTCGCCGTGTTGCTTGGTGTGGTGATTCTGCTGCTGCCCAGCCCGTACGTCATCGAGATGCCCGGACCCACCCAGGATGTGCTGGGCAAAGTTGAGGATGGTGCGGTTATCGACATCACTGGTACCGGCGTGACGACATATAAGGATTCCGGCAAGCTGCTGCTGACCACGGTGAACGCGTCCGGCGTGCCCGGGTACCCGATCATCAACGCGCAGGCCGTCTGGGGTTGGGCCAATCCGCAGGTGGAGGTCATGCCGCGTGAGGCCACGGTACCGGTGGGCCAGAGTGCGGACCAGTATCAGAAGAAAGTCGAACAAGACATGGCCGGTTCCCAGGATTCGGCCAGTGCCGTCGGTCTGGCGTATGCCAAAGCCCATGCGGACGAACTGGACATTGACGCCAGTGCATTGCAACACGCCAAGGTGACGATGCACGTGGACAGCATCGGCGGGCCGTCCGCAGGCATGATGTACACGCTCGGTCTCATCGACAAACTCACCCCCGCCAACGAGAGCGGCGGCAAGACCATCGCCGGCACCGGCACCATAGACAAGGACGGCAAAGTCGGCAGAATCGGCGGCATAGAGCTGAAGATGCTTGGCGCCAAGCGCGATGGCGCCACATGGTTCCTGGCCCCCGCGTCGAATTGTTTGGATGTGGCAGGCCGCGTGCCGGATGGTCTGCGCGACGTCAAGGTCGCCACGCTGAACGAGGCGTATCAGGCGTTGGTGGCCATCGGCAAGGGGCAGGCCGACGATTTGCCTCATTGCGAGGCATGACACGCGCGGCCAGTCGTTGTTTCTGGTGAGACGACTCGCATGGGTCTGCCCACAATGCGGCGATTTTCGGCCGCGTTAACGCATTTGTTCGCGAAGACTTGCTAATGTGTCCCCTGTGAATCAAACGGCATCACAGAACGCTGAAGAATTTGGTTTCGAGCCCGGCGATATCGTCCAGGAGTGGCTCTGGGACGACGACGTGGACGATTCCATTCGTGCCCAGATTGAAGAGCTCACGGGCGAGGATCTCGTGGACGAGGACTACGACTCCGCTGTGGACGGCGTCATCGTATGGTGGCGCGACGGCGATGATGAGGACGAATTGTCCGATACGATCGTTGACGCCTACGCGGTACTGGGCAATGACGGCCCGCTGTGGATACTGACTCCCAAGCCCGGCCGCCCGGGTGCCACCAGCTCATCCACCGTGCAGTCCGCCGCACAGACCGCCGGTATGAACGCCGCCACCCCGCTGACCGTCAGCTCGGACTGGAACGGCATCCGCCTGCGCGCATTCGGCAAGGGTCGCTGATAAGCCTCAATCAATACGCTTGACTTTAAGCGTGTTGACTGGCGTTGTGTGCTGCGTAGTGCTGCTGGGCGTGACTGAATGTCATCGCGATTGAGCGCTACGGCACGCGTATGCGACACCACGTGTCGCGCAGTGCCGGCCATACGCTATTGTTGTCATTTGCGGGCAATTAGCTCAGTTGGTTAGAGCGCCACCTTTACACGGTGGATGTCGGGGGTTCGAGTCCCTCATTGCCCACTTCATTTTTCATCGCTTCATGCAATCCCCTCATTCCCACGGATATGAGGCTGTGACGATGATTCCCTGACAGTCTTCGGCAATGGGTTCGTTAAATACTCAATGAGATGCGTGCAGAAGGAAACCGGCAGTACTGCTACAAAATCGTGAATTTCGGTCTTCTTGGTCAGATGCGTCTCAATAGTCACGTAAAGTTGTGGCAGAGTGTTTATATCCAGCAGGAGGTCGAATAGCCGATGGCGCAGGAACTTCGTGAAGGGGACGGCAAGTCGGGCATCGCACGTGCGGGCAAGCGCAAGTGGGGGTATGACCCCGCTCAGGTGGACGCTTTCCTGGAGCGCGCCCATGCTTTGTATGACAGCGAGGGCATGAATCTCACCCAGCATGACATTCAGAACGTGTCCTTTGATTTGCGCAAGAACGGCTATGTGATCGCACAGGTTGACGCCGCGCTTGGACGTCTGGAACGTGCCGTGGTCGATAAGCAGACCACATGGGAGATCGCACAGCATGGGCGTGTGACGTGGAAGGCGAAGACCGAGAAGCTGTATCACGAAGTCCAGAACCATGCGGAGCGTAACGAGCGCGAACGCTTCAAGTCCGGAGCGCCCAAGCAGCCTTCGTACGATAAGAAGCAGGTGGATCGTCTGGTCGACCAGATTGTGGACAAGGCGGCGGCCGCATTGGGCGTTGACGGCGTGACCGAAGACGATGTACGGTCTTTGGCCGATCTCAATGCGAATACGGTCAACAATGTGATCTTCACCCAGCGCAAGGGCAAGAAAGGCTATGACGAGCGACAGGTCGATTACTTCCTGAACGCCTGCGTGCAGTTGCTGAGTCGCTTGGAATCCTATGCACGTGTGGCCGATTTCGTGTCCGGCGAGCCCACGGCTCCTGCCCAGACCGCCACGAACGTGACCGTTCAAGCGAACGGCGTCTCACCGTTGTTCGCTTCCGGAACGCAGCGCCCGGCAACTGACGAACGTTTTGCTCCGGCTGCCGTTGCTCATGACGAATCATTCGATGCCCTGCATCAGGCCGAGCAGAGCTTGTTCACTGCTCCGGCTCCGGTTGCTCCCGCAGCGCCGGCCGCGGCGGCACCGATCGCCTATGCGTCGGCTCCTGCATCGTTCGATGCTTCCACAAGCACCAATAGCACCAATGCGGAACAGCCGGTTTCCTTTGCTCCCGCAGCATACCTGGTGCATGCGTCCAACGAGTCTGCGGCGAAGCCCGTCTCCGAGACGCCTTCCGTGGCTCCTACCGCAGTTGCTGCGGCTGAGCCTCCCGTCAGTGCCCCGTCCGCGCCGGTTTCCGGTGTGACCGCTGGCAGCGTCCCCTCGTTTGCTCCGGCACAGGCAGCTCACGAACCCGCAGCTCCGTCATCGACCCCGTCGGTGTTCGCGGAACAGCCCGTGGATATGGTGCAGAACGGTTCCTCTTTGGCCGCTCTCGCCCACATGGCTGCGGTTTCTCAGGAACTTCCGGCAGTGGATGCACCGTCCTTCGCTCCTAAGATGCCCAGCCTTGATGCACCGAATGCGCTGAAATTGAATGAGGTACCGGGTTCGGTTTCATCCCCGGCACCCTCCGCCCCGGCAGTACAGCCTGTGAATAGCACTGCTGACGAGGCTGCGTCCGCTGCTATGCCGGTCTCCTTTGCTCCCACCAGCAAGCCGGATCGTAACACGAACTCCATTCCGGTTCGCGTATCCGATAGTCAGCCTGCAGACAGCACGATCTCCCGTCCGGCTGCGGAATCATCTGAATACGTTGCCGCCTCCCATGACACGGAAGCAGCTCAGCCGTCACAGGATAAGCACGATTCCAGCGATTCGTTCCCGCTGCTGTTCCCGCTTGGCGGTAACTTCGATTCGGATATCCCCGACCTGTCGTTCCCCACACTGAACAATGACGATACGAAGAAGGAACAGTGAGCATAGCCTCCAACTCCACTGTCATCATTCTCGGATCCACCGGATCCATCGGCACCCAAGGACTTGACGTCATCTCGCGTCATCCTGAACGATTTACCGTCACCGGTCTGGCGGCGGGCGGAGCACATATCGAGCTGCTGGCGCAACAGGCCGCACAGTTCCATGTGTCCGAAGCCGCGGTGTTTGATGAGACCAAGGTTCCAGCACTGCAAGCGGCTCTCGCACAGGCCGGCGCACAAGGTGTCCGCGTGACCGGCGGTCCGGATTCGGTCATCGCCATGGCCGGCTCCGGTGCGAATGTCGTATTGAACGGCATCACCGGCTCCATCGGCCTCGAACCGTCGATCGCGGCGCTCAAGGCCGGTTCCCAGCTGGCATTGGCCAACAAGGAGTCCGTAGTCGCGGGCGGGCATCTGCTGTTCAGCGCGCAAGTGCGCGAGAACCAGATCAACCCGGTCGATTCCGAGCATTCCGCCATCTGGCAATCCCTGCGCTCCGGAACCCACGCCGAAGTCGCCAAGCTTGTGGTCACCGCCTCCGGCGGACCGTTCCGCGGCTGGAAACGTGCCGACATGGAGAACATCACTCCCGAGCAGGCGCTGCATCATCCGACGTGGAACATGGGGCCGGTTGTCACCATCAACTCCTCCACACTGATGAACAAGGGCCTCGAAGTCATCGAGGCGTCCCGCTTGTTCAACGTGCCGCCTGAACGCATCGACGTGACCGTGCACCCGCAGTCCATCGTCCATTCCATGGTTGAATTTGTGGACGGCGCCACGATTTGCCAGGCTTCGCCGCCAGACATGCGTCTGCCCATCGCGCTGGGTCTGTCCGCGCCGGACCGCATGACCAATGTGGCCGCCGCGTGCGACTGGACGCAAGCCGCAACTTGGACCTTTGAACCGTTGGACGATGAGGCGTTCCCTGCCGTGCAACTGGCCCGCCACTGCCTGGCCGCCTCCGAGAAGCATACGGCGGTGCTCAATGCTGCCAATGAACAGGCCGTGCATGCCTTCCTCGAGCATCGTCTGCCATACCTCGGCATCGTGGACACGGTCAAAGCCGTGCTGGACCAGATGGACGCCGAGCTTCGTGGTAACCCGCTGTTCACGGACGTGGAGGAAATGAACCAGCTTGAGCTTGAAGCCCGCCGACGCGCCGACGACCTGATAAACAAGCAATGATGAATACCTTGAATACGGAAAATCCCATCGAAAAGCCGTTCCGCAAAACCGGTGATCCGGTCGACCTGACCAGCGAATCGCCCTTGCACCCGCGCCGCAAGTCCCGCCGCATCATGGTGGGCCCGGTGCCGGTGGGCGGGGGCGCGCCCATCTCCGTGCAGTCGATGACCAACACGCTCACGGCCAACGTACCTGCCACGTTGCAGCAGATCGCCGAACTGACCGCCGCCGGCTGCGACATCGTGCGCGTGGCCGTGCCGAGTCAGGACGATGCCGACGCACTGCCGGAAATCTGCCGCAAATCGCCGATTCCGGTCATCGCCGATATCCACTTCCAGTCCAAATACGTGTTCCAGGCCATCGACGCCGGCTGCGCGGCCGTGCGCGTGAACCCCGGCAACATCCGTAAGTTCGACGAAGTCGGCCCGGACATCTGCAAGGCCGCCACCGACGCGGGCATCTCGCTGCGTATCGGTGTGAACGCCGGCTCGCTGGACAAGGAACTCTACGCCAAATACGGTGGCCCGACTCCGGAAGCATTGGTGGCCTCTGCCTTGAAGGAAGCGCACATGTTCGAGGACGTCGGCTTCCGCGATTTCAAGATATCCGTCAAACACCATGACGTCATCACCATGGTCGAAACGTACCGACTGCTCGCTTCCAAGGGCGATTGGCCGCTGCACCTCGGCGTCACCGAGGCCGGCCCCGCTTGCAAGGCACACAAGCTGGCTGCTGTCGCTCTGCGAGGCATGCGACACGATCGCGTGTCTCTCTCCGCGCCGCCGGCCGAAGAGGTCAAGGTGGGTTGCAAACTCTTGGAATACATGGGATTGCGCCCCCGCAAGTTCGACATCATCTCCTGCCCGAGCTGCGGCCGCGCCCAAGTGGATGTGATCCAGCTCGCCTCCGCCGTCACCGAAGGCCTGAAGGACGTGACCGCGCCGATCCGAGTGGCCGTCATGGGTTGCATCGTCAACGGTCCGGGCGAGGCACGCGAAGCCGACCTCGGCGTGGCCTCCGGCAATGGCAAGGGCCAGATCTTCATCAAGGGCAAGGTCATCAGACCGTGCCCGAAGACCAGATCGTCGACACGCTGCTCACCATAGCGAACGATATCGCCGCCCAAATGGAGGCCGACGGTCAAGTCCCCGTCAATTCCACCGGCCCGGTCGTGGTCCCAATCCAGCACCCCGGTCACTGATTCGGCCGAATAGGCCCTCGGCATAAATATCGCGGTCAGATTACAATAGCGCACGTGCCGCAAGAAGAAGAGCATCGCCTGACTGTTCGATCCAAGCCGTGGACCAGCACCCACCGGCTGATGGTCAGCCTGCCCATCTTCATTATCCTGATTGGCGTGCTGGTCTCCATTTCCAATCTGACCACGGTGCCTTGGAACATCGAACCCACCGGCCAGTCGATGGCCACGCTCACCGACGATACCGAAGTCACCTTCGATAACCCGTCCGGAGAAACGCTGCCGGCAAAAGGCACGTATGAGGTCACCGAGCGATACATCACGCTGAACATGACCGGCGACGGCAATCTGACCAAGGAGTCCGGTGCTCGGGGCAAGGCCAATGCGGACGGCGTCCAAGCTATCAAGGTATTGATTCGGGAACCTCAGAACGCATCAGGCAAGCGCCCCGGCGTGGTGTTCATGCACGGTGCCGGATACGGCACCTGTGACAACTCCTTTGGCGACGTGGCCTCCGGTATGGCTTCGGCCGGCTTTGTGACCGCAGTGCTCGACAAACCCGTCTGGAACACCACCGACATCAACCGCGATTATCCGGCCTCAGCCAAGGCTTATGATCAGGTCATCGAATACCTGCGAGACCAAAGCGATGTAGACGAGGCCAAGGTCGGCATCTATGCCACCTCCGAATCGACATGGATCTCCTCGTATCTGCTCGAGGACGATCCGGACGTCGCCTTCCAGATTCTCCTGAGCCCGATGGTGTTCAGCCCACGCCAATCACTGGGATTTTTCGTCACCCAGGACTTCACCCTTGTTGGCGCGAACGAAGGCTATCAATCCATCGTCCAACGTGTGTTCAGCGCGGACACCGGCCTGTTCGGACTGAACAATTTCGACCTCGCCACACTCAAACCCGCCGCCTACGCCGTACCCACCTATGTGGCTTACGGTTCGAAAGACGTGATGACGGCGCAGGTCGACGGCGTGCGTGCGATTCTCTACAACGCCCACAAAGCCGATAACTGGAATGTGACCGTGCGCAGCTACCCGGTCGCCAACCATGTGCTGCGTTTGGGAGATGAGTCCGAAGCGGGCACCCCGTTTGCGGACGCCTATGTGGACGATCTCATCGACTGGGCCGTCGGCACTTCCGCCGGACTCACGCAGACCAGCGAAAAGGTGGCCGGCACCAATCTGTACCAATCAATCGGTCTGCCGGGCGCTTTGAAGGCAAGACGCGTCGGCACCATATATGGTGTGATTCTGCACGTCACGGTGGTACTGCTGCTGCTCGCATCCATCGTGCTGGCACTGGTGGCGCTGGGTCGCAAAATCGCGGCGGATGCCCGATGGCGGCGAGAGAAGCGCGAGGCCAAACGTGCGGGCATGCTGATACCGGAACGGCCTGTGGTACTCGGTTTCGCACATGGTTTCGGCAATGCGCTGCTGACTTTGACCCTCACCACTCTTGCCACATTGCTCATCTTCTTCGCCGGACTCGGGCAGGTGATCATGGGCGTGGTCAAACTTGCATGGGGTGGCGCACCTACCGAGACGCCGGGTGTCATGTATTGGAGCTGGCCGGTCATCCAAGTGGTGTCCGTGCTGGTGCTATGGGCTTGGTCCCGCGTCTTTATGCACCTGATAGAAGCCGCTTCCGTCCGCGGCCTGATTCAGATACCCCCTCGTCGCGAATCCGTTCGAGACATCGTCACCGGTGCCGACCCGGTACTCGCCTCCACCCGTCTGGGCCGAATCCTGTTCTGGCTGGTGACCTTCACCATGCTGTACATACTGTTGGTGTTCGCTTTCTGGGGTCTGTTTATTTACTGACTACTTCATTGAGTAGAGTCTGCCAGGCGTCGCGGGGAAAGGAGATGAGATGTCGCTGTACCGAGACGAAGGTGTGGTGTTGCGCACCTCCAAACTGGGCGAGGCTGATCGTATCATCACCATCCTGACGCGTGGGCATGGCAAGATTCGGGCGGTCGCCAAAGGCGTACGTCGCACCAAATCACGCTTCGGTGCCAGGCTCGAGCCGTTCATGCGAGTCGATGTGCTTATCGCTGAAGGCCGCTCGCTTGACGTGGTCTCCCAAGCTGAAGCGGTCGCCGCTTATGGTGCTCCGATCGCGGCGGATTATGCGGCGTATGAGGCCGCCAACGTCATCGTTGAGACTATCGATAAAATCGCCAGCACCGAACATGAGCAGCTGCCGAACCAATATCGGCTGCTCATCGGCGCGTTGAACGCGCTCGCCAAACAATCCCACGCCCCGCAAGCCATAGGCGACTCCTATGTGATGCGCGCCTTGGCCTTGGCCGGTTGGACGCCACGATTGGGCACTTGCGTGGTATGCGGCAAGGCGGAGCCGGCGTACCTGTCCATCGCGTCCGGCGGTGTGATGTGCGAAGCCGACCACACTACCGATGCGCGCCGTATCGCACCGTTCGTGTTAAACCAGTTCGATGCACTGATTCGTGGCGATTGGTCGGTGCTTGATGCCGCGCCTGTGGAGCGGGTTGTGCAGGAGTTGGTTGGAAGATTGGGGGGAGTATTACCTCGAACGCCCGATTCGTTCGCTGCGCTTGATAGATTCATGAGTATGGCTTTTGAGAACGTTGATTACACGTCGTTGGACATTCCCGCAGCTCCGTTCAGCGACCCCGCTCGTATTCCCGACTTCCCCAAGAACAAGGTACCCCGCCATATCGGTGTGATTATGGACGGTAATGGTCGTTGGGCCAAGCAGCGCGGCATGGTCCGCACCAATGGCCATCAGGCCGCCGAACCGGTGGTGTTCGACACCATCGCAGGTGCCATCGAAGCCGGTGTACGGTATTTGAGCCTGTACACGTTCTCCACTGAAAACTGGAAGCGCTCGCCACAGGAAGTGCGCTTCCTCATGGGTTTCTCGCGTGAAATCATCCACCGTCGTGTGGAACAGATGGACGAGTGGGGTGTGCGCGTGCGCTGGTCCGGCCGTCGCCCCAAGCTGTGGAAGTCGGTGATCGACGAGCTTGAAGCCGCCGAGGAGCGCACCAAGAACAACAAGGTCATCGATGTGGTGTTCTGCATCAACTATGGTGGCCGTGCTGAAATCGCCGACGCCTGCGCCGCCATCGCTCGCGAAGTGCGCGATGGCAAGATTTCCGGCGACCGTGTGACTGAGAAGATGATTGCCGACCATCTGTACAATCCGGACATTCCCGATTGCGACTTGGTGATCCGTACTTCCGGCGAACAGCGCACCTCCAACTTCCTGCCGTGGGAGGCCGCCTACGCCGAGCTCGACTTCGTGCCCGAACTCTTCCCGGACTGCGGCCGTGACGTGCTATGGCGCTCCATCGACCATTACATCCACCGCGATCGCCGATTCGGCGGTGTGAAATAGTCCTTGTTAGGCCCCCTCTGACGGGCTGAGCCGTAAAGCAAACGCCCGGTGGACTGTTTGTAGGCGAAGGCGAGACGAGAGTCGAGCCAGAAGAATGCGAGCGGCAGCTTGTCCGTAATTGCGGTCGAGCTGCCCGTGTAGCGGACTGAGGGGAGTTACCGGCACACCTCAGCCATCCTCTCTACAAACTCATCCAAAAAACGTCCCGAATCCACACCAAGTGCCACATGCACATGCGGCATGGAATGATTCACCAGCCCAACCGGGTCTCCGGTGGTCCGGCCTCGTACTCCATTGAAATCACCGGTATTGGTCTCCGCGCGCAACGCAAGATCAAAACAATCGACCAGTGAAGAATCAAGTGCAACCGCCGCCGCCAACGGATCATGCAACGGCATGCCGCCAGAGAACAGTGCGGGGTCGGCTTCCAAATTTGCCTTGATGGAAAAGTCCGCGAGATCAGCCAAGAACCGCCCGCGCTTGGTCCCCGTCGCACGCCACCGGTCGGCCGCCGATTGCGGTAGCAAACACTGGTGAGTCACATCAAGTCCCACCGTTGTGATGTCTGCGCCGGAATGAAATACACGATTCGCGGCCTCAGGGTCTTGGATGATATTCGTCTCAGCTACCGCATCCCAACAATTACCGGGTTGGGTAAGCGTACCGCCCATCATCACCAGCCTGAGTTTCGACGCAATATCCGGTGCTCGAGTAATAGCCGCATCCACATCCGTCAACGGCCCGGTAGCCAGCACGGTAACGTCTCGGCCAAACTCGCGAACCTGCTCAATCAGATACTCAATCCCATCCGCAGCATCAACGGAGCACCTCCTTTTGCCCCCGCTGGCGAGAGCTGTCGGCATAGCCGACTGGGGATGGTCCACCGACTGAGAGCGGTTCACACGAGAACAAGCACCCAACGCCGGATGAGCATGAATATCCCCCGCCAAATACCCGCCAACAGAAACAACCTCATCGGGCACATCCACAGACATATCATTACCAGGCACACAAGCTCCATCAGCCAGAGCCCCGGCACCTGCCACGCCGCAGTATTCCCCAGTCCCATCATCCCATCGAAGACTGGGCACACCCTGCATCAGGAATAAACGCATCAGCCCAAGAAGGATGCTCAGACCCTAAAAACACTGGAATATCCGCCCGACCAAACAAATCAAGCACCGCGCAAGTATTGGCATAAGCCGTGTTCGCATCCACATTGCCATAACCGGCAATCACGCCACCCAACTCGCACTCATCCGCCGACCCCAACAAATACGCCAACGCCAACGCATCATCAACACCCGTATCCATGCTGGCAATAATGCGGTCAGGACATTGGACCATAGAATCGTCTCCTTGTTAGCGTGATCCGCTATGAATAACCTTATCGGTCGATACGCAAAAATGCGTCCTTTCCTCATGGGAAGGACGCATTTTTGCGTAGATTCAAACTCGGAATATCGGAAATTACTTGCCGATGAATTCGTCGGTGGCAAGGTCCTTGGCCTGCGGGGCCTCATGAATTATCTTGTCATGACTGTCGGTGTATGCGTCTTCTTCAGCCAGGAAGTC
>ENA-OQHL01001330-OQHL01001330.1-human-gut-metagenome-genome-assembly--contig:-NODE-1330-length-12746-cov-2.436881_pt1 | contig 12746 bp, 16 predicted proteins | sample MGYA00242565_ERZ504723 | MGnify/ENA primary metagenome ERZ504723 (study PRJEB26092, sample SAMD00036211) | human gut metagenome | host: Homo sapiens | study: EMG produced TPA metagenomics assembly of... | reverse complement strand
CCTTTGTGTCCAGCCTCAACACCCACATTTTCCTGTTCCACCTCATGCACCTTCGTATGGGCGGCGTGGACGATCTCATGGACCGGCCGGGAAAGCGGATTATGCCGCAGGTGTCCGTTGGGGCGTTTCTCCACTTCTTCAAAGTGAAGCTGCGTTTTGCCTTTTCCGGCTGTCTCGTCAAAAATACGCTCGGTACGGAGAACTTTCTTTGTGGGGATGGCGGCTTTCGCCGTGTCCAGCCTGTCCGCCGCACGGTCGGAACGGTCGATGTACTTTCCAAGTGCGGAATCGGCGCGTTCTTCCTCGGTAAATTGCAGGTGGGAGGACGGGCGCTGCCTTGCGGCAGAACCATCCCGCACCGCCTGGGTGTCAGCCTTTTCCGCCTTTCGTGCGCTTTTCTTCTCATGGTGTTCCGCCGCACGCAGGGCAAGGTCAGCCGCAGCGCCAGCGGATTCTTCCGAAGAAGCGGACAGTTCCGTTTCCGGCTCCCGGCTGCTGATATGTTCCACCTCTCCCGTGGCAAGGTTTTCCGATACCGCACCGTCACGGGTCATTTTCTGCGTGATCTTATCGGTCGCTTTCAATTCCCTCATAGGCAGCCACCTTCCTTTCCATAGGGGCAGAAGTCACCGCAGGTGCCATTCTCGATCATGGCGATATAGCGAAAAATGGGATAGGCCTGGGGTGGGCAGACCGCATTTCCCAATGTTTTCAGCCGCAGCGCCCGGTCATCCATGCGCTCGGTCATGCGGGGGATTCCTTCCGGTTCGGCGGCCCAGAGGATACGTCCGTCCATCCTTTCGGGAAGCCCATGAGCCATTCCACCCAATCCGGATTCAGCGCCGCCGTTTCGGACACCGGCTGTTCCTGAGAGATGATCTGCGCCGACAGATTCCCGTCCTTCTTCGCCGGATCGAAGGCTGATGGCTTCAAGGTCGAGCGGAAACCGTCCGACGCCACCGGGGTCAGATAGAATACCGCCGCCGACAGGCTCAGGCTCCAGATCGCCCCGTTTCGGTTCCTCTTGCGGAATATCCCATTGTCCGACAGGAACACATCCAGGCTTGCCGCGTCCCTGGCGGTGTTGTTGTCGGAGGCAAGGGGCGTGGGAAACATCAGCCGCGACGATAAAAGTTCGCTGGCGCTCATGCCATGCGCCGACACCGCAAGCCGGAAATACGAATGGGAGAACAGCGTATCCCGCTTTTGCCAGGTCAAAGATCGTTTTGTCGAGCCCATATTGATGAAGCCAGCAACATTTTCCCCAAGCACCCAACGGGGCCGCAGCTCGGTAATAACGCGGCACATTTCCGGCCACAGGTAGCGTTCATCCGCAAAGCCCTTCCGTTTTCCGGCGGTGGAGAAGGGCTGACAGGGAAAGCCGCCTGAGATAACGGTAACTGTTTCAAGTCCTGTTTTTTTCAAAAAAACGCCTCCTTCGTGAAAGTAGTAATATCCCGGAACCTGGGAACATCCGGCCATCGTGCGGAGAGGACGGAGTGCGGAAAATCCGCCCACTCGCACTGGCAGACAGTTTCAAACCCGGCAGCCTCCGCCGCCAGGTCCAGACCGCCAATGCCGGAAAACAGGCTCACATGGGTCAGGTTATTCATGGAGCATCCGCTCCCGGATGGATTTCTCCATTGTATCGTAGGCCCAGGGCGTATCATCCGTGGGTAGACCCCAACGCCTGCAAAGGCGCTTCATCCTGCGCTCATAGCCGGACACGCTTTTCTGGATTTTCAAAAGTGCCTTTTCGTCCGCAGCCTCCGCCAGTCTGCGGGTCAAACTGAAATGATAACAATAGAGATCATACAGATCACCGATCAGAAGCCGAAAACTTCCGCTACCAATCACATATTTTTCATCATTCATGCGCCGCGCCTCCTTTCCCGGTTTCACCAAGTTTTGTTGTCATAATGCTGTAAAGTTCATTGTCCTTCGGGAAGTCATCCACAAAAGGCAGGATCACATTGCCGAAGAAGATCAGCCCCTCGCCGGGGCCTGCGTTGCTGATATGCGCCGCCTGCTGGGTGGAGATATTCAGCCGCTCACAGAGGATTTTCCGATCCCCGCTGGCCTGATTGAGAAGATAGATGAAGTCGCTGTTTTCAAAAATGTTCTCGATCTCCGGGGAGGCAAGCAGGTCCTTGATGTTCTGGGTGATTCCCGTTGGGATGCCGCCCCATTTGCGAAAGCGTTTCCAAATCTCCACACTCCAGGCGCCAACCTCGCCGCGCAGCAGAAGGTGGAACTCGTCCACATAGTACCGGGTGGACTTGCCCTCGCTTCGATTCACCGTGACGCGGTTCCATACCTGATCCTGAATGACCAGCATCCCAAGATTTTTGAGTTGCTTGCCAAGCTCCTTAATGTCAAAGCAGACAAGGCGGTTGTTGATATCCACATTGGTTCGGTGGTTAAAAACATTCAGACTGCCATGCACATACAGCTCTAATGCCGCCGCGATCCGCTGTGCTTCCGGCTCTGGCTGCCGCCTGATCTCGTCATAGAGGTCGCCAAGGACAGGCACATTTTCCGGCTTCGGGTCGGCAAGATAGGGGCGGTACACCACGCGCACAGCCCGGTCAATGACCGTTTTTCTCCACCGGCTCCAAGCCGTTGCGTCCGCCTGCTGCCAGTTCGCAGAATGAGAGAATGAAGTCGCTCTTTAGGGCAAGTGGGTTATCGTCCTCGGAGTAGTTCAGGCTCATATCCATGGGGTTCACATACTGGCTGCTTGTGGGAGAAATCTTGATGACCTGCCCGCCCAGGCGGTGGACCAGCGGAAAGTATTCCGCCTCCGGGTCGCAAATGATGATATCGTCCTTTGTCACCAAAAACACATTGAGGATTTCACGCTTTGCCGAGAAGGACTTGCCGCTGCCCGGCGTACCAAGAATCAAACCGTTGGGCGTTTTGAGCTGCTTGCGGTCTGCAAGGATCATGTTGCCGGAAGTAGCGTTCAGACCGTAATACAGCGCCTCGCCGCTCTGGAAAAGTTCCTGAGAGATAAAAGGAACAAAAATTGCCACGGCAGAAGTGGTCAGACCGCGTTCGATCCTGATTTGGTTGACGCCCAGCGGCAGCGCCGACACAAGCCCCTGCTCCTGCTGAAAGTCCAGCCGCACCAGATGACAGTTGTGCTTCTGCGCCACAGAGGAAGCCCGGAAGATATCGTTCTCCAGCTTTTGCTTTGTGTCCGCCACATTGACTACCAGGAAGGTCATCAGGAACATTCGCTCATTCCGGCTTTGCAGATCACGGAGGATGTTCTTTGCTTCACCTGCATAGGTGGCAATGTCGGTGGGGATGATGTCCATATCGAACCCTTCCCGCGCCGCCCGCTTCTGAGCGTCGATCTTCATACTGTCCAGATCGGTGATCTTGCGCTTGACAGTTTTGATGGCTTCATTCTGATCCATGCTGCGGATATGGACGCTGACAAAAATGCTGCTGTTCCGTGTCAAGCAGATCGGCAAGCACCCCGGTCATTGAGTTCCGGGGCTGTGATTTGCAAAAAGCTGACCGCGCCGACTTTGCTGCCCATCTGAAACCGCCGTGCTTCGCCAAACCGAAAAGAGGACGGCGCAATGAAATCCTTGACCGACAGGCCGGAGGGCGCCAGCCACTCCCACGCAAAGGAAAACGGGTCTCCGTCTGGGTGAAGGACACCGTGCAGCACCGCCAGCCACTCCTTGCCATCCAGCACCTTTGCCAGTGCGCCCATGGCCTTAAAGTAATTCAGGGCATCCAGCATGATCCGGGAAAAACGGGCTTTTGCCTCCTTGCTGTTCTTTGCTTCAATGGTCAGCACCAGGAATTTTGTCTTGACCATGCCGTTGTTGCCGTGTTCCAACTGCCCGCGGAGCATATCCGTGTAGAGGGCGCGTACCGTGTCGAACTTGTCCTCCTGCGCCGCGATCTCAATTCGTTTGCGAAAATCCGCTTTGTTCACCTTGCGGCAAACAAGGGATAATTCCATGCCGATAGAAGCGTCATGGGCGTTATACATATCGCAGAGGGCTTCAAAAATCGCCGTCTGGTCATCTGGCTTTGCAAGCTGGTAATTCACATCCTCAAATTCCAGGCAACGGCTCCATGTTGTATCATCCAACCGGCACAAGCCGTCCGGGTACATCTGACGGAAGGGAATGGTGTCCTGCGCCGAGTGAGGTTTCCCATCACCTCTGGCGGTTTCCAGGATACGGCTGATCTCACGCTTTTCCGCGGCGGTGAGCTTTACCGTAGGTTTTGCCGTCTGCCGTGCCTGCGGCTCTGGCTTTCGCTTTCTGAACAATGGCTTTCACCTCCTTTTCCGCCTGGGCCTGCCGCTCCAGGGCTGCGTAGAAATTGTTTGTCTGGTAAGGCCGCTCCTTCGTCCGCAGGAACATACAGCGGATGACCTGTCCGGCCACCACCTCCAGGGGTTGACCATGCCGCTCATACATGGCAAGCAGAAAGAACGGGAGCATGACGATAATCATGCAGAACGCGGCGGCACTGTTGCTGGCCGTGCGTCTGAGCAAAAAGAAAAGCGGTACTCCGATGAGTGCCGCCGCTCCGAAACATATAAGCTGCCGTTTGGTAAGCCCAAACAGCACTTTGGATTTTACTTTCGTCAAATCCTTTGGAATGGTTACATACGCCAATTTATCAAGCCTCCTTAATGCGCTCCGAACAGGCTCTTAGAGAGGCTGCCGGTCTTGAACAGGGCGAAGCACAGCAGGACCGTGTAGCCCATGCAGGCCCATATCGCGCCTGAGATATTTCCGTCCGTGGCGATACTCTGTACCAAAACAGAGTAGATTCCCACGCACACCATGATAAGAAATGCCTGGAATGCCAATGCAAACAGGGATTTCAAATAGTTCTGTCCTGTATGGCTCCAATCCCGGTTCGTCATGGTGGCAAGTGGAATTGGTCCAACGGAAGTCGTCAAATACACCTCGATCATGCGGCCGTAGATGACAAGCATGATACAGATGGAAAGGGCGTTCATGGTAAGCCCCACGAAAAGGGACTGAAACCACAGCCCGAACAGTTCTCCTGTGCCCAGGGCTTCAAGCTGCGCCTCCATATCCGTGATAACGCTGCTGATATCAATAGAGGTATTTCCGATGATGACGCCTGCGCTGCTGTTCACAACGCTTTGCCCTACATCGAAGATACCCATGACGATATTCCATGTGTTCGTCACAATGAGAACGGCACAGAAGGTCTTGAAAATCCACTTGAAGAACATCCAGGTATCTACATCGTGCAGATTGTTTTTCTCTGTCACAAGCTGGATCAGCTCATAACACATTACGAATGTCAGGATAACCCCGGCGATTGGAACGATCACCGTTTCAGAGAGGTTTCGGATCATAGAAAAGACGCCGCTGTTCCATGCCAGCGGCGTCTGGCCCACTTCACCGGCGATCTCGCCTACTTTGGTATTGACCGTATCGAACATGCCCGACAGGTTTCCCGTGATTCCCTCGATGAGCAACCCTCGGAGCCATTCATCGAGTTTGTCGAGTATGCCGCCCATAAGCGATCACCGCCGGACGATCAACCGAACAGGCCGGAGAGCAGAGGTACAAGAGTGATGCCGATGAGGGCGACACCGCCGCCAGCCATCAACTGTTTCATACCCTGGCTTTTGGAAGCAGGGTTGTCCTGGCCGTAACCTTCCAGAAGGTTGATAACGCCCCAGATACCAAGACCTGCGCCCAGGGCCACTACGAGAGTCTGCAAAACACCAACTGCACTGTTGAAAAATGCCATAAAATAATCCTCCTAAAAAATGTTTTTGGTTTGGGTTTAAGTAGTTGCGTCAATCTCGTACACATCGAAGGTATCCGTGGGCTTTACCACGGCACGCTGCTTCTTCATGTACCGTTCCATGTCAAAGACATTTTTAGGGTCGGCGTCGGCCGTGTATCTGTAATTCGGGTGCCGGGTGAGGTCGTACTTGTCCGAAAGGAACGGGCGCACGCCCCGCAGCATGAAGATACACTTGCCGCCGTCCATCACTGCCAATTCGTCCTGGGTCATCAACTCCTTTCCTAATTTCTGATAACTGAGGCCGTGGGAAACCTGGCTGCCCCGGTTTTCGGACTGGTTATAGAGATCAATGGTCTCTTTCCCCAGCAGTTCCGAAATTTCCTTGAGCGTGGATTTCTCCTTGCCTCCCAAAAACAAGGTGCTGTCACAGTTACCGACGATGGTATCCGCCGCATCCTTGTAGATGGTCTTTAGCTGACTCTGCGACTGCAAAATAATAGAAGCCGATATTTCACGGCTTCGGATGGTGGCAATCAGCTTATCGAAGTTCGGTATCTGGCCGATGTTGGCAAACTCGTCCAGGATCAGACGGACATGGACGGGCAGCCGCCCGCCGTAGAAGTCATCCGCCTTGTCGCAGAGCAGATTGAAAAGCTGACTATACATGAGGGCGGCCACAAAATTGAAGGTGCTGTCCGTATCGGAGAGGATCACAAACAGCGCCGTCTTTTGGTCACCCAGGGTATCCAGTTCCAGTTCGTCATATTCCATCAGGTCCCGCAGCTCCTTGATATCAAAGGGAGCAAGCCGGGCACCGCAGGAAATGAGGATGGATTTTAAGGTCTTGCCCGCCGCCATCTTGAATTTGCGGTACTGCTTGACGGCAAAGTGGTCCGGCTCCCGTTCCTCCAACTGAGAAAAGAGCAGGTCCACCGGGCTTTGATAAGTTTCGTCATCCTCTCTGGCTTCACTGGCATTGATAAGGTCCAGAAGTGTGATGAAGTTCTTTTCTTCCTCCGTGGCCTCATACCAGATGTAGCCGATCAGCGCGGAATAATAGAGGCGTTCCGCTTTGACCCAGAAATCTTCCGAAGATTTTTCGCCTTCGCCCTTCGTGTTCATAATCAGGGCGTTCACCAGCTTTAAGATATCTTTCTCTGATCGGATATAAGCCAGCGGATTGTATTTCATGGATTTTCGGAAGTTTATCAGGTTGAGGCACTTGATACGGTATTTCTTCCGTTCCAGGAAAGCGCCGATCTCCGGCAGCAAGGTTCCTTTCGGATCGGTGCAGACATAGGATGAATGAGCTTGCAGCAGCGACGGCTTGCAGAAGAACCGCGTCTTGCCGCTGCCGGAACCGCCGATCACCAGAATGTTTTTATTTCTGGCATACTTCGGCTGCTTTGGACGGCTCGCCATTGTGATTCGCTCCGTCTGCGTCATGGGGATGTTCTGGAAAAAGTCCTTGTCCATGTAGGGAGCGATATCTGCCGCCGTACCCCAGCGGGCAGAACCATACTCGATCCCGTGGCGATACTTCTTAGCGTTCTTGCCTTTCAGGTAGACCGCCATGCGAAGGATCACCGCACCGGCTATGCCGATCAGCAGGTCCGTGGGATGGAAACTGAGCCACGGGGAGGAAAGGGCTGCCGTGAAGCCGTCCCCAATGGAGAGCAGCTTGCCGGAAAGGTCAGCACCGGGCGCAAGCCGGAAAGCCTGTGCCAACTTATCGAAGGGATATACGAACAGAAGATACGGAAGGTTCAGCAAAAACAGTTTTTTCATGTTCATCTCTGCACGCTCCGATCTTTGACCTTTACTTTCTCCCGGTCAATGGTGCGGTGTTCCGTTTTCTCCGCCGCCTGTTCCTTCGCCTGGGTCAGCCGTTCCCGGATGGATGGCTTTTCCTCACGGCTCATTTTCCGGCTGGCAAACTCCTGAAACGCCGCTGTGATGGCATCCGCGTCCCGGCTTTTGAAAAAGACCAGGTAACGGGGCTGTTCGGCGGCGGTGTCCTTCTTCAAGGCAAAATCCACATGGTATTTCTTCGCCACACGGGAGAAAGCCTTGATATTTTTGTCGCTGATCTCGATATTGGCAAGACCGGCGTTCTGGCTGGCAAGCTGTTTAAGGCTCTGCCTGCCACGGTAGATTTTGGGCTTCTGGCTTTTCTGGATTTCCTCCAGGAACTTTTTGACGGCCTTTTCAAAGACCTGCTCACTTAGCTTGGCTCCGTCAACAATGAGCGTTACGGCGCCCGCGTTACTTCCTCCTGCATTTAGCCTCGCCCCCTTGCCCGTCCCGTACATATCGTGCTGCACCAGAGAAGAATAGTAGCTGTTGATGGTGGTCGGGCGTTATACAGCGCCGCCAGAAGGTATTTCTTGATATTGCGGACATAGGTGGTGTTGTCCTTCATGCAGTCCATGACATACTGCACATGGGAACTGTCCAGCTTCATAAACCGAGACTTTACCACCTCCGCCGGATAATCGTCTCCGGCAATGCGGATGACTTTGCGGGCAGAACACACGGTATCCACAATCAGGTCAACGATCTCGTCAAGCTGCTCACGGTCGATGTGGCTGTCCTGCACCAGATAGCTGTACTCGATGTTATCCAAAATCACTTCACGATAACATTCTCTGGCTCCCATCCGATCCGTTCCCATCCTTGCCTCTGCGGGGGTAGGGGGATTTGATTGGATAGGATTTGATATCTCCGTACTTGATAAATCAGTCTTTGTTTGATTAGTATTTAATTGTGCGGGGTTTTCCGTACACGGTTCCGCCGTATCCGGGATACCCATATCCGGGTTTTCCGTATATGGCTTTGCCGTACCCGGTAAAGGCGTACCTGGGCTTGACGGCGGCTCGCACTGAGGCATTTCGTAAATCACATACTCGGTATCCGTGATCTTGCCTTTTTCATCCCGAAGCTGTGTGCGCCGGATATACCCGTGGGTTTCCAGCTCCTTCAATGCCGCACCGATGCTGTCCACACCTTCCCGGCAGATCGCCGCAAGACCTCTGGTGGTGTAATTCCACTCGTCAGGGAGCGACAACATCATGGACAGCAGCCCTTTGGATTTCAGGGTCAGCGTTCGATCTTTCAAGTGATGGTTCGACATGACCGTATAATCACGGGTCTTTTCAATACGAAAAACAGCCATCTTCGCACCTCCTTCCTGTGAAAATAAAAAGTGTTGATTTTGAGCGGTTTACCCGTCTGTATGCCTCCATAGCCTCCTGCATGGGAAAACATCCACGCCCCATTCAGAACGCAAGCCACAGAGGAAGAAACAGAAGATATCCCACTGATTTTGATACAGTTTTCAGTCGGCTACCTCTCACGGTCTTTATGGTCATAGTGGAGATCGCCGGAAAGTACCTTCGCATGGCTGCGGATTTTGATGTGCCCCTTTTCCTGATTTTCCAAAGCCTTGCTGTATCCGGCGTCGGTCAGGAACAGACGCATTTTCTCACCCTTCCAGCCAACAGGCGAGTCATGGGTAAGAACATCAAAGACAATCATGTGTCTGGTCGCCGGGTCGAAACGCTCCAAAGCCATAATGTCATGGCCGGATAACTTCTGCGCCCCGGATCGTTGCCTGGCTTCTGCCAGCATTTCCCCGATGGTGCGGACTTTCTCCGGCAGACGGTATTCGGCCTGCACCTTGCGGATCAAATCCATGCACTCCTGATCCGACAGTGGGCGGAGCTTGTCCAGAAGGCCTTCCGCCGTTTCTTTCGTTGCCGGGTTCGGCGCATAGCGCCATGTCATGTAAATCTCATTCAGGGCGGCGTTCTGATTGGTACTTTCAATCTGAAACACCATCCTCATTTCTGCTTCTGTCAGTTTCATTGCCAGCCTCCTTCAAAAATGGGTATAAAAAAAAGCCATAGGTTTTCAATGCCTATGGCTTGTGGGTATAGGAAAAGGGCGCTGATACTTGCATATCAACGCCCTTTGAGCCTGTCAGTATTTGATTGTTTCGACTTCGCACCGTGTTTGCACCATAAAAAACATTGATTTTACTGACTTTTTCAATGTTTTCTTATCTGGTGCTACCATTGGGAACTTCTTTTTTTATGTTGTGCACCTTGCGGTGCACGTTTCTAATAGGTGAAAGTCTTTAACATGAAAGCAATGTTTAGAAAAACATTGAATGAAGTTAATTTTACATAAATGCTTTGGCAAATGACCACTGACTAATGGAAGTGGTAATACATATAATAGTAGGAGATATTGGGCTGATGAAAGTAGTAATTTTAGACGCAAAAACTTTAACGAATGATGATATTGATTTTTCGGTATTTGATGAATTTGGTGAAGTGACAATTTATGATTATACTAAATATAATCAGATAGCGGAAAGAATAAAGGATGCTGAAATTATTTTGTGTAATAAGTCGATAATGAACAGAATGACTTTGAAGGATGCAAAGAATGTAAAGTATATAGGACTTTTTGCTACAGGATATAATAATGTGGATATAGAATATACAAATGAAAGAAATATAACGGTATGTAATGCAGGAAGTTATTCTACAAATGCTGTAGCACAACATGTATTTGCTCTTATTCTTGAACATTACAATAAAGTTGGAGAGTATAACAAATTTGTTAAAGACGGAGGGTGGATACACAGCGAAAAATTTTCGCCATTTAAACCAATGAAGGAAATGGATGGAAGAACATTAGGAATTGTAGGATATGGTTCAATAGGAAAGAAAGTTGCAAAAATTGCACAGGCATTTGATATGAAGGTCTTAGCGTATAACAGAAGTCCTAAGAAAGATGAAAGCGTCCGATTTGTAGAAATGGATGAACTGCTTGAAAAATCAGATATAGTTTCTATTCATTGCCCATTAAATAGCGATTCAGAAAAGATGTGTAATAAAGAGTTTTTTGAAAAAATGAAAGATGGAGCACTGTTTATAAATACATCACGAGGCGGAGTAGTTGATGAACAGGCATTAATTGATGCTGTTAAATCTAAGAAAATATCAGGAGCAGGTCTTGATGTAGTAGCAGTAGAGCCGATGGAAAAGCATGAAGAGATTCTTGATATAGATAATATAATTATTACACCTCACTCAGCATGGGCACCTGTTGAAACCAGGACAAGACTTGTTGAAATTGTAAAAAATAATATTAAAAAATGGGTTGCAGGAGCCCCTGTAAATGTTATAAAATAGAACCGAAGGGTGTTAGATATAAGTTATAGTTCTAAAAGAAGATACAAATACTTATATTTAAGGAGGATTAACCAATGAGAAAGGTTATCAGGAAAATTTCAGCTGCTATAGTTGCAACAACTATAACAGTAGCTATGTGTGCAACATGTTTTGCAGGTACAACATTTGAAGGCTACTTTGGACAGAGAGAAAATTGGTACGAAGGAGCTGACGGTAGTTTGTCAGGCGCAACAGCAAGTTCTTTCTCAGCTGATATGGATGCGATTGGCTGGGGCGGTGTTTTGGGGAGCACAGGCACACAGAGACATCACAGTGAAGAAAGGACAGAAGTATACTCTTAGTTTTAAAGCAACAACTACAACGGCTGAAAAATGGGTATTCTTTAAAGTTACAGATTCACAGGACACAGTAGTTTATGCAGACTGGTTACACTTACAGCCGGGCGTAACAGAAAACTACAAGGCAACATTTAAAGCATCTGCTAATGCAACATTCATTTATTATGGAATGGGTGGAGAATTTGGTGACAGAACAGAAGAACAGGGTGATATTTATGCACTCTCAGAAGTACTTCCTAATGATGCTGATTCAAGTTTTAGTACATCAGTAAAGGTTACAAACTTCAAATGTGTTAAGTCTAAAGCGAAACTTAAAGTGACAAAGGACAAAAAGAAGAATGGTATAGCTCTTTACAATTACTTAAAGAAAAATGGAAAAATCTTTAAACAGGTTGGAGATTTTGTATGTACTATTCAGACATCAGGAAACAAGATTCAGATAAAAGCAATTCAGAATCAGGAAGTGGTTGCTGATGTTAAGTTAGCAAAGAATAAACCGCAGGCTACAGTAAAGAAATTAAGAAGCAACATAGCTTCAAGTGCAATCAACAGCGCTTTAAAGACAGAAACAAAAATGACATTAAAGAACCTTTGGTTATTAATATTGTGCCGACATTTGTGAATGATGTTTGCAAATGTCGGTATTTTTTTGTAGTAGAGGAAATGTCATATTACAAAAGATAAGTTCACGGCAAAGTTGAGACTTTGGGGTAAAAATTTAGGGGTAAAAAAAATAGATATAATAGAAAATTGTGTGTAAATGAATAAAGAAAATATCGATTTTATAGTAAATAATAGTAATTATTTCGAAGTGAAACCCTAGTATTCGACGATAAACGAGCACAAAATTGAAACAAAAATTATATAAGTCGAAAAAGGTCGAACACAATTTTTACATAAAAAGTGGAAAAAGGAAATATAATTATAGAGATAAAAGAAATAAGAAACCAAAGGTTGGTACAGAAGGGGGAAGCACACATGATCGACAAGATTATTGAGAACAACCGCGTTAGCATTGTAGGTGAGATTGTATCTGAATTCAGATACAGCCATGAAGTTTTTGGAGAAGGATTCTACATGGTAGATGTATCTGTAGACAGACTTAGTGAATTAACGGATATTATTCCGTTGATGGTATCTGAGAGACTTGTTGATGTAACACAGGATTACACAGGAAGACTTGTAGAGGTGTCAGGACAGTTCAGATCCTACAATAGACATGAGGGGACAAGAAACAAATTGGTGCTTTCTATTTTCGTAAGAGAATGGGAAGAAGTAGAAGAGAATCTTGATGCAGGCAGAACAAATCAGATTTTCCTTGATGGATTTATTTGCAAACCACCAATTTACAGAAAAACACCGCTTGGAAGAGAAATCGCAGATTTACTTATTGCAGTTAACAGACCGTATGGTAAATCAGATTACATACCTT
>ENA-OQHL01001329-OQHL01001329.1-human-gut-metagenome-genome-assembly--contig:-NODE-1329-length-12756-cov-1.723731_pt1 | contig 12756 bp, 15 predicted proteins | sample MGYA00242565_ERZ504723 | MGnify/ENA primary metagenome ERZ504723 (study PRJEB26092, sample SAMD00036211) | human gut metagenome | host: Homo sapiens | study: EMG produced TPA metagenomics assembly of... | reverse complement strand
CCTGCGAGCATGGCAAAGGCATTAATCAGCATAAGAATTGGCGTAAATAAACCCCCACACCGGTTAATGCTGCCGCGCCAACACCGGGAATGTGTCCCAATATAAATACGGTCTACAATGTTGTACAAAAGATTAATGATCTGTGCCACAACAGCAGGAATTGCAAGCTGCGCCAAAAGACGTGGGATTTTTTCCGTTTCCATTGCCTGTGTATTAGATTTACTACTCATATCTGTTTTCTCCTGACAAATTTTTTGACATAAACCAATAAAATATAAACGAATTATGTCTTCTGATTTTAACTCATATATTTGTCAATATCAAGCTTCTTTTCTGATTTTGCAACGATCAAGGATGCAGCTGTTGCTCATTGCACGCATCCTTCCTCCACTGATCAACAGCCTGTTTACAGCTTATGTTTTCTCCTCCAGATACAATCCTTAAGTACATTTACAAGCCTTGCCGGTTCAAGGGGTTTGGTAAGATGCTCATCCATGCCAGATATCCGGCTGTTTATAATGTCTTCTGCAAATGCATTGGCACTCATGGCAATAACCGGTACGCGCTCTGCATCTGATCTTTTCATGGAACGAATTCTCCGGGCAGTATCCCAGCCGTTTAAGTTTGGCATCATGATATCCATTAAAATCACGTCATAATACCCTGGCTCGGACTTTTCAAATTTCCCAATTGCCTCCAGTCCGTCTTTGGCGCAATCCACAAGAAGCCCGTTATCTTTCAGGATAAAGCTGGCGATTTCCCTGTTCAGCTCATTATCATCAACTACTAATGCCCGGAGACCTTCAAGGGAAATCGTATTCTGGTCCTTTACAAAATCTTCCAGTTTCCGGGCTTTTTCTGCTTCTCCGATTTTGAACGGAATTGTCATGATCACAGTTGTGCCGGTTCCCTCTTTACTTTCGATCCGGATCGTGCCGCCCATTCTGTCTGCCAGCTTCTTTGCAATGGGAAGTCCCAGTCCGGTGCCTTCATATTTCGACCGGCTGGTTTCCTTCTCCTGGGCAAAAAGGTCAAACGCATGTGCCACAAACTCCTGGCTCATACCAGGACCATTATCTGCACAGCCAAATTCATACACTACCCGCTTTTCATCTGCAAACTTCTCTTTACACCATACATGGATTCTTCCGCCTGGTTCTGTAAATTTCACCGCATTATCAGAAATCGCATTCAGAAGCCGTTCCAAATAAACAGAATTTCCGGTTAATAATATATGACTTAGCTCTGATTTTTCCCAATCCACAATGCATTCTATATTTTTCTCAGCTGCCTGAAGCTGCTTTTCTGTGTTGATCCTGCTCAGGATTTCTGTCAGATCAAAAGTAAGCTCCTGATCAACAATATCTCCCGACTCCAGTTTATTCATATCCAGTATATCGTTTACAAGGGAAACCAGATATCTGGAGGAATCCATAATCTTATCCCTGCATTTTTGTTGTATTTCAGGGTCATTGGGATAACGGTTTGCCAGTTCAACCATGCCTATGATCCCATTCATAGGAGTTCGGATATCATGGCTCATATTAGACAGAAACCTGGTTTTAACCGCCGCATCCTTCTTTGCTTCTGCAACCTGGTATATAAGAGTCTGCTCCCTTCTCTTCGCATCACTGATACTTCGATCGCACAAGAACATGGGTCAGGCGCCAGTCTCATCCTTTTCTTCTCAATAAGCGCAGACTATGCCAGCTTCCATCCTTCATCCGGTATTCCATAACGACGGATTCTTCGTCTTTCATTCGTTACCGGCAGTGTAGAGATATCTGTAAATTTTTCAAAAGCATCCTGATACTCTTCTGCCACCAGTCCACGGCAAACTCTTTTGTTGTTTTCAGACAGAGTACCTGAATGAATATATTTCAGATGCTCCACATCCCTGTTGGAAATTTCCTCAAAATAATCCGCCTGGATATCAATTCTGGAAATATATTGGTACGTTCTGGCAATGGAGGAAATGATCTCATTTCCTAATCTGGCCTCATTCAATGCTTTTTGCAGTTTCTCCTGGATTTCCTTTTCTTTGTAAAGGATACTGTCTATATTGCGATATCCAAGAAAAGCATCAAAGGTCTCATCATCTGTCTTTCCCTTCACTACATAGGCTTCATAATAGCTATCTTTCCCTTCCTTTGAAACACTGTGGTAATGGTAAGTAAGCTTCTCTTCATGTAAAAGCCTTCTTTTCATATTTGCGCAGAGATGCCAGTCTATAAACTCTTCTTTCTCTTCATCCAGAATAAAATTGTCTGCATATCTTCTCGTATATTCATCAAAATTTTCAAGCGGATGGGGATCTGTCTCCGCCAGCTGCCTGGCATTGGTATTCGCATCCAGTCTCAGTATTTCATATTTGCCGGAATTAAGCTCTATCCGGTATAAGGATACATACTCGGGCAATAATCTGCTTAAAACATATTGTTCTTTCACCGGATAATCATTTACATCCTGCCTTTGATCGTCTGTCTTTGTTTTTTCTCGTGAAAGCATAATACCGTTTTAAATTTATCCTTTCTTTTGCTGTTAACATTTGTTTTTGCATGCCAGGCATAAACCACCACGGACGTTTCTGGTGGAGCCGCATAACTTACAAACCTCTGTTATTTCTGGTTTCCAACTGCTGTCCAGCCTCTTCAGGCCTCCGCTGACCTGATCCAACGCTTCATCATCCAGCTCAACAGCTGCCTGACTCATAGGCTTCATGCTCTCTTTTTTGTCATTCACTTCTTTCATAATAGTTTCCTCCTGTATATGATTTTAATATGATTTCACTTTTTACTATAGTAATTATACAAGTTTTTACTTGTGTCTTCAACTGTTTTTTGGCATTTTAGCCAAAACGTTACTGGTCACTCCGTGACTAGTACATCGAAAATTAAGTATCTGCTATATTGACGCAGGATGATTTCGTGCCGCAATTCTCGGGTTTTCTGTGAACTTTGTTCACAAAAAACGCCTCGCGGAAATAATATCTCTGTTTATTCACGCCTGCTTCGTCTGTACTCCATAGCCGTCATACCGCAAGATTTCCGAAAACTCTGCGCCAGATAGCTCTGGGAAGAAAAGCCTGCAAGATGGGCAATGTCAGAAATATCGTGATCTGTATTTTCCAGAAGATTTTTGCAAACCTCAATCCTGCGCCGGTTCAGATAGTTAATGGGAGAAATCCCATAATATCGGGTAAACTCGTGGCTTAGATAATACTTGTTCAGATGACTTAATGCAGCCAGCTGATCCAGATTGATGTCCTCCCCATAGTTAGAATCCAGATAGCGCTTGATCTGTGCACACTCTTTACTTGGATGAAAAGAAGGCACCAGCTGAAAGCCGGAATCTGTAATCCTGCGAAGCTGGGCAATAAGAATGGAAAGCGTGTGTCTGCAAATCTCTTCATAACCCTCTTTTTTTTCATCTAATTCCTGAAAAAGGGAGTGAAAATAAAACAAAAGATCTGTATTAATCTTCCGGCAGTTGAAAATCTGGAATTCCTTCTGATCCCGGAAAGAAAAACTGATTCCATCCACTCCTACAGTATAATAAGAAAGGGGCGCAGCGCTCTGAGAAGTTTCCGTGTGCAGGATATGTGGATTGATAATGACCAGATCATCCCTGGCAATGGAAAAGCGCTGATTTTCTATAAGAAATTCGCCGCTTCCTCTGGAAACATAAAAAAGCTCCGTAAAAGCATGGGTATGAGGAATGCTGGGCCAGTCCTCTTCGTATCTGGAGGATGAGGCATTCACCAGAACTGCTTCTGTAGAAAGTGGATTATCATTGGAAAAAGAAAAGGAACGTGTACTCATAGATTCTCCTTACGTATCATAAACTATAGTTTGTTGTCTGCGCTGTCAGCTCCCGATATTTCGAATACAGTGTCTGCAAGCAGCAATGAAAAAAGCTCGCACACTTAGAGTACCATGAAACGGAAAATACAGCAAGATTTCTAAAAACCATAGCAACAACTCTGTTGAAAAACAGCTGTCAAAAACGTATTCTTATATTATAGGAAAAACAACCATCAAACAATATTAACAACCTTTGTAAATAAAAAAGAGAAAAGCGAGGTCGCAAAATGGAACAGAAAAAAGGCAGAGTTACCATTCCTACCAACCTGGATGTGGTAAAGGAAACACTGGATATTATGAATGAGTGGGGCGCAGATGCCATCCGTGACTGTGATGGAACCGAATTCCCACAGGAGCTGAAGGACACCGGTGCGAAAATCTACGCTACCTACTATACCACCCGAAAGGACAATGCCTGGGCAAAGGCTAATCCGGATGAGATCCAGCAAATGTACATTATGAGTTCTTTCCACACTGCAACATCAGACAAACTGGAGATCCACCTTATGGATCACCTGTACCCGGATATGCTGAAGGTGAACACACGCGATGATATCACAAAGTGGTGGGAAGTGATCGACCGCACCACAGGAGAAGTGGTTCCGGCAAGTCAGTGGCATTATGAAGAAGCGAGCGGAAATGTGGTAATTACACCTGTAAAACCGTTCCATGAGTATACCGTCAGTTTCCTGGCTTATATTATGTGGGATCCGGTACATATGTACAATGCAGTGGTAAACGACTGGAAAGATGTAGAGCCGCAGATCACATTTGATGTGCGCCAGCCAAAAACAAGAGCTCATTCCCTGGAGCGCCTCCGCAGATTCCTTGACACCCATCAGTATGTGGATGTGGTACGCTTCACCACCTTTTTCCATCAGTTCACCCTGATCTTTGATGAGCTGGCAAGGGAAAAATATGTGGACTGGTTCGGTTATTCCGCATCTGTCAGTCCATATGTGCTGGAGCAGTTCGAAAAAGAGGTCGGCTATCCATTCCGCCCGGAATACATTATCGACCAGGGCTACATGAACAATACCTATCGCATTCCATCTAAGGAATTCAAGGACTTCCAGGCATTCCAGCGTCGCGAGGTTGCGAAGCTTGCAAAGGAGATGGTAGACATTGTCCATGAATATGGCAAAGAAGCCATGATGTTCATGGGTGACCACTGGATCGGCATGGAGCCATTTATGGATGAGTTTGCTTCCATCGGTCTTGATGCTGTGGTTGGAAGTGTGGGAAATGGTGCAACCCTGCGTCTGTTCAGCGATATTAAAAATGTAAAATACACGGAGGACGATTTCTTCCATACTTTTTCCCGGACACCTTCCACGAAGGTGGAGACCCGGTGAAAGAGGCGAAGGTAAACTGGGTAACTGCAAGGCGTGCCATTCTCAGAAGCCCCATCCAGAGAATTGGTTATGGCGGATATCTGAAGCTGGCTCTTCAGTTCCCAGATTTTGTCCAGTATATTAAAGAGGTCTGCCAGGAATTCCGTACCCTTTATGATAATATCCAGGGTGTGACTCCTTACTGCGTGAAACGTGTTGCTGTGTTAAACTGCTGGGGCCGCATGCGTTCCTGGGGCAATCATATGGTACATCACGCAATCTATTACAAACAGAATTACTCTTATTTTGGCATTATTGAGGCATTAAGCGGTGCACCCTTTGATGTATCCTTTATCAGTTTTGATGATATTCTGGCAGATAAGGATCTGCTGAAAAAATTTGATGTTGTGATCAATGTAGGGGATGCGGATACTGCGCAAAGCGGCGGCGAGTACTGGGTAAATGAAACCATTATTACTGCTGTAAAGGAGTTCGTTTACAATGGTGGCGGTTTCATCGGAGTTGGCGAGCCTGCAGCCCATCAGTGGCAGGGAAAATTCTTCCAGCTGGATGATGTACTGGGTGTGGAAGAAGAAAGAGGCTTCAATTTAAATACCGATAAATACAACTGGGAGGAACACAGAGACCACTTTATTCTGGCTGATGTAGAAGGTGATGTGGACTTCGGTGAGGGCAAAAAGAATATTTTTGCGCTTCCGGAAACCCAGATCCTGATCCAGAATGACCATGAGGTTCAGATGGCAGTAAAAACCTTTGGAAAAGGCCGCGGTGTTTACATCAGCGGACTTCCATACAGCTTCAGAAACAGCCGTGTACTCTACCGTGCGGTTCTCTGGTCTGCATCTGCCGAGGACGAACTGAACCGATGGTATTCCACCAATTATAATGTAGAAGTCCACGCTTATGTAAAGAATGGCAAGTACTGTGTCGTAAACAATACTTACGAGCCACAGGATACAGTTGTCTATAAAGGAGATGGCAGCAGCTTCCCGCTTCATATGGATGCAAACGAAATTAAATGGTACCAGATTTAATAGTCATAGGTTTATTATAATTAAACCACATCCTATTTCAATAATTCTGTCACGAAGTGTTGGAAAATGGCACGAATGGTATTATAATAAACCTATCACAAAACAAAGGAAACCATTATGAGAATTGCAATTGTTGATGACATTAAAGAAGAGCGTGACAAGCTCGCAGACGTACTGACGAAACAGCTTTCCAGACGTGGGATTCACGTAAATTTATTTGAATTTGAAAATGGAGAAGATTTTCTTATTGCGGCAAAGGAACGTCCTTTCACCGTCGTTTTTCTGGACATCTACATGAGTGGTGCAAATGGGATCGAGACTGCCAGAGAGCTTCGGATATTTGACTCAGATGCACTTTTAATTTTTACTACCACTTCTACGGATCATGCTCTGGATGGGTTCAAGGTCCGTGCCATGCACTACCTTGTGAAGCCATATCCCGAAAATGAGATTTCAGACCTGATCGATGAGGTTCTTTCCCGGATCCCGGATTCTGGAAAATACATAGATATAAAAGTAAACGGAAGCAATGTGCAGGTTCCGTTTCGACATATTATATACGCAGAACATTTTTCCCATATGATCCATATTCACACCACTGGCGGCAAAGAGCTGATCACCCGCCAGTCCTTCGAAGCCTTTACTACATCCCTAAAAATGGATCCAAGATTTTATCTTTGCAGCAGAGGCGTTGTGATCAATCTGGAGCATGCTGTTGATTTTGATGGAGCCCTGTTTATCCTGGACGATGAAACCCGGATTTCCGTCAGCCGGAAGCTGGTCAAAAATGCAAGACAGACTTTTATGGATTTTCTGTTTCAAAGGGGACATTGAATATGAATACTATATTAAGACCTGTTCTGGAGCTTACGGTAATGATTTCCGGTCTGTTCCTTGCCTATCTGCCGGTACAGACCTATCTGAAACAACCGCCCGGCAGACTGGCTGCATGGCTTGCACCTCTTCTGGCAGGAATCTGTCTCCTGGAAGGAGGATTTTGTTACTTTCTTAACATTCCTACCAGCTCAGTGCTTTTTCCCACTCTGCTGGTACTGATGCTGATCTATCACAAAAGCCTGACTATCTCTATCTGGAAATCCGGCAGCATTTTTCTGGCAGTATGTGGGGTCTTTGCCTGTGTAAACAGCCTTTCCAGAGCAGTGAATGCCATTGTGGCAGAAAGACTTGGACTTCCGGAAACAGAGATCTGGTTTCACACCAGTGCCGGTATTTTTTACAATGTAATATGTCTGCTGTTCGTTGCTGCCGCCTGGTACCCGGCCTCCCATGCAGCCCGCACTATGATCGATGACGAAAATTTAGCCCAGACCTGGTATGTTTTCTGGATACTGCCACTGATTTTTATAGGTCTGAATCTCTTTATGATTCCCAAATATGAGGGAACTCTGTATACTGGACGTATTTTGCAGGGCTACATTGTGATCAGCCTGATGCTTCTTGTAATTCTCATGCTGTTTTACACAATGTTTCTTATGATGGCCAACAGCCTGAATAAAAATGCAAGGCTTCAGCAGGAAAATCATTTTCTCTCCCTTCAGCAGGCACGATATGAGAACCTTTGCTCTGCCATAGAGGAGGCAAGGCAGGCACGACACGATATCCGCCATCACTTTTTGCAGCTTTCTTCCCTGGCTGAAAAGGGAGATCTGGAAAAAACTAAAAGAATACCTTTCCAATGCAAACAGCAAAATCCCAGACTACGACCTACATTTTTGTGAAAACCAGGCGGCTGACAGCGTGATCAGCCATTATGCCGCTCTGGCAAAACGGGAGAACATTCCTTTCCAGGCAAAGGCAGATCTGCCAGCCCACATTTCCATAGACCAGATCGATATGTGCCTGGTTCTCTCCAACCTTCTGGAAAATGCTCTGGAAGCCAGCCTGAAAGCAAAGCCTTTCAACAGGAGAATCCATGCAGAGGTTTACCTTCATCATAAGCACCTTCTCCTGATCCAGGTGGAAAATACCTTTGAAGGAAAAATACAGGAGAAAACCGTCAATGTCACTAAAAACAGCTTTGTATGTACTCATATGTGGTGTCTCCTTTAATAAAATTAGTTATGTCTTTCAGACACGCTCTAGAATATCATTAAAAAGAACAGAAGTAAACGTTTGAATACGTTTTATTTAGCTAAAAATGGAATAAAAAATGTTTGATAAAACATTTTTGCTAAGGTATAATAAAAAATATTTAAATTGTGATATTAAATCAGTACAGAGAGTTATATTTTGACAAAATACATAACTTCAGAAAAAATACAAATAAATATAAAAGTAAAAAATAGTAAAATTAAGATAGCATAGATAAAGAGAAATATATAGCTAATAATTATGAAATGAGACAGATGGAAGAAGCTGGCTAATTCATAATTATATAGAAAAGGAAGGAAAAATAGATGGAATGTAGAAAAGAATTATCTGGAGTAAAGAGAAGAGAACAGATTATTGATAATCTTCGGGAACATGGAGAGGTTACAGTAAAAATATTATCTAATCAGTTTGGTGTTTCAGAAATGACAATCCGAAGAGATTTGCATTTATTAGAAGAACAGGGCTATGCGACAATTCATTATGGAGGAGCGGCACTTTTAGATAGACAAAATATAGGTTGTCAGAGTTTTTCTTTAAGGAAGGGGAAAGAATCGGAGAATAAAAGAAGAATTGCAAAAAAGGCAGCCTCTTTTATAAGGGAGGGAGATGTACTTTTTATGGATACAAGTACAACAGTACTTGAAATCCTTACATATATGCCTGCATTTCGGGTAAAAATCATTACGAATTCAATGCCAGTAATGGAGTCAGTATATAGAGATGAAAATATTGATCTTTATATGGCACCAGGATTATACCGTTCTGTAGGAGGACCTCTTGACTATGCTACGGCGGAATATTTGTCCCGTTTTCATTATAATAAAGCTTTTTTTGGTTCTACCAGTTATGAGCCAGATTTTGGCACGTCTGCAGCAGAGGAGATTGAAGCAGCTGTAAAAAAAGTGTGTGATTGAAAATTCAGATGAGAATTATCTTTTAATTGATCATTCTAAAATGGGAAAAAGAAATTTTGTAAAATGGGGAGATACCGATAATTATACAGCTATTCTATCTGATGAAGAATTAGACATTGATTGGAGAACGAAAATTGCACGCAATGGTGGAAAATTGATATTGTGTTAAACTTGTCTTTGCTGCGCAACTCAGAAATTGCCTTTGTCATTTTGTGGTGGTATAATGTCTTTATAAAGGAGGAGTAAGAAATGGGTAAAAAAGTATTGATTATTACGGGAAGTCCAAGACTGAAGGGCAACAACCAACGCACTGGCAACTGCATTTGCAAGTGGTGCGGTAGCAGCAGGAAACGAAGTAGAAGTTTTTGATGCAGCAACTGCGAACTTAAATGGCTGTCATGCAGATAAGAGTTGTGAGCAGCGTGGCTGTTGTGGACAAAAAGATGACGGAGTGAGAATGAATGAACTAATGCGAGAAGCAGATGTTCTTGTATTGGCATCTCCTGTCTACTGGAGCGGCTTTACATCACAGATTAAAACAGCGATTGACCGCTTTTATCAGTTTAGCTTTCCAAAGGGAAGAGAAACTTTACATATCAAAGATTTATATCTCATTGCAGCATCTGCTAATCCAGATTCGGCAATGTTTAATGACGTTGTTCATGCCTATGAACAGCTTTGTGAGTTACTGCATTTTGATAAGGGAGGAACACTCCTTTGTCCGGGACTTGCAGGAGCAGATGACCTCGAAAATCATCAGGAATTTTTAGAAAAAGCAGTAAAGATGGGGATGGCTATTTAATTCATTAATAGGCTGACGCATCCAAAGAGAAAAGCTGTCCTATATTTGTGACCTCGCAGCGGTTTGAATGCTTGTTCATGTACACGCACCCAAACCTTGCTCCGAGGTCACAATATAGGGCAGCTTTTCTCTTTGGGATTGATAGTGATTGGATTTAGGCAAATAAAAATGAGAACATTTAACATGCCGCAACGAAAGTCACAGATAGGAGGGGATAGCTCGTCTGTCTATCACAAACTACGCTTCAATTACTCCCTTAATTGCAGCATATAACTCATCATATGTTTCATATGCCGGAATTTCTGGATACTCAGCCTTAATAGCATCTGTACTCTTGAATAAAAATCCAGCCTTACTTGCCTGAATCATACCAAGATCATTGTGACTGTCTCCGCTGGCGATGGTATCATAACCGATGGACTGGAGAGCTTTAACTGTAGTATATTTAGATTTTTCGCAACGCATTTTAAAGTCAGTGATTTCTCCGTTATCTGCTACAACGAGAGAGTTACAGAAGATAGTAGGATAACCAAGCTTCTTCATAAGCGGACCTGCAAACTGGGAGAATGTATCACTGATAATGATAACCTGTGTCAGTTCTCTTAATTTATCCAAGAATTCTTTTGCTCCAGGAATAGGGTCAATCTTTGCGATTGTTTCCTGAATTTCTTTTAATCCAAGACCATGTTCTTTTAAAATGTTAAGACGATACTTCATTAACTTATCGTAATCTGGTTCATCTCTGGTTGTTCTCTTTAACTCTGGAATTCCAGTCTCTTCTGCGAATGCAATCCAGATTTCCGGTACTAATACGCCTTCTAAGTCTAAACAAACAATTTCCATGTCTTTGTTTCCTCCATTTCTGATGTGTCAGTTGCGGTATTTAACAATAAGTAACACTACAAAACAGTATGTAAAATACCACGTCTTATCTTTCTAGTAATGTGAGTGTGTATTGAAAATCATTTTAGTATCTTCAAACACAATCGGATATGGCTCATGCTAGAGCGTGTTTGAAAACCAATTCTCGCAAATGTGATGTGTAAATTACTTTTTGCTTTTTCAAATATTCTCCAGTTAAGTTCAAGCCATATTAAACACTATTATAGTAGGAAACCTGAAAAATCTCCATAAAAATTTTTATTTTTCAAAAATTCTAAGAATTTTTTGGCTGTTGGAGCGATATGTTTTTCAAACACGCTCTAGCAGTAAACTAAGTAACTATCCAGCTGCCCCCAGCCAAAGACAGCTCGCCAACTTTGTACCAGTTACAAAAACTTCACAATTGTTGCAATCAGTTTCTCACAATTCAACGGTTTCGTTAAATGCTCATTCATCACCGGCATCATAATATCCATCAGAATCATGTCATAGTAGGTACCGGCAGGCTTTTCTAAAAATGCTTTTAATGCTTGTGAACCATCTTTTACAGGGGTGACAATAATTCCGGCATCTTCTAACATAAACTGGGCAATTTCGAGATTTAGCTCATTATCCTCAACGAGTAAAATTTGTTTACCAGAAAGAGACGCAGCGGTGATGTCTTCATCGGAAATAGATGGCGTAAATTCATCATTATTTAAGTAATCTGCGTTGCCGTTACCATGGGCTGAAGAATTCTTTTGTGCATTTGCGATAGTAAACGGCAGGATAATAGTGACAGTCGTTTCATTCATGCCGACACCGGTATCGGAAATCGTATATTTGTAAGTAAGTCTGCTTTCTGTCTGTTCGTTAATTCGGTTTTCCAGCGAATCTGTCCACCAGTTTTATTGTATTTGATTGCATTTTCTATAATGTTAAAGAAAATCTTCTGAATATAGATTGGGCTGCCATAAACCCGTTCACAGTTGGATGGAACCGTATAACTGTCACAGATGAGAATAATGCCGGAGTCCGCAGCATGAATTTGCATCGTATCCTGGAGAGCGGCGGTCAGTTCAGAAAGGTGAAACAATTCGTTTGTAAGAACTGTTTCACCGTGTTCTAAACGACTCATGTCAAGCACTTCATTTAACAGGCTTAAAAGCTGCTGTGCGGCACATCGTGCCTTTTGGCGGTTTTCCTCGATTAATTCCATATCGCTTGATTTGCTGTTGATATCAATGATACCGATAATTCCGTTTAAAGGAGTGCGGAAAAGATTATTGATGAATTTAAAGGCAATGAGGAAGAAGTAGAAGGGGTCATGGCAATTCATGGATTGGATATCCTGTCTCCATACAGGGGCAATCCGATATAAGCCATATTAGTGACTTTAGTCGCGGCGTGTTGAATACTCGCTTAAAACGCTACTATTCAACATTTGCTCCGAGGCCACAAATATGGCTTATATATCGTTCTGCGGGCTAATTTTGGATGTGTAACAAAATTACTTATTTATTCATCAAAATCTGTTTGGAAGACACCCTCTGGCGTTCTCATTGTCAAAATCCCAAGATTAAATCCTTCATCTTGAATCGTAATATGGTACTCAAAAGTTACGTCATCTTCAAATTTAGATAACACCAGATAGGTTCCATTTTCCTTATCTTCAATCTGATCACAGATATCATTATATACGTCTCTTCCGGAAATCTCTCTTGGGTAGCCGGATGCTTTTATTTTTTCTTCGAGTGCTTTATAAAATTTGTTCATGGTTTCCTCGCTTTCGTGGTTATTGTTGTTTTAATATGA
>ENA-OQHL01001326-OQHL01001326.1-human-gut-metagenome-genome-assembly--contig:-NODE-1326-length-12794-cov-3.975922_pt1 | contig 12794 bp, 8 predicted proteins | sample MGYA00242565_ERZ504723 | MGnify/ENA primary metagenome ERZ504723 (study PRJEB26092, sample SAMD00036211) | human gut metagenome | host: Homo sapiens | study: EMG produced TPA metagenomics assembly of... | reverse complement strand
AAACAGGCAGCGTTCAAGGCAGCTCTTGCTGCAGCAACGCATCCGAACAGGCATTTTATCCGTTAAGTAATACAATATGGGGGTGAAGGGTGTTGAAAGACAATCGGAACTCCCTTTCTTTTGGCCTGAAACCAAAACGGTCATTTGACTGTTTTGATCCTGATTTGCGGAGAAGCAGATCCAGCGAAATGGCTCACTTTAATATGAGGAGGAGAATTTGAATTCACGTGTAGAAATCCTGGCTCCGGCCGGGTCAATGGAAAGCATGATGGCAGCGGTTCAGGCTGGTGCCGATGCGATATATATGGGTGGCAGCCGGTTCGGGGCCAGGGCTTATGCAGACAACCCAGAGGAAGACAGGTTCTTGGAAGCAATCGATTATGTGCATCTGCATGGCTGTCGTCTTTATATGACAGTTAATACGCTGGTGAAGGAAGAGGAACTGGACCAGCTTTATGACTTTTTAAAGCCATATTATGAGCGGGGGCTGGATGCGGTGATCGTGCAGGATCTTGGTGTGTGGAAGTTCATCCGGGAGCATTTTCCGGATCTTCCGATTCATGCGAGCACCCAGATGACTGTGACAGGATGGCGCAGTGCCCAGAGCTTAAAGGAGATGGGAGCGACCCGCGTGGTAACAGCGAGAGAGTTATCTCTTCAGGAAATCGCAGAGATCCGCGACCATGTGGATGTGGAAATCGAGAGCTTTGTGCATGGCGCATTGTGTTACTGCTACTCCGGGCAGTGTCTGCTTAGCAGCCTGATCGGCGGCCGCAGCGGTAACCGCGGACGTTGCGCACAGCCCTGCAGACTTCCCTATGACGTACTGACAGCAGCCGGAAAGCCGGTTCAGAGTGCGGCAAAGCAGAATTCTGCGAAACTGACGGAAAGCATATACGAAACCGGAAAGCAGAATGCAAGAAATCAGAACACAGGAAAAAAGGGCAAAGGAAAGCACAGTCCGGACATGCAGGACAGAAATGCCCGGATGAAGGGAAAGCCGTATGCACAGCAGAAAGCAGCGGTGGGGGATGACCGCTATGTCTTAAGCCTGAAAGACCTCTGCACCCTGGATATTCTCCCGGACATCATTGAATCCGGTGTCTATTCCTTAAAGATTGAGGGCCGCATGAAGAGTCCGCGCTACACTGCCGGTGTCGTGAGTATTTACCGCAAATATGTGGATTACTATCTGGAGCATGGACGGGACGGTTATAAGGTAGATCCGGCAGACCGCAGGATGCTCCTGGATCTCTTTGACCGCGGTGGCTTTACGGATGGTTATTATCTTCACCACAATGGCCGCGAGATGGTGGCATTAAAAGAAAAACCGGCCTTCCGGGAAGGAAATCAGGCTTTGTTTGACCGTCTGGACCGGGATTATGTGGAGAAGAAAAAGCAGGAGCCGCTATCCGGCCATGTAGTGGTAAAGGAAGGCAAGCCGCTGAAGCTTTCCCTCTGGTGCTGTGAGCCGGAGCGTCTTCTGGAAGAAGCAGCAGCTCAGAATCCGTATGTGGAGGTGAACGGCGCAGAGGTTCAGACGGCCCAGAACCAGCCCATGGGAGAGGAAAAGCTGTTAAAGCAGTTAAACAAGACCGGAAATACCCCGTTCTATTTTGAAAACCTGACAGCAGAGATCGAAGGAAATTGTTTTGTGCCGGTTCAGGCGCTCAATGAGCTGCGCCGGGAGGCACTGGAGCAGATGGAAGAGAAGCTGCTGCAGCCATTCAGACGGACGGCGGGAGCGGTAGAAAGCCAGGATGAAGGCGAAAACGAGCGGTCTGAGCAGCAGAGCGAGACTGGCAGTGTGGAAGCAGGTTCCTGTGGCCTTCACATCTCCATCGAGGAACCTTGCCTCTTACCCATCGCCATTGCCCATCCGGATGTCACCCGCATCTACCTGGATTCCTGCGGCTTGGGGCCGGAGACCTGGAAGGTGGCGGTACAGGCATGCCATGACAACGCAAAGCAGTGCAGCCTGATGCTGCCGAACATCTTCCGCACGGAGGCGGAGACTTATTTCCGCAGACATATAGATGCCCTGAAAGAGGCCGGCTTTGATGAGCTGGTGGTAAAATCCCTGGATGAGATCACGTTTTTAAGAGAAAACGGCCTGGGGGATATTCCTATGGTATCGGACGCAAATCTTTATGTCCTGAACCATCTGGCAAGAGAGCAGATGGAAGACCTTGGAATTTCCCGCATGACCCTTCCGCTGGAGTTAAACAGCCGGGAGCTGGAGACACTGGGCTGTGCGGGGATGGAACTTTATGTGTACGGTTATCTTCCGGCCATGGTGTCGGCCCAGTGCATCGTAAGGACTACAAAGGGCTGTACGAAACAGCCGGAGGTCTTAAAGATGAGGGATCGCACCGGAAAAGATCTTCCAGTGAAGAATCACTGCCGGTTCTGCTATAACACCATCTATAATCCAAGTCCTCTGTCCCTGCTCGGACAGGAGAAGCTGATCCGACGGCTGGCTCCGGGGGCGCTGCGTCTTGCGTTCACGCTGGAGACACCGGAGCAGATGAAAGCAGTGCTGGATGCTTTTGCGGATCAGTTCCTTCACGGGGAAGAAACCAGGGATCCGTTCAAAGATTTTACACGCGGCCATTTCAAGAGAGGCGTAGAATAAATATATATGGTAAATATTGTCATTGAAGTATCGAAATATCTGCTGATCCTGCTGATCGCGGCTTATACCTACTGGAATTTCAGTTATTTCCGGTTTCGGGATCCCTGGCAGCAGGGAAGAGTCTGTGTCCGGCAGAATGCGGCCATGTTTCTGCTGCATTTTGTGGCGTATGCGGTGCTGTTCTTAAAATCAGAGGATGAGCGGGTAATCCTGTTTTATCTGGCACAGGTAGTATTCCTGGCAGTTTATCTGGGACTTTATAAGGTGTTTTATCCACTGCGGTCCAGGCTTCTGGTCAACAACATGTGCATGCTTTTGTGCATCGGCTTTGTGATCCTGACCCGTCTGGATTTTGACAAGGCCATTCGCCAGTTTGTGATTGTTGCCATATCGGCACTGATCACCTGGATTATCCCGTTCATTCTGGAGCGGGTGTGGCAGCTGGCGAACATTCCGTGGGTATACGGTTTTGCCGGTCTGGCGCTGCTGATCGTGGTATGGATCATCGGCAACAACAGCTTCGGCGCGCAGCTGTCCGTGAACATTGCGGGCATCGCGTTTCAGCCGTCAGAGTTTGTAAAAATCCTGTTTGTGTTCTTTACAGCCTGCATGTTTTACCGGGATACCGAGTCTAAGACGATCATAGAAACCACGGTGATGGCGGCTGCTTATGTGCTGGTGCTGGTGCTTTCCAAAGATCTGGGAAGCGCGCTGATCTTTTTTCTGACGTACCTGACCATGCTGTTTGTGGCAACCGGAAGCTATCTGTATCTGTTTTCCGGCCTGCTTTGCGGCAGCGGCGCGTCGGTGGTGGCATACCAGCTCTTTGCCCATGTGCGCACCCGTGTGGCGGCCTGGAAAAATCCATGGGCGGACATTGATAACCGCGGTTACCAGATCACCCAGTCCCTCTTTGCCATCGGCACAGGCGGATGGTTCGGCATGGGCCTATATCAGGGCATGCCTTATAAAATCCCGGTTGTGGAAAAGGACTTTGTATTCGCTGCAATTTCCGAGGAGCTTGGCGGGATATTTGCTCTCTGCGTGCTGCTCATCTGCCTGGGCTGCTTCTTACAGTTTGTGCTCCTGGCAGCGCGGATGCAGGCATTGTTTTATAAACTGATCGCCTTTGGCCTTGCCATGGTTTATGCGGTTCAGGTATTTTAACCGTGGGCGGAGTGACGAAATTCATTCCGTCTACCGGTGTAACCCTGCCCCTTGTCAGCTATGGCGGAAGTTCTATTTTGAGCACCTTTATCATTTTCGGTGTGATTCAGGGCCTGTACATTCTGAAACGGAATGATGAGGAGGACTATGAAGAAAAATTCGACTGAAAAGAAAACAACAGAAAAACGGACAGCCGGAAGAAAAGTGGCAGGACAGAAGGCAGATAAGAGTATTTTGTTTGTGACCTATATTATGGTAGGCCTGTTTGTTGGTCTGATGGGCTATTTCGGCTATTTTCTGCAGGTGCAGAGTGAGACGGTCATCAACAATTCCTATAATGCGCGTCTGGACAGTTTTTCTGACCGGATCATCCGCGGAGAGATTTTAAGCAATGACGGCACGGTACTGGCGAAGACCAATGTGGCAGAAGATGGGACAGAGGTGCGGGAATACCCGTATGGAAGCCTGTTTGCCCATGTGGTGGGCTATTCCGACCAGGGCAAGACCGGCCTAGAATCTCTGGCGAACTTTTATCTGTTAAGTTCCCACATGAATCTGGTAGAGCAGGCCGTCAACGAGTTATCCGATGCGAAAAATCTGGGAGACCAGGTGGTGACTACGCTGGATGTGGGGCTGCAGCAGGCGGCTTCCGACGCGCTGGGTGACCGCAGGGGCGCTGTCGTGGTGATGGAGCCGGACACAGGCAAGATCCTCGCCATGGTTTCCAAGCCGGGCTTTGACCCGAATCAGCTGAGCAGCCAGTGGGAGAGCCTGATCTCCGGGGACAATACTGAGGCACAGCTTCTCAATCGTGCCGCACAGGGTGTGTATCCACCGGGATCAACCTTTAAGATCGTGACGCTTCTGGAATATATCCGGGAGCATCCGGATACCTGGGAGGGGTTTACTTTTGACTGTGACGGCAGCTATGAGGCCGGAGATTACAGGATTTCCTGTTATCATGGGAATGCCCACGGCCATCAGTCGCTTTTGCAGGCATTTGCGAATTCCTGCAATGGCGCTTTTGCAAGCCTCGGTCTTACCATGGATCTCGGGCAGATGCAGAATACCTGCGGAGAATTGTTGTTTAATAAAGACCTTCCGATGTCTCTGGCATATAGCAAGAGCTCATATGCCATGGGACCAGGGGCTTCAGACTGGGAACGGCTGCAGACCGCTATTGGCCAGGGAAACACCCAGATGACGCCACTGCACAACGCTATGATCACAGCGGCCATAGCGAATGGCGGTACGCTGATGAAACCATATCTGATCGATCACGTGGAATCTGCGGCGGGAGAGGAAGTAAAGAAATATCTGCCTTCCGCTTATGGAAATCTGATGACCTCGCAGGAGGCCTCCACGCTTTCCATGTTCATGCGGAGCGTTGTGACGGATGGAACCGGTTCCGGTGTCCGTACCGATGCTTATTCCGTAGCCGGAAAGACCGGATCTGCGGAGTTTGAGACCGGAAAAGAGACCCATGCATGGTTTACCGGGTTTGCCCCGGCAGAGGATCCGAAACTGGTAGTCACGGTACTGGTGGAGGAGGCCGGATCGGGCGGTCATGTGGCCGCGCCGATCGCAAAAAGTATTTTTGATACCTATTTTTCAAGATGAAAATGGTGATATAACGCTACACAAAGTTTTTAGGAGTGACAAAGGAGGAATCGCATGTTTCATGCAAAGGAGTATGTGAAGGCGGAAAGCCTGGAACAGGCATATGAGCTGAACCAGAAGAGAAGCAACGTTCTGGCAGGCGGTATGATGTGGTTGAAAATGAGCAGCGGGAACCGGAATACGGTGATTGACTTAAGTGGTCTGGGTCTGGATCAGATCGAGGAGACAGAAGATGAATTCAGAATTGGCTGTATGTGCAGCCTGCGGCAGTTAGAGCTTCATAAAGGCTTAAATCAGTACTTTGACGGCGCATTTCGTGAGTGTACCCGCTGGATCGTTGGAACCCAGTTCCGCAACAGCGCGACTGTGGGAGGCAGTGTTTTCGGACGCTTCGGCTTTTCTGATATTCTTACCTGCATGATGGTTCTGGACAGCTATGTTGAGCTTTACAAGGGCGGAACCGTATCTCTGGAAGAATTTGCGAAGATGAAGTACAGCCGGGATATTCTGGTGCGCATCATCATCAAAAAGGATGGCAGAAAAGCAGCCTATGCCAGCCAGCGGCGTTCCAAAACAGATTTTCCGCTGATTGCCGTCGCAGCGGCAAAGAAGGATGACATGTGGTATATTTCCGTTGGCGCGAGACCGTCTAAGGCGGCACTGGTAACACGTCCGGTCCAAACCGGATGTGAGCTTTCCGCGCAGGCAGAGGAAGCAGTCAGCATGTTCTCATTTGGAGACAACCTGCGGGGCAGCGCGGATTACCGGAAGTCTCTGGCGGAAATTTATGTGAGAAGGCTCATGGAGCAGTTAAGTGGGGAGGAGGCATAGCATGAAAATCAGACTGACATTAAACGGAAAAAAAATCGAGGCTGAGATCAAGGCAGATACCCTGCTTCTGGATCTGGTCCGGGAAAAGGGCTGCTACAGTGTAAAGCGTGGCTGCGAAACTTCAAACTGCGGACTCTGCACGGTGTGGCTGGATGGAAAGCCGGTGCTTTCCTGCTCTGTTCTTGCTGCCAGAGCCGACGGACATGAGGTTACAACTCTGGAGGGCCTTCAGAAAGAGTCAGAGGAATTTGCTGATTTTCTGGCAAGAGAAGGCGCGGACCAGTGCGGTTTCTGCAGTCCTGGTTTCATTATGAATGTACTGGCTATGGAACGGGAACTGGTAAAACCGACTATGGAAGAGGTGCGGGAGTATCTGGCAGGAAATCTCTGCCGCTGTACCGGATACGCCGGCCAGCTCCGCGCCCTGGAAAAATATTTAAACCGGAAGAAGGAGGCGTAAACCATGGAAGCGAAGAATAGATATGTAGGCATGTCTGTGATCAAGAAAGACGCAAAGGCACTCCTCGCCGGAAAACCGCTTTATACCGATGATATCGCTCCGAAGGATTGTCTCATCGTGAAGCTTCTGCGCAGTCCTCATGCGCATGCGCTGATTGAGGAGATCGATCTTTCCAGAGCATTAAAGGTAGAGGGGATTGAGACGATCCTGACGTATCAGGACTGTTCCCAGAAGCGTTTTACCATGGCGGGCCAGACCTACCCGGAGCCAAGCCCGTATGACCGCCTGATCCTGGACCAGAGAGTCCGTTTTGTAGGTGATGCAGTGGCAATTGTGGCCGGTGAGACGGAAGAAGCAGTGGATAAGGCTCTGCGTCTTATCAAAGTAAAGTACCAGGTGCTGGAGCCGGTGCTGGACTTCCACACTGCAAAGGATAACCCGATCCTGGTACATCCGGAGGACAGCTGGAAGAGCCTGTGCCCGGTTGGCGCCGACAATAAGCGCAACCTCTGTGCCTCTGCGCAGGACAGCAATGGTGATGTGGATGCGATCCTGGCAGACTGTGCCCATGTTATTGACCGCACGTATCATGTGAAAGCGAATCAGCAGGCAATGATGGAGACCTTCCGGACCTTTACCTCCATGGACGCTTACGGACGCTTAAACGTGACATCCTCCACGCAGATCCCGTTCCATGTGCGCCGTATCGTAGCTCACGCGCTGGATATCCCGAAGTCTAAGGTCCGTGTGCTCAAGCCGAGGATCGGCGGCGGATTTGGTGCAAAGCAGACGGTGGTTACGGAGGTTTACCCGGCGCTGGTAACCTGGAAGACAGGAAAACCGGCCAAGCTGGTCTACACCCGCTATGAATCCCAGATCGCTTCTTCCCCGCGTCACGAGATGGAGGTACATGTGCGCCTGGGTGCGGATGAAAATGGAATTTTTCAGGCCATTGATCTGTACACATTGTCCAATACCGGAGCATTCGGTGAGCATGGCCCGACTACCGTAGGTCTGTCCGGCCATAAGTCTATTCCGATTTATTCCACGCCGAAGGCTTACCGATTCTGCTATGATGTTGTTTATACGAATACCATGTCAGCAGGCGCGTACCGCGGTTACGGCGCGACCCAGGGTGTGTTTGCGCTGGAGTCCGCAGTCAACGAGCTGGCACGGGAACTTCAGATGGATCCGACCGTGATCCGTGAGAAAAATATGGTACACGAGGGCGATCTGATGCCGGCTTACTACGGCGAAACCGCCAACAGCTGTGCTCTGGACCGCTGCATGGCAAGAGCAAAGGAGCTGATGCACTGGGATGAAAAATATCCGTGCCGCGACATGGGTAACGGAAAAGTCCGTTCGGTAGGCGTTGCCATGTGCATGCAGGGCTCCTCTATTTCCGGTGTGGATGTGGGCTCCATTACCTTAAAGCTGAACGATGACGGCTTTTATACCATGATGATCGGTGCGTCAGATATGGGTACCGGCTGTGATACCACGCTGGCCCAGATCGCGGCAGACGTGCTGGGCTGTGATCTGGAAAACATTGTGTCCCATGGTGTGGATACGGATGTTTCTCCGTATGATTCCGGTTCCTATGCGTCCAGTACCGCTTACTTAACCGGTATGGCTGCCGTGAAGGCATCCAAATCCATGATCCGCCTGATCACCGAGAAGGGAGCGGAGTATCTGGAGAAGGCACCGGAAGAGGTGGATTTTGACGGTGAGCAGGTATTCGCAAAGGACGGTTCGGCTTCCATCAGCTTAAAGGATATCGGAAACCGTGCCATGGCGAATAACGGGAAGGCTCTTGAGGTGACCGAAAGCCATTCCTCACCGGTATCTCCGCCTCCGTTCATGGTTGGTATGGCTGAGATTGAGATGGATCAGGAAACCTGTGATTTTGAGCTGGTCAATTATGTGGCTGTGGTAGACTGCGGAACCCCGATCAACCCGGCAATTGCCCGGGTACAGACGGAGGGAGGTCTTGGACAGGGTATCGGCATGGCAATGTTTGAGGATGTGACCCGTTCCGAAAAGGGCCAGGTGTATGAGAATTCCTTCATGCAGTACAAGCTTCCGACCCGCGTGGATGTGGGAAATATCCGGGTTGAATTTGAAAGCAGCTACGAGCCGACCGGTCCGTTTGGAGTCAAATCCATCGGTGAGGTTGTCATCAATACGCCGTCTCCGGCAATTGCGGCGGCCGTGGCAAATGCCACCGGCGTGCAGATCCGGGAACTGCCGATCACTCCGGAGAAAATCTTTAAAGAACTGCACAAATAAAGTTTATGGAAGTAACAGAATAAGAAACTTGCAACTTACCCGAAATAGAGGTATACTTAAACCAGTCTGTGTGACACACCAAAGCTGTGCTTATTGCACGGTACAACAGGAGGAATTGCAATGATAGAAGCAACGAGCTGTGGAGGTGTGGTTATATTTCGCGGCAAGATCCTGGTCCTTTATAAGAATTACAAGAACAAGTACGAGGGCTGGGTCCTTCCAAAGGGAACTGTAGAAGCAGGGGAGGAGTATAAAGAAACGGCTCTTCGGGAAGTAAAAGAAGAGACCGGCGTGAGCGCTTCCATTATCAAATATATCGGGAAGAGCTCCTATTCCTTCAATACGCCGCAGGATATGGTGGAAAAAGACGTACACTGGTATCTGATGATGGCGGACAGCTATTACAGTAAACCACAACGGGAAGAGCATTTTGTGGATTCCGGTTATTACAAGTTTTATGAGGCTTACCACCTTCTGAAGTTCTCAAATGAGAAGCAGATTCTGGAAAAGGCCTACAACGAGTACCGGGATTTAAAAAAAGCGAACCTCTGGGGCAGCAAGAAGTATTTTTAAGATTTTGCAGAGCAACTGAAACAGTATGTAAGAACAGGGAATCCAGTGGATTCTCTGTTTTTATGCCCGGCATTAAAAACGGGAATAAAAAAAGAAGGAGTTTTGTGTGCATGAAATATGATGTGATTATTGTGGGCGCAGGCCCGGGGGGAATTTACTCTGCGTATGAGCTGACAAAGAAGTGCGGAGGCAAAAAAATTGCGGTTTTTGATTCCGGCTACACCTTAAAGAAGCGTCACTGCCCGATTGACGGTGACAAGATCAAAGCCTGCGTCAAATGTAAATCCTGCTCTATTATGAGCGGATTCGGCGGAGCGGGCGCGTTCTCCGATGGTAAATACAACATTACCAACGATTTTGGCGGTACTCTGTATGAGTACATCGGCAAAAAAGCAGCGACTGAGCTTATGGAATATGTGGACGAGATCAATATGGCCCACGGGGGCGAGGACACCAAAATGTACTCTACCGCAGGAACCAGCTTAAAGAAGGTCTGCATCCAGAACCGTTTAAAGCTGTTGGATGCATCTGTGCGCCATCTGGGAACCGACATCAATCTGGTTGTATTAGGCCAGCTTTACGATGAGTTAAAGGATCAGGTGGATTTCTACTTTGAATCCCCGGTTACCCATATTGAGAGCCTTGAGGACGGAATCTACCGGGTATGGGTGGGTGAGACCTCCTATGACTGTAAGAAATGTATTGTTTCCGTAGGAAGAAGCGGAAGCAAATGGATGGAGCATATCTGTAAGGAGCTTGAGATCCCGACCAAGTCCAACCGTGTGGATCTGGGCGTTCGCGTGGAACTTCCAGCGGTACTGTTCTCCCATCTGACGGATGAGCTTTACGAGAGCAAGATCGTATACCGTACTGAGAAGTTTGAGGATAACGTGCGTACCTTCTGCATGAACCCGCGCGGCATCGTGGTAAATGAAAACACCAACGGCATCGTGACTGTAAATGGCCACAGCTACGAGGATCCGGCCAAGCAGACCGAGTGCACCAACTTCGCGCTGCTGGTATCCAAGCACTTCTCCGAGCCGTTTAAGGACAGCAACGGCTACGGTGAGAGCATCGCCCGTCTTTCCAACATGCTGGGCGGCGGTGTCATCGTACAGCGTTTCGGTGACCTGGTGCGCGGAAGACGAAGCACCCAGAAACGTATCGAGGAAAACATGTTCATGCCGACCCTTTCCGCAACTCCGGGCGACTTAAGCCTGGTGCTGCCAAAGCGTATTCTGGACGGCATCATTGAGATGATCTACGCCCTGGATAAGATCGCGCCTGGTACTGCCAATGACGATACCCTGCTGTACGGCGTGGAGGTCAAATTCTACAACATGGAAGTAGATGTGGATGAGAACCTGGAGAGCCGCCACAAAGGCCTTTACATCATCGGTGATGGCAGTGGCGTGACCCATTCCCTGTCCCACGCATCCGCAAGTGGTGTGTATGTAGCGAGAAAGATCGCGGAAACATTATAAAGAATCGGAAAATGTCTGCCGGACGTTTGTACAGTGGAAAATGCCGGTTGTTTGTATGTCATGCAAACAGCAGGAATAATCCGTTGTCAGGCGTCCGGCAAACGCATGTGAGGAGATATGCCATGAAATCATCGAATGAACTGCGCACGATGCTGCGCTCCATTGACCATAAAAGCTATCCGGCTTACAAATCCCTGTCCGGGGCATACCAGTTTGGGAATTACGCGCTGGTGATCGACCATGTACAAGGAGACCCCTTTGCGTCCCCGTCTTCTGTTCATCTGGAAATCCCGTGGAAACTGTCCGGATTTTCTGAAGAAATGCGGGATCAGGAATGCAAACGCATTGCGCTGCAGGATCACCTGACAAGATTATTTTCTGCCCAGACGGAGCGGTTCAGTTTTCAGGCAAAGGGCTCAGGCAAGAGCGGCCTGATTTCCATCAGCCGGTGCGGCCAGGAGGTCTTAGAGCGCAGCGCCTGTGAGATCAGCCGTGACACCATTACCGTGCGTTTCCACGTCGGTTTTCCGGCTTTTGGAAGAACCATTGACGCAGGCGGACTGGAGAAGATTCTCTTTGATTTTCTGCCGAAAGCAGCGGAAAAAAGTTTTTTCGCAAAAAATCTGGATCGGAAAGCGCTGCAGGCGGCGGTATGGCTGGCAGAAGACCAGACAAAGCTGCGCCGCCAGATGAAAGAGAAGAATGTGGTAGCTTTTGTGGCAAACGGTTCCATTCTGCCGAGAAAAAGCGGCGTTTCCGACCAGCCGATGAAAGACAGCATTCCCTTTGTTTCTCCGAAGAGTATGGAGCAGAGCTTTATCCTGCCTCATCACGGAGAGATTCACGGCATGGCAGTACCGGCAGGCATTACGCTGATCGTGGGGGGCGGCTATCATGGAAAATCCACGCTGCTTTCCGCTCTGCAGATGGGCGTGTATGACCATATCGCGGGGGATGGACGGGAATTTGTCCTGGCGGATGAGACCGCGGTGAAGCTTCGGGCAGAGGAGGGGCGATCTATTCGCAACACTGACATTTCCCTGTTTATCAATGACCTGCCCAACGGCAAGGACACGAAAAACTTTTCCACGCCGGATGCCAGCGGAAGCACCTCCCAGGCTGCAGGCGTGTTGGAAGGCATTGAGGCGGGAAGCAGGCTGTTTTTGATTGATGAAGATACCTCCGCCACTAACTTTATGGTGCGGGATGATTTCATGCAGCAGGTCATCAGCCGGGAGAAAGAGCCGATCACGCCATTTCTGGAGCGGGGCCGGGATCTGTATGAAAAGGCTGGTGTATCTACGATTCTGGTAGCGGGAAGCTCCGGCGCGTTCTTCTACATCGCGGACCACATCATTCAGATGGACTGCTATAAGCCGGTGGAGATCACGGAGCAGGTGAAAGCGCTGTGCAAAGAACATCAGGCGCCGAGAGTCCAGGCACCGGGATTTGCGGTTCCGGCGTTTGCGGAGACGTATGCGGCGGGAAGAACGGCAGGTACGAATGACCGGAACGGCAGGTCGGATCGCAGCAGAGGAGGCCGTGGTGGTGATCGTGCCCAGGAGCGCAGCAAAGTGAAAACCTTCGGCCGTGATTCCTTCTCCATTGACCGGGAGACGGTAGATCTGCGCTATGTGGAACAGCTGGCGGATTCCGAGCAGACCTCTGCCCTGGCCTATCTGACCTGTTACGCCCTGGAACAGCTGACAGACGGGCGAAAAAATTCTGCGGCAGA
>ENA-OQHL01001324-OQHL01001324.1-human-gut-metagenome-genome-assembly--contig:-NODE-1324-length-12836-cov-2.104099_pt1 | contig 12836 bp, 14 predicted proteins | sample MGYA00242565_ERZ504723 | MGnify/ENA primary metagenome ERZ504723 (study PRJEB26092, sample SAMD00036211) | human gut metagenome | host: Homo sapiens | study: EMG produced TPA metagenomics assembly of... | reverse complement strand
ATGAGGGGATTTCCTTCTGGGGGGATAGGCGATCGATCGGTGGGGTTACCGCCGATTTCCGTGCCGACCGTTTCACGAAAAGCTGTAGCTGGCTGTTCATGCCTTTGACGGATGAAGAGATCGCCGAGGACGATACCGATTTCCATGTGAAGATCGCCATCCGGGTAAACCCTTCTGCGGATCATGATTTCCCGGAGTTCTTCGTGAAGCAAATGGAGAAGCAACTCTCCATAGATCGTTTGTATTTGCTGGATGTCATCCCATACTCGGACTTGAGATATAGCATGGAATTAAGGAATGGCGTAAAATCCGAGTTGCAGAACCAGATCGCCGTGATGGGATTCTTGCTGTTCAATATATTCTTGGGGATCATCGGCACGTTCTGGTTCCGCACGGAACAACGGAAAGGGGAGATGGGGTTGCGGATCGCTTTGGGTTCCACCCGTTTCAGCTTAAAGGGGATCATGATTGCCGAGGGGGTATTATTGTTGACATTGATCGCTATCCCGGCCTTATTGATCTGTTTTAATCTTCATGTGTCGGAATTGACGAAAGGATTCTATATGGATTATACGATAGCCCGTTTCGTGGAGGGTTTCTTTATAACCTACTTGGTCATGGCGGTGATGATCATCTTGGGGATATGGTATCCGGCTCACCAAATGGTCCGGTTGGAGCCTGCGGATGCCTTACGGTATGAATGACTTTTTGTTTAACATATTACACTTACACACAATTGAAAGCCCGGTCTTGTAGTGATACATGGCCGGGCTGTTTTCGTGCTTGGCAAAAATCTGCGAGTTAAAACGTCATTGACGCATATACCCCATAATGCCCGTCTCCCGCTACCGGGCTGATAGACAGGTTATGTTTCTTCGCGAACGGGCGGGTAAAGATATAGGCGCTACCGGCACCGATAACGGCTCCCGCCGCCACGTCCCACCAATCATGCTTCTTCCCATAGACCCGGCTCCAACCCACGTAGGTAGACACGGCATAAGCCGGAATACCCCATTTCCATCCATAACGCCTTTGGATAAAAGCGGCTCCCGCAAAGGATACGGAGGTATGCATGGATGGGAACGAATGATTATCGCTGAAGTCGGGCCGCTCTTTCTTCACTTAGGTATTTCAGCGCATAGGTTACGCCCAATGTCGTAACCCCGGTGAATACGCCTTGTTTCAGCCCTTGCCAATCTTGGGTTGCCAATACGGTCGCTAGACTCGCCACCGGAGTGATAAACACCAATACGTCTCCCGAGGTCCGTACGGCTTTCCGGCTACCGGTCACCTTCAATTCTTGTCCGTTAACGGACAGGCATAGCATGAGCATTGTAATTGCGAAAAGGATATGTCTCATAGATTTAAAATATAGTTGCTATTTTAGGTATAAAAATGACGAACCCGACGATTGCTGCCGCTATCGCCATCAATAATACAGCTCCCGCCGCCAAGTCTTTCGTTCGCTTGATAGCCTCATTATACTCAGGGGAGACCAAATCTGCTAGGGCCTCGATGGATGAATTGACCGCCTCGGCAGCTAATACCGCTCCGATCACGATCGTTACTGCGATCCATTCCATGCGGGAAAGTCCAAATACCATTCCGGCGATAAGTACGCAAACTGCCGCGAAACAATGGATCCAAGCGTTATGCTCCTTCGTGATCAATAGCTTGATTCCGTTGAAAGCGAATTTAAAGCTTCTGGCTCTCTTTCGAAATGTGAAACCGTCATTCTTCATTTTTATAGCATCTCTTATTGAGGAGGGCAAATATAGGTATTTTTTGCCTTTATCGCATATCCTGACGAACAAACAGGATATTCACCTTTCATATTCCGCAATTCGTCAAGATTACTTGTTGGTTTTTATCTGGAACGATAACTTCGTTGATTAAAAAGTACCTGTGATATGAGCATAGATCAAAGTAAAAGAATAAATTTATGGCTTGAAATCAGATATGAAGATAAAATATAACTTTCTAAGTCCGTTGCTAATGGCGATATTGACGATCTGTTGCCTGTGGATTGTTACGGATGTCGCTTATGGTGTCCGCATGTGGGAACTGGGAGTGGACGCGTGGATCGGGCGTATCAAGGCCCTTGCTATTATATTGATCGGCGTTAGCTTATCTTATTTGTTTTTTAATTACTTGGCTAATACTTTTTTAGATAGGAATAAAGAGCGGAGGTTCCCGCCCGGTATTCCGGGAATATCTATGGTGGTCTTGTTTAATTTAGTCGTGCTCAATGTCGGCTTATATATCGTGATCTATTCTATAAATGGAACGACCTATCGGTGGGGAGAGGCGTTAATGATCAATGCGGTAGCTGTGCCGATCTTTCTCCTATACTATTTCTTGATCCGTAATAATATATTAGCCAAACGCTATTCGGAGAAAATCGTTCAATTGGAGAAACTGAGAGTAGATCAGCTGGAAACGCAATTGAAGCTGCTGAAGATGCAATACCATCCCCATTTCCTGTTTAATGCCTTGAATACGATCTATTTCTTGATCGATGAGGAAAATGAGGAAGCGATTGAGGCTGTAGAGTTACTTTCGGACTTACTCCGTTATCAATTATATGATATAAATACGAAAGTGACGATCGAAGAGGAGATTGATTATTTGCGAACATATATTCAATTCCAGCGACTTCGTATGACGAAACGCTTACAGTTCGAGGAGTCCTTTGACCCGGAATTGACCGGACAAAAAATACATCCGTTGCTTTTCCAGCCATTATTGGAGAATGCGTTTAAATATATAGGCGGAGCGTATCGGATACAAGTATCTATGCGGAAAGAGGGGGCAAAGGTCTGTTTTGGGGTAAGCAATACTTTCAATCCGGATTTCTTGGAACAAAGAAAGGGGAAAGGCATTGGGATCGACAATCTGAGAAAACGGTTGGAACTATTGTACCCGGATAAACATGAGTTACGTATAAAAAAAGACAATACCCGTTTTAGGGTTGAGTTATGTATTGATTTATCAGAATAATATGGAAATAAAGTGTATCATAACGGATGATGAGCCAATCGCCAGAAAAGGACTTCGGCGACACATCGGTAAAATTGATTTTCTGACCATCGTCGGAGAATGTGAGGACGCTATACAACTCAATAATATGCTGAATTCGGTTCAGGCGGATTTGCTTTTTCTGGATATAGAGATGCCGGATATGTCCGGACTGGACTTCTTGGAGAGTGCTCAGAACGCTCCTAAGGTAATTATCACCTCGGCATACGAGCGGTATGCGTTGAGAGGATATGAGTTTGACGTGGTGGACTATTTATTGAAACCAATCTCTTTTTCCCGTTTCCTGAAATCGGTCAATAAAGCACATGCGTTGATGGAATCTACATCGAAAAGCGAGGAGCCCGCTTATATCTTCGTCAAGACGGAGAAGCAACTTAAAAGGCTTTATTTAAAGGAGATTCAATTTATAGAGGGCATGGAGAACTATATTGTTATCCATACCCTCACTTCCAAAGAGATCGTTCATCTCCGGTTGAAGAGTATACAGGAAACGCTGCCGGCACAAATTTTTATGCAAGTGCACCGCTCTTTCATCGTGAATCTTTCTTATGTACAAGCGATAGAAGGAAATCTATTAATCATTGGGGAGCATAAAATACCGGTGTCGCGCCCTTTACGGGAAGAGGTCTATAAATCGATCGTCAATAATCAACTCATTCAAAGATAAGTATCCAAAAACGAACACACTGTTCATTATCGAACACTTTAAATATTCCTATTTATCGGATTATCAATAGTATATGTTTTTGGCATGCCTTTTGCCTTAGGCAGGGTAAAAAAACTTATACTAAGATGAGAAGGATCTATATAGCGATGTGTTGTCTGTGGGCGGGGATTTCGGGAGTATGTGCCCAAGACAATACGAATAAAGTTCGAATAACCCTGCGGCAAGCGATCCAGATCGCACAGCTTCAATCCGTAGACGCTGCCGTGGCGCTCAATGAGTTGCGAACGGCCTATTGGGAATTCCGTACGCATCGGGCGGATCAGTTGCCGGAAGTGATATTTACGGGGACTCTGCCTTCATATAGCAAGCAATACTCGAAGTACCAGCAATCGGATGGTTCTTATACCTATGTGCAAAACAATGCCTTAGGCTTAAATGGAGAGATCTCTATCGCCCAGAACATAGCCTTGACCGGAGGTAAGATCGCCTTGAATACCTCCTTGGATTTTACCCGTCAGCTAGGTAGTGGCGCTTACAACGAGTTTATGAGCGTACCTGTTAGTTTGACATTGACGCAACCGATCTTCGGCGTGAATGACCAAAAATGGAAACGTCGTATCGAGCCTGTTCGTTACCAAGAGGCTAAGGCCGCTTATATGGAGAACGTGGAGAATGTAACGATCGCTACCATCACGAATTACTTCAACTTACTGTTGGCGGAAGATAATCTGGATATCTGTAATCAGAACTTGCTGAACGCCAATAAACTCTATGACATAGCGGTAGCGAAGCGTAAGATCGGGCATATCTCGGAGAGCGAGTTGATGCGTTTGAAACAGTCGCCTTGCAAGCGAAAGGTAAGCTAACCGAGGCCCAATCCAATTATAACGCGATGATGTTCAAGCTCCGTTCCTTTTTAGGGATGAGCGAGCAAGACGTGATCGAGCCTGTTCTTCCCGAGGCGATAGAAGGGGTCCGTATGGATTATCAGGCGGTATTGGAGAAGGCTCAAGAAAATAACTCATTCTCAAAGAATATCATGCGCCGCCAGTTGGAAGCGGATTATGATGTGGCGACCGCCAAGGGAAACCGTCGAAGTATTAACCTGTTTGCCTCCGTGGGTTATACCGGTAAGGATATGTCCATGCGAGGAGCTTACAACCCGTTGAAAGATAACCAGATCGTAGAGGTCGGGCTTTCGATTCCTATCTTGGACTGGGGAAAACGGAAGGGAAAGGTAAAAGTAGCCGAATCGAATCGGGATGTCGTACTTTCCAAGATCCGTCAGGAGCAAATGGATTTTAATCAAGATATCTTCCTCTTGGTGGAGAATTTCAATAATCAAGCCGCTCAATTGGAGATAGCCGCCGAGGTGGACACGTTGGCGGAAAAGCGCTACAAGACCTCGATCGAGACTTTCATGATCGGAAAGATCGATATCCTAGACTTGAATGACGCCCAGAGTTCGAAGGATGACGCGAAGCAAAAAGCATATCCAAGAACTGTATTATTACTGGCGTTATTTTTATAACATCCGTAGTATAACATTGTATGATTTCTTGAATAATCGTACATTAGATGCCGATTTCGAGGAAATCGTGAAACGATAAATTGATTATATGATACTGATAATAGATGATGATGCGGCTGTTCGTTCCTCGCTTACATTCCTGCTAAAACGTGCGGGTTTCCGGCCGGAGGCGGTTCCGGGGCCGAAGGAGGCCTTGGAGGTAGTCCGTGCCACGGCGCCGGAGCTGATCTTGATGGATATGAACTTCACGTTGACTACCACGGGTGAGGAGGGGATTCGAATTATTTGAGACAGGTGAAGATCTTTCGTCCCGATGTACCCGTGATCTTGATGACCGCTTGGGGATCGATCTCTTTGGCCGTGCAGGGAATGCAAGCCGGAGCCTTCGATTTATCACGAAGCCTTGGAATAACTTGGTATTATTAAAATCGATCCGGACCGCCTTGGAACTGAGCGAGCAGAAGAAGGAGGCAAACGCTCCCTTGAACCGTTCGGATGCCGATCATAAATTTCATTTTGATAAGATCGTGGGGCAAAGTGCCGCTTTGATGGATGTCTTGGGGACGGTCTCGCGTATCGCTCCGACAAACGCCTCTGTTTTGATTACCGGCGAGAGCGGTACGGGTAAAGAGCTGATAGCGGAAGCGATCCATGCGAATAGCCCCCGGTCGAAAGAGGCTTTCGTAAAGGTAAACTTAGGCGGACTTTCCCAAAGTCTTTTTGAGAGCGAGATGTTCGGACATAAGAAGGGGGCTTTTACGGATGCGTACATGGATCGGGTAGGGCGTTTCGAGATGGCGAACAAAGGTACGATCTTCTTGGATGAGATCGGCGATTTGGAACTGTCTTGCCAAGTAAAGCTGCTTCGGGTATTGCAAGACCAGACCTTTGAGGTCTTGGGGGATAGCCGTCCCCGGAAGGTGGATATACGGGTCGTAAGCGCTACAAACCGGGATTTACGATCGATGGTGGCGGACCGTACGTTCCGTGAGGATCTTTTTTACCGGATCAATTTGATCACGGTGCATTTACCCGCCTTACGTGAGCGAAGGGAGGATATCCCATTGCTGGCCCGGTATTTCGCGGATAAGCAATCGGAGATCAATGGGCTACCGAGGGTGGAGTTCTCATCGGATGCCCAGACCTATTTAAGCCGTCTCCCTTTTCCCGGTAATATCCGTGAGTTGAAGAACTTGGTGGAGCGGACGATCCTTGTGTCGGGTAAGACGCTTTTGGATACCGCTGATTTCGAGGTTCATTGCATGAATACATCCGGTGCTAAATCGACGATTCCGCCTTCTTTGGAGGGCTTGACCTTGGATGAGTTGGAGAAGCAAACCATCTTACGCTCCTTGGAAGCGCATGGAGGTAATTTATCGCATGTCGCTACGGCGTTGGGAATCAGTCGTGCCGCCTTGTACCGGAGATTAGAGAAATACGGAATCCCGATCGATAAATAAGAAGAGGCAAGGATGAGGCTGAAAGGACTATTCTGGATATTGACGACGCTGCTGTTGACTATATTGGCGGTGGTGACTTATTATGTCTTTTATACGTCTTCTATCCGGATGTTTTTCGCGGTAGAAGCCTTGGTCTTGCTTACGATCATCTATTTATTTGTCTTTTATCGCCGTATCATAAAGCCCTTGCATATCATCGGTAACGGTATGGAGCTGTTGAAAGAGCAAGACTTTAGTTCCCGCTTGGGAAAGGTCGGGCAAACGGAGGCGGACCGGGTGGTCGATGTGTTTAATAAGATGATGGAGCAGTTGAAGAATGAGCGTTTGCACCTCCGGGAGCAAAACCATTTCTTGGACTTGCTGGTCAACGCCTCTCCGATGGGAGTGATCATCTTGAACTTGGATGAGGAGATTCTATCCATGAACCCGGCCGCATGTAAATTGTTTGGCGCGCAAAGCTCGGAGGATATGGTGGGAAAACGTTTTCTTCAACTAGATTCTCCCTTGGCGGAAGAATTGGTACGGGTTCCGATGTATCAAGCGCAAACCGTCCGGTTGAACGACGCTAATATTTATAAATGTACGCATTCCTCATTTGTGGATCGAGGTTTTCACCACCCGTTTTATTTGATAGAGACGTTGACCCAAGAGGTGTTCAAGGCCGAGAAGAAAGCGTATGAGAAAGTGATACGTATGATCTCTCATGAGGTGAATAATACGACCGCGGGTATCACCTCTACCTTGGATACGTTGGAGTCTACTTTCAGCGGGATGGAAGATATGGAGGATGTCTGCGAGGTTTTGCGGGTCTCCATAGAACGCTGCTATAGCATGAGCCATTTCATCACCAATTTCGCCGATGTGGTGCGTATACCCGAACCCCAAAGTCGTCCGCAAGAATTGAACCAAGTGGTGTCCGCTTGTAAACGCTTTATGGAGACAGTTTGCCAGAACCGGAATATCGAGATTGTTATGGATCTGAGCGAGGAATCTCCAGTCGTGAATTTGGATAATTCATTATTCGAGCAAGTCTTGGTCAATATTATCAAGAATGCCGCCGAATCCATCGACCGGGACGGAAAGATCTATATCCGGACGACAGTGCGTCCTACCTGCTTGGAGATAGCCGATACGGGCAAGGGCATCGACAAGGAAACGGAAACGAAACTGTTCAGCCCGTTCTTCTCTACGAAACCGAACGGACAAGGTATCGGCTTGATCTTTATCCGTGAGGTGCTGTTAAAACATGATTGCCGATTCTCTCTCCGCTCTTACGCGGATGGATTGACAAGGTTTAAGATTTGGTTTAGTTGAAATAATCCCTTTATGGTTTGAGGTTTTTCCCTTGTAGGCTAAGGCTGTATTCTTGCAGGTGTTAGCCTTTTTGTCTGCTTGTATTCATCATGCAACAGCCGTTGCATGATCATCTACCAACTGTTGCACGATCTTCTACCAGTCGTTGCATGATCGTCCAACAGTTGATAGATGATGGATGTCTCTTGAGGAAAAGTCTAAAGATAGGGATGGAAAGGGCTAAAGGATATGGAGGTTTTGGGCAAGCTGTACTGGATTTTATACTATCTTTGGGCCGTATAAATGCAATAGAAATCTAATCTTGAATATCATGAAGAAAGTAGTATCTGTATTATTTATCCTTGCGATTATCGTATTTTCTGTATTAATGGTAAGCTATTCGAGTGATCAAAAGCCGGAGAAAGTTCTTCGCCATGTTGTTATGTTCGGTTTTAAGCCGGATGTGTCCGAGGCGCAGGTGAAAGAGGTTGAGGATGCCTTTTGTAAGTTGCCTTCTCAAATCGACTTGATCAAAGGATATGAGTGGGGAACGGATTGTAGTCCGGAGGGATTGCAACAGGGCTTGACTCATTGCTTTTTCTTGACTTTTCATTCGGATGCGGATCGGGACGCCTATTTGGTACATCCGGCGCATAAAGCATTTGGCAAGGTGTTAGGAGGGAAGGCATCGGCGGTTACGGTGTTGGATTATTGGACGAAATAAAAAGAATGGGCGGGATGAATCGATGAGTCACCCCGCCCGTTTTTATATTCCTTAGTTACTTTATATTATAACCATTGATTCATGAACTGATCCATCTCTTCCGCATGGGCTTCTAGGCTTTGAAGTAGCTTGAATTGGGCTTTCGTACGGATTAAGTTATGTTTCGGGCTATGGATCTTGTAATAGGTATCGCCGTTGATATAATCGGTTAAGAAACGAACGGTCTGCATATAAGTCAATAAGCGTCCACCGTAAGGTAGCAACTTGATCTCGGTAGGAGTTAAGAACGCCTTGGCCTTTTCCATGTATCCACGGGTATAGGCTTTGAATATCTCCATATTAACGTTTACGTTATCCAGATTCTCATCGTCCTCGGCACCCGTATTGGCTCCGGTACGGATAAAGTCGCCGATATCGGAAAGGACGAAGCCCGGCATCACGGTGTCCAAGTCGATCACGCAAAGCACCTTGTCGCTATCAGCGTCAAACATCATATTGTTAACTTTTGTATCGCAATGGTTCGTGCGTTTCTTCAATTGGCCCTCACGGTACAGGCGTTCTTGAATGCACATCGCTTCGGCACGTTTCTCGATCTCCTCTACCAAATCTTTCACCTCTTCCAACCGGCCTGCCGGATTAGCGGCTACAGCCTCATGGAATTGTCGCAAGCGGAACTCCATATTATGGAAATCCGGGATGGTCTCGCCCAGCGTACCCTCGGGTATATCGGACAACATGGTCTGGAAATCACCGAACGCTTTGCCAGCCTCATAAGAAAGCTCAGGAGTTACTTCCTCATAGCTTTTGCTGCGAGGGATGAATAGGCATACCCGCCAATAACTATCTCCATCGAAATAATATTTTTTCCCGTCTTTAGTCGGCAAGAAGGTTAATACCTTACGGTCGATATCCGTTTCACCTTTTTCCTCCAGCTTTTTGCGGATATGAGTGGTAACCACATGGATGTTATTTTGCAGCATATCCACATTGGTGAAGATTAAATGGTTGATACGCTGTAGCACGTATTTGATCTCCCCTTTCTCGTTGGTCACTTTCAATGTATCATTAATGTGTCCGTTTCCGAATGGTTCAGCGGAAACTACTTTCTCGTCCAACTGGAACTGATCCAAGATGTTTAGTAATTGTTCTTTCGTTTTTGCCATGATATTTCATTATGTTAACTCCGGCAAAGATACAAAAAAAGGCCACGATACAAATCGTGACCTTTTTTTATTTCTTAAAGAAAGAAATCTTATTTCTTGTTACGGTTACCATAACGGCTCATGAACTTATCAACACGTCCGGCTGTATCGACCAACTTAGACTTACCAGTGTAGAACGGGTGAGAAGTGTTAGATATCTCGACCTTTACCAACGGATAAGTTACGCCGTCGATCTCGATCGTCTCTTTAGCGTTAATAGTAGAACGAGTGATGAATACATCATCGTTTGACATGTCCTTAAATACTACAGGACGATAATTTTCAGGATGAATACCTTTTTTCATTGCTTTATTATCTATTTTAATTTATACTCTGTATATATTTGGTAACCGGTATTTTGGCTTGCAAAGGTAAGGGTTTGCCACAAACAAACAAAGAAAATCGTATTATTTTTTTCAAGGGCGTTGATTTTGTGTTATTTTATATGCTTTGAAGCATCATTTGTCGTGAATCTTGATTATCTTTGTGCAAGTTTTTAATCATTAACGTAATAACATAATAACAACTATGGTAAATTACAAAGATTTGGGCTTGGTGAACACAAAAGAAATGTTCGCTAAGGCTATCAAGGGCGGATATGCTATCCCTGCTTTCAACTTCAATAACATGGAACAGATGCAGGCTATCATCAAGGCTGCTGTAGAGACAAAATCTCCGGTTATTTTGCAAGTTTCAAAGGGCGCTCGCCAGTACGCAAACGCTACTTTGCTTCGTTACATGGCACAGGGTGCTGTTGAATATGCTAAGGAATTAGGTTGCCCGAATCCTCAGATCGTTCTTCACTTAGACCATGGTGATACGTTTGAGACTTGCAAGAGCTGTATCGACTCTGGCTTCTCATCTGTAATGATCGACGGTTCTCACCTTCCTTATGAAGAGAACATCGCTTTGACTAAGAAAGTTGTTGAGTACGCTCATCAATTCGATGTAACTGTAGAAGGCGAGCTTGGTGTATTGGCAGGTGTTGAGGATGAGGTTTCTTCAGACCACCACACTTATACCAATCCTGAGGAAGTTATCGACTTCGCTACTCGTACGGGCTGCGATTCTTTGGCTATCTCAATCGGTACTTCTCACGGTGCTTATAAGTTCACTCCGGAGCAATGTACGATCGACCCTGTTACAGGTAAGATGGTTCCTCCTCCATTGGCATTCGACGTTTTGGACGCTGTTATGGAGAAACTTCCGGGATTCCCCATCGTTCTTCACGGTTCTTCTTCTGTTCCTCAGGAAGAGGTTGAGACTATCAACAAATTCGGTGGCGCTTTGAAGGCTGCTATCGGTATTCCTGAAGAGTGGTTGCGTAAGGCTGCTAAATCTTCTGTATGTAAGATCAATATCGACTCAGACTCTCGTTTGGCGATGACTGCCGCTATCCGCAAGACTTTTCGCTGAGAAACCGGCTTGAATTCGATCCTCGTAAATATCTGGGCCCGGCTCGTGATAACATGGAGAAACTTTACAAACACAAGATCATCAACGTTCTTGGTTCTAACGACAAGTTATAATCGGAAGTTTCTTGATATAAATAAAGAAAGCCATCTCGGTATCGGGATGGCTTTCTTTGGTCTGTAGTTTAGTCTTTTAATACCTTACGAAGCGCTTCCAACATCGGATCTACGGTAAGATCGTTGCCGGTAGCTTGCTTGATCCACACATTCGGGGTGAGGCGGCCTTGCTTGAATATCCGGCTAACCTCATTCGCGAAATCCTTGCCATTGAGGTAGTTCTCTAGCTGGAACTCGATAATCTGTCCGAAAGCGTAGGCGGAAAGGTAGAGCGGATAACCGATCATATGGGAGTAAATCGCTAGAACGGTCTCGTCTTTTACACCGAATACCGGAGCGTAATACTTATTCCAGATTTCCTTGGAAAGACGGATCACGGCCTCCTGCAATTCCCCGGCGGTAGCGTTAGGATGTGCGTACATCCATTTCCATACGGAGATATCCAGCATGGAAACACCGCAAATCTCATACATGCTCCATATCTTATCCAAGATATCCATCTTTTCTTTTTCCGGATTCTCGTCTTTTATGCCCAGTAACTCAAGGTCTCTTTTCTGGAAGACAAAGGCCAGCGCTTCGGTGAAAGCCGTATTGGGAACTCCGTTGAGCATATAATAATCGACATCATATAATGAGATCGTTTGCTCTACGTTATGTCCGAACTCGTGGATGGCGATATTATATCCTTTGTAATCCATCCCTTGTGAAGGGATACGGGTACGTAAACGGGAACGCTGGCCTTTCATGGAGGCTCCCCACGCATGACCGGAACCACGGGCGGGATCGACTGCGATCTTATCCGCTAGATATTGGGCACGATCGGGGCTGAATCCTAGTTTCTGTAATATTTCCGGTAGCTTCTTTTCCATCGTTACCGCATCGGGATACAGGGTACGGGTTTGCTCGTTTAGCTTGTTCTCGTCCAGATTGCTACGGGCCTTGAAGCCATCGTACCATATATCGTAGGCTTCCAGTTTGCGTCCGAGGCGTTTGGAGATGATTTTCCCCACTTCCTTTAGTTCGGGGGCGGAAAGGAATTGATCGAACAGGGCTTCTACATCGTTGACATCTATTTCCATATCTTCCGTGAACTTACGGTCTATATAGGTGTTTCCCGTATATTTGTCTATACGCTGCATGGCGTTGAAGTTATTCAACATTTTCTGATAGCGGGCCGGGCTTTCAGGGTACCTTCTAGTTCATTTCCTGCTTGAGATAACGTATTGGCGTACGGGTTCCATTCGTAACGATCCGAGTTGATCACCTCTTTCGGGATTTCTTGCGAGATGATTCGCTTCATGATCTCATATACCATCCGTTGTTTTTTCCAATCCCTCTTTTCCTTTGTTATAATTGGCCTTGATCTCGTCGCGAAGGTTCCCAATGGCAAA
>ENA-OQHL01001319-OQHL01001319.1-human-gut-metagenome-genome-assembly--contig:-NODE-1319-length-12866-cov-2.952979_pt1 | contig 12866 bp, 10 predicted proteins | sample MGYA00242565_ERZ504723 | MGnify/ENA primary metagenome ERZ504723 (study PRJEB26092, sample SAMD00036211) | human gut metagenome | host: Homo sapiens | study: EMG produced TPA metagenomics assembly of... | reverse complement strand
TACTGAAGCTGGCTTGCGGATGAGAACGAGATTCCATCAGTTCCATCCAGATCTGTCCGAACGTTGTCAAGGTAGGCCGAAGACCCTGCGTGCCTTGAAAGGACAGTGGAAATTTTCAGAAGAATATCATTTGCCGTATTTTCTGCTTCATAGTACTCGGTCGTCCGTGTCGTATTCTTTTCACTCAGCTTGTAGTCTGCCCGGGCACTCACCACGGAGAGTACCGCAAACGTCAGCAGACAGAGGAGAACGAAGATCAGGACGATCGAGGTTGTTCCTGTGCTGAGAAAAGATTTTCTTCTAGGCTGCATCGTCAGCCACCTCCTTTTTGGCAGACGGTACGAAACGGATCGGAAGCTCATAGAGTGGCTCCTTCCCCGTGTACGCTACAGAGATCATTGCGTGACGCATCCCATCCTCATCGGAAATCTTGATCTGCATCGTGTAGATAGCGTCGTTTCCGGAGCAGAGGGACTGATCAGCGTCATAATAGACGAGAAACGCATCTCCACGTTCTTCGGCATCCGGAAAATACGTGGAAAAGGATGAAAAAGAACCATCCGTATACTCCAACACCGAAGCCGCACTAGACGCCTGAGCGGAAGCAAAGCTCAGATCTTTCGCACGCATACTCAGATCGTGCGCTTTAACAAAAGCCCGCACGCAGACAGCGCTTCCAATAGCAAAGAACAAGATAGCGATTATCAGCTCGATTAAAAACAAACTGGATTTGCTGCTGTTTCGTATACTCATTGTACTCCCCCTTCGTTATGGTTTTTCTCGGTGTTCCTGGCTGCTGCGCAGATGAAGCAGGCAGGAGGCAGAAGAGGAACCAGAATCAGAGACTGTGATCCTTAGAAATCCATTTCCCTCGTTTACGAGACGGAACGTATCTATTTCCAGGATCCGTTCGCCCTGGGCTTTGGAAAACGGGGCGTCATCTCGGATAACCAGTTCACAGAGCCATCCGTCATACGCATAAATATAAGTCAGATAATCAGTATCGGTAGTATTCTCTGTATTCTGAAGCACAAGCACTGTCTCTCCTTCCTCTTCTGTCAGGCGGACGCCTCCGGAGGTATCATGCTGGCGTACCTTTTCTGCCACATAAGAGAGAGCGGTACGGGCAACGTAATTCTCCTCCATCTGCACGGTCGTATTCCGGTAAACGCCGGAACCAATGATTACCACGATCAGAGCTGATGCGGCGAACAGGCAAAACAAGGACAAAGTAAAGAAGAAATCCACGATATGTCCCTGATTTTTCCAGTTCTTTTTCATTTTCCGTCACCTCCTCCTTGCTTCAAAGCGATCACATCGATAGAAGGCATCAAATTGGAAGCGCTCACCTCATAGGAGACGACATATTTATCTTCGTCATAGGTCAGACCATAGTGCTCTTCCAGATAGGAGAGGCTTTCCGGATAAAATCCTTCCAAGGCATAACACTGGACGGTACTTCTGCGGACTGCCCGCTCCAGACTTTCGAGCTCTTGCCCGGAAGTTGTCCGGGTAATGGAAGAAAGTCCGTCAAAAAAGAGGAAGAGGACAATACCGAAAACTACGATTGAAATCAGATATTTAGCCCCCGCAAGATGCCGGGGACGCTTCATAAATCGATTCATAAACTCCTCCTGTCAACGTATCATCCGATATTGGACATAATTCCCATGAGTGGGAGCATAACGGATAAAAGAATCAGTCCTACAACGATCGAAAGGATTGCCACAAGAGTAGGTTCCAGCTTCGCGACGAGATCTGTCATCCGGGCGTCAATCTCTTCATCGTATTGTACGGAAATCTGCTTCATCACATCATCCATAGATCCGGTCTTATACCCGATGGAGACCATGCGGGTGTAGATGCCGGAAAATATACTGCTTTTGGTTACTGCATCTGCAAAAGACGTTCCCTCCAGAATCAGCTCTTGAATCTGTTTAATCTTCGCCTGGATCACTGGATGTTCTACAAGCCGGGAAACCATTTCCAGGCTCTGATCTGTATCCAGTCCGCTGGAAAGAGAGAGATACATTCCGCTTGCAAACCGGGAGCACGCGATCTTTTCCATCAGATTTTTCGTGAGGAAAAAGGAACGGGCAAAAGAGCCGATCTGATGGCGCCCCTTCGCTGTAAAAGCAAAGTAGAGAAACACTGTGGCAAGCAGGACAGCCAGTATGACAAGCAGGGCGGCATAGCGACTGATCGTATTTCCCAGGGAGAGAATCGTCCCGGAGATCCCGGTAAGCCCGGTGCCAAGCTGCCTGAATACTTCATTAAAAACCGGAAGCACTTTTACAATCAGCACAAAGATGACTACCATCATCATACCAAGCATGACAAGCGGATAGGTGACGGCGCTTTTAATATTTCTTGCCATTTCCTCTTCTCTGTGGTAATGCTCGGAAAGAGAAGCCATGACGTCGTCCAGACGTCCGGACTGCTCTCCGATCTCTACCATACTGCAAAGGTAAGGGGGAAAGACTTTGGATGTAATAAGCGCTTCATAGAGACTTCCGGTCTCCTCCATCGTCGCAATCATCCCTTTTAACAGTACGGTGCCATCGCCTTCCGGTGTATCCTCCAGCATGATCGACAGACCCTCCAAGGAGGAAATCCCGGATCTTAGGATCAGGGAAAACTGACTGCAAAACGTCGTTAATTCGGTGTTGGATAATGTTTTCATAATGCTCCTTTCTCCATTTCGATGAAATCTAGTGCAGATACTGCATCGTATAATTGGAACCATCGCCGATATATTTCAGAATATTTTCACTGTTATCATTGCTGGAGGCAAAGGTCGGGTCCATCCTTGTCCAGCCGTCCCCGGTAAACTCAATTAGATTATCGATCCAGCCGATATCCTCAATATATACGCTGATCCATGCGTGATAAATCTTTCCCGAATAGCCGATCTCCAGACGGGTCGGAATATTCTGGGAGCGTAGCATGGCGGTCGTCAGTGCGGCATAGTCAAAACAGATACCCTTCCCGGTGGAGAGGGTCTCATCTACATCCGGGAGATAACCCGAAGGAACAGTCTCGGCTTTCTTATCATCGTACGTCACATGTTCAATGACAAAGTGGTAGACCTCGCCAACTGCATCAAGATCAGAAGAGGCGCCCTTTACCACCTCAGATGCCTTTACGACTGCCTGGGTATCTCGAGTAAAAGAAATATACTGATTCGGATATAGGAAAGGCAGAAGCTCATCCGACAAACTGACCTCAATGCTTTCCTTGTATAATGAGGCATACTGATTGTCCACAATATTCTCATATCCCGCCACTGTGTATGAGCCGCTTCCTGCTGTCAGGGGGAGGGTGACGTGTTGATCCTGAGCGGAAATAAAGTATTTGTATGTAATCCCGTCCGGTCCGGTGATCTGGACGACAGCCTTGGCGGCAGAGCCGTCATACAGTGCCATAAGATATCCTTGATCGATATGAGAAATATCCAGAGTCAGGGGCGAACTGCCAATCAAAGCGGTTCCTGACGCCTCAGGGACATACACGTGCGGGGCATTTGGGCGGGTACCGTTTTTCTTTCCCTCTGCGCCATGAAGGGAGGAGTCTCCTTTCTGGGAACAGCCGGAACAGATAAGGACAAGGCATAAGATTAGCCCGCACAAAAGCAGAAGTCTATGTTTTGGTTTCATAAAAGAAAACTCCATTCCTAATTTTGAAAAGACCGCAGCCTCTCAGCCAGATGACGTTTGGAAGATTTCAGATAACGCTTTACTGAACTGAGCGAGCAATTCAGGAAGTCCGCAATCTCTTCAAGCTTGAAATCATGGTCGTACCGAAGAAGAAACGTCTGGCGCTCCTGATAAGAAAGCGAATCCAGTGCTTCACGGTAGTGTTCCAGAAAATCCCGATCCGAGATGTCCCGGAAACAGTCATCGTCCGACGGAATATTCAGAACCTTCGGATCACTGGAAAAATCTGTCTGCTCATATGACTGGCTGCGTACCTTGCGGAGAAAATCGCAACAGACATGGTAGGTGATCTGGTTCATCCATGACAAAAAGAGTGAATCTTCTTTCAGAGAATCTATATTCTTGTAGATGAGAATATAGATCTCCTGCACTGCATCCTGTGCCAGATGAGGATCTTTCAAAAACTGTAGTGCGTATTGATCAATCTTTTTATGTGTGTAATTGTAAAGCTCCGCGAACGCTTCTTTATCACGTTTACGGATAAACCTTGCGAGATAAGTAAGGTATTTGGCGTCAAATGATTTATGTATCATCGTTAAACCTCTTGACATTCTAAAGTAAAATTCTGTCAAAACCATAAGATGTTATTTAGTATATCATCTTAAGTAACAGAAAACAAGGCAGGAAAAATCGGTTCTCTTTTCCCGCCTTGCATCTTGTATGTTTTCTTTTTTATTCTTCCGCACCTGTCCCAATTCCCGGATGCAAAACAGAGACAAGCTGATTCTGGTTGAGATCCGGAATCACAATGTACATATCCTCGGAAGGATAAGGGAATACCACAAGTCCCTCCGATGGTTCACAACAGGTCGGGCGGATCATGTCCGAAGAATCTGTTCTGGCATAGATTCCGTTATAGTCGATGCCGGAATCGCCGATATCCTTCACGTGAATCTCAATATTGTCCCCTTCATGGGAGTGGGAGAGTATGACGGGAGCCTGGTCATCAATGGAATCAATCGATATCTCTTGGGTAGCGTGAATTCCTGAGATCGAAACGACGTCCAGAAGGAGATATCCGTTTTCCTCTACTTCGAGGGAGTAGTCCTGATTGCCAAGTACATCTACGTCGATATCTTTCTCATTCAGAGAAGCATTGACTTGGCTGACAGGGAAGAGCGCGTCCACATGGAAGGTGACCTTTGCGCTGGAAGCGTCCGATGATGGAGCGGCTTTGACACTGGAGATCGAAGGCTTCTGAACGATACCTGTCCCACTGAAGACGAAAAGCCCGACGGCTGCGGCGGCGAGCATACCCTTGATTAGACAGCGCCGGATAAACCGTGCTCTGTATTTCATGCCGGAACGCGGGGAACAGGAAGGATCCAGATCCAGGTCAGTCATAATACACTCAAAAAGCTGGCCTGTATTCATTTTATCGTGAAGAAAATCAGATGTTTCAGATGTTTGGTTGTTACGGTTGTTCTCTTCGTGTCTCATAGTTTTACGTTTCCTTTCCAAAAGATGGTCTAAGGTATCCGGAAAAACCGGTATCGGGTCATCATGTACACAATCGGTATTCTTGATAGGTTTCATGATAAATAAAACAAAACGATCTGTCAAATCCCTGCTTAGGAAGTTCTGGATGAGGAATGGAACTTAAAATGCAGGAAAACCATCAAAATTTGCCCTTATATAATATTTAGACGCAGGAAACATGTAAAAAGGTTCACAAAATCCGAAAAAAAGTGAAAAAAGTATATAGATGTGCGGATTCGCCACAAATAAAGGAAAATATTTCCAGTTTTATGAAACTGCAGTACAAAGCCACATTGGAAATACAGGCCTTTTGTAAATAAGAAAAAAATATGTAAAAAAAATTAAGAAAATGTGAACCTTTTTAGTATTGCGTTACGTCTTTATATAATGTAGGGCGAAATTTGTGCCCTGCGTACCATTATGCCGTGAGGCATCAGTGGTGAAAAAAATCTAAAAGGAAAGGAGGGGAAAAGAGATGAGACGAGCAAAAAGGATTACAGCATTAGCAGTAGCGGCTGCGATGGTGTTATCTAATGTCGCATATGCGGCACCGGATACGAACACTACGACCACACAACAGGGTGCCGAATCTCTTAATTCCCAAAGCGATGCATCGGGAGGCGTAAAGGACCAGGCATCTGACACGAAGGGCAACACGAGCACCTCAGCTTCGCAGAGCAAAGAGCAGGTGAAACAGAATGAAAGCTCGCAGAGTACTGACCCAGGTGACCAGAAGCAGACGGACTCCAAGGAAGACGTCGTTTCTCAGAATCAGGATCAGAAGAAGGATGAAGATTCAAAAGAAACGCAGAAGCCGAGTACGGAAGCTGATAGCCAGAAGAGTGAAACTCAGAATGTGGATGCAGATAAGTCTGAAGATACACAGGAACCTTCAAAAGAACAAGAAAAGGTCCTCTATGATATCACCTTTGATACGCCGGAAAAGCACGGTAGAGTGACCGATTTGGATAGTAAAGAAGTGGCTGACGGCAAGACTTTGAAAACTGACGAAAATGGTAAAGCGAAGTTTAAAGTTAAACCAGATGCCGGATATCAGGTACAGGCTGTATATCAGATGCCTGACGAACAGACACCGCTCAAGCTGGTGAAAGACAGCTACTACGAAATGCAGGTAGAAAAGAATACCACTGTCAAAGTTGTATACCAGAAGATTCCTGCAAAAAATGACAGCGAGGACGCTGGAGAGGATGACAGCCAGAAAGCGGAGGATGTGAAGGGGGAGGCTGATACTTCTGAATCTAAGGGAAATGAACAGAACGTTGATCAGCAAAAAAACGAAACTGAAAAAGCAACCAGTAATGCAAAAGAAGATTTTTCACAGAATGATGTTAAAGAAGAAAAATCACCGATTGCAAACTGGTTTTCAGCGGCTCCAAGTAACGAAGTAAGTCCTTATTCAATAGAGGATAATACTGCGACAGGCGAGATTTACTATGAGGTTAGGTTTGTTGATGAAAATGAAGGGCTTATATGGGAACCACAATATGTTTTAGACGGAACATTTACAACAGCACCAATTTTGAGTTGGGAAAATGTTACAGAGTCCGGAAAACATTTTGTCGGTTGGAAGAGCAGTCTAGATGAGGAAATTTACACAAGTGCTGAAATTTGTGAAAGGGAAGTCAAACAAGATATTACATACAAAGCAGTATTCAAAACGAACCAGAAATATGAAGTACGGATTGAATATGTGTATGTAGATCAATCTGGTAAAACAATCGGGCAGGCCGATCAACCATATGTAGCGGAAGTTGATTTTGGGGAGAGCTATCAGAATGTAGTCAATTCTCCCAAGATACCAGGATTTACGCCAGATAAAACAGAGGTAAACATTAATCTCAGTGAGGGGCAGGAACAAGATTATGTTGAAACTGTAAAGTACACTGGGGCTCCAAAAGAATATACAGTCATTCATCAATTACAAAATTTAGATGATGATGGATATACGGATCAGTATAAAGAAACTTTACAAGGTACGATTGGACTAAAAACCAATGCGGTTGCCAAGGATTATGATGGATTTACTGCTCAGCCGATTGAAAATGTCACGTTGCAAAATGACGGAGAAACTATTATTTATGTAAAGTATACGAGAAATTCTTATGTACTGACTTATAATTCACATGGTGGAACCTATGTTGGCCCTGTGACATTAAAATATGGTGCGAAGATTTCATATCCTGGTTATGATACAATGAAACGAGTAGGATATGAATTTGCCGGATGGAAAGAAGAAGTTCAATATCCAACGATGCCGGCACAGGATTTGACCGTCAATGCCCTTTGGAATGATGCTAAAACGGCTTCCTACACAGTGGTGTATTGGCTGGAGAACTTTACAGGTAAGAATGGATTAGATGGGTATGATTATATTACTGCTAAGACCAAGACGGGTCAGGTGGGTGATATGACTTCCTATGAAAAGCTTACTAGAAGTGAATGGGAGGATGCTAATATCGATCCTGATGGAGTAGAGTTGAATAGTCAGACTCAAAACATCAAAATTAAGGCCGATGGAAGTACTGTAGTAAATGTTCTCTACAATAGAAAAACTTTCACAATTAAATTCAATGAATACAAACGAGTAGGTGGTGTGATAATACCTCAATATGAGTGGGTAGAGAACCAAGAATTACGCATTACAGCCAAGTACGGTGAAGATATTTCTGAAGAATGGCAAAAAGCATGTGAAAATGACGGATGGGACCTGAGAAGTCGGGGGACACCCAATATACTTTATTTGCCAATATGCCTGCTGAGAATCTCGAGATGTATCAAAAGGAGAGCGGCACAGGAACTACTATCAGTTATTATGTAGAAGGCCTAAATGGACAACGAAAACTATATAGTAAGTTTCAGGCTTCGAACGGTGTTTATTTAACAGATGAAGATAAACAGCCAATCGAAGGATTCCAATTTGAGGATTGGAAAAAAGAGACGATGGGATGGTGGGACAACGAACTATGGCTCTATTATACCCGTAACTCATATTCGATTTCATTTGAAAATGCAAGTGGAATGAACGACAAAAATGTGAAGTATGAGGCCACACTATCTTCTGCTAAACCAATGGATAACATGGTGAAGCCGCCAGAAGGAATTGATTCGGATTCTACGTTTGGAGGCTGGTATTATTCACCAGCTTGTGAATCTGGTACTGAAGTAAAATGGAATTCGGATACAATGCCAGCTCATAATGTGAGAGTATATGCAAAGTGGATACCGGCACAGTATACGCTTTCATTTGAAACAAATGGAGCAGGGAATATCGAACCAAAAGTATTAGACAAATATGATGTAATCGAAGTACCAGAACAAAATCCTACAAAAGATGGATATACATTTTTGGGATGGTTTTTAGATGAGAATTTTACGAAACCATTTACGGAAGGATTTCAAATTTTAGAGGACACTACTTTGTATGCAAAATGGGTGAAAGAAAATGAGACCTATCGGTATACAGTATGTTGATTCAGAAGGAAATCAGATCCCAGGAGTGGAATCGGAGACACTGGAAGGCGAAAAAGGCAGTACTGTCACCATTAACGCCAAAGATTTAGATGGATGGTATCCGGTTGTTTCTTCTAAAAATGTTACTTTGACAAAAGATGGACTGATTATTCAAATGGAATACAAACAAGCGGAAACGTGGAAGTATACCATTAAATATATGGAAAGTAACAGTGAGTCTGAACAGGAAATCCGGAAAAAAGTAGAAAAAACAACAAGTTCTAGCCGTGTGGTCGAGTATGCGCCGAATATTGAAGGGTTTGTACCAGACTATGAGGCAAACAAGGGAATTTTCAAAAGTGCTGAAAGACCGGAAAATGATTCTCAGCCAGTTGTAATTACATTCTACTATAAGCCAATTCCTAAAACGAGCTACACGATTCAATATCAGGATGAAAAAGGAAAAACTATTTTTGAGTCGGAAAGAAAAGAGGCTAGAGTTGGAGAATACGTTAGCGTAGAAGAAGCACAAGAAATTACTGGATATAAACTGGCGAAAAAATCTTCTTCCGAACTTTCAAGAAGTGCGGTTGTAAAGCAAGATGGTTCGACGATTATTACGATCTACTATGAAAAAGATGAGACACAGTGGTTTACTGTTACATTTGAAGTAGATGGTTCTGGTGGTTTATTGGATGATCAGACAAGTTACAGTGACATTTTGACAGGGACATCCTGGGAGACCGCAATTCAAGTACCGCAAACGGTAGCAAACAGTGGTTATCAATTTGATGGATGGTATGAAAATGGAGAACGGGTAGAACATTTTCCGACGACGATACTTTCAGACCATACTTATAAGGCGAAGTTTAAACGTGATTTTTCAAATATTGCTGTAGAGCCATATGAGGATACTTACGATGGAAAGCCGCATTCAGTTACGGTAAAGAATACAATTAGTGATGAAGATAAGATACTGTATTCAACAGACGGCATCCAGTTTTTGGAAGATGAAATCTCCTATACAAATGTGAGAACAGACAATGACGGTAAATATAATGTATGGGTTAAAGTGGTTAATGGAAATGTAGAAAGTAAGGCTATAGAGTCCTACATCAAAATTAAACCGAAGGATGTAACAGTAACAGCCAACAATGCGGAGAAGCTGTTTGGACATGAGGATCCGACATTCAGTGCTACCGTAACAGGAACGCTGAATCAGGATAATGAATCCAGCTACGTGAAGTAGGGCGGCTCCCGGGAGTTGGAAAAGACGAAGCGGTAGGCACATATGAAGACGCACTGGTAGCAACCGGGGACGAGATCCAGGGTAACTATAAAGTAGCATATGTCGCAGGTGATTTTGAGATCAAGACGAACGCAGAAGACCTGAAGCTGACGGCTCAGAGCGGCGGCGGTGTTTATAATGCCAGCCCGTACTATCTGAACAATGTAGGGGCCACCCTGAAAGGGAAGCATTAAAGATGCGGATATCGAATACAAGGTAGGCGACGGTAAGTGGAGCAAAGACGTACCAAGCGCAACCAACGTAGCCGATAGCCTGAAAGAGATCAGTGTCCGTGTGACATTGGAAGGTTATCAGACACAGCAGATCGATGATCTGGAGATTACGGTAACCCATAAGGATGTAACAGTAACGGCCAACAATGCGGAGAAGCTGTTTGGACATGAGGATCCGACATTCAGTGCTACCGTAACAGGAACGCTGAATCAGGATAAGATCCAGTACGAAGTGAGCCGTCCGGGAGTTGGAAAAGACGAAGCGGTAGGCACATATGAAGACGCACTGGTAGCAACCGGGGACGAGATCCAGGGTAACTATAAAGTAGCATATGTCGCAGGTGATTTTGAGATCAAGACGAACGCGGAAGACCTGAAGCTGACGGCTCAGAGCGGCGGCGGTGTTTATAATGCCAGCCCGTACTATCTGAACAATGTAGGGGCCACCCTGAAAGGGGAAGCATTAAAAGATGCGGATGATCGAATACAAGGTAGGCGACGGTAAGTGGAGCAAAGACGTACCAAGCGCAACCAACGTAGCCGATGAGCCTGAAAGAGATCAGTGTCCGTGTGACATTGGAAGGTTATCAGACACAGCAGATCGATGATCTGGAGATTACGGTAACCCATAAGGATGTAACAGTAACGGCCAACAATACGGAGAAGCTGTTTGGACATGAGGATCCGACATTCAGTGCTACCGTAACAGGAACGCTGAATCAGGATAAGATCCAGTACGAAGTGAGCCGTCCGGGAGTTGGAAAAGACGAAGCGGTAGGCACATTATGAAGACGCACTGGTAGCAACCGGGGACGAGATCCAGGGTAACTATAAAGTAGCATATGTCGCAGGTGATTTTGAGATCAAGACGAACGCAGAAGACCTGAAGTTTGTGGAAGCAGAGACAACAGGTTACAATGGAGTGTATGACGGAGCAGGCGCACGATGCGGTAACCAGCGTGAAAGTCACAGGAGTGAATGGGGGAAGAGATCGCGGCAGAAGACATGACGGTAGAGTACCGGCTCAGTGATGAGGCTGACTGGGGCAAGACGCCGCAGGTAACGGACGTAGCGGACAGTACAGCGGTACAGATCCGTGTAACCGTAGCGAACTACGACCCGATCACAACAACCGTGCAGGCAACAGTTACACAGAAACCAGTTACTATCACAACAGAATCTGCATCAAAGACCTATGATGCTTCTGCACTTACTGCACCTGGTGAGGTAGAGGGAATCGTAGAAGGCGAAACCTATGGATTTGAAATAACAGGTTCCCAGACATTAGTTGGAACTTCTGAGAACTCCTATGTTATGACTTGGGCAGGAGAAGGCAACGAGTATTCTGCTAAGTCAGATAACTACACAGTGACAGAACGTGTTGGTACACTTACCGTTACTGATGGTTCCGAAGAAGAGCCGATTAATCCGGAGGATGTTGTGAAGAAGACACATGGTACACCGGAAGGCGGCGTCTACAAAGCTGGCGATGTTGTTACGTTTACGGTGACAGCAACGAACATCTACGATGAAGTGAAGACCATTACTCTAAACGAAATTGCGGGTGTTACCCTGAAAGACACAGTATTTGCTGATGTACAGCCGGGTGAAACCGTTGAAACAACTGCAACTTATACCATCACAGAAGCTGACGTTCTTGCAGGCGAATTTGTTAATACTGTAACTGCATCCTTCAGTGGTGAGGAAGATACACCATTCGAGGATGACGATCAGGTAGATGAGATCGAGGAACCGAAAGGCCACCTGACCATCGACAAAGTAACGACAAGTGAACCGGCAAATGGAAGCAGCTATGCGTTAGGTGAGACAATTACCTATAAAATTACTGCAACAAATGACGGTAATCTGACCTTGACGAATGTCAAAGTAGTGGATGAACTGACAGGTGATGAGTGGGAGATCGCTTCTCTTGCACCAGGCGCATCCGAAGAATTTGATACTTCTTACACAGTAACCGAAGCGGATATTCTTGCAGGAAGCGTTGTGAACACTGCGACAGCAGAGGGAACAAGTCCGGATCCGGATAAACCGGATGTACCGGTAAATCCAGGTGAAGAAGAAGAGCCTACCGAGACAGAAAAACCAAGTCTGTTCGTAGAAAAGACGGCACAGCCGGATGAAGACGGCGTTTACAATCTTGGTGACGAAATTCATTACGTCATTAAGGTTACAAACAACGGAAATGTTACGGTGAATGATATTACTGTGAAGGATGAACTGACAGGCGATGAGTGGCAGTTAGACAGTCTTACTCCGGGTGAGAGTGAGGAATATCATGCTACTTATACTGTAACGGAAGAAGATATTCTGGCAGGATCTATTACAAACGTAGCGACAGCAGAGGGAACTGATCCGGATGAAGATCCGGTTGATCAGGAAGGTGAAGAGACCGTTCCAACGGATTCGGCAGATTCGCATCTGACCATCCATAAGGCTACAACAAGCGATCCGGGAGACGACGGTGCTTATGATCTTGGTGATACCATTACGTATGAGATCATTGCAGCCAACGATGGAAATGTAACTTTGAACAATGTCATTGTAACAGATGAGCTGACAGGTGATGAGTGGATCATTGAAACACTTGCACCAGGCGCAAGCGAAACATTTGAAGCAGAGTATGTCGTGACAGAAGAAGATATCCATAACGGCAGCGTT
>ENA-OQHL01001316-OQHL01001316.1-human-gut-metagenome-genome-assembly--contig:-NODE-1316-length-12879-cov-2.968789_pt1 | contig 12879 bp, 16 predicted proteins | sample MGYA00242565_ERZ504723 | MGnify/ENA primary metagenome ERZ504723 (study PRJEB26092, sample SAMD00036211) | human gut metagenome | host: Homo sapiens | study: EMG produced TPA metagenomics assembly of... | reverse complement strand
TACCATATTTGGCCCATGTCCTCCAGTATTGTTTTTATGTTTTCCCTGTACTTTTACCTTCTTGCGAATGGTCTCACGATAAGGAACACGGGGATTTTCCATCACAATATCTACGCCAAACTTCGCTTTCATTTTAGAAACCAGCACATCCAGATGCTGCTCTCCCAAACCAGTAACAATCTGCTGCTTGGTTTCCACATTATTTTCATAAGCGATGGTACGGTCCTCTTCCATCAGCCGCTGCAGGGCCTGAGCGATTTTTCCTTCGTCCCCTTTCGCTTTTGGCTTAAACGCAATGGACAAACAAGGTGCTGGAAACTCCATCGGCTCACATTTTAGCGGACGGGACGGGTCGCACAGCATATCACCGGTATTGGTTCCTGCCAACTTCGTAACAGCGCCGATATCCCCGGCACCAATCTGTGGGGGTATCCTCCTGGTTTTTTTCCCTTGACAAATATAATCTTACCCAACCGCTCCGGCTGCCCGGTTGTTGTGTTGACCGGGATCTGGTCAGCCGTCAGTTTACCAGATAAAACCTTGACATAAGACATTTTCCCTACGAATGGATCAGCAATGGTTTTAAACACAAATGCCGCCAATGGCTGATCGTCTGCACAAATCAGCTCCACCGGGTTTCCGTTTGCCTCACCCTGAATCATATCCGACTGCGCCTGATGTGCCAGGTGGAACTCCTGCTGCGATTCCTTGAGCTGCTTTTGCGCTTCCTCAAAGTCGAACTCCCGTGCAGATTCCACCGCCATCAACGCCAGCGACTTTGCGTTGCCCGCATTCATGATCAGTTCAAAGGCTTTTGCGTATTTTGTCTCGTCCATATCATTCCGTCCTTTCGTTGTCCACAGCCTCAAGGCATTCTGCCAGAGTCTGGTAGCTTCGTTTTTGGATCAGCTGCCCAATACGCTGTTCATCCAGCAGCAGCCGTGCCGTTGTGGCGTAAAAATCCTGCAGCTTCTTGTTTTTCTGCCGCGATACCGACACCAGAAAAATCGCCTGCACCTCGTGCTGCTCGTCCCACTGGATGGGCGCTTTCAGGACTGCCACGCTTACAAAGGTATCCTCGGTCAGCACCTGACAGGGATGCGGCATTGCCACACGGTTTCCCATGCAGGTATGTGCCATCTTCTCCCGTTTGCACACCGCCTCGTAAAAGCCGGTTGGCAGCGGGTGGAGCTTTTCCACCTGGAAGACCAGCTTTTGCAGCGCTTCCTCTTTTGTTTGGGCTTCCAGCTCCGGGAAGAACAGCGGCTGGGGGTAATACTGCAGGATATCATGCGCTTCCTCCCGCAGAAAGCCCTTGATGGCACCGCTGCGCTTTTCGTCCAGGAGCTGCTTCACCTCACAGATGGGCACCGGCACAGGTTTCCTGAAATGGGCACCATCGTAAAAAACGTAGTCGATCTTTGAAAAATCCTGCCTGCCAATGCTGCGCTGGTCACAGATGGCGATCTGATCGATGCGGTCGCCGAACTGTTTCTGCATCTTGTAAGCCATCAGCCGGGCCGTACCGGCGCCCGATGCGCAGACCAGCAGCACATTTTTCTTTTCAATGTGAGAGCGCTTTGCGTTCCAGTGAAAGCTGGATGGTCAGCGCAAGATAGGCGACCTCGTTGGAATCCAGAATGCAGCGGTACCGCCGCTCCAGCACGGCGCTTGCCTGCACGGCAATGGTGTACGCCAGGCTGTAACGCTGCCGGATCTCCTTCAGCAGCGGATTTTTGAGCCGCATTCCGTACTTGATGCGGATGATCAGCGGTACCAGATGGGTGCTGAGCGAAAGAATCAGCTCCAGATCATCCCGGAAGTCCATCTGGAAGATCTGGTAGATCTCTTCCAGCATTTCTGTCACAGCATCCTGCACATCGCTGTCGATCACAAAATTCTGGCTCGTCTGCTTGCTGGCCAAGTGGATCGCCAGGTAGCGCACCTCTTGTTCCGGGTAAGGTACACCGGCCAATTCAGTAATGCACTTTGCACATTTCTGCGCCAGCTCATAGCTTTCGCCTGCAGACCACGTTTGGTTTTCTTCCTCGGTCATCTGGATGTATTGGCCCGATTGGATGCGCTGGATCGCCACTGCAACATGAACCACCAGACTGTTCAGCCCCACATCCGTGATGTGATAGTTTTCCTGTTCCAGAAGTTCCACCAGCATCTGTGCAAGTTCGTATTCCTGCGCGTTTTCTTCCAGTGCTGTGTGCTCCATGCCAGGGTTCCGTTCCTGTAAATATTCGGAAAGGCACTGCCTCTTGTGGAACTCATCTCCCACCAACCGCATTCCATAGTGCGGCTTGCGTTCCAGTGTCAGCTGGAACCGATTGAAAAAATCCTCTGCCTGCCGCAGATCAGAAGTCAGCGTTTTGCGGCTTACATACAGCTTTTCGCACAGGGTCTCTACCTTTGTGTAGCAGTCGTCCTTCAGGAAATATTCGATCAGGAACCGCACCCGGCCTCTGGAATCCTGCGGAATGTTGGAATCTGCCTTCAGGAAGATGGTCTGGAACTTATCCAGGTCCTGCACTTTCAAGCGGTAGCCTTTTCCCCGCTCGTGCAGGACCTCCGCACCGTGGGTCTGCAGCTGCTCGTTCAGTTCCTGCAGCAGCCCCCGCACGGTTTTTGTGCTCAGGCTCATCTTTTGCGCGAATTCATCCACCGTTTTATATTCGTCCTGCGATATCAGGCTTAAAAGCGTTGTGAGCCGCTCGCCCAGCATTTTATCGTTTCTCCTTTCGTTTCAGATTCTCACGTTTTCCTGTGGCTTTACTGTACCATGTTCTATCCGAAAACTCCAGAACCTCTATTTCCAGCTTGTAAAAGAAAAACATTTCTCGAAATCGGAAACAATCTGCGTTTTTCACAATTTCCATTTTCTGCGATTGTGCATTCTATCCATATCTCTTTTCTGAAAACAAATCAAGCCCTCCGTCTTCCGTTACAGAGGCCAAAGGGCTTGATTTATTTTCAGGCTGTCAATTTTTCTTTTGCGCCGTTACGGCAGCCAGGGGTACAGCCGGACGGTGTAGGTCTTTGCTTCCCCCGGCTGCAGCTGTACCAGCCCCACACCGGAGTTCAGGGCGTTCACCGCACCGCTCATGGGCTCTATGCAGATAAAATCCTGCGTGCCGTCGCCATTCCACAGCACCCACTGATTGAAGGGCTCCGCCGCGTTCATGCAAAGGCCACCGATCCGGGCGGTTCTTCTCGTAACTCCCTGCGCCAATGTTTTTCAGCCAATCGCTTAGCTTCGGCCAGTAACGAAATCTATCAATATCAGTATCCATATACATAAAATGCAGCAAATACCACAGTTCTACGCACTGGTTCGACCATACAGCATGGTAAATCGTCTCACCTTGTGCATTGTATTCTTCGCACAGCTGTGCTACCATGTCGATATTTTCTGCCGGAAAATCATCTGTGTCATAGACAATCCAGACGTGCTTAAACACAATGCCGTTATTCTGAACGTATTGACGAGCTTTCATCAACAGATTCACCGTATTGTCGCCAATGCCCTCTACCTTTAGCTGGATTCTATCACGGTACTTAGAATTGATAATCCGTTGAATTGCGCCAAAATACTGCGGCTCGGGTTTCTGTACCTTCAGATGCAATCAAGTGGTATTCCGGCTGAATCATCCTTGCCTTATCACGGCGATTCTTCATCCAGCTTTTTCCAAGGTCACTCTTTTTCGGAGGTTTCAGACTCATGCCCAATCCCTCCCTGTCAGCATATTAGAAAGATAGGGGTCTGCACCATATCGGCCTTCCAGATACTGCTTGTCAAAGGCCGCTGTGCTCTTGACGCGGGTGTTGTCCTCCTGCCGGAATTCATAAAGCGAATAAATCTCGCTCTCATGATTGTCATTCATTGCGGCAAACCAAATTTCATCACGACGGAAAACAGTATTCTTCATCGTAGTCAGGTCGTGAGAACTGAACAACAACTGTGCGCCTTTCTTATTCAGCTCCGGGTTCTTGAACATCTGAATCACATACCGGAGCAGCTTCGGATGCAGCTTGGCATCCAGTTCGTCCACAACCACTGTGCGGCCTTCCTGCAATGCTACCATCAGAACCGGCAAAGCTGCTATCATCTTCTTGGTTCCATCCGACTCCGCTTCAAATGGAAGTTCATAGACCTTGCCGTTGATCGTTCTTTGCGTGAACAGGTGCTTGCTATCTTCATCATAGCGATAACCGGACAAATCAATACCTACATCATTCAGTGCATGAATCAGGCTTTCCTTAGTCGTCTCACTCTTGGACACCAGCACAATTGTTTTCTGCTCTGGGGTTTGCGTAGCTCTGTGTAATACAGGATTCAAACCAATTCTGCACTTCTGCAATCACAGGAATATTATAATTGATTGCCAAAAAAGAAAGGTACGGCATCTTCGGATTGACATCCAGATTGATGCTCGCCTTACTGATGCTCGCGCCCAATTCAATCTTCTGACCGTCTCGCTCAAAAATCAGGCCCGTCTTCTTGCCGCCAAGAGTGCGCCACAGCAGAGACTCAAAAACAATTTCTTCCTTGAGAGAAATATAATACTGGTACTCCTTCTCGCCTACACGGAAAAACACCTGAAAAATCGTAGGCTCATTTACAGAGTTTTCATCCAGCATAAAGGGAGCCACACTGCTGCCCTGCTGGAAAATCATTGGCTGCCGATTCTTCTCCAATGCATGAATCGGCTTCACAACAAGGTTAATCAGGCAAAAGAATGCCTGAAGCAGATTTGTCTTACCGCCACCATTAGGGCCATAGACCGCGCTGACCGGAAGCAAATCTTCCGCTTTCTCCTGCCGAATCAAGGCATCCTGAAACTCCGGAATTGCCATTGCACGGAAATCAAATGTCGTTTCATCCTTATAAGACTTAAAATTCTGAAAAGAAAATTGGCAAAGCATTCTTTCAACTCCTTCCTGTTATTAGTATACCTCATTTTCAATTTTTATTCCAGCATTTTAGAAAATTTCATTCTTATATAAGTTTTATAGAGCGAAACCGAAGAGTAAAAAGTTTTTATTTATACAAAAAACGGAGCTTCCCGTAGCATTTTATCTGCGCAAAAGCTCCGCCTCATGGTCGCTTATGATTATCTTTTAGTAGAACTGAATTTCGGCGCCGCTTTCCTCTGCAATCTGAATCACTTCATCCACGCATCGGTCCGCTGGATCTTGCCGAAGAAAACCAGGCCTGTCTGATTGGACGAAAATCATCCCACATGTCGAAACTGGATTTATTGCAGTCTGTAATGATTTTTTCATTCGGCACAATGAATTTGAAGGGCAGAGATCGGAAATACGCTGCCTTTGATCAAATCGCCCTATAAGAAATCCCAAAAAGCAGTTTATTATCATCCTATTAGATTTTGATCTATGGATAACAGTGTCATAAATCACCAGATAGAATGCTATGCGTTTTTATAGTAGTTGTTCCTCCCGATCAATTTCTATTTGATCCATAACATCCTGATAAATCACAAAAAGAGGTGTTTTTTATGACAATAGCAAAGAAGCTCCCACTTTTAGCACCTTCCATTCATACGTTTGAAGTGAATGGAACGTACACCGATTGCGAAGCAAAGCGCACTGTATTTATGGCAATTCAAAAAATGGTATCCGCCGAAAAATACTATCGGGTTCCGTATCATGGCTCCTCGAAAAAAGGCTACTCTTATAAAAGAAAAGATGGCGGTTTGACCATCACACTGGCAGAATACCCAGATTTCAGGAAGAGATACATAACGTTATCTGGTGTGAACCTCGCTCGGATCGCAGGTGATCCATCTCGTTTAAGTTTAACAGATTTATCGCCAGAAGGTTTGGCCATGCAAGAGCAGGCATTTCTGGATGAATTGGAGCAGCTTGGACTCCTTGAAATCGAGGATTCTGTTAAATGGAAAATGCACCGGTTGGATATTACGCAAGACTTCTATGTGAAATGCGATCCCTCGCTGATGGTAAAAATCATTCGCTATGCAGGAAGCGTTGACCCGTACAGAAAAGGTCGCGCACAGCACTATAACCAGCACAATGAGATCCGAAGCTGTAAATTTGAAAAAACGTGGTACGATTTTGCACTCTATGACAAGCATCAGCAGCTCTTGAATTGTGAAAAGGAGAGCTATCCGATTTCTCCAGACGATTTGGAACGCTCAAAAAATCTGGTTCGATATGAAATTCAATTAAAGCGCCCCAGTCTGAAAGAATTTGAGCACGATAAGTTGGAATCGAAATCTTCAAAGTTCCAGTTTGGGAATCATGCGCTGTTTCATTATTTTGACAAAATCAGCGATGATATTCCGTTCTTTCTATATCGGTATGCCGTCGATTATTTTGGCAAGCATTCGTGGTATAACGTTCCAACTGCCCTGAAAGCCGTACAAATGAGCAACCTTGATGACGATACCAAAGAACTTGTCAGTGCGTATATCGAAGCGCAGGATGAGCCGAAACTGACCAATAAGATACATCATAAAAAGAAAATTGCAAAGGCTTTGGAAAAATTAGAAATTAACGATGTAATCATCCCTTGTCGCATCCTGAACGATCGTCAATGCGGCAGGTTTCCTTGTGCGCCCTTATGCACAAGGGTACAAGGGCTTTGAGCGACCAAAAAATGATCCGTGCAACGCAGCACAAAAACTCACCAGAATCATAAGAATGGAGTTGATTTTCAATGCTAGACAACTATCCCGATGTCCTGAGCTTCCGGCAGGTCATGGAAATTACGCATGTTGGCAGAAATCTACTGCTTCGTCTTCTGAACAGCGGCGAAATTCCTGCCTTCAAGATGGGAAAACTCTGGAAAATTTACAAGCAAGACCTGATCCAGTATATGAGCCAATGTCAGTAAACCATATCCTTCGTTTGGGGCAGTCATAACCACCGGCTGAGCCGGTGGCCTGAGTAAGCCCTAGAAGAGCATCTTACTGGCAAATTCCCTGCAAGGGGCTATGAGCTAACGTCTTTCATCTGCATTACTTGCCATACTGCTCTAACGCACTATGCCCATAAAGTACATCTTCTAAAATGACAATTCTTTGTCATCTCGCTTCGCTCGAATCTTATAGCTAAAGAATTTTTACTTCACCAACCTAGCTGGTGGTTTTGAATCGCTCAAGTCCCCACCCCCAACCCCAAAAACCTAAAAAATGCAGTGTGTGATTTTGATTTTCGTCACAGCCTTATTTTATGCTTTAAACAGCATCAAAGGTTTCAAGGATAGCCCAAGGATTTTCGTCATTATACCGTACCGTAGCAAATCCTACTGTTTCGATATATTTCACAACATCACCACCGACAACAGCAGTTGTGGCATAGCCAACAATTTCCCATTGGCCATCTCGGTTAAGTGCCTCAATAGACCAGAAGATAAAACCGATATTGTCATAATGCGGGGTATCCGTAAAACAGTTTTCGAGAAATGACACGGCAACTGCCAGTCAGGATTGGTTACGAGTACCCGGCTAGGCCGAGGAAGCATCAAGTCCCATGTCCGCACCATCAAGGTGTTGGCATGGGGCTTTTTGCATATCAGGATTCTGTACACCTCTATCAAGGTGTAACACACTAGACTTTGTACCAAAGTCCGTGTGCCAAGGGGTGCTGCGCCCCTTTGGAATCCCTGCTCACATCGCCTGTGGGCGATGTGGATTCGCCACACAAAAGGCTCTCACAAAGGCGCACCCCGGCTGTTTGCGGCGAGGAAAAGGCACTTCTGCGGAAGTGTAATAACCCACTATGACGCTTTCAGCCCTGCGGTCTGCAAAGTGTAGTGGGCTCTCCGAGGGGGAACGGTGGTATGGGGTTCGTTTCGGGCGAATCGCTGCGTACGTGCGTACGGAAGGTTGGTACGCACGTACGCAGTAAAACGGTCAAATTCTCGTATATATGGGTGGTCATTTGACCACGAGTGTGGTATACTTCACTTGGAAAACCAATTAAGGTAGATATAATGCACAGGGATGTGCTTTATATAATAAAAGCAGGATAAAAACGCAACGCATTTCTTCCTGAGAGATGCTAGAGCTGGTAGGTAGCCCAGCCGTCTGCACCGCACGGTGTAGGTAAGTAACCTTCCCCTCCGGGTTGTCCATTCCTGTAAGGATTTATTTCAGGAGGGTTTCGTTATGGACATTGATTCTACAAAAGCTGACTTGTGCTTTTTGAGGCTCCATTCTGGATCGGAGTATTTGAACGTATTGAGAGAAGAAAGCTTTCAGTGTGTAAAGTCGTGTTTGGCAGCAGAACCAAAGGACTATGAAGTCTTGGAGTATCTGCTCAAGAATTACAGTCGGCTGCGCTTCAGTCCATCTGTTGAGACAGTTCCAATACTTTGCGTCAGGCCATTCTGACGGGGGAACTGAAGCCGGGAGAACGACTGATGGAAATCCATCTTGCCAACAAGCTGGGAGTCAGTCGTACGCCGATCCGGGAAGCCATCCGTAAGCTGGAACTGGAGGGACTGGTGACCATGATCCCCAGAAGAGGAGCAGAAGTGGCTCAGATCACGGAGAAGAGCATGAACGATGTCCTGGAGGTCCGCAGGGCCATGGATGCGCTCTGCGTGGAGCTGGCGTGTGACCGGATCACTCCGGAGGAATTACAGGATCTGAAAAAGGCCTGCGATACCTTTGAAGCGGCGGTGAAGACCGATGACATTAAACAGATCGCACAGGCGGATGTGGCATTGCATGACATCATTGTACAGGCCACGGGGAACCAGCGCCTGATCCAGCTGGTCAACAACCTGTCCGAGCAGATGTACCGTTATCGTTTTGAGTATATCAAGGATTTCAGCCAGCATGAGCGCCTGGTGGAGGAACACAAGGTCATCTATGAGAGCATCGTGAAAAAGGATAAGGAAACGGCATCCAATATGGCCAAGGTGCATATAGATAATCAGAAAAAGGCGATCATCCGCCAGATCCGTCTGGAACGGGAGAAAAATAAATAGATTTCAAAAGTATAATCTGTCCGGAAAGCGGTAATGATTTCCATAGAACCGAAACGGTAATTTATGGAAAGAGGAATCGTATTCAACAATCTGTTTCTCAATCGTGGCGGTTTGCCCCGCCGTATCCCCATGAACACATTCCTCGGTGGTAAATATCCGGTTATTGTGCATGGATATGGATAGCATATGCCTATTCTCCGGAAGGTCGCATTTCAGTTTCTTGCGGGTAAGGAGATCACCATTGAATGAGTAATAGAAAATATCGTCCGTGTTTCCAAGTACAATCAACTGCTGGTTGGCCGGGTTCACTACATACCCCGCTACCCGTATGTCATCCGGATGGGTGATGCGACAGATAAATTCTCCCTTGCGATTGAAACGGTAAAGCGTCTCATTGCTGATAAGGAATAGGTTGTCTCCCTCTTGACGGATATACTTGGCCTCCTTGATCGAATGCGTCCCTGAGTCCTGTAATGGAATGGCGATTACCTCATCCGCGATGTCAGACAAGGCTCCGGTAGGGTTGCTCCGGATCGATTCATTCGAGATTAACAGGTTATAGGCTTGCTTTCCGCAAGCCAATAGAACAAGTAGTAATAAATATGTAAAGGTTCTTTTCATATCACCGCTAAATTAAAGAAGGATAAACCTTTTTATGATTTTTACGAATTGTTCTTATAAAACGTAGATCATCTGATTTTATTGGATAAGCCTAGAATTATTCTTGTAGAAATACCCAATTATCCCCCTCGGACATGGATTCTTTATAGGAAAAGCCTTCCCATGTGAATGCTTTTAATGCCTCCGGGTCAGAAATCCGGTTCTTTATGAGATAGCGGCTCATTTGTCCCCGGCACATCTTGGCATAGATCACGATCGTCTCCGCTTTGCCGTTCTTCCAGACCTTGAACTCGGGCGTGATGATCCGGACGGATCGCTCCACCTCCTTCCACTGGAAAGAGGGTTGGATATCCAAGCTGGCTAGATTCAGTAGGATTCCGTCTCCCTGTCGGACGTCATGGATTAATATATTTGTTTGCCTGTCCTTCCAGAAGGCGTACATATTCCCGTCGCCTAGTTCCGGGATTTTTACGTCGAACTCCATCCGGTAAGGCTTGATAAGGTCTAATGGGCGAAGTAACCCGTAGCATCCCGATACGAAACGCATATGTTCTTGCGAGAAAAGAAAATCCTCCTCCGTGAAGTCTTTCGGGCTGATATTCTTGAATACGACACCCGTATAAGCCAATAAAGCTTGTAGCGGTTCTTCTTCCGCAGAATGGAAATTCTGAAAACGATGGTAACTTTCCATCATCAGCTTGGGACTGAGCTTTAACATCCTGCCTAATTCTTCGGCGGGATATTGAGCCATGTGCAATGCGATCTCGATTGCTTCCTGGTTGAATCGGGGCGTTGTACCTGCAGGCGCTTTTATTTTGGATGTTCCAGCCATTGTCTTGGCAGGAGATAAGATGATATGCATATTTGTGAATATATTGTTTTTATTATGTAAATATCTCGTCATTTATATCCGGTGCATAAATAAAAGTCGGATATCCCGCACCCATTTCCTGATATAACTGCCTGATATCACGATGCAGACTGCTGATAGCACTACTACTATTCCTCCGATCTGCATCGGTTGCAGATGCTCGCCTAAGAAAAGGACGCCCATGCATACGGCGGTAAGCGGCTCCATGCATCCCAAGATCGCAGTCGTTGTCGAACCTATATAACGAATGGCCAGTATCAGTGTAAGGTCGGATACCAACGTCGGGAGGAAAGCAACCATCAGCACGTCTATCGTTGTGGCCAGATTCGGCATCGGGTCGGGAAAATCTCCTTTTATCGCCAGATTTACCAGAAAGACAATCGCTCCGGAAAGCAGAATATAGAAAGTGGCTTTCAAGCTGTCGAGCCTGGCGATCCGGCTTCGGTTCATACCTACGATGTAGGCTGCATAGGCAATCACTGTAGCCAATACCAACATTAATCCTTTTATATTGATAGAACCTCCCGGCGTATTTCCTCCGCTCAACATATAGACACCGCTTACCGCCATCGCCATTGCCAGCAGTATCGGCATTGTCAGCTTGTCCTTGTAAAATACAAACATGATCAGGCTGACTACCACCGGATAAAGGAAATGGATCGTTGTCGCCACCCCGCTCGGAATATAAAGATAAGCCTCCGTCAGCCAAAGCGCCGTGATGGCATAAAGTGTACCTAAAATAAAAGCGATCCCGAATTCGCTTTTCTGTATATCGAACGGAATCTTTTTCACCCACATCAGTACGGCAACCAGTACGGATGCTAAGGAAAAACGGTAGAACAGCAACGAGTCCAAACCTACGCCGTTTTCAAGCGCCGGAATGGAAAAAAGAGGAATCAATCCGAATGTGGCGGATGCGATAAGTCCGTACAAAAATCCTTTTACCTTCATGTAAATTCACTGTCTGTTGAAATGAGGGGACAAAAGTAGCAAATCTTTCTGAACCTTTTCTAATGAAATGGGAATCATGCTTTGCTATTCTTTTCGATTAATTTTGTATGTTTACGGCGTATTAGAAAATGATGGACAGCTAATTATGTCCGGGAGCATGATGAATAACCCTTGTTTAGGGTGTGTGGAAATTAATACAAACTTTATATTATATGAAAATCGGAATCGGTATTTTACTATTATTCTTTGTTACCTCTTTGCAGGCACAGAACATTATAGGAAAGGTCATAGACAATAAAAACAACCGGTAGATGGTGCAACCATCGTTTTGCAGGCAATAGATTCTACTTATATAAACGCTTCTATTTCAAATGTAGACGGAACTTTTGTGTTGGATAGCCAGCCTGAAGAATACCGTTTGATCGTGCAGCATCTCTTGTACAGGACTAAGGAAATCGAGGGAAAGGGCAGAGATGTCGGTGTCATTCAACTTGATCCGCAGGATTATGCTTTGGATGAGGTCGTGGTAAAAGCGGAGCGTCCTTTTGTGAAGGTGGAAGAAGGGCGTTTGGGATATGATCTGTCCGTTCTTGCCGGCGACGGGGTGGTGAACAATGCATACGAGGCTCTGACTAAACTCCCCGGTGTAAAAGAGACTAAAGGTGTATTAACTTTGGCAGGTACGGGAAATTTGACAGTCGTCTTGAATGGAAAACCGACAACAATGGACGCCGGACAACTTGAGACGCTTTTGCGCAATACTCCGTTGGATAGAGTGGAAAAGGCGGAAGTCATGTACAGTGCGCCTCCCGAATATCATGTAAGATAATTTGGATGATGAAGATCATTTTAATCTCGCTTATACCAGCAGTTTTACACCTGAGCAGCATAGCAATAGCCTGACTTCCGGTAATTATCAGGCAAGCAATGTTGACAAATATGTCGAAACCCGTATGCACAATGTCACTTTGCAATATCATTCCGGATCTGGATTTGATGTCGGCGGAGATTACACGCATTATACGTCAGATAATAACCAAACTTTGTTTGCGGATTATGCGGATGGTGCTCAAAGCGGTTTCTCTATAATCGGTGGTCAAAATGATAGACCGTTATTCTATTTATGTTGACCGGAAGCGTTCTTTGGCTAAAGAATGGGATTTGGGGTACGGTATGTCTTACCGATTTGCAAAAGACCGTGACTTTCAGACCTATGATAAGGTTACAGGTGATATCCCGACCGAAATACGGATTCCCGGCTTCCGTGAGCAGACTGCCAATGTCTATGTTTCCTTGAGCAAGAACTATGCGACTGGTACATCGGTTTCTATCTCTGCTACAGGTGAATATTATACCATCGGCAATTATCGTAAGTGGGCTGTCTATCCGCAAGCATCTTTGACGTATGTAAATCTTCCGAACATTTATTCCAGTTTTCGTTATCGACGGA
>ENA-OQHL01001315-OQHL01001315.1-human-gut-metagenome-genome-assembly--contig:-NODE-1315-length-12900-cov-3.259062_pt1 | contig 12900 bp, 15 predicted proteins | sample MGYA00242565_ERZ504723 | MGnify/ENA primary metagenome ERZ504723 (study PRJEB26092, sample SAMD00036211) | human gut metagenome | host: Homo sapiens | study: EMG produced TPA metagenomics assembly of... | reverse complement strand
AAAATAGAGCTCCCCGTGAAAAACCCGGTATGGATACTCTTTCCGGTCGATCCGAAGCACCATTCTTTTTCCAGACAGCTCCACAATCTCTCCTTCGGAATATCCCGTTCTCTCATAGTCAATGGTGATTCCCTCAATCAGAATCTCATGGCACCTGTCCAGGTGAAACGGCAAAATATCCGTGTGAAACAGAAAGACCGCTCCCTCTCCCCGGATCTTTACCTTGCGCCATCCACTAAAATCAAACGCGATCCTCTTTGGTACATCTTCATCATGGTTTGAAATATACAGAGTCTTTTCCACCGCATAATCCGGATAAAAATGATAGGTACCTGACTCAAACACAAACTCGATCCCCATCGTACCCTGAAGCTCATCCAGCATCATCCGTACCTTCCACAAAAGGGCTCTGTCGTTTCCCGGAGTAATCCCGTACTCTTTTACATAGACCTGTCTCATCTTACACCTCTTTGGATTATTTTAGCCTTTCACACTTCCCAGTACAAGTCCTTTGGTAAAATATTTCTGTAAAAACGGATAGATTACCATGACCGGAATCGCACCGAGGAAAAGCTGTGCCGCCCGCCCGGTCCTTGCGTCCATCTGTGCAAGGAGCGCCTGGATATCCTGAGAGCTCTGCGTCCGCAGTAACTGTTCAAAATTCTGAAGCAAAGACTGCAGATATGTCTGAAGCGGATAGTTGTCCGGGTTGTTCATATAGATCATCCCACTGAACCAGTCGTTCCAATGTGTGACGATACAGAAAAGCCCCACCGTTGCCAACGCCGGTTTCAGGATCGGCAGCAGAACACGCGTCAGGATCTGGAATGGACTTGCTCCGTCGATTGCGGCCGCCTCTTCGATCTCCTCCGGAATTCCACGCATAAAATTCATTAAAATGACCATATTGTATACCGGGAGCGCCCCCGGAAGGATCAGCGCCCAAATCGTATCTTTTAACCCCAGCCCCGTCACCACGAGATAGGTTGGGATCATTCCACCGGACACCAGCATGGTAATTACGAAATAGACCATGTAAATGTTTCTCCCGGCCACCTTTTTCCTCGTCTTAGAGAGCGGATAGGCCGTGAGAACCATCAGGATCAGATTGAGCCCCACACCAAGGAACACACGCTCAAAGGAAATGAAAAGTGCCCGTATAAATTTGCCCCCCTTGAGCGCATATTCATATGCGCTCAAGGTAAAATCAACCGGGGTAAATCCGACCGCTCCCGCCGCTACTGCCGCACTGTCGCTGAAAGAAATCGCCAACAGATTGATAAATGGCAGAACACAGAGGAGGGAGACGACCGCCAGAATGAAAATATTTACGAAGTGAAAAATTCTGTTTGCTCTTGTCTTATACTGCATTTCCTTCCTCCTAAAAAATCTTGTATCCCGCACATTTATCCGCCAGAATATAGGACGTCAGAACAAGTACCGCGGATACTGCCGATTTGAACAGGCCTATAGCCGCACCGACAGAATACTGAGCCTGCTGGATACCAAGCCGGTATACATAGGTATCAATAATATCTCCTGTTTGATATACGATCGGAGAATACAGGTTGAAGATCTGATCAAATCCCGCATTCAGAACATTTCCCAGCGCCAGCACAAGCATCAGAATGATGGTCGGCATCAGCAGAGGAAGCGTGATGTATCGGATCTGCTGCCACCTGGTAGCACCGTCCAGAATCGCCGACTCGTAAAGCCCCGGATCAATGCTCGTAAGCGCCGCCAGATAAACGACAGTTCCAAATCCAAACCCTTTCCAGATATCCGTCACAATCATAGTCCACGGAAAGACCGATGCATTCCCAAGGAAATTTACCGCGTCCATCCCGAAAAATCCGAGAAACTGATTGATGATTCCGTTATTTGCGAGAATATCCATCAGTACGCCCGCCATAATGACCCAAGAAAGAAAGTTCGGTATATAAATCAGTGTCTGGAAAATTCTCTTTAACCGGTTGGACACCAGTTCATTAAGCAGCAGCGCAAAAATAACCGGTACGACAATGCCCCCTATCAGTTTCATTACGGCGATAAAAATGTGTTCCAGATTGTTCTTAAAAATGCCGGCTGACTAAAGATGTACTGGAAATGTTTCATCCCGACCCAAGGAGAGGCAAATCCAAGTGCCGGATTGTAATCTTCAAACGCGATGATCACTCCATAAAGCGGAATATACGCAAAAATAAAGATCAAAATCACACCCGGAAGCAACATCAGATGATACTGCCATTGTCTTTTTAATTTTTTCATAAGCCACCTTCTTAGTTGTTTCCGTAAGTCTCATTGATCTCTTCTGTCGCTTTTGTCCCGCCAGCTTTCGCCCAGTTGTCAACAAGAGTATCAAAGTAGTCAATACTCTCCTCTCCTACGATAATCTTTGTAAATCCTTCTGTCAGGATATCATCAAGTGTACTTCCCGCACTCAGAAGCGTCTCGGTCGCCGGTCCCCACATTGCATCCTTAATATATTGCTCGTTGTCAATGATTTCCTTGGAAATCCGGTAGGCGGCTTTCGGGCCGCCCTGCTGCAGGTAATCTCCCACTCCAGTCGAAGCTCCCTCTTTAATAAAGTCCACACTATTGGAATATTTCACACCGTCTTTCCCCAGTGCCGCCGGATCTTCATCCAATCCTTTTTCCAGCGCCCCGGATACTTTCACAAACTGGTTGTAATCGGTATTTGGATTAATGACTCTCAGTGCATATGGAATGTTCGTATAGGCATTTCCAAACAATTCGTTGATAAAATCCGCATCCTCCTCGTCTCCTTCATCCATGACATGTGCATAGAAGTTAAGAAGTTTCAGGACTGCTTCCGGATTTTTACATCCCTTGCTCACTACAATATAGCCATAGTTTGCAAACGTAACACTTGCTTTTACTTCCCCACCGTTTGCGGAAGGAATCTCGTACGGTTCAAAGATAGCATCCGCGCCGAGATTCTGTACGACATTCGGACCCGGATCATATCCCCAATACTGATAGTACGGGCTTACGCCTACAGAACTGCTGATCTCTCCCTGAAGCATCTTTTCCAGATCTTTTGTCGTGAATTCCGGATCAATGATTCCTTCCTTATACCACTGTGCATAAGCCTGCAATGCCTCTTTCATTTCTGGCTGTACAGATCCATAAGCCAATTTACCATTTTCTCCTTCAATCCAGATTCCCGGGTTCGCACCCCATGCCGGTGCCAGAATCTTAAAGCAGTCCAGATTCTGGTCCTCTGTCAGACCATATCCGCCATATTCCTTCTGAAATGCTTTTGCGATCTCTAATACATCGTCCATTGACTTCGGGTCGGCAAGATTCAACTTTTCTTTCCAGTCTTTGCGGATCCAGATCTGATTTGGCTGGTCAATGATTCCGTAGGAAAGCTGCGGTATTCCATACAGTTTCCCGTCCAGTTTCCCCGTCTCAAACGTATCACTTTCCTGCTCCATATAGCCCTTCAGCAGGTCCGAAGCATACTCATCGAAAATATCCGTCAGATCCCAGATCATGTCCGCTTCTTTTAACTGGCGAAGCTGCTGTGCGTCCACGCAGAAGACATCCGGAATGCTTTTATCCGCGATTGTAAGATTCAGCTTGGTCGTGTAATCATTACTTACCCAGTCATTTACAACATCGATATTAAACCGCTCCTCATAGGCCCGGTACCAAGGGTTGTCGTCGTAGCTGTCTCCCTCGGCAAACTGAATGCCCGCATTTTCCGGGAGTACCGTACTGATTGTCACCGTATCCTCATACGGATCCCAGAGCCCCTCCGGCACTTTCACCGCCTCTTTTTTCTTGTTGGAGGAATCACCCTCGCTGCTCTGCTTCATGCAGCCGGTCATCATAGTACCCAACATACATCCTGTCAACAGTACTGCCAACACTCGTTTTCTTTTTCTCATTGCTTTACTCCTTTCCATCTATAAATTCCATTGTCCTCATTATCTTCGCCGTCCAGTAAAAGATCTATATAATTATTTTGTATTTTTATAATTTATCGACACCTTTAGGCAAACATGAATAGATTTTATACAAACCACAGAATATTATAAGTTTTAAAACTTAAATTATGTTCTGTATGTGATATACTACAGTTATTATCAGAATATAAGGAGTGGATCACCATGAAACGCAAAAATACTTTACTTAAAAAGATCGTCATCCTGTTTTTATCTCTTGTATTTCCGCTGCTGATCGTCTGGCTTGGCACAATTCAGTTCAGCAATCAGACGCTGAAAAGGCAGATCCTTTCCTCTATTGATTCCAACAACGCAACCTTTATCGCACATTTAAATAATTCTCTGTATACTATTTATGCTTCCGCTTTTACCCTTGCGGGTCAGTCCAACCTGCAGCGGTTCTCCAATGCGTATTCCGGTTTTACCACCTATGAGGAAGCTTCACAGGTACGGCTCTTACGGGAGCAGCTTTCCTCTGTCTCCCTGTCTCTGCCCTTTTGCTCCTCAGCCCATATTTTCTTTGGTGATCTTGGAATCATGTACAATTCCAAAGGCTACGATGAAGGGAGCTTCTCCACTCTCACATCGGAAACCTTTGAAACTCTGAAAAACATCGCCCAAGAATCCCGTACATTCTCTTACTATGAAAATCCGCTGACCAAAACGCCAGTCCTTGGTTGCTGCCTGATGCCATCATCCTCCGCCACCTATGGTGTAATTTTTGAATTGTCCATCAATGATCTGCAAGAGTATCTCAAGAATAATATGTCCTACAATGCGGAAAACTATCTTTTTACCATGGAAGATGAATTTGCCCTCACATCCTTGTCCGCAGATCAAGAAAAGAAGCTTCTGCAACAAATAGAAGCTTCTAAGGATGCCACGGGGCAACCCATTATGACGATCGATGGGACTCGCTATTATGCGTTTTCCTATGAAATGCCGTATCTTTCCTTTCAGTATACCAGGCTGATTCCGACAGACGACATTCTCAACGCCACCCGGGTCACCCCGTTACTGAATATGTTTTTTATTCTGTTGATCTCCGCTGCATGCATCATCTTTTTTGTGGAAATTTACCGCCTGGTACACCGACCTTTATCACATCTGATCAATGCGTTTAAAGAAATGGAAACCGGAAATTTTAAAGTCCAGATCGCCAACGTCCACAGCCCGGATTTTGCCTATCTGTATCAGGAATTCAATAAGATGGCCCAAAAGCTTGAGCTGCTTATCGAAAAGGATTACACTCAAAAACTACTCTTGCAGAAAGCGGAACTCAAACAGCTTCAGGCTCAGATCAATCCGCATTTTCTATACAACAGCTTTTTTATGCTTCAACGGATGATCCAAACCGAAAATATCGAGGACGCCCAAAGTGTCGCCAACGCACTCGGAGTTTATTTCCGGTATCTGACAAGAAACAATATGGACCATGTTAAGCTCTCGGAAGAATACCGCCACGCCCAGAACTATGCCTACATTCAGGGGCTTCGTTTTTCCGGACGAATCCAGATTGATTTTGAGGAACTGCCCGCGGGCTATGCGGACATCCCGGTACCAAAGCTGATTTTACAGCCGATTCTGGAAAACGCCTTCAATTACGGACTGGCAAATAAGATGAAAGACGGGCTTTTGCAGGTTCATTTTCACCCGGATAATGAAGTGCTGCAGATCGATATTGAAGATAACGGAGAAGAACTGACTGATGAGAAACTGTGCAATCTCTCCAATGCGCTTTTAGAAGTCCAAAGCACCGGAACAAATGTGGAAATGTCTGGAATCCTGAACATTCAACGCAGACTGATTATCTTTTCCAACACCCACGATTCTCTCCATGTATCACGTTCCACGCTTGGCGGACTTCGTGTTTCCATCATACTTGGTAAATTTAGAAAGGGGAACATCCATGATGAGACTATTAATTGTAGATGACGAGCATTACATCGTAAACTACCTCGCCGCATTGGTAGAAGCACACGCTCCTGAGGATCTCGAAGTCTATAAATGCTACTCTGGAATGGAAGCCTTAGAACTTTCAAAAACCATGAAAATCCATCTGGCACTTCTGGATATCAGGATGCCTGGACTTTCCGGTATTGAGACGGCCTCACGCATCCGGACATCCGACCCGGACTTCCGCGTCATTTTTTTAACTGCCTTTGATAACTTTGAGCATATTTATGCAGCAGACAAGCTGCCTCACTCCCGTTATCTTCTTAAGACAGAAAAAGATGAGGTCATTTTATCAGAGATCTTCTCTGCTGTCGATGAAATAAAACAGGAGGCGGACAAACTGCATCTATTGTCCACCGCAAGTCAGAACTCTCTGCTGCTTTCTCACTTGCTGGAGCAAACGATCCTGAAAGAAATTTTCTCGGGGGAACACATGGATAAAATCCAACAGTCCTTGCAGATTGCATGGTCCAAATTCCCGCTGGATCTGCAGCGTCCTGTCTACCTGATGTACACCCAGATCCATCATCGCTCTTTCCGGGAGAGCCATCAGATTCACTCCGGGAACACCCTGGAGTATCTCCAGCTTATGCAACGACTTTGCGTCAATAAGCTCTCCTTTTCCATGTTGGATCTGGAACACGGAACGATGCTCTGGCTTTTCCAACCTGTACTTTCACCAGTTACTTCTTCCGCCTCCGATTCGTCCAGCCCCGTTACGTTGGAAAGTAACGACTTGGGTTCCGTTTCCGGATTTCTGGAGTCTCTGGCAAATGATTTCAGCGACTACTGCACTACGACCCTGCATCGTCGGCTCACAGTTGTCCTCTACCCGGCAGCTTCACCCTGGGATCAGATCTACCGTCACTTTTTTACTTTACAACGGTATGCCGATTCCTTTGTTACCAAAGCGCCGCTAATTTATTCGTCAGTAAATATCCTGGACGATGAACCTTCTCTTCTGACATCCGGTCAGAAGCGGACCATCGACCGAACTGAGATCGACCACCTGCTACAGGAACTGACTTTCTCCCTCTACCAGGGAATTGAAGCAGAATACTCGCGCGCACTCAAAAAACTATGTCAGGAGTGTATCATCATTCGAAGTATGCACGATATTCGGGCAATTAAAATCTACATGTCTGTCGCTCTGATTTTGCTGAACTATATAGACTTATATCAACTTCAAGAACGACTGGCCTCCAAAATCGCTCTGTATCAGCTATACTACCTGCATGATTTCTCCTCCTGGAAAGAAGCCTCCCACTACCTGGAAGCAATTTCCCGGCACCTGTTTGAGATACAAAACTCCAAAAAAACAGACAAAAACAACCTTCTGGTCCAGAAAATAAAACTCTACATCGAACAGCACCTGGCGGACTCCCTCAACCTGGCCACCATCTCCCGGGTCGTAAATTACAATGAAACTTATATCTCCCGGCTGTTCAAACAGTTAACCGGAACCAGCCTGTCCGAGTATATCTCACAGGAAAAAATTAAAAAAGCAAAACAACTGCTGTCCTCCACCAATGAATCCATCCAGAATATTGCCGCAGTCACCGGATTCGATACCTCACAGTACTTCTCCCTGGTCTTCAAAAAAATGACCGGGGTCTCTCCAAGCACTTACCGAAAACACACCTGTACACCAAAGACTGACGGTGTCTGCCTTTGGGGATCCGTCACAGGAAATCGTACATATTATAACAAAATCGCTATAATAAAACCGGGAGATACTCCACCCATTAGAACATCTCCCGGTTTCTTTTATCGCAATCTGTGTTTTCTTGTATAAAACAACAATCCTGCAATCGCAAGGATGACGACTGCTCCTCCCCCAATAACATAGCTCTTGAGATCCTTGTCTGCTTTTCCTTCTTTGTTACTAAGCGGCGTTTCATCCGCCTCAATCTCCTGAGTATCCCTATTCGTGCCCCTTTCATCGTTTTCCGGCTGTCTGCCCCTTGGAACGTCATTCTCCTCGATGGTCTCCTGCTCTCCGGCAGTTTGACCCTGAGTCTGTCCCCCGGCTGTAACCACGTTTTGACCTGTGCCCTCGTCTCCCATGGCTGCCCCGTCGGTTCCCTCGGATGTGCTGCCTCCGGCTTCCGTGACCCTTGTGCCGCCATCTGTGATGATCGTCGTATCACCAGGTACAACCTCCGTCTCCGTGATGGTCTCCCCCGGAATCACGACCTGATTCACATTCGGCTCTACCGTACTCTCATACCGGAACGTCACTTCATTGTCCCCGGCTTTGGAGGACAGCTTTAATTCCCGGCTCTCCGTGTCACACGCATATCCTGCTACTTTCTCCGGATAGAACGTATAGCTCTCCCCCTCATTTCCCTGGGAAATCAGAGGCGTGGCGATGTCCTCGCCGCTTCGGTCATCAACATAACGCACCCGGTACTCTACAGCATCGTTTAATGCATCATATTTCACAACCAGACTCTCATTCCCGGTTACTGTGAGATTCTTCGGATACCAGTCCGTATTCATGGTATAACGCCCTTCTTTTCCGTCCTTGTAAACCAGATCCCCCGCATCCGGCAAGTATGGGATCGTACCACCCGCCGGGATTTGGATCTTAATGCTTCCTGTCTTTTCCGTCACCAATGCTCCTGCCGCCCGGTACTGGTTCAGAAACGACTCGCTGAAACGTGCCAAGCTTCCCGGACGGATCGTCACCATATAGGATGCGCTCGATGCCGCCCGGACCGGAAATCCTCCCGTAAAAAGGCATAGACAGCCGACTGCAATCATGCCTGATAGTTTTTTCCTTTTCATCTTCGTCTTCCTGCCTTTCTATCTGGATTCTTCCTCATGCTGTTTTCTTTTCCTGCTAAGGAGCGCGACAATCACCGCCGCGCAGACTGCCATCGCCGCCGCAAGCGGCAGGATCACCGCCGGATCACCTGTCTTAACCCGGTCTGTGGGAGAACCGCCGTCCCGCACAATAACCCTTTCTTCTCCTTTGACTGTCTCCTTGATGATTTGATCTTCTCCCCGAATCGTTTCAGTAATGGTTTCCGGTGCATTTGTGTCATAACTTGCGTGAAAGGCAAACTGAATCGTTCCATCCATGCCCTGATATGTATTACCCCCGGTAATGCCGTCCAGCATCACACTTAAAGCAATGACCGCCTCCTCTCCTTGGTCCAGGTTGGCTACCTTGATTCCGTTGGAGCCGTATTCCTCCAGCACCTCGTTGACGTCCCCCAGTCCGTTTTCACTGTCCCGACCGCCAATCCAGGCACTCCCGCTTCCTTCTCCTCCGTAAATCACCTGGGGTATTCCTTCATTTACCCCTTCCTGCGTAACCGTCAAAGAAAAGGTATAGGCCGCCCCTGAAGCTTTGGACGCTTCCTCCAGGGCTTTGATGACTTCTACTTCCATATAGAAGTCCGTCGGCTTTTCCGAGGTATTCCGAAGGATGATCTGCTGAGTTCTTTCGTCCCCCGGAAGCATTCCTTCAAAGGCATCTCCGAAATCCTCCTTATAGTCGTAATTGTATTTAATCTGGCCGCTTCCGTCAAAGGTCGCAACCGGTGTGTCTGCCGCATAGACTCCCATGGACATTCCAAACACTAGGGCAAATGTCATGCACAGACCTGCTATTCTTTTCTTCATAATGGCCTCCTGACTTTTCTGTCCACTATTCTTCTATGCTGATAATCTCCCCCGCTCCGCTAAACTCCGGCCACACACCCCATTCCGTCAGAATGGCGTCCTGGCGTGCTCTCTCGGATTCGGAAACCTGAACTGCGTCTACCTGAACATCCAGGAAAATCCCCTTATTGGCATACTCGTTAGTGATACTCTCCGCAATTCGAAGCCCCTTCAAGATCGGTGCGGTCTGTCCGCCCTCTTCCAGTGGCGTCCGGTAATACAGATAGAGCGTCTCGTCGTTCCCATCCGTATTTTCCATGATGTACCAATCGTCCCCGGTCTCCAGCCGGATAAGAGAACTGTCCTTGTCAAATTCCTTGGTAAAGGAATGATCCGCATACTCTCCCCAGACTTTCTGAAGCGTTACCCGTGCGTAAACCGAGGTATCTCCTGTGTTCTCTACCACCAATCGGTGCTCCATCTCAAGATCCGCTCCCGGCATAACGTCGTCAAACAGCACCGTCTCCTCTGACAGCGTCCCGGATCCGGCATCTTTCAGACTGATGCTCAGTGTCCGGGTATTCATCTGCTGCTGAACTTCCTGCCCGTCTGCCTGAAAATACGCCAGGGAGCCTCCGATCAATGCAGTTGCAGTGAGAGCTGCCGCCACGCCCATCAGTACGATTTTTCTTTTCACTTTGCACTCTCCTTTAACTTAAACTTCTCCGCGATTCCCCACAGGACTGCTACTGTCACAAACAGACCTGAGCAGGCCATGATTCCTGTTCCCGTATACAGACAGGAAGAAAGATTTCCCAGCATTGGAATCTGAAATACCACCTCCCCGATCAGACGGTCGAACGCCACTGGCGTGACGTCCACAGACCTGTTGGCATCCCCCTTGGTGATAAACTGCTGCTTTTCCACGTCAATTTCTGCCACCCGGTGGGTCATCACAAGATCCGTATCCGTCCCCATCTGAAAGGTGATGACATCTCCCACCCGGATCCGGCGCTGTCTGTTTCTTTGACATAAACTACGCATCCTGCTGGGTAATTGGGTTCCATGCTGTCTGTCAGAATACCGTAAATCTGGTATCCAAACAGGCGGGGGACGGTCAGTGGCAGGAATACCAGGATGACCGCCGCCATCAGCAGGATACCTGCCAGACTACAGATCCTGGATTTCATTGGAATCCCCTCCTCAGTATCCGACTTATTCCGTGTAGGCTTCGGCTGTAATCGGAGCTTGAGTTTCATCGATCCATCCGGTAATCATACCGTCTCCTGTCTGCGGTGTGAAGTATTTGCTTTGGATAGCTTCCGCCTCAAGTTTGACCTGGAAACTCTGTCTTGCCGTATTGTTTTTCCATGCCGCGCCCGGAAGTGTTACTTTATCAAAAAGGACTGCGGAAGAATCCTCTTCCGTCAATGCGGTATTGTAGTAATAATATCCGTCCGTCGCTTCATACCATTTGCCGCTCTTTGCGATCTCTTTATCAATGTTTGCTTTCAGTGCAGCCGCATCGTTTGGTGTCAAAGTAGAGTCAGAAATATCGATCTCCATCTTTACCCGGATATACGCATCCCGGACCCGATCCTGCCAGAGTCACAGTTGGATCCTTGGCAACAGTTTCTCCTGGATACACATCGGTAAAAATCAGTCCTCGGTATGTCACTGGTTTCGTCTCATCATAAACCCAGTTGCCATCTCGTCCTGTGTGATCTCATGCTCTACAAGATCGATGTCTACATGCCCCATGTTGATTACGTTCTGGGTGTCTGTCTGATCGGTAAAATAAGCTAAAGTCGCTCCGATCCCGATGACAGCCACCAGGCTGAGGGAAACCGCAAGAGCCGTAACTCGTTTTTTGTTCATGTTTTTTCTCCTCTTAATTACTGGTATTAGCAAATGTAACTAACTTCAACGCATTCTCATAACTATTATTAGTTGCCTGTACAGCACAAGCTTTTACAATAATCTGATCCAGGTTTTTAGCCTTATATCCAGTAATCGTACCTTCTTCCATTACAGGTTCGAATAAGGCTGCGTCATCTTTAATCTTAACTCCGTCAAAAACAATTCCTTTTTCGGCTGTAAGCCCTCCTCTAACTACTGTCGGAGTTGATTGATCTGCCTTATACACATATAAATCAGCGGTATCTGGAACTTGATCCTGAATTTCCTTAGGAATACGTTCTACTTTCATCCAGCTCTTTTCTATATCCACGTCGTAAATGGATGTATTCTTTTTTAATCCATCCACCAATACAAAACATAGCAGTCGGCTGCCGTATCTTTTATTGTTACTGTAGGATCCTTATCTAATCCATCACCTTGCTCAAGATTTTGATATGTATTCTTTTGGACTCTTTCTGCTCCGTCTATTTCTTCTCCATTTTCATTAACCTGGGCTTCATCCAGTGTAATATCTGTATCATGCAATCCTTTTCCGACTGTGAATGTATTCGTTACTGCCTCTGACCGAGCTGTTAAAAGTGCCAGAGAACCACCTATTCCTATTGCTCCTACCAACGCTGCAACTACCATTAGTTTTGCAACTTTGTTTCTTTTCATAGGTCTTCCTCCTGTTGATCTTATTTTTAATTCCACTTAGCTGAGTCAAATGCGTCTTTCCAGCTATCCATCTGATCTTCACTGTACTGTACCGCACATGCTTTTACTGTTATCTCTCCAATTTCTGTACCAAGATCTTCTGTCACTTCAGCTACATCTGGATTCATAGTAACGGTCTGAAAAATCGGATTTCCTAACTGAATGTACTCTCCCTCTGGAGTAGTATCTTCCAGATTTACAGTGTTGCCTGTATTTGCGACATAATATCCATCACCTTCTAAGCCCAACTTAGTCTCGTTCAATAAAGTTCCGTTTTCATCCGCAACTTTCATCCAATATGTCGTATCCCATCCACTAATGTCGTATGCCTGTACATCGTCTCCATCTGCATTGGATTTCATGATACTTTCCAAGGCATTAACTCCAGTTACATGTAAAAAAATCATATGATTCTACAGATCCGGCCTTTAATCTAGCTGTTGGATCTTTTTTTTCTACATAACCAGGCGTGATGTTTTCGTATGTCTGATCTTCCTGTGTACGATCATCTGCTGTTCCCATTCAACAGCCATTCATCAACAATTAAAGCCTGACCGTCTGTATCGTCAAATCCTTTCCCTACTGTAAACGTATTTCTTTACATCATTTGATGTGGAAGACAGATATGCTAGTGTTCCTCCAATTCCTACCGCTGCCACCAATGCAACTGACATCATAGCCGCTACAACTTTTTTCTTCATACTCTTAACTCTCCTTTACCTTTTTGTTTTCTTTTTTTTGA
>ENA-OQHL01001314-OQHL01001314.1-human-gut-metagenome-genome-assembly--contig:-NODE-1314-length-12926-cov-2.338776_pt1 | contig 12926 bp, 16 predicted proteins | sample MGYA00242565_ERZ504723 | MGnify/ENA primary metagenome ERZ504723 (study PRJEB26092, sample SAMD00036211) | human gut metagenome | host: Homo sapiens | study: EMG produced TPA metagenomics assembly of... | reverse complement strand
TGTGAACTGCACTGACAGCGAGAAGTCCGAACCTGTACGCGGGAAAATCGGGTTGTCAATAGAGTTACGGGCCAGAGTCAATGAAATGCTGAGGTCATTACATTTACCGTTGGTTACCGGGAAGTACTGCCAGTCTTTCAGATTGTAGCGTTGGTAAGCTAGCTCTGCAGATAAAGTAAAGTAGTCATCCGGCCATTTCAAACGCTTACCCCAACCTAGAGAAAGTCCCCACATCTTGATAGACTTATCGGGGTCATAGTAGTTCTCATAGTTGTTGTAATTGCCATAGTTGTACATACCATAGCCGCCATAACCGCTATACATACTATTGTAATAGTTGTTGAAATAGCTTGAGTTGTAGTAACGGCTGCTGATGTCAGTCTGAACTGAGAAGAAAGCCGATACGGAAAGTGAGTTCGGTCGTTTACCTCCAAACCAAGGATCGAAGAATGAGATACTATATGACTGATAGTATTTAGCATTCGTCTGTCCGCTGATGGTCAATGTCTGTCCGTCACCTTGCGGCAGGATACCACGGTAGTTTTCACCCGGACGCAGCAAGTTGGCAACAGAGAAGTTGGTAAATTTCAGGCTCAGTTTACCGATGATACCTGTTTGTCCCCAACCGGCAGAGAACTCTACCTGGTCATTGGCTTTAGATGTCAAAGGAAGACCTATATCAACCGTTCCGTTTACAGGGTCCGGCTGAATATCCGGCTGCAGTTTTTCAGGGTCAAAGTGTCCCATCTGCTGGATTTCACGTAATGAACGCATCAGGTCATCCTTGCTGAACAACTGTCCCGGACGAATACGAAGCTCACGACGAACTACGTTTTCATACAGACGGTCGTTACCGCTGATGTTGATCTTATTAATCGTAGCCTGACGGCCTTCATAGATTCTCATTTCGAGGTCGATGGAGTCACCGACGATATTTACTTCTACCGGATCAAGATTGTAGAACAAATAACCGTTATTATAATATAAGTTACCGATTGCGTCGTCATCTGTAGAGGTTCGTTCTCCCAGCAACTTCTGGTTATAAACATCACCCTTCTTCATGCGGAGCAGGAAGTTCAGCTGTTCCGAAGGATACAGTGTGTTACCTACCCATGTTACATTACGAAGGTAATATTTCTGACCTTCGTCTATATCCATATATACATCTACCGTCTTTTCGTCGTATTGTGCTACACTGTCCTTTACGATCATTGCATCACGATATCCCAGCTCGTTATACTTATCTATGATCAGCTGCTTATCTGCTTCAAAGTTTTCCGGCACGAATTTCTTGGTGCGGAACAGATTCAGAAGTTTGCCTTTTTCATTGGTCTTCTTCATTACTTTCTTCAGCTTGGATGTTTTGATGGCCGAGTTTCCGGTGATATGGATAGCGTGCACTTTAATCTTTTCCTTCTTGTCGATATCAATGTCAACAATCACCTGATTTTCGTTAGATGGATCGTCCTTTTGCGCGATAATCACTTCTGCATTCTTAAAGCCTTTATCGTCAAAATAACGTTTGATCAATGTCTTTGCACGGTCAACGGTATTCGGAGTGATCTGCATACCTTTTACCATACCCAGTTTGCTTTCAAGGTCTGTACGTTCTGACTTCTTCACACCATGATAGCGTACATCCGCAATACGGGGACGTTGTGTCAGACTGATTTTTAACCAAATCTTGTTGCCTTCTATCTTTTCGGCAGTAATCTGTACGTTAGAGAACAAACCATGTTTCCAGTAGCGCTTGATTGCTCCGGTAATCTCATCACCCGGCACGGTAATCGTCTGTCCAACGGACAGTCCGGATAATCCGATTAACACATAGTCTTCATAATTCTTCACGCCTTCAACCTTGATGTCTGCTATCTCATACTTTTTAGGCGTTCCTGAGTATAAGATGACTGGCTTAGAGTCTTCGTCAGTGTTGGTATTCTGCGTAAAGCCCGTGGCTGCAAAGCAGAACAGGCAGATAAACGTTACGAATATAAAGGAAATACGATAATGCATTTATGTTATAATTTGAAGTTTCGAATTATGTTAGCTGATTTGTTCACTCGTTTTGCCGAACCGGCGCTCTCTTTGCTGATACTCATAAATGGCTTTACAGAATTCTTCTTTATCGAAGTCCGGCCAGAATGTATCACAAAAATAAAGCTCCGAATAAGCACATTGCCATAGCAGGTAGTTGCTTAGTCGGATTTCTCCTCCCGTGCGGATCAGTAAATCCGGATCGGGCATAAAGTTTGTGGTCAGATGAGCAGTTATGTATTCATCTGTTATTTGTTCGGGAGATATTTCTCCCGTTTTTGCAAGCGTTGCAATCTGTCGGACTGCTTCAGTCATTTCCCAGCGGGAAGAGTAGCTGAGTGCCAGTACCAGGCAGGTTCCTGTATTATTAGCTGTGTGTTTTATACATCTTGACAGACCTTCCTGCACTTCTGCAGGTAATTTCTTAATATCACCAATAATGCGGAAACGAATATTGTTCTTCATCAACGTTTCTTCTTCGATAGAATCCAGCAATAGATTCATTAAAGCTGCTACTTCTTCCTGCGGACGATTCCAATTCTCGGTGGAGAAAGTATATAAAGTCAGATATTTAACCCCCAGACGTGCAGCATCCTCGATAATTTTATGTACCGTTTCTGCGCCTGCCTGGTGACCGTAAGTTCGTTCTTTTCCCCGCTGTTTAGCCCCATCTCCCATTCCCATCCATAATGATGGCTATGTGTTGGGGAATCCGATTTTTGTCTATTTTCTCTATATAGGACATGTTTTGATTATAAGGTTCGTATTTAACTACTTCTTATTACTGTATTAGAAATCCGAGTTTATTAACTCTACCACGCCAGATTTTGTCAATACCTTGACCGCCTACCATCCATATATAATGGTTTCTGTCAACTACCATCGTGTAGTTTGCTTCTTTTCCCTTGAAGCTGGATTCGTGAAGAGAAGGATGTTGTGTTATTCCTCCTTCAAGTTTCACCGGAGGAAGAATTCCGGGAAGCATGAACATTCTGTCTACCCCTTTCCATACAAGTAATGTCGGGGAGGTATAGAATTTCTGGAATCCCTTAGCATCATCTTTTGTCTCTTTTCCGCAAATGTAGAATGCGTCATTATAATGTATAATAGACGGGTCTACTAATTTCGGACAGTTATTATTTGATGGAATCTCCATTGGAATCCAGGCTTTACCATCTTCTGAAGCCCAAACGACTGTAGCTGTGTCATTGTCTAAACCGTCTTTAGTATTACCCACAACGATTGCATTCAACGTTCCGCTTTCAGTTGCATATACATCGGCTGACAGATTGTTTATCGGGAACTCAGCAGGGACAGCTGTTAATTTGTCTATATCTTTCTCCCATGTTGCATCTTTCTCTGCAAAACTGAAATATTTCTCTCCATTAATCTCTACTATACCTGCTATTCCATTTATCTTTTTATGGTTACTGCCATCACTGTCAGAAAAGCTGGTTATCAGATTAGTAACGGAAACACCATCGGAATTGAGTACTTCATCTTTTGTCCAAGTCAAACCGTCATTGGAATTATATACTTCCTTATTCTCAGCAAGTAAATATAACTTGTCAACGAATCGGATAATGGAGGTAACATCAGCACCATCAGGAAGTTTGCCAGTAGTTTCTTTATCCCATTTTTGACCATAGTTTAAACGATCAGTAGGAGAGCCTGCCGGTATTGCTGTACTGTAAATTTCATTGTTTTGAGCGAATAATAATATCTTGTCCCCAAGCGTTACTACCTTTTTGTTTTTCAGCAGTGTTGCTCACGGGATTGTTCGCTATAGGGTCTTTTCCCCAACTGAGTGAATCGGGAACCATCGTATGCATCCGTATATTAACTTTATACTCATTCTGAACCTCCATATTCGGTGCCCATACCTTCAGTACCAGAAAGTTGTTTTTCTCGGTTGCATTTACATACTTAGTCAGGTCAATAGAGTCGTTAATATTAACGATTGAATCCTGATCGTTCTGATCTTTCATCGTCACGATACCGGATGCTGTTGTCAGCGTCTTGATCAGAATACTATTAATGATCGTGTCAGCATTGACAGGCAGTGAATCCACATTATATATTAAACGACTAACTTGGTCAATTGTGAATTTATAGTTTACCCCATAACCTATAGTGTCAAGTTCAAATGCGCGTATAGTCGCATCCGGACTATAATTGACTTCGTTATCATTGTCAAGGCAAGACGTAATAACGAATGACACCATGAAAAAACTCGCAATGAATGATAAAAACTTTATTCTCATTTGAAAGATTGTGTTTATTTACAAGTTGCAAAAATAGGAACATTTTTTCCGATATAGAACATTAAGGGGAAGTTTTATATAAAATTATAGATAATAACGCTGTTTTTATCGACGTAGAACCCCTTGAATAGAACTATTTTAGCTATTTCTCGAAAACATAATGCCAAATCTGTCTGTCGAAGTGTTTTTCAGTCGAATAACTAAAATTATCGCTTATTTCAGGTGCTTTAACACCGGAATTCAGCTTGCACGGACATTTCTCAATATATACTTCATCCCATAGTTCGGCATCAATAAATGATTGGAGCAGCTGACTTCCTCCTTCTACCAGTAAGGACTGTATTTTTTGTTGATATAGCACTTTCATGATCTGTGGCAGAATATCCTGTGTGAATTCAATCGTGCGGTATGTGACGTTCTTCTTGTCCGGATGTTTTTCTGCTGTAAATACGATGGTGGGTACTTCTCCGTCAAACAGACGCAGGCTGTGGGGAAGAGACAATGCACGGTCCAAAACGATGCGTACCGGATTCCGGCCGTACCAGTTGCGGACTGTCAGCGACGGATTGTCCAACAATGCTGTCCGCCTGCCTACCATGATTGCATCAGTTTCCGCTCTCTTTTTATGTACAAGTATGGAAGTAAGAGGGGAGGACAGTACTACGGGATTGCCGTCTGTTCGTTCTACATCAATGAAATGATCAGCCGATTCTGCCCATTTTAGTGTGATAAAGGGGCGGTGCAGCGTATTGAAAGTAATGAAGCGCCGGATCAGATACCTGCATTCTTTCTCCAGTACGCCTACTGTCACTTCTCTTCCGGCGTCCCGCAACTTCTGAATTCCTCGTCCGGCGACCTGTGAGAACGGGTCTTGACAGCCAATTACAATACGGGGAATCTGCTTCTCGATAATCAAGTCGGCACAAGGAGGCGTCTTTCCGTAGTGTGAGCAAGGTTCCAGGCTGACATAAATGGTGGAACGGCTCAATAAAGACTTGTCTTTGACGGAACGAATCGCGTTTACTTCGGCATGCGCCTCTCCGCAGCGGATGTGATATCCTTCGCCGATAATAAGTCCGTCACATACGATAACAGCCCCTACCATCGGGTTTGGAGCGACATTGCACAGTCCGTTTTTTGCCAGTTCAATGCAACGTCTCATGTATTTTTCTTCTTCCATTTTGGTGCTCTTCGCCATATTATTCTTACTTTTGCACTCCGAAATCGTAAAATATGAACCGCATCACTGCTTACATTCGTCAGTCACTACAGGATATTTATCCGCCGGAAGAGGTCAAAGCTCTTTCGATGTTGATCTGTTGCGACATGTTGGGGGTGGATGCGCTTGATATTTACATGGGCAAAGATATAATTTTATCCGAATGCAAACAGCGTGAATTAGAAAACATTATATTCCGTTTACAGAAAAATGAACCTATACAGTACATTCGGGGATATGCTGAGTTCTGTGGGAGGAACTTTCGGGTAGCTCCCGGCGTGCTGATCCCTCGTCCGGAGACTGCCGAACTGGTGGACCTGATTGTAAAGGAGAATCCGGATGCCCGTCGCCTATTAGATATAGGTACAGGAAGCGGATGTATCGCCATCTCTCTGGATAAAAAACTGCCGGATGCGAAAGTGGATGCTTGGGATATTTCGGAAGAAGCGTTGGCTATTGCCCGTAAAAATAATGAAGAGTTGGATGCTCAGGTCACCTTCTGTCGACAGGATGTTTTTTCTGCTGACGGAATACAGGGGACATCTTACGATATAATTGTCAGCAATCCGCCCTATGTGACGGAAACTGAAAAACAGAGATGGAAGCCAATGTGCTTGACTGGGAGCCGGAACTTGCCCTGTTTGTTCCTGATGAAGACCCTCTGCGTTTCTATCGCCGGATTGCGGAACTGGGACGAGAACTACTTCGTCCGGGTGGCAAACTCTATTTTGAAATCAATCAGGCATACGGACAAGACATGATACGCATGATAGAAATGAACCAATATCGGGACGTTCGTGTTATAAAGACATATTTGGAAAAGATAGAATAGTTACAGCTAACCGATGAGTGCACAATTAACAGATGAAGAGGCGTTGAGTCGTGTTGCCTCTTATTGCTCCGCTGCAGAACATTGCCGGGCAGAAGTAAATGAGAAATTACAGCGTTGGGGTATAGCCTATGAGACCATAGCGCGTATCCTTGAACGGCTGGAAACCGAAAAGTATATTGATGACGAGCGCTATTGCCGTGCTTTTGTGAACGATAAGTTTCGTTTTGCCAAATGGGGTAAAATGAAAATAGCACAGGGACTCTACATGAAGAAGATTCCTTCCGATGTGGCATGGCGTCATCTGAACGAAATTGATGAAGAGGAATATCTCTCCATCCTGCGTGACTTGCTGGCTTCCAAACGGAAAAGCATTCATGCGAAAGATGATTATGAACTGAACGGAAAGCTGATGCGATTTGCGGTGAGCCGTGGTTTTGAACTCAAAGATATACGTCGTTGTATCGAAATTCCGGAGGAAGAGGAACAATTCAGTTAAAAAATAAACGGATTCTTCTTTTTATTCTCGTTCAATTTCTGTACTTTTGCGGCAAATAATTAATAGTTAGTTTAGTTATGAAAAACTTAGAGAGACTATTTGCGGAGAAACTGTTGAAGATTAAAGCTATTAAACTTCAACCCGCTAACCCTTTTACATGGGCTTCTGGATGGAAATCCCCCTTTTACTGTGACAACCGTAAAACTCTGTCCTATCCTTCTCTTCGTAATTTTGTGAAGATTGAAATTACACGTCTGATATTGGAACGATTCGGACAGGTGGATGCGATTGCTGGTGTGGCTACAGGTGCTATCCCTCAGGGAGCATTAGTGGCTGACGCGTTGAATCTGCCGTTCGTGTATGTTCGTTCTACCCCGAAAGACCACGGATTGGAAAACCTGATTGAAGGTGAACTTCGTCCGGGTATGAAAGTCGTAGTGGTTGAAGATTTGATTTCTACAGGTGGTAGTAGTTTGAAGGCTGTGGAAGCAATTCGTCGCGATGGTTGTGAAGTGATCGGTATGGTAGCTGCCTATACGTATGGCTTTCCCGTTGCCGAGGAAGCATTCAAGAATGCTAAAGTACCTTTGGTGACGTTGACCAATTACGAAGCAGTACTTGATGTAGCACTTCGTACCGGTTATATCGAAGAAGAAGATATTGCGACATTGAACGATTGGCGTAAAGACCCGGCTCATTGGGATGCAGGGAAATAATATTGTATTATTTGATCGGAAATTTTAGTAAGAAAGAACCATTCGGACAATATCTGTTCGGATAGTTCTTTCTTTGATTTTATACGAATAAAGAATTATGGCTAATTTTGAAAGTAGTGTAAAGGTAATACCTTACAGTCAGGAACGTGTGTATGCCAAGCTGTCGGACTTGAGCAACCTGGAATCAGTGAAAGACCGTTTACCGGAAGATAAAATACAGGACTTGAGTTTTGATTCGGATACACTGAGCTTTAGCGTTTCGCCTATCGGTCAGCTGACGTTGCAGATTGTTGAGCGTGAACCTTGCAAATGTATTAAACTGGCAACTACCAACTCTCCGCTACCTTTTAATATGTGGATTCAGCTAGTCTCAACAGCAGAGGAAGAGTGCAAGTTGAAAGTGACTATCAGTATGGATATCAATCCGTTTATGAAAGCGATGGTACAGAAACCTCTTCAGGATGGTCTGGAGAAGATGGTTGAGATGCTGTCGATGATTAACTATTAAACAGGTAATAAGTAATAAATAATAGGTAATACCCGCGGAGTATCAACGTAACTACGATTATTACCTATTACTTACTACTTATTACCTAATACTTAAATATTATGGCGCAGAAACTTTGGGAAAAATCCGTGCAGGTAAATAAAGACATCGAACGTTTTACGGTGGGACGTGATCGTGAGATGGATCTTTATCTGGCTAAACATGATGTACTCGGTTCTATGGCTCATATTACGATGCTCGAAAGTATCGGTCTGTTGACCAAGGAAGAACTGGAACAGTTGTTGGCTGAGTTGAAGACTATTTATGCTTCGGCCGAAAGAGGTGAGTTTATAATAGAAGAAGGAGTAGAGGATGTGCATTCGCAGGTAGAATTGATGCTGACCCGCCGTTTGGGAGATGTCGGTAAGAAGATTCACAGTGGTCGTTCACGGAATGATCAGGTTTTGCTGGACCTCAAACTCTTTACCCGTACACAGATTCGCGAGATCGCGGAAGCGGTGGAACAACTCTTTCATGTGTTGATTCTTCAGAGTGAGCGATATAAAAATGTCCTGATGCCGGGATATACCCATTTGCAGATTGCGATGCCTTCATCCTTTGGATTGTGGTTCGGTGCTTATGCCGAAAGCCTGGTGGATGATATGCAGTTCCTACAAGCGGCTTTCAGGATGTGCAATCGCAATCCTTTGGGCTCTGCAGCAGGATATGGCTCCTCTTTCCCGTTGAACCGGACGATGACAACCGATTTGTTAGGTTTCGATTCGCTGAATTATAATGTCGTTTATGCGCAGATGGGACGTGGCAAGTTGGAGCGTAATGTTGCTTTTGCATTGGCTACCATTGCCGGAACGATCTCCAAGCTGGCTTTTGATGCTTGTATGTTCAATAGTCAGAACTTCGGTTTCGTGAAGCTGCCGGATGATTGTACTACTGGTTCGAGCATCATGCCTCATAAGAAGAATCCTGATGTGTTTGAACTGACACGTGCTAAATGTAATAAACTGCAGTCTCTTCCTCAGCAGATAATGATGATAGCAAACAATCTGCCATCCGGTTACTTCCGTGACTTACAGATTATTAAAGAGGTTTTCCTTCCCGCTTTTCAGGAACTGAAGGACTGCTTGCAGATGACGACTTATATCATGAATGAGATTAAGGTGAATGAACATATCCTTGATGATGATAAATATCTGTTTATTTTCAGTGTCGAGGAAGTGAATCGACTGGTTCGTGAAGGTATGCCTTTCCGTGATGCGTATAAGAAAGTCGGTCTTGATATAGAAGCCGGAAAATTTACTCATGACAAACAGGTGCATCATACACACGAAGGAAGTATCGGTAATCTTTGTAATGATGAAATCTCCGCATTAATGCAACAAGTGGTCGATGGCTTCAATTTCTGTGGAATGGAGCAGGCTGAGAAAGCATTATTAGGGCGATAAAATATTTTCTGCCAAACTTTTTTGATCGAAAGTTTGGCAGAAACAAGGAAACTCATTATCTTTGCACCCGTTGAAAAAATGCGGAAATAGCTCAGTTGGTAGAGCATAACCTTGCCAAGGTTAGGGTCGCGAGTTCGAGTCTCGTTTTCCGCTCTCTTTGAAAGGATGCTCGAATGGTGGAATGGTAGACACGAAGGACTTAAAATCCTTTGGCCATTGCGGCTGTGCGGGTTCAAGTCCCGCTTCGAGTACGAGTATTCTTGATTGAAAGCTCTGTAAATCATTGGTTTACGGAGCTTTTTGTGTGTTTCTTACCGCCATATGCCCTGCTGATAAAGGGGCAATTACAACCTCGACCGAATATCTTTGATAATTATTGTCATTGAATTTATTTTTAATATTAAAAAATGTATGTAGATGGATCTACTGAGATTTAATTTCATACCTTGATATATTATTTAGATAGTATGTTGATATTTTGTTTGGTGAATACCTTCATATATGCTGGTTGTTTTACAATATTTCTTATGCATTAAATAGATGTTAAATCCAGTCTTTTCCTTCGAACTATCTTTTTTTGTGTGATGTTGTTTATTTTGAGAACGTTTTGATACAATGTAAAAGATATTGCGCAATTGAACAGGGTGAATAGTATCTTATTATAAATCGGGAGTAAACTCTTTTGGGAATGTTTTTGTGTTTTCCATGTTTTTACGTTTTTCTCCCTGCTGTAAGTGTGGAGGAGGATGCAAGGGAGTTTACATAATTCAATATATTATGGACTTACATTCAGGATTGCCCTATTGGGTTGTTAAAAATTCATTGTTAGATTACTTTCATCCCTTGGAGGATGATTTTTTCAACAGTATATTGTAGTTGTGGGGTCTGGTATAACGGGTGCTTTGATGGTACACGAGCTTTGTAGTGCCGGTTTAAGATGTTGCATGGTTGACAAACGAAGCATTGCAACTGGAAGTTCCATTGCAAGTACCGCTTTACTGCAATATGAAATTGATGTTCCTCTTTGTGAAATGGCAGAAATTATTGGAGAGGATAATGCTGTTTCTGCATATCGCGCATCTTTGGCATCAATTGCTGATATTGAAAAGGTATTAAAGGAAACAGGAGTAGATGCTGATTTTGAAAAACGACCAAGTCTTTTTTATGCTAGTATTCCAAAGGATATAGAATTAATTGAAAAAGAATATGTGATACGAAAGAAGCACAATTTGCTGGTTCGTCTGCTGGAAAAAGAGGAGATAAAAAAACTGTATAATATAGAGGTTCCAGGCAATGCACTGTTAAACCGAGTATCGGCACAGATGGATGCTTACAAAGCGGCTACTGGTCTTTTGCTCTACCATATGAAAAAAGATGGACTGGAAATTTTTACTCATACCGGTGTAACAGAATGTGTTGAAATGCCTGAAGGATATATTATAGAAACAGATAGAGGGCATAAAATAGAGTGTAAATATGTGATCATCGCAGCCGGATTTGAAGCAGGTAAGTTTTTATCTCGGGAAATTATGGATTTGACTTCAACTTATGCACTTGTGTCGCATCCGGTAGATTCTAAAGATTTGTGGCCTGAACAGTGTTTAATTTGGGAAACAGCTGAGCCATATTTGTATATACGGACTACAAGGGGAAATCGTATCATTGTCGGTGGTGAAGATGAAAAGTTCAGTGATCCGGAGCGCCGTGATGCGTTACTCAGAAAGAAAACTCTTGTATTAGAAAAGAAATTTAGGAGATTATTTCCAAGTATTCCTTTTAAAACAGAAATGGCGTGGTGTGGCACTTTTAGTACAACAAAAGATGGGTTACCCTTTATCGGTAATTGTCCAGATAAGGACAGGATGTTTTTTGATTTGGGATATGGTGGCAACGGCATAACCTTTAGTATGATTGGAGCACAGATTATCTGCAAGAAGTTGCAAGGTATAGATGATGAACGCGGTAGGATTTTCGGTTATGAGAGAATTGAAAAATATTGGTAATTTGCAGAGAGTAAAAGTCAATAGTAACTCAAATCTCCTTCTTGAAGGAGGGAAATTTTGGGAGAGTTGCTATTGACTTTTGCTGTACTCTCCCATGTTTAGAATTATATTCATATAAATATTGCTTTCTGATGTAGCTAATATTTTTGAACTCCAGTACCCAGCCATTGCGGCATTCGTGCCTTGCCGTAGAAATAATAGAACAGCAATCCTATCCAGCTGGTAAGAACGATTAAGATAATAGCTATCAGCCGTCTTTCTATTGGTGCATGGATACGCCATATTTCCAGTGCGGCTTTGATAGTCAGTTACTAATCCAACAATCCATATTACAAATCCAACCATAGCTTATTAATATGTAAGAAGTTACTATTTATAGAATGATATACGATTAAGAATCAGTCAAGATTTTTTACTTACATCTTTTTTCACTTCGTTATATCCTTCCTTGATTTCTTTCTTGGTTTTCTCTGCGCTGTTTTGAACGTCATTTTTTGGTGTCTTTCCACGCATCTTTTACGGCATCAGCACCATCTTCGATTTTATCGGATACTTTGTCCACTGCATCATTGACGTTTTCTTTCACTTTTTCAACTTGTTGTTTCGCTTTATCCTGTTCTTTTTTATTACGACAGGATGTGAAGGATATTATAGTTGTAACTACAAAAATCGCAAATAATAATTTTTTCATATTCTTTTAAATTAAAATTGTAAAGTCACTTTGAGAATAAATTGGTGGATTCTTCAGGCAGATTCCTGTCTGCCTGAAGAATGACACAAACTTAACGATTCTGAATGCCTATTTCTTTTCAGTTTTTTTGCTTGAAGTCGAAGACTTGCACTCTTTAGCTTGGGCGGTCTTTTTAGTGCCCTTTGCCTCTTCCTGTTTCTTTTCTGTTTTCTTGGTCATAATTCAAAAGTTTTAGTTAATAATTTAGGTTTATTCAGAAACACTCTAGTGTCCTTAATTGGTTTACTAGAATCTGTTTCATTTTTTTGCATCAGCAGCTATTGTATGCATTTTGCCTTTAAGGTCATCTGCCTTTTCAGCTAGGTCGAAAGTTTTGTCTGCAACTTTATCGGCTACGGCAGCACCCGTATCCAATACTTTTTCCTTTGCAGTATCTAACATTTCTTCGGCTTGCCCACTTATTTTATGAAAGGCATCACATACTTTTTTTCTTTAGTTTTTTGGCTTTAGAAGTTCGTGAAAAACGATAGACGAGGGCGCCAATGACCGATCCTATACCAAGACCGAGCCATAAATCAGAAGTTCTATTTTCCATATTAAGTTGGTTTTAGTAGTTAAAAATAGAGTTTGGTAATAAGTAAGAAACTGTATGTAAGTTAAGTTCTTAAAGTCACATACTTATTAGTGGGTTTATATGTAAATATATAGATATATAATTAGT
>ENA-OQHL01001313-OQHL01001313.1-human-gut-metagenome-genome-assembly--contig:-NODE-1313-length-12944-cov-3.089725_pt1 | contig 12944 bp, 15 predicted proteins | sample MGYA00242565_ERZ504723 | MGnify/ENA primary metagenome ERZ504723 (study PRJEB26092, sample SAMD00036211) | human gut metagenome | host: Homo sapiens | study: EMG produced TPA metagenomics assembly of... | reverse complement strand
ATATTTGTTGTTCTCTTATTTCCTCCACCGCTGGGGGTTCGGATTTTTCAGCAAGTCTGACTTCTGTGCAATCTTTTTCAGCCACTTCTTTTCTTCCTCGGACAGCTTCTTCAAATTCAATTTGAGCCGCTTGCAGATAAACGCCAGCGATGCTTGCTTTGACGACAAGCGGCGGGTGGTAGACTTGATGATTACCACCATAGCCGCCACAAGCGACAGCTTGAATATCACATGGAAAATCTGACGGGCGGAACCCCTCCCGTCAGATACCTACCCTGTGTAGTCCCTTGTAAACTGTACTTTTATGCTGTATTGACTACAAAAGCATGATACACCTCACTGAAATCTTCCGAATTATCTATTATTCTACCATAAAAAATAGAGCCGGTGTAAAAAATCACACCAACTCTATCCAGACATTCATTCTTCATTTTCCGGGAATCCAAAGATCAGAGAAAATTCCACTTCATCACTGCCGGACCATCTGTTGACGCTGATATGATCCGCCACAGCCATGACCATCCGCATCCGTTTCTGGGTGGCCGTGATATCAAACCCGCACCGACCGGTAAAGACCGCGGTAATATCGTGAAAGTGATCCTGCCGGATAGTCAGTTTGGCACCGACCAGTTCTGCAAATCCCTTCAGGATCGGCAGAAGTGCTGCGTCAAACCACGTCCGGAAATCCCGTACCGCATCATCAACACGTTTCTGACGAACTTTTTCAATGGCTTTCATGGCGGCCGCAGCTTCTTCTTGTGAGAGGTTTTCTGCCATGGCCGCTAAATTACCGGCCTGATCCGTACCGGTATAATCAAATTCCAACACATCATCATTTTCCAAAGTTTCATTCTGTTCCATAAAGTATCATCTCCAAAGATTTATATATTGTTCTTTAGAACAAATATAGCATATAAAGGATTGGAAAGAAACGCTTTTCGTTCGACTGGATTCGACAAAAAATCGACAAAAAAAAAATAGAGGATCATAGGGATCCTCCTATTCGAGATAAGCCTTGAGGGCTTTCATCAATCTTTTCTGTTCATCCGGTGGAAGAGTACGGATTGCTTCCGGCAGACCATTCGCCAGTCCATTCACGGAATGTGTTACAACATCAACTAGAAGAGTATCTGCAGAAACATCCAAAGCATTTGCGATGGCAACAAACGTATCTAATCTTACAGTTTTCATACCGCGTTCAATGACGCTGATGTGCGTTGAGCTGAGATCGACAAGAGCAGCCAGATTTTCCTGTGTCAAACCCTTTGCTTCCCTTGCGGTCTTAATGCGCAATCCCACTGCTTTTAAATCCATTGAATATCTCCTTTAGCACAAAAATTTGGTCTAAAGGTATTATATCTGTTGGGCAAAATGCAATACAGAATCTACAAATCTATATATTGTTCTTTAGAACTATATTGCATATTTATTTTCTTTCCCAGGCGGCATAAATGTTCCGAAAAATATAACTCCTGTGAAAAAGGATGGGAGAACAGATAGAAGGAAAGCGCAGGCACGAAGTCTGCGCTTTGGATTAAGGTAAAGATAAAATTAGATTGTTGGTTTAAATGTACCGCTATACCAGGTACCAGACCGTTTGGTAAACTCCGGGTGGGAAGGACAGTCGCTGAACATGCTTGTAAATCTAGTTACTTTTGAGATATCCCAACTGTTAATTCCAACAGTATTGGTCAGTTTTACGCAGTTCGCGAACATCAGTTCAGTTTCTGTTTGAACGGAGCTGCCGGTTTGAATTTCGGGCTTCTGGATGCAGCAATGGTCATTGTCTCATTGGTTCTCGGATTCCGTCCCTCGCGAGCTGCTCTTTCCACGGACTCAAATGTTCCAAAACCGATCAGCTGAACTTTATTTCCTGCTGCCACGTCGTCCATCACAATTTCCGTAAATGCTTTTACAACTGCATCTGTATCTTTTTTGGTCACTCCTGTTTTTTCTGCAATTGCTGCAATTAAATCCTGTCTGTTCATATCTTTTTTTATTCTCCTTCTTATCGTGTGCTCTTTCAGGTAAAGTAACATGCCTTAGCACGTTAATCTACAAGGTACTGCCCATATCATAGCACATTTGTTCGGTTCTGTATATTGTTTTTGGAGAAAGAACACCGTTTTTTTGTTTCCAGATGCATACATTACGTGATTTTTTTCTTTCAACCATTAATATGGATTTTTAGACCATAATTTCTTCGCAATCAAAAAATAAACGAAAGGAGAAATTATGGTAAAAACGACATCGGCAAATGGTGGACCGGATCAGACATATCCGTCAGACACCGAACGCATTGCCTACACACCGGAAGATATCCAGACGATGCTTGGCGTCAAGCGTTCCGCAGTCTACAATTTCCTGGCTCAGGTATATCGCGACCACGGCCCGTTCTTAGTCCATAAAATCGGCACCATGTACCGCATTCCGAAAGAAAGTATCGATAACTGGTTTTATGGAAAAAAGACGGAAAATACCAAAATGGGGAATTTCACAAACGGTCAGTTCGTGTTATCCTTGAAGTGGCATGGATTTGTGGAATCTTACAAAAAAGGAGCCACATGACAAAACAAAAAGACATACACAGCCTGCTGCCACGCAGGCACCTATTTTTATGAATGAGACAGACGGTAAATGGTATTTTCGTGAGAAATATTTAAACGACAACCATGAAATTGCATACCGGGTACATCCGGAGGGGTATGATCAGATGGAAGACGCCTTGCGAAACAGCGTTAATGCCCTGAATGAGTTCGCCGCCGAAATGAAGGAACTGCGAAAACAGGTAAAAAGAACTCTTTCATTCGCAGAGGAATTACAAAATTGGTATCATGATACTTTTCCATCTGATTCAGCAGACGCTTATGCGGTTCTGATGGCCTACACACTGTTTCATTATTTGCTTCCAAATCTTGGACAGACGGGCGAAAAAACACTGGAGCAGATCACCTGGAAAGACATTGAAGAAATCATTGCTCGCGCAAACGGTATCTGCGTTTCCTCGCAGCCATTGGTTTACAAGCTTCTGAAAAACTTTTTCTCCCATGTCATGGTACTAGACCGAATCCGTATTAATCCCATGCAGCATGTCCAGCCGTACCTGTTCAAAAGACCGGTCAAGGAATTCCCGTCTTATACGATGGAAGATGTGAGAAAACTATTGGAAGAAGCCCGGTATACCGTACATTTTCTGGAAGTCTGCCTGTTGCTTTTGGGATTGAGAGGCGGAGAAGTGCGCGGACTCCGGTTTGCGGACTTTGATGAAAATAATGGGACTTTACATATCCGCAGACAGGCAGCCAGACAATGCACGCTCAGCATGAAGCCGGATGGTTCGTTTTCCGTCCGGAATACGGATCCAAAGATCAAAACCACCAAAAACGAGACCAGCGACCGTATCCTGAAAATCCCCGGATATATTTTTACGCTTGTGAAGGAACGCAAGGATTATCTGGATGATTTAAAGGCTAAAAGGTTGTCACAGGGCAAGCCCTGGGAAATGCAGTACGACGGATATGTTTCCATCGCGGATTTCGGAAGACTTAAGGATGAAAATACAGTCGGATTCGCTTTAAAACGCATCTGTGCATCTGCCGGCATTCCGAACGTCAGTCCGCATGATCTGCGTCACATTACCGCAACCCTGATGTATGAATATGGGGCGGAGGGAAATCCAGATAAAGAAGCTGTGTTAAAGGCAGTTTCCCGATATCTCGGACATTCCAGTACCAATACCACAATCGACGTGTACATGACACACGTGGAGTCCCTGTCAAAAATCCGTCATGTTTCGGAAGCGCACCAAGACCCTTTCCTGTTTACATCCAAGGCGGGAGGTATGTGACATGGCAAAACATACTGAAACCATTGCGGAAATGTTAGCACATGGATCGGTGGTCAGTTGGAACATGCGTAATACGCCCACGCGAGCGCATGGAAAATATACCATAAGGCTGGAACTGACTTTTTTGGACGGTACCACGCAGAGACGGGAATATGGAGGATATTCAGACCTCAAAAGCGCAGTTAAAAAACGATCGGAGCTTCTGACTGAATTAACGGAGCATACATATCTGCCATTCCGCGTCAAAACCGGACTGTTTCTGGACTACTGGTTAAAGGAACATATGGCAAAGCGTAAAGTAAGGCCGATTTCTTATCAGACATTCAGCTCCTACCAGAGTGCTATTCGGTGTCACATTATTCCGAAGATTGGGAACCTATATCTGGATGCGGTTACAACCGAAACCATCGTGACCTTGATTAACCCAAAATCGCCTTCCATTGCCAAAATTGTACAGAGCATTCTGGAGACGTCCTTCCGGTTTGCCGTGAAAATGCATCTGTTAAACAGAAATGTGGCGAAACTGGCAACGGATTGTATCCGCAAACAGGAGAAACACAGAAAGAAACAGGAAGCGGACAAGCGCGCAAGGGAAGAACCTGATACAGATCGTATTGACTGGACAAAACGCCATTACGCCCTGACGGCCGAGCAGACAGGACAGATGCTGGCGGTTGCCAAGGCAAAGTATCCGTCCTTATTTATCGCCTTACTGCTTGCATGTGTGACGGGATGCCGGATCAGCGAGTTACTTGCCATCCGTTACCGTGACGTGGATTATCAAAAGAAAGTAATCTATCTGAAAGCGCAGCTTGGACGCCCCGTTGACGCATCCGCTTTAAAGAAAGGGGAAATCGCATCGTGCCGGATTCCGACAAAATCCATAAACGGAGTGCGTACCATCCCGGTACCGGACTTTGTCCTGGACGAAATCCTGGCAAGCAGAATACGTTGGGAACAAACCGAAACATCCATGCACCTCAATACGGATGATGTTGCGGTATGGCATCAGGAAAACGGACGCCCTTACACCCGATACGGTTACGCAAAGCCGTTCAAAAAACTGAAACAGGAGCTTGACATGCCGGAAGATTTTCACTGGCACGATCTGAGACATACCTATGCAACCCTCATGGCTAAACACGATGTCAACATCAGAGAACTGGCAACCGTGCTTGGGCACGCAAAGGCAGAATTTACCATGCAGATGTACGTTGTCTCGGAGCAACCGGTATATGAACTGTTGTCGCCATACGAACAGATGTTGGAATCGGTTTTTCCCTATACGGTACAATGCCCGATGCCGGGAAAACAGAGGGAGATTCTAGATCCTGGGGCATATATAAACGTGTTGGACCGGTGCATACGCGAGTGTCACAGCCAAAGAGTCCCTTGCGCAAACGGGGAAATACCGTATAATGATGCAGTCCAGGATGTGTGAAAAATAAACATTTCATCCAAATACGGCAAAATCGTGCGGAAAACAGGCACAATTTCAATTTTGTTGTAACATGTCAGAGAGCATAAAAAATCGAACATCAACGTGTCCTCGTATGACGGACTTTGCCACATAAAAAGGACAAAAAAGAATAGAAAAGTCAGGTGAAAAATAAGAACGATATGAAGAAATTAGCGTTAGATGACGAAACTCTTTTGAGTATTCAGCAGCCCGCCCGCTATATCGGAGGCGAAGTAAACTCCGTCACAAAAGTCCTCACACCGGAGACAATCCGCTTTTGTATGTGTTTTCCGGATGTATACGAAATCGGTATGTCCCACCTTGGCATGCAGATCCTGTATGCCATGTTTAACAGGCGGGAGGATGTCTGGTGTGAGCGTCTGTTCTCTCCGTGGACGGACCTCGATAAGGTGATGCGGGAGCAGCATATCCCGCTGTTTGCGCTGGAATCCCAGGATCCGGTGAAGAACTTTGATTTTCTGGGCTTTACCATCCAGTATGAGATGTGTTACACCAACATCCTGCAGGTGCTGGATTTAAGCGGCATTCCGCTGCATGCGAAAGACCGTACGGAGGAGGTCCCGATCGTCATCGGAGGAGGTCCGTGTGCATACAATCCGGAGCCGCTGGCAGCATTCTTTGATATGTTCTACATCGGTGAGGGTGAGACCCAGTACGATGCGCTTTTTGATCTGTACAAAGAGAACAAGCAGAACGGCGGCAGCAGAATGGACTTCCTGGAGGCAGCAGCCAAGCTTCCGGGCATCTATGTGCCGATGTTTTACGATGTGGCTTACAACGAGAATGGCACCATTGCCTCCTTCACCCCGAACAAAGAAGGTATTCCGGCGACCATCACCAAGGAGCTGGTTATGGACATGAACGATGTTCCGTATCTGGAGAAGCCGGTAGTTCCTTATTTAAAGGTTACCCAGGACCGTGTGGTTCTGGAGATCCAGCGCGGCTGCATCCGTGGCTGCCGTTTCTGCCAGGCAGGCAACATTTACCGTCCGCTCCGGGAACGCAGCCTGGAGTATTTAAAGGACCACGCCTATAAGATGTTAAAGAGTACCGGACATGAGGAGATTTCCTTAAGCTCCTTAAGCTCCAGTGACTACAGCCATTTAAAAGAGATCGTAAATTTCCTGATCGATGAATTTCAGGGCAAGGGTGTGAACATTTCCCTGCCTTCCCTGCGGATCGACGCTTTCTCCTTAGATGTCATGAGCAAGGTCCAGGACATCAAGAAGAGCAGTCTGACCTTTGCGCCGGAGGCCGGTACCCAGCGCATGCGCGATGTCATCAATAAGGGACTGACCGAGGAGATCATCTTAAAGGGAGCAGCAGAGGCATTCCACGGAGGCTGGAACCGTGTAAAGCTGTACTTTATGCTCGGACTTCCGACAGAGACCAGAGAGGATATGGAGGGCATTGCCCTGTTATCCGAGAAGGTGGCAGAGCTTTACTACGATGAAATCCCGAAGGAGCAGCGCAACGGCAAGGTACAGGTGGTAGCAAGCTCTTCCTTCTTTGTTCCGAAGCCATTTACTCCGTTCCAGTGGGCACAGATGTGCACCAAGGAGGAATTTTTAGAGCGTGCCTACATCGTAAAAGATAAGTTCAAGGAGATGTTAAACCGCAAGAGCTTAAAATACAATTACCATGAGGCAGATGTCACGGTGCTGGAAGGGATTTTGGCAAGGGGTGACAGACGTATCTGTGATGTTCTGGAGCTGGCCTACAAAAACGGGGCTGTTTTTGATGCATGGTCCGAATATTTCCGTTATGATATCTGGATGAAGGCCTTTGAAGAACTGGGCATTGATCCGGAATTTTATGACGCTTCGAGAGCGTCCGGCTGATGAATTGATTTCCTTGGGACTTTATTCACGCGGGGGTAGCGAAAAAAAATTCCTTCTAAAAGAATGGGAGAGAGCAAAAGAGGGAGTTGTGACACCAAACTGCCGGGTAAAATGTTCCGGCTGCGGAGCAGCTTCTTATAAAGGAGGTGTCTGCATTGAAAGCAAGAATTAAATTTCGGAAATACGGAGTCATGAAATTTATCGGACACCTGGATATGATGCGTTTTTTCCAGAAGGCAATGCGAAGGGCCCAGATTCCCATCGCCCTCAGCGGAGGGTACAGCCCTCATATGATTATGTCCTTTGCCCAGCCCCTGGGCGTTGGACTTACCAGCGACGGCGAATATATGGATGTGGAATTAAAAGCGCCGATCGCCTCTGCCGAGGCAGTAGAACGGCTGAATAAGGCCATGGTGGAAGGCGTGGAGGTCGTAAGCTTCCGGGAGATTCCGGATGAGAAGAAGGCAAGCGGCATGACGATCGTTGCCGCCGCCGATTATAAGGTGACGCTGCTTGCGTCTTCCAGGACGTCCGAGGTAACAGAAGACATCCCGGAATGCTGGATCGAAAAGACGGAAGCATTCATGGGCCTTCCTGAGATCGTGGTGATGAAGAAGACAAAACGCAGCGAGAAAGAAGTGGATATCAAGCCGATGATCTATAATATGGAGGCATGCAAGGATGGATGGCATCTGTTCCTTGCGACTGGAAGCGAGCAGAACTTAAAGCCGGATCTGGCGATGGACGCATTTCTGAAGTATTGTGGAGAAGAGCCTCAGAATGTGCCGCTTCATTTCCATCGCCTGGAGGTATATGCCAGAGAGGATGGAACTTCTTCCAACTACGTATCCTTAGAATCGTTGGGAAAGGAAATAAGCCTGTGATCGAATATATTCCTGCCAAGACCATCGTGATGAGGATGAAAAAGCCCGGGGAATGGTTTGGCGCTGATTATAATATGAATATCTATAAGGGCTGCTGCCATGGCTGCATCTACTGCGACAGCCGCTCCGAGTGCTATGGAATCCAGGAATTTGACAAGGTCATGGCTAAGAAGGACGCGCTTCGGATCATCCGGGACGATCTGCGCCGCAAGGTAAAGAGAGGAGTCGTGGCCACGGGAGCCATGAGTGATCCTTACAATCCCTACGAAAAGGAACTGCTTCTTACCCGGCATGCCTTGGAACTGTGCGATGCGTTTGAATTTGGCATTGCCATCGCCACGAAGAGCAGCCTGCTGACGCGGGATATAGACGTTCTATCAGATATCAAGGCGCATTCCCCGGTGCTGTGCAAGGTGACCATAACCACCAGCGACGATGAACTTGCTGCCAAGATCGAGCCTGGCGTAGGCCCATCCTCGGAACGCTTCCGGATGATCCGGAGACTGTCGGATGCCGGAATCTATGCAGGGATACTGCTGATGCCGGTACTTCCTTATCTGGAGGATTCCCCGGAGAATATCCGTCAGATTGTCCAAATGGCGGCGGATGCCGGAGCCAGGTTTATCTACCCGGCTTTCGGAGTGACGCTTCGGGGCAACCAACGGGACTGGTATTACGGCAAGCTGAATGAACTATTCCCGGGACAGGGATATGTGGAGAAGTATCAGAAAAGATATGGCTCTTATTATGAATGCAGAAGCCCGAAGGCCAAGAGTTTGTGGAACGTCCTGAAAGAAGAATGCGAGAAGCATCATATTCTTTACCAGATGAAAGATATCATCCACAGCTACAGGCACCCTTATGCATATGAGCAGTTAAGCTTATTCTAACATTGCGCGGCATGCACATGCGACAGGAGGGATGATTATGAGCAAGAAGGAAGTAAAGACCAATGCCATGCGCATCTTGGACCGGCTGAAGATTTCCTATGAGTATACGACTTACGAATGCGATGAATTTACGGACGGAGTCCAGGTGGCGGACAAGCTGGGCTATCCCCATGAACTGGTTTACAAGACACTGGTAACCATTGGAAAGAGTGGTGGATACTATGTATTTGTCATTCCCATAGAGGCGGAGATAGACTTTAAGAAGGCAGCCAGAACGGTGAAGGAAAAATCCCTGGAGATGCTGCATCTTAAGGATCTGACAAAAGTGACGGGTTACATCAGAGGGGGATGCACGGCAATCGGGATGAAGAAGCAGTTTCCTACCGTAATTCAGGAAAGCGCAAAGGAACTGGAACAGATTCATATCAGCGGAGGGCGGCTTGGCATGCAGCTGAAATTATCGCCATTTGACTTGCAAAAGGCAGCAAATGCCGAATTCGCCGATGTGATACGGAGGGATTGAACCGGTGCAGATGCCGTGTTCTATGATGACCGCCCTGAAAATGTAGGAACCGCACAGAGGCTTGGGATTAAGGGAATTGTATTTCATAAAGATATTTCATTGCAGATGATGGAAAAATGATGTAATATAATAGAAGTCATTTATAGAAGCCATAGGATTAAGCAGTTTGGAGGAATACAAGAAGAGATGAAGATAGTTGTAAAGTTTGGTGGAAGTTCATTAGCAAGTGCAGAGCAGTTTAAGAAAGTTGGCAAGATTATTAAGAAGGATGAGGCAAGAAAATACGTGATTCCTTCTGCACCCGGAAAACGGACGCCGGACGATACAAAGGTTACGGATCTGCTATACAGCTGCTATGGGCAGGCGATCCTGGAAGAGGACGAATGCGAGGAGAATTTTGAAAGCCTGCTTGCTGCAATAAAGAAACGGTATGAAGAGATTATAAGCGGCCTGGGGCTTACGCTTAGCCTGGATGATGAGTTCCGGACGATCCGTGAGAACTTCAGCAAGAAGATTGGAAGAGACTATGCCGCATCCAGGGGAGAATACTTAAATGGCATAATTATGGCAGCCTATCTGGGTTACGAATTTATCGATGCCGCAGAAGTCATCCTGTTTGACGCCGCCGGCAATTTTGACGCGGAGAAGACAGACAAGTTATTGTCCAAAAGGCTGGCGAAGACGGAGCGGGCCGTTATACCAGGATTCTACGGTTCCATGCCAGGAGGAAAGATAAAGACATTTTCCAGAGGGGGTTCCGACATTACGGGATCCATTGTCTCCAAAGCCGTGCATGCCGACCTGTACGAGAACTGGACGGATGTGTCCGGGTTCTTGATCGCGGATCCAAGGATCGTAAGAAAGCCCAAATCCATTGATGTTATTACATACAGAGAATTAAGGGAACTATCCTATATGGGCGCGACGGTGCTGCATGAAGATGCCATCTTCCCGGTCCGCAAAGAAGGAATTCCGATTAATATCCGCAATACCAATTCGCCGGAGGACAAAGGAACCTTGATCGTAGAGGGAACTTGCAGGAAGCCTCGGTTTGTCATAACGGGAATTGCCGGTAAGAAGGATTTTGCGTCCATTACGGTGGAGAAAGCCATGATGAACTCAGAGGTGGGATTCTGTAAAAAGGTGCTGGAAGTCTTTGATGGAAATGACATTTCCATCGAGCATATGCCATCCGGGATCGATACGATGACGATCTTCGTCCATCAGGATGAGTTCGAGGAGAAAGAACAGAAGGTAATCGCCGGAATCCACAGGGCTGTGGAGCCGGATTTCCTGGAACTGGAATCAGACCTTGCTCTGATTGCCGTGGTGGGAAGAGGAATGCGCGCGACCCGGGGAACGTCTGGAAGGATCTTTTCCGCTTTGGCGCATGCCAACGTCAATGTCAAGATGATTGACCAGGGCTCCAGCGAGCTTAATATCATTATCGGAGTAAGGAACCATGATTTTGAAACCGCAGTCAATGCAATCTACGATATATTCGTAAATACAATGATATAAAGTCTTGGGGAGGTCTAAAATGAATATTTTATTTTTCTTGAAGCCGAAAAGCGAGCTGGCATACATCTATGATTACCATACGCTGCGCCAGGCTTTGGAGATTATGGAATACCACAAGTATTCTTCGGTGCCGATCTTGAATCGGGAGGGGAAATACGTTGGCTCGATTACAGAAGGCGACGTTCTGTGGTCATTGAAGAAACTGAATATTCTGAGCATAAAAGATGCGGAGGATATCAGCATTATGAAGATTGAACGCCGGATGGACTATCAATGCGTAACAGCTGAATCGAATATGGAGGATCTGATTGGAAAGGCGATGGAACAGAATTTTGTTCCGGTGGTTGATGATCAGGAACACTTTATCGGTATTATTACGCGGCGCGATATCATCGGCTATTACTCTGATAAAATGAAGGAATGTGACAAATAATTATGATAATAGATTTTCATACACATATGTTTCCGGATAAAATTGCAAAAGGGACCTTGGATTTTCTGGAGGGGATCTGCAAAGTTACCCCATATACAAACGGCACATACGAAGGGCTGAAGCGTCCGGCGAAAGGGCGGGAGTTGATATCTCTGTGGCGTTGCCGGCAGTAACAAAGGTATCCCAGATACCTTCCATCAACAGGTTTGCCTCTGGCTATCTTGAGGGCCCGGTGATTTCTTTTGGCGGTATCCATCCGAAAAGCGAAAACTACAAACAAGAATTGCAGGAGATTAAGAGCCTTGGAATGAAAGGCATCAAGCTGCATCCGGACTATCAGGAAATGTATTTCAATGATATCCGTTACAAGAGGCTGGTGTCCTACGCCTCAGAACTAGGGCTGATCACTGTCGTGCATGCCGGACGGGATCCAAAGTGCCCGGAAGACGTCCACTGCACGCCTAAGATGGCGCTGGAATTAATCCGCGAGGTAGAGCCCGAGAATATGGTGCTTGCGCATCTGGGGGGCAATGAGATGTGGGATGACGTGGAAGAGTATCTGGTAGGTCAAGACGTCTACTTTGATACGGGCGTGGTACTTGGCAAGATACCGGATGAGCAGTTCGTCCGAATCGTACGGGCCCATGGCGCTGACAAGATCTTATTTGCCACCGACTCCCCATGGGCAGGGCAGAAAGAGTTCATAGAACTTCTGTCCTGCATGCCTCTTACGGAGGAAGAAAAGGATCAGATATTTTACAAAAATGCCTGCAGTTTATTAGCGATATAGCGAAAGGGAATGCCTATGAAGAAAATAGCCCCGTTATTCGTATTGATGGCCTCCGTCTTATGGGGTTCGATGGGAATTGTTACCAGATATGTGGCAGACATTGGATTTACTACGAGACAGACAGCAGCAGTCCGCATTTGCTCGGCTGCTGCTGTTTTGATATTGTTTCTTCTGATTACCGACCATCGGAAACTGAAGATTGAGAAGCAGGATTTGAAATGGTTCTTAGGAACAGGGCTGGGAAGCCTGTTCATCAATAACCTGGCTTATGCGGAGACGGTCCAGAGGGAGTCCCTGTCTGTGGCAGTGGTCCTTCTTTATACGGCTCCGTTCTTTGTCATGATCATGTCGATTCTGTTTTTCAAGGAAAAACTGACGCTTCAGAAAGTTGTGGCGCTTCTATTGTCTTTTGCCGGATGCGTGCTGGTGGTGGGACTGTCCGGAGCCAATGCAGGAAGCAATGGGGCGGTTACGCTGCTGATCGGCCTTTGTGCCGGATTCGGCTATTCCCTATACAGCATCTTCGGCAAAGTGCTGGTAGGAAAATACGATTCTCTTACCGTAACCGTATATACGTTCATCTTTTCCTCCATCGGAACGCTGATCATCTGCCAGCTGGCATCCATGGCGCAGCGCATCGTGGAAAATTCTTCCAAGATGCCTCTGGTTATCATCGGAAGCGTAGTGACGCTGGCGCTTCCCTATGTCAGCTATTCCATAGGGCTTAAGTATATG
>ENA-OQHL01001305-OQHL01001305.1-human-gut-metagenome-genome-assembly--contig:-NODE-1305-length-13063-cov-3.635745_pt1 | contig 13063 bp, 9 predicted proteins | sample MGYA00242565_ERZ504723 | MGnify/ENA primary metagenome ERZ504723 (study PRJEB26092, sample SAMD00036211) | human gut metagenome | host: Homo sapiens | study: EMG produced TPA metagenomics assembly of... | reverse complement strand
GTCTTACATCGAGAGAGGAAGGAACCGGTAGTCAAGGAGGTAGTAAAAATGGGAAAAAATGTTAATCACCGGTGTGGCGGCCGATAGAAATACAGTAAGAATCTCAGCGATCGGAGTGAAAGACGAGCCTGGTATTGCGTTTAAACTGTTCAATACACTTGCCAGAAATAATATTAATGTAGATATCATCCTACAGTCTGTTGGAAGAAACGGAACAAAAGATATTTCCTTTACCGTGTCAGAGGATGATCTGCAGGAAGCACTGCAGATTCTGGAGGAGAAAAAGGACGTTCTTACGATCAAGGAGATTACATACAGCACTGATGTAGCAAAAGTTTCTATCGTAGGAGCCGGAATGCTCAGCAATCCGGGCGTTGCCGCAAAGATGTTTGAATCTCTGTTTAACTCCAATATCAATATCAGCATGATCTCTACATCAGAAATCCGGATCACGGTTCTGATTGATGAGAAAGATACGGAAAAAGCGATGATCGCCATCCATGACGGATTCGGACTGAATGATTAATAAGACAGAGAAATAGAAAACTGCCGATAGCTGTGCTGTCGGCAGTTTTTCGATAGGTAGAGTCTTACAATGATATTCTAGGAAGTTTCAGCTTTTGTCGAGAAATTCTAGTATTACCTGCTGAGTATTTTCGCTCGCATTACGGAACTTTTCAAGCAAATTTAGATCTTGTTCAGTCAGACAAATAGACCATTTATGGTCAGACGTCTCACCAAGGCGATATTTGTAGACGGGCATGGATTCCCGGACCTCGTCGGGATGAATATTGCCTGCAATGAGTTCATCCAAAGAGACTTTATAAAGATGGGAGAGATGGCAGCAGAGTTATGAATCCGGTTCTCGAAGAGCCTGTTCATAGTGGGAGTATGCTTGTCTGGTAATATTTAAAATATCACTCAAGTCTTGCTGTGTATAGTTGTGTTTTTTACGAAGTATCTTTAAATTTTTTGCAAGCTGTACATTTGCCATAACATACCTCCATTTTTCAACAGTATATCAGTTTCTGGATAAAAAATTCAGACAGTGCAACGGAATGGATCTTAATGAAATAAAGCAACAAAATGTTGCTATTAGGGAAGGAATGAAAAGAAGAGGATGGATAAGATAGCTGTATTTTTTAGAGCGGATACAGTATAATGAAGGCAGGGGAAACGAAGATATGATATTTGTTGTGTTATTCTTTATTTACTGGAAATATTTAAAAATATTGATATAATAATGCTGTGTTATAAACAAAAGCAATTATATAATAAAAATGCTTGAAATTCGAAAGGACAAAAACAATATGGCTAAAAAGAAAACTGCTGAAAAAGCATTAAATATAGATCATATTTTATTTAACTGTAGAGATATTTTGCGGGCGGCACGTAATTCTGGCTCATTCTTTGGAAAAAAGAGATATGATGCTTACGCTTGTATTCTTACGCTTTATCGGCGAGAAATATGAGGATGGAGTGGAAAAGCTCCGTCAGATTTTAGTGGAACAGGGACTTGACCCTGGACAATGAGAATATCAGAGCCGCTTTTTTTGATGATGCCACCTTTACAGACGGGACATATAATCTGCCTGTTGAAGCACGTTGGTCAACTATCATCAATACACCTGCACCTGGTTTGAATGTCGCTCTCGATGCTGCGCTTCATAGTATTGCGACAAGCTCAAAAGATCTGAAAGGTTGCTTTATCGAAGGAACCTTTACTACACGTAACCTTGCTCCGAATGATATTAAGAAGCTTGTGGACGAAGTAAATAAAATCAGTCATAAAGCATTTGGAGAGGAAAAAGATCTGATTGGCCGTGTTTATGAATACTTTCTCAAGGAATTTGCCGTTAATGCAACCAAAGAGGAAGGGGAATTCTATACTCCACATGATGTCGTACAACTGATCGCGACAATGATAGAGCCTTATGACGGTACTTTATATGATCCTTGCTGCGGCTCTGGTGGGATGTTTATTCAGAGCGCGGAACTTGTAAAATCAAAACAGGGTGATATCAATCGAATTAATATTTATGGACAGGAAAAGGACGCGGCGACCTATCGTCTTGCAAAAATGAATCTTGCCCTGAGAGGTCTCAGCCATCACCTTGGTGAAACAAATGACTCCTCCTTTACCCACGATCTGCATAGGGGCCTGTATTTTAACTATATTATGGCTAATCCTCCGTTTAATCTGAAAGGTTGGTATAACGATAATCTAAAGAATGATGCCAGGTGGTCGGATTATACGACACCACCGGCAAGCAATGCTAATTATGCTTGGATTTTACATATATTGTCACATTTGAAACCATCAGATGGTGTTGCAGGATTCCTGCTTGCAAATGGTGCGTTAAACGATAGTGACACAATGGAAATTCGGAAGAGGCTGATTCAAAAGGATAAAGTGGAGGCGATTATTGTTCTTCCAAGAGATTTATTTATCACTACCGATATCAGTGTGACACTTTGGATTTTAAATCAGAACAAAAAAGGCGGTGATTATCATGGAAAAATCCTTCGTAACCGTGAGCATGAGATCCTTTTCATGGATTTACGGCAATGGAGAGGAAATCCGGTGAAAGGGGAAAATAAAAAGAAAGTTTGTTTCGTAACAGAGCAGATAGAAAGAGCAGCAAAGATTTATCATATATGGCAAAGTGAAAGTACAGATGGAGACAATTATCAGATGCCAGAGCTTTACCGAAGTGTTGGAATTGCTGAAATTGAAAACAAAGGCTGGACGCTTACTCCAAGCAAATATATTGAGTTTGTTGACCATGATTTAGAGATTGACTATGAAAAGGAAATGACTCGTATTCAGGAGGAAATGAAAGAAATCATGCGTCAGGAAAAGCAATCCCGTCAGATGTTGGAAGATGCGTTTAGGGGGATTGGATATGGGATTGACTAAGTATAAGCTGGGTAATTTAATACAGATATGTGATGAGAAAAACGATGATTTGCGGTTCGGAATAGATGATGTAAAAGGAATTTCAATTAAAAAGATTTTTATAGAGACAAAAGCCGATATGTCTGGTGTATCTCTAAAACCCTATTACTTAGTTCAACCGGATGATTTTGCCTATGTTACTGTAACATCTAGAAATGGGGAGAAAATCACCCTGGCACATAATACAAGCGATCATACATATATTGTTTCTTCTTCTTATATTGTATTCTGCGTAAAGGAGAAGGATTTACTACTTTCAGATTATCTTTTTATGTACTTTCATCGCCCTGAATTTGATCGTTATTCGCGGTTTTATTCTTGGGGGTCTGCAAGGGAGACATTTAGTTGGGAGGATATGTGTGATATAACTATCGAATTACCGCCACTTTCAATTCAGCAAAAATATGTAGATGTTTACAACGCTATGCTTACCAATCGGCAAAGCTATGAACGAGGATTGGAAGATTTGAAACTTGTTTGTGATGCGTATATTGACAGATTAAAGCACTCAAAACGTAGAGTGCCTATCAGAAATTATGTACGTCAAATTGATAATAGAAATACATCTGGGGAACCTTATTCATTTAAAGGACTTAGTATGGATAATTATTTTATAAACTCGATAGCGGATGCAAATGGATTGAATTTTTCAAATTACAAAATTGTAGCACCTGGTGAATACGGTGGAGTTTTAATGAAAGTAGGAAGAGATGGCAGATTAACTATCGCGAGAAATGATTCTGAAGAAAATTATTTAATATCCCCTGCGTATTACACATTTAAAACAGAGAATATCAATTCAGATTATTTTATGGCCAATGTGAACCGTTCAGAATTTGAACGGCGTGGATGGTTCTCCTGTGATACAAGTGCAAGAGGGAGTTTATCATGGGAGGAATTTTTAGATCTGACAATTCCAGAGGCAAATGAGAGAGAGCAGCAAATTGTTTCTGAGTTGCACAAAGTTCTCATAACGAGAACCCGAATAAACGAAAAACTGAAAACACAAATCAAAAATATCTGTCCGATTTTGATAAAAGGTTCTATCGAGGAAGCGAGAAATACGAAGGAGGTGTAATGGATGGCGAAATTAAAAGAATATAACGGTCGGTACTGTGAATCGGAGTACGAAGATGCTTTTATCAGCTTTCTGGAAGCGGAAGGATGGAAATATGCTTCAGGTAATCAAATTGCACGTATCACGAAAAGGAATGTATTGATTGCTGATGATTTCAAACAATTTATCGCCGACACAAATCCGGATTTGACAGATGAGGAAGTGACACGGATCTATGATACTGTGCGTCTTGTTGGTAGTGAAAGCGATTTTGCTACTTTACATAAGGTTTATGGATGGATGGTAAACGGGATTCAGTTTACTCCTCAGAATGGACAGGCACGCATGATATCATTGATTGATTTTGAAAACACAGAACATAATATCTTTCGTGTTGTTAACCAGTTTACGGTAGAGTATACCGACAATGGACAGAAAGAAACACGCAGACCGGATATTCTTTTATTTGTGAATGGAATACCAGTATGTATCATAGAGCTGAAAAATCCTGCTGACGCCAATGCTACTATTTATGACGCATGGGAACAGATCAATATTCGTTACTGGAGAGATATTCCGCATCTTTTACACTATTGCCCGTTAGCGTGCATTTCGGATGGGGTAAAAACAAGACTTGGGACCGCTCGTACACCGTATGAGCATTTCTATGCATGGAGAAGAGTCCATGACGGCGACGCGATATCTACGCTTCCTTTTGCGGAAACCCAGACCATGATTCAAGGAGTGTATGCGCCGGAGCGTTTTCTGGAGATATTCAGAGATTATATTTATTTTCAGGACAGTATTTATGACAGCGAAGAGAGAGAAATCGTATGCCGTTATCCTCAGTTTTTTGCTACAAGATTATTGAAGCAGAGCATTGTAAAATCAGTTATGCAAAAGAGCAGAAAAGGAGGCACATATTTTGGAGCGACGGGATGTGGGAAAACCTATACCATGGCATTTCTTGCCCGCCAGCTTGCACTTCGCTGTACAGAAACTCCGCAAATCGGATCGCCGACAATCATCTTGATTGTTGACCGGGATGAACTGCAAAAGCAGGGTGCCAAGCTTTTTACAAAGAGTACAGAATTTCTGAATCTTGGCGAAGTGTCTGTTGTGAAAGACAGAGTGCAGTTAAGGGCGGAACTTGGAGCACGGCAAAGTGGTGGGTTTTATATCTGTACGATCCAGAAGTTTTGCGACCGTAAAGAGGATAAAATCGGTCTGATCAATGACCGGCAGAATATTATTTGCTTTTCTGACGAGGCACATAGAACCCAGTTAGAACATGCCAAAAAAATCAGGTTCAGCAAAGACGCTGACGAAAATATGAAAGCAATGGTTTCAAAACCATATGCCAAAGTTTTGAAAGAGGCATTTCCACAGGCAATTTTTGTGGGATTTACAGGCACTCCGATTGCGGAAACCTACCAGACTTTTGGTGACGAAATCGATCGATATACCATGGATCAGGCGGTTGCGGATGGCTTGACGGTATCGATCAAATATCATCCGCGCATCGCAAAAGTCCTGCTTGATAAACAGAAAGCGAAAGAAATCGAAGATTACTACAGGAAATGTGCCGATGACGGAGCGACCTATGAAGATATTGAGGCAAGTAAGAAAGCAATGAGCTCCATGGAAGTGATTCTTGGTGAGCCGTCACGGTTAGAACGCCTTGCTATTGATATCCACGATCATTATGTTTCTTCCTGTTCAGGAGACCCGGACAGAATACAAAAAGCAATGATTGTCTGTTCCAATCGTAAGATTGCCTATGCTTTATTACAGAAATTTAAGGATCAATACCCAGAATGGTTTGAGGAAAAGAAAGCGCCTGACGATATTTTTGTCACAGCAGAAGAACAAAAAGAATTAAAACCGATGCCTTTTATTGCCATGATTGCAAGTGTTGGGAAGAACGATGAGAAAGAGATGTACAGTTATCTCGGCGGCGTCGCAATGACAAGCGCTCGGAAGAGATGGATGCGGCTTTTAAGCAGGAAAAGTCAAATTTCCATATTGCCATTGTTGTAGATATGTGGATTACGGGCTTTGATGTTCCATCTCTTACATATCTATATAACGACAAGCCGCTCAAAAACATTTACTGATCCAGACGATCAGCCGTGTAAACAGAAGATATCCTGGGAAAGAGTTTGGCATGATTATAGATTATATCGGGATTCGCGACAATATGCGTGAAGCTATGAAGATGTATGGCGGCAATACGTCCGTCGCGCCCACATCTGATGATGTCGAACAGGCTGCAACAACATTCAGGGAAGAACTGGAAATCTTAAAAGTCTTGTTTCAAGATTATGATTTGAGCCCTTTCTTAAATCCAAATTGCAATCCGATAGAGCGTTACCGGCTGCTTGCAATGGCTGCTGAATATGTATTTGTGTCGACACAGGAATTGAAAATAGAAGGAAATAGAGGGATTCAGAAAGTTTCATTCAAAACATACTATTTAAAAACTGTTAAGAGAATGAGAGCGGCATATGACATTTGTCAGCCTTCCGGTGAGCTTAGCGAGGAGGAAACAGCACTTGCACAGTGTTTTATGGCTATCGCAGGATTTGTGCGAAAAATGAGTGGAACAAGTGGAGTGGACACAGATACCATGAATCGTACAGTCGCGAAAATGGTTGAGGCAGCATTAAAGTACAATCGGGTGGAAAGCGTTCTGGAAAGCGGGGAGGAAGAGGACCTTTTCTCTCCTGAATACTTTGAAAAACTGTCGGATGTAAAAATGCCGGCAACGAAACTGGAACTTCTTGTAAAAATGCTTCGCAGACAGATTCAGGAATACGGAAAAGTCAACCGATTAGCCGCAAAGACGTTCCAGGAAATGCTGGAAAAGACAATCGAGGAATATCACGAAAGGCGTAAGCATCTTACCGCGGAGGAAGCCGGAGAGACACAGGAACAAGCTTGTGAGGACATCATCAGGATTGCAACGGAGAAAGCTCTGACTATCCTCCGGCAGATGGACGAGGACAGGGAAAGTTTTCGTAAGATTGGGCTAACTTTTGAAGAAAAAGCGTTCTACGATATATTGATTGCCTTACGAAATCAATATCATTTTGAATACGGCACCGACAGAGAAATCGATGGTGTTACGATCAATGAGAAGTGCAGGGCACTGGCGAAAAAGGTAAAAGAAATCATCGATACAAAGTCTTCGTTTGCGGATTGGCTGAACAACAAGAATATTCGCAACCAGTTGAAACTTGATATCAAAATATGCCTGGTTAAAAATGGATATCCCCCACAGTACAGTCCGGAAGTATTTAGTAAGGTCATGGAGCAGGTTGAAAACTTTGAGGAACATTCAGATATATCCATATTAGATTGTGCACCTGTCAAATCTTCTAAGATTCATCAGTATCATGTGCCAGAAAATGGGTTGGCTGCTGCAGAGAATCTGACATATAATACAATGAAAGAAGACCAGTAAAATGAAATGAAACGTAAATTTTGACAGTGAAGAGTATATGGTATGTCGAGATGCCAGGGAATGGGTCTTTTGGTATAATGATGATAAGGGCTCCTGTTCAGAATATAGATTTGGGTTTTGGAACAAATTCAAAAAATATTAGCACTCGAACCTTGACACTGCTAACAACAAGTGCTATTGTTATATTGTCAATAGAACAGACGAACAATGAGACGAGATAGAGTTATACATTCGTAAGGAGGAAGAAGCGTATGAATATTAACAAATTCACACAGAATTCTATGCTTGCGGTTCAGGGGTGTGAGAAAGTCGCGGACGAATACGGAAATCAGGAGATCGAACAGGAGCATCTCCTCTATTCTTTGCTTACTCAGGATGAGAGCCTCATCTTAAAGCTGATGGAAAAGCTGGGGATTGAGAAGACACTTTTGATTGAGCGTGTGGAACAGGCGCTTAGGAAACGTCCGAAAGTGCAGGGCGGTCAGCTCTTTATTGGACAGAATCTGAATAAAGTGCTGATTCATGCGGAGGATGAGGCGAAGCAGATGGGAGACGAATACGTCTCTGTGGAGCACATTTTCCTGGCGCTTTTGAAATATGCGAACCGTGAAGTAAAGGATATTTTCAAAGAATTCAGTATCAACCGGGAGAATTTTCTCCGGGTCCTCTCCGAAGTCAGAGGGAATCAGAGAGTGACAAGCGACAATCCGGAGGCGACCTACGATACACTCAATAAGTACGGTTACGACCTGGTGGAGCGGGCGAGAGAGCAGAAGCTTGATCCGGTTATCGGACGGGATACGGAGATTCGGAATGTTGTGCGGATCCTTTCAAGAAAGACGAAAAATAATCCGGTTCTGATCGGAGAGCCGGGTGTTGGAAAGACGGCGGTTGTCGAGGGGCTGGCACAGCGGATTGTGCGGGGCGACGTGCCGGAGGGACTAAAGAATAAAAGACTGTTCGCTCTGGACATGGGAGCGCTCGTTGCCGGGGCGAAGTACCGGGGCGAGTTTGAGGAGCGTCTGAAAGCCGTTCTGGAAGAAGTGAAAAACAGTGATGGAGAGATGATCCTTTTCATCGATGAGCTGCATACCATCGTGGGTGCCGGAAAAACGGAGGGCTCGATGGATGCGGGAAATATGCTCAAACCAATGCTGGCACGAGGAGAGCTTCATTGTATTGGGGCCACGACCCTGGATGAATACCGGGAATATATTGAAAAAGACGCGGCACTGGAACGAAGATTCCAGCCGGTTATGGTAGATGAGCCGACGGTGGAGGACGCCATATCCATTCTGCGTGGACTCAAAGAGCGGTATGAGGTCTTCCACGGTGTCAAGATTACAGACAGCGCTCTTGTGGCGGCGGCAACCTTGTCAAACCGTTATATTTCTGACCGGTTTTTGCCGGACAAGGCGATTGACCTGGTGGATGAGGCGTGTGCCCTCATCAAAACAGAGCTTGACTCCATGCCGACGGAGCTGGATGAGCTTCGCCGCAGAACCATGCAGTTAGAGATTGAAGAGGCAGCACTGAAAAGGAAGATGACCGATTAAGTCAGGAGCGTCTGGTGAAATTGCAGGAAGAACTGGCGGAGAACCGGGAAGAATTTGCCCGTCAAAAGGCACAGTGGGACAATGAGAAATCCTCGCTGGAGCGGGTACATCGTCTTCGTGAGGAGATCGAAAGCGTTAACCAGGAGATTCAAAAAGCGCAGAGCAGCTATGACTTGGAAAAGGCAGCGGAACTTCAGTATGGTCGCCTGCCACAGTTGAAAAAGCAGTTGGAAGAAGAGGAAGCCAAGGTCAAAGACGAGGAGATGTCTCTGGTACACGAGAGTGTTACGGAAGATGAGATTGCACGGATCGTTTCCCGGTGGACAGGAATTCCGGTTGCAAAGCTCAACGAGAGCGAGCGGAGCAAGACACTTCATCTTGACCAGGAACTCCACAAACGTGTGATTGGACAGGATGAAGGCGTCACAAAAGTGACAGAGGCGATCATCCGTTCCAAGGCAGGGATCAAAGACCCGACCAAGCCGATCGGATCCTTCCTCTTCCTTGGACCGACCGGAGTCGGAAAGACGGAGCTTGCGAAAGCACTTGCGGAAAGCTTGTTTGACGATGAGAAAAATATGGTCCGTATCGATATGAGCGAGTATATGGAGAAATATTCCGTGTCCCGTCTGATCGGAGCGCCTCCGGGATACGTCGGATATGACGAGGGCGGACAGCTTACTGAGGCAGTCCGGAGAAAACCATACTCCGTTGTCCTCTTTGACGAGGTGGAGAAAGCACATCCGGATGTGTTTAACGTCCTGTTACAGGTTCTGGATGACGGACGGATCACGGATTCCCAGGGAAGAACGGTAGACTTTAAGAATACGATTCTCATTATGACATCCAATATCGGTTCCTCTTATTTGCTGGAGGGAATCGACGACAACGGAAATATTCGTCCTGAAAATGAGGAGCTTGTGATGAATGAGCTGAAAGCCCATTTCCGTCCGGAATTTCTAAATCGTCTGGATGAGATTATCATGTTCAGACCTCTGACAAGAGAGAATATTACAGGCATCGTAGATCTGCTCGTAAAAGACGTCAACAGACGGCTTGCGGATCGGGATCTGCATATCGAGTTGACGAGAGCGGCAAAGCAGCACATTGTGGACGGCGGATACGATCCGATGTACGGCGCAAGGCCATTGAAGCGGTATCTGCAAAAATATGTGGAAACACTGGCGGCAAAACTGATTCTGGCAGGCAATGTGGGGTCCGGAGATACGATCATCATTGATGAAAAAGACGGAGACCTGACCGCGTCCACAGGCGGGAAAGTGCCGATGGAGTACCGGGAATAGAAAATTGAGATTCATATGGACAGGAGGATATTCTCATAAAGAGAGAAGTCCTCCTGTTTTTGCGTGTTAATAGATGAAATCAAATTCACTTATAGAAAAAAAGTATTGGTAATTCTATTTTTTCCATGTATACAATAAATGGAAGAGTCAGGTAAAAAGTGTAGAAAGGGATGCACATGGATAGTAAGGATTTGGGGTTTTGTTACAGGGTAGCATTTGAATGTATTGGGAAAGAAAACGGAATCGAGCGGATGATTCATGAAATTGCGAGGCGTATCGGCGCTACAGTAATAATTACGAATATTTATGGAGAGATAGTAAGTGAATGTGATATCCTGCATCTCAGAAATGAGAAAGAGAACTTTGACAGGAAGATCCGGAATCTGGTTCTCCCGAATCTGGATAGCGGGAATAAAGAAGTGGATTTTAAGCTTTCGGCAGGAAGCGTCATGAGACCGATAGAAGTCAAGCATAACGTAGAAGGATTTGCGGTTATTTTATTTCCGGGCCATGAAGAAAAGGAGAACTGTACAGAGGTCGTGAATGTGATTGTCAAGGCGGTGGCGATTGAACTGGAGCATCATAAAGACAGAGCCTGGTGCAGTATTTCTATGGAACGCCAGATTGTCTCCGAGATTGTTTTAGGTGGAAAACATGAAATCGGAGAAGGCATCCATATGAAAGAAAAAATGGAACAGAGTTATCTGATTCCCGGATTTTTACTTGGAATCGTAAGATGTACCGATCATAAGCATCTGGGAAAATTACAGAGCATCCGTAATCAGATTTATGAAAAGGATCAGGAATTATTAAGCTATCTTTCAGGGGATAAACTGTACCTCCTTTTTACCGGAAGAAAAGAAGAGCAAAAGACCGCGGAATTTTTAAGAGAAGTTGGACAGGCTTTTGGAGTGCGGATCTGTGTGGGAAGCTTATTTTCAGACAAAGAGGAAATTGTAAGCAGGAAAAAGTTTCTGGAACGAGTAATGCAAACAGGAACTAAAATGGACCCGTGCAAGGATTTTTTCAGGGAGAAAGAGTGTTTTCTCGAGACGATCTGTTCCTACATGATGGCAGAAAATGAATTTCAGGGATACTATTGTGAGGAACTGGAGAGACTTAGAAAAGAGGATGTCCAGAAAGGAACGGAATTTTATGAGTCGCTAAAACAATATCTTCTCTCCGGCAATAACGTCGGGATGGCAGCGAAAAAACTGTTTGTACACCGCAATACCATGATTTACAGACTACAGAAGATCAACGAACTGCTGAAGATCAATCTGAATGAACCAGATACAGCAAGAATGCTTTTGATCAGTATGGTTCTGCAGGAGCTGATAGATAAAAGCAATAAAAAGGTTGATGAAGAAGGGGATTTGCGATAAGATGAAGTATCATAAGCAGGAGCGGAGATTGAGGATATGGATGTAATCAGGGAGCTGCCGGAGATTTTTGAAGAGCTGGCACAGAAAAAGCAGCAGTCTTTTCTGACTGTAAAAGAGTATAAAGATAAAGGAATTCCGGTGATTGGGGCGTACTGCTCCTATTTTCCGCGGGAACTTGCTCTGGCGATGGGGGCAATTCCAATCGGCCTTTGTTCTTCCTCCGATGAAACGATTGAAATAGCGGAGAAAACAATTCCCAAAGAAATCTGTCCATTGATAAAGTCAAGTTATGGATATGCTGTTTCAGACAGATGTCCGTATTTTTATTTTTCGGACCTTGTCGTGGGGGAGACAACCTGCGACGGAAAGAAAAAAATGTATGAGATGCTGGCAGAGTTTAAGGAAGTCTATGTGATGAATCTTCCGAATACCCAGTCTGAGGAGGCACTCAGACTGTGGACAAAAGAGATCATACGGTTTAAAGAATATCTGGAAGAACACTTCAATCTCGTGATTACGGAAGAAGATTTACAAAAAGCAGTCAGACTGAGCAATGAGCAGAGAAGGGCAATGAAGCGGATTTATGAAACAATGAAACTGAATCCGGCTCCGATGACAGGGAAGGAATTGTTTACGGTTCTGTACGGAAGTAAGTATAATCTGGATTTTCAGAATCAGATTGGAGATATGAATCATCTGGCAGATGAGATTCTGAAAAGATATGAAGAGAAAGAAAAAACAGAGCGGCAGATACGGATTCTGATTACAGGATGTCCAATGGGCGGAGATACGGAAAAACTGATCGATATTATCGAGGAGTGTGGAGGAACGGCTGTTGCCTTTGAAAACTGTACCGGTGTCAAAGCGATTGACCGGATGATCGAGGAGGACAGTGATGATATTTACAGAGCCATTGCCGAGCGGTATCTCGGAATTGGCTGTTCCATTATGACACCGAACCATAACCGGATCGAACTGGTTGGAAGAATGATTGACGAATACCAGGTGGACGGAGTGATTGAGATGATTCTGACAGGATGCCACTCTACGGCAATGGAATCAATCAGTATCTCTCAGTTTGTCAATGAGGAGAAACACATCCCATACATCGCCGTAACGACCAACTATTCCCAGGCAGATCGGGAAAGTTTAAAAGTCAGAATTGAGGCATTTGTGGAAATGTTAAGTTAAAACAGAAACAGGATAACAAAGCCGGAGCACGGGCAGAGAATACTGCAAGTGCTCCGGCTTTTATAGATAAATGCAATGAACAAAAGTAATGTTATAGAAAAAAACATTGAATATAACAGATTTTTATATTTTATGCACAGAGAAG
>ENA-OQHL01001304-OQHL01001304.1-human-gut-metagenome-genome-assembly--contig:-NODE-1304-length-13065-cov-1.657134_pt1 | contig 13065 bp, 15 predicted proteins | sample MGYA00242565_ERZ504723 | MGnify/ENA primary metagenome ERZ504723 (study PRJEB26092, sample SAMD00036211) | human gut metagenome | host: Homo sapiens | study: EMG produced TPA metagenomics assembly of... | reverse complement strand
GAGAGTCCATGTTGGGGGCTCTGTTCCAAAGCGCCTGAAAGCCAACAATGAAAACTTCTTATTGTGATTAAAACGGGCGATTGCCAGCAGAAGCTGCGTCCAGAGCAAAAATCATCATATTTTCATGGCCCCCAGAAGAATCGAGGGCAGGGGCGCAACCGACCATGTGCCCCATGGAAACATAGAACAGAGGAATCAGAAAGCAGAAGGAAGAAATCAGACGCTTCTTCATAACCTTCATTTCCTCTAATGCTACGTTTTGGGCGGCTCCTGCGTGGTGCTGTTGGTTGCGCCCTGCACGCTTGCACCATAGCCGCCGCTTTTTACGGCGTTGATAATGTCATCTGCTGAGAGGGCAGTATCGTCATATTCTACGACCATGCTGTTCTGCAGCAGATTTACGTTTACAGTCTGAATCCCTCCAGCTTGCCGACTGCCTTTTCCACATGAGCAGAGCAGGCGGAGCAGGTCATCCCGGTTACGTCAAAATTTTTGTTTCAAAGGGGAGCACCTCCTTTTTCTTTTGAATATAAAAAAATTCTTATTTGATTACTTTACCCATAATTTCAATTAACTCATCAATCTTTTCATCCCGTTCCGCAGCCGTTTCGGCATTGCGGACGCAGGTTTTCAGATGGGCGGAAAGCACTTCCTTATTGGCTTTATTGAGAATCGCCATGGTTGCCATCAGCTGATGGGAAATATCAATGCAGTAGCGATCCTCCTCAATCATGTTGAGGATGCCGTTCAATCTGCCCTCTGGCGGTTTTCAGCAGTGTGCTTACCTTTTTTTTATCTGCCTGCATGTGTCTCTCTCCTCTCTCTTAAGCACCCCACCCCCTGGGGGAGGGTACGGATGTATTATAGTATTCCTTTCGGAAAAAGACAAGACTCTATTTGATAAAAAATTCTCTTTTTATTTTGAACAATATACGGACAAATAAAAAAGAGTAAATCCGGTTGGATTTACTCTTTGCGCTCTCTTTTATTTCAGAACATAAACGGTTGCATTTCTGACACCCCATCCGTAAGCCTCGGATTTGGAGCTGTAGCAAACGTCTACGCGGTTGCCCTTAATTGCACCGCCGGTATCTGCGGCAATCGCTGTGCCATAGCCGGGGATATAAACCTTGGAGCCAAGGGGAATCACACGAGGGTCAACAGCAACAGTGCCGTAGCCTGCCTTTGTGCCGGTAGCTGTGATGCCTGTGCAGCCTGCGTCATAGGGGGTATAAGCAGTTACCTTTGCGCTGATGGCTTTGGAGTAGTTCATGCCGTTTACGACGTTCTTGGGGCCAACCTCAACGATTTTATCCTGTGCTGCTGTGACTACCTTTTTCTCAACAAACTGTGTATCCACCAGCTCGCTACCGTGGTAGATTTCTTTTTTGATGACAGATGCAACGCCTTCCTTGCCTTCCTGCACCACGCGGCTTTCGCCGGCTTTCAGGGAGCTGTTTGTGCGCTCTACTGTTTTGTAAGCAATCGCTTCTGTGGTTGCGACTGTTTTTTCTGTGACGGATGTCAGAGAAAGTGTCATCATTGCTTCGATGGGGTCGCTTTCCTTTGCGTCCTCCAGATAGAATTCGGTGTCAATGGTGTCCGCCAGATCCTCCAGCAGCTCACCTACGGTTTCCTTATCGGTGGAAACCATTCGGGGTGCGCCATCCATATTGATGACTACAGATTGCATAGATTCGGATTTGCTGTAAGCAGATGCTGTTCCGCAGCCGATTACCAATATAAATACTACGATAGCAAATACTCTAAGATGTGTTTTCATTTTTACCTCCTTGAACGAGCCGTACTGCCGTTTTTGTGGGATGGCAGGGGATTTCGTTTCCTGTAGTTATTCGATGATAGACATTAGATTATGCCTTGACCTGTCCGTGAATGGGGGACAGTCGCAGTCTATTTACACGGGGAGTCGTCACTTCCGCATAATGTTTACGCTTTTTGATTGACTGCAAAAAATAAAAGACATATCGTTCTTCTGATATATCTTATTCTTTCTACGTTGCATATATTAACACATTTGTAACAATTACGCAACCTTTTTTAAAAAATATTGCAATTTTTATTAAAAGAAATAGCGAAAATCTGCAATCATTTTGCAAAGAAAAACTCTCAGAAACCTTGATTTTACAGGGTTTCTGAGAGTTTCGGATTTTTAAGGATTCTGTCGAAATTTTTTTTGAAAAATTATTTAAAAATAAAGATTTCGCGTTTTTTCGGAAATTTCTGCGACCGTTTCGGGGGCAGATTTTTGATTTCCGCAATTTTTCGACCACATATTTCAGGTTTGTGGAGTCGTTTCTTTGCCGCGGTTCGGATTGGGCGCGAGGTACGGACAATCTGTTTCAATGAGGATGCTTTCCATAGGGATTGCCGCAACGGTTTCCACCAGCTTTTTTGCATTGGAGAACGTCACCACGCCGCCAACGCCGATGGAAAAGCCCATCTTCACATAATCCAGTGCCATTTGGGCAGAGCCGGAATAGCAGTGGATAGAGCCGCGGCGCACAGAGGATGCCTTGATGATATCAAAGGTTTCCTGCGACGCATCTCTGGAATGAATGACAACAGGCAGATTGGTTTCCTCCGCCAGTCTGAGCTGCTGACGGAACCAGAAGCGCTGTAATTCCTTCGGGTGGGTATCATAATAATAATCCAGACCGATTTCCCCGATGGCAACGACCTTTTTATGCTCGCTCAGCTTTTTCATTGCTTCGCAATCGTCTGCGAGGACATATCATAGAGCTCATGGGGGTGTACGCCGACGGCAGCGTAGATATAGTCATATTTTTCAGCCAGACGGATGCTCATTTCGGAGCTTTTCACATCACAGCCGATATTGATGACATTGCTTACCCCGCAAGAAGGAAGAAGCTCCCGCAGGAGCTCCTCTCTGTCTTGCTTGAATCTCTTATCGTCATAATGTGCGTGAGAATCAAAATAATTCATCATTAGCTGATGCTGCTGCCGCTTTCAAAGTCCTTGTCATCTGTGGTCAGGATAGACAGCTTGCCGTCCTTGTCTTCTTCCAGGGATACTCTGCCCCGGATAAACACCTTCGCATCCTCCACAAGCAAGGTACTGTAGCGCTCGTACACCTGTGGAAATACCACGACTTCCACATTACCGATCAGATCCTCCACATTCAAAAATGCCATGATCTTGTCATTCTTGGTGTATTTTACTGTCTTGTCCGCGATCAATCCTCCGATGACTGCATTGGCCTGGTCCCTGACTAACTGCACCTCTCCGGTCTCTTCATCCAGGGCAAAATCCCCGGCAGTATTGCTGATGCAGTTCTGCCACAGCTCCTGATATTCCTCCAGGGGATGACCGCTGACGTAGACACCCAGCACCTCTTTTTCGAAGCCCAGCAGCATCTCCTTATTGTATTCGCCCACATCCGGCATCCGGATATCGAATTCTTCCTTATCCTCTTCCCCTGCGATGTCAAACAGGGAGATCTGCCCGGCCAGATTGTTCTTTTTGTCATGGGCAATATGATCCGCAATCTGCACATAGACGCTCATGAACTGTTTTCTGGTGCCACCCAGACCGTCCAGTGCTCCCGCCTTGATCAAATTTTCAATAGCCCGCTTGTTCATCTCTTTTTTGTCGGACATACGGGTAATAAAATCCTTCAGATTCGTGAAGGGTCCTCTTTCCTTACGCTCCTGTACCAGGCTGTCAATGATGGGACGTCCCACACTCTTGATGGCCGTCAGGGCATAACGGATCTTGCCATCCGATACGGAGAATCCGGCTTCTCCCGCATTCACATCCGGAGGCAGAATGGCAATATCCATGTTCCGGCAATTCAAAATATATTCGGATACCTTTTCGGGTTATCGATGACGGAAGTCATCAACGCCGCCATGAATTCTACGGGATAATAGTATTTCAAATACGCTGTCTGGTAAGCCACCACTGCATAACATGCCGCATGGGACTTGTTGACGCATATTTGGCGAAATCCATCATCATATCGTAGATCTGTCCGGCTGTCTGCTCGTCAATGCCGTTGGCAATACAGCCAGGGACATTTTCCTCCGGGTTGCCGTAGATGAAGTTGGCCCGCTCTTTTTCCATGACGGACTGTTTCTTCTTACTCATGGCACGGCGCACCAGATCGCTTCGTCCCAGTGTATAGCCCGCCAGATCACGGACGATCTGCATTACCTGTTCCTGATATACAATACAGCCGTAGGTGGGCTTTAAGATCGGCTCCAGCTGGGGACAGGCATAAGTTACCGCATCCGGATGATTTTTACCCTGAATATACTTCGGGATAAAATCCATGGGACCCGGACGATACAGGGAAATACCAGCCACCACATCTTCCAGATTCTGGGGACGCAATTCCTTCATGAAGCTCTTCATTCCGGCACTTTCCAGCTGGAACACTCCTTCCGTTCTGCCGGTGCCGATCGATGCCAGCACCTTCGGATCGTTGTAGTCAATCGCATCCACATCAATATGTCTGCCGGTGGTATTTTCAATGAATTTTACCGCATCATGGATCACTGTCAGCGTGCGCAGCCCAAGGAAATCCATTTTCAGAAGCCCCAGTTCTTCCAATGTCGTCATGGTAAACTGGGTGACGATGGAACCGTCGGAACCCCTGGACAGGGTACGAATTCATCCGCCGACTTCTGACAGATGACCACGCCCGCCGCATGCATGGAGGTATGTCTGGGCAGTCCTTCCAGACGCTTACACATATCGATCAGATGATGCACCTGCTCATCCTCCTGATAAAGCTTTCGGAATTCCGGGTTCATTTCCAGCGCTTTGCTCAGGGTGATGTTCAGTTCGTTGGGCACCATCTTGGCAATGGAATCCACGAACGCATAGGGCAGATCCATAACACGTCCCACGTCGCGGATCACACCCTTGGCTGCCAGGGTACCGAACGTAACGATCTGCACCACCTTGTCGTTGCCGTATTTTCTGCCCACATAATCGATGACTTCCTGTCTCCGTTCGAAGCAGAAGTCCACATCAATATCGGGCATGGACACACGTTCCGGATTCAGGAAACGTTCAAACAGCAGATTATAATGAATGGGATCAATGTTGGTGATCTTCAGGCAATATGCCACGATACTTCCCGCAGCGGAACCTCGTCCCGGTCCCACCGGAATCCCGTGCTCTTTCGCATAGTTGATGAAATCCCATACGATCAGGAAGTAATCCACATATCCCATTCTGCGGATGACACCCAGCTCGTAATCCAGACGTTCCCGCAGGGTCTGTCCGGTCTCCCCGGCAGGCTGGTCACCGTCACCGTAACGCTCTGCCAGTCCGTCATTACAAAGCTTGTTCAGATAGCTCCAGGAATCATAACCTTCCGGCACATCGTATTTCGGCAGCTTCGTCACGCCAAACTCTATCTCCACATTACAACGTCTGCAATCCTCTGGGTATTCTCCACGGCCTCCCATGCATAGGGGAACAGTCCCTTCATTTCTTCTTCGCTCTTGACGTAATACTGACCGCCCTCATAACGCATGCGATCCTCGTCCGCCAGCTTTTTGCCGGTCTGCAGACACAGCAGAATATCGTGGGGAATCGCATCCTCAGCATAGGTGTAATGCACATCGTTGGTGGTTACCAGCGGAATGTCCAGTTCTCTGCTCATCTGGAGCAGTTCCATATTCACGGTACGCTGCTCCGGGATACCGTGATCCTGCAGTTCCAGAAAATAATTGCCCTTGCCGAAGCAGGCCTCGTATTTGCGGGCTGCTTTTCTCGCTTCGTCCTTCATTCCCTTCAGAATAAACCGGGGCACTTCACCTGCAAGGCAGGCAGACAATGCGATAATTCCCTCGTGGAACTCCTGCAGCACTTCCATGTCCACACGGGGGTTTATAATAATATCCTTCCGTAAAGCCACGGCTGACGATTTTCATCAGATTCGCATAACCGGTATTATTCTCTGCCAGCAGCACCAGATGATGATAGCGATCCTCTCCGCCGGTCAGTTCTTTGTCAAAACGGGAATTCGGCGCCACATACACCTCGCAGCCCAGGATTGGCTTGATGCCGGCTTCCCTCGCGGCACGGTAAAAATCGATTACACCGTACATGACACCATGGTCGGTAATTGCCGCACTGTTCATTCCCAGCTCTTTGACTCTGGCCACATACTCTTTGATCTTATTGGATCCATCCAGCAGCGAATATTCTGTATGAACATGAAGATGTGTAAATGCCATTTTGTCGTTCCCTTTCTAGTGCAGTTCTTTTGCTCTTCTGACGCATTCCTCGTAGACCGGTCCCACCTGTTCTCTATGATAACCGGGGGCCAGCATTGCCGCAAAATGCAATGTCTCCAACGTCTCTTCCTGTGCCGGTGTCGGGTGTGACGGCACCACTACACGGGTACTCCATATTAACATACAGCCGGTATACTCCACCATGAAAAATATAGGCTCCATATTTTTCTCCATACGGCTGTTCAGTGTCAGTTTATCTTCGCCGGAGATTTCCTCCAGCTTTTTGATATGAGAAGGCTGTGGCTCTTCCACACTGCCGTCCGGCAGGATCACACACTCACAGGGTTCCATATCCTCCCTGTGTGCATTGATAAATTCCATAACAGTCATTCCCACACCTCCTTTGTTCCATCTGTCAGTCTATGCTTCTGCCCGGATTGCCCAGCGCATCTTCGTGGAACGGGCCCTGCCGTTCTGTACGCATTCTTCCGCAGAAGGGCGGATCACGTCTTTCGCATAATCGGCATAAATGCCGTTCCGGTAGCCTTCCTTCAATGCCTGCTTCACCAGCTTGTCTTCGCCGGAATGGAAAGTCAGGATAGCTACTCTTCCGCCGGGTTTCAAGGCTCCCGGCAGCTTTTCCATGAACTCATACAATACTTCAAATTCACGGTTCACATCAATACGCAGAGCCTGGAACGTCCTCTGACAGGTCTTCTTGATGGTATCTTTTTTCTCCTTTTCCGGGAGAAAATCCAGAGTCTTCTCAATGACTTCCCGCAGTTTCGTCGTGGTATCGATCCGATGTCCCTTACGTATCTCATCGGTAATGGCCCTCGCTAGCTCCTCGCAGTAGGGCTCGTCGGAATTCTCATAAAGCATTCCCGCCAGTTCTTCTCTGCTGATGGTATCCAGGCGCTCTGCTGCACTGATTCCTTGCTGCTGATTCAGTCTGAGATCTAGCGGACCGTCCACCTTGAAAGAAAATCCTCTGCTGGGATTATCGATCTGCATGGAAGATACTCCCAGATCTGCCAGAATAAAATCAAATCCTCCGACCTCTTTTGCAATCTCATCTATAGTGCAGAAATTCTGTAATTTGATGGTCAGAATCTCTTCTCCGTAACCGGCCTCTGCCAGTCGTTTCTTCGTCTTGGCAGACTCCTCCGGATCTACGTCTGTGGCATAGATATGCCCACGCCCCTGCAGCTGATCCAACATGGCTTTCGTATGCCCACCGTAGCCCAGTGTTGCATCAAATCCGGTCTCTCCCGGCTGGATCTTCAGGAAATCCAGAATCTCCTTTACCATAATGGAGATATGCATGCCTGCGGGAGTGTTTCCCTTCTGAATCACATGGGCTATGGTATCCCCGTATTTTTCCCGGCTGTAATTCTTTATATTTTTCCTCGAATTTTCTGGGATATTTTCCTTTATAACGCACCCGGCGCTTGTGGGGTGTCTGCTCCTGATCCATTCCTATGCTTACCTCATTTCATTATTTCATTCTCTGTGTCCGCAATTCTGTTTCCCTGTAATTATATCCCATTCCGGGCAGCCTTGTCCACTTCCTGTCGAGAAAAAAATGCAGGCATCGTTGCCGATACCTGCTTTTCCAGCTGTACTATATTTTTCTCAATGTCTCAGCCGTTCTTATTCCTGAGGAAGAATAAACTTGCTGATCAGCTCATCCAGAGAGATTGCCTGTGCAGACAATTCCTGGCTGGTAGCGGAAGATTCTTCTGCGGTAGCGGAGTTGGACTGTACTACCTCGGAGATCTGGTTGACACCCTGCTCTGCCTGATCCATGGCATTGGCCTGGTCCTTGGAGATCTCGCTGATACTGCGGGAAGACTCTGCAATCTTGCCGATACCGTCTACTACGATCTCGATGGAAGCAGCAGCGCTGTCTGCAGCCTGGTTGCCTTCCTTGATCTCCTGCATGGAACCTTCAATCAGGTCTCTGGTATCTACAGCAGACTTGGTACTCTGCTCTGCCAGCTGACGGATCTGGTCAGCAACCACAGCGAATCCACGGCCTGCCTCACCTGCTCTGGCTGCCTCGATGGAAGCATTCAGGGACAACAGGTTGGTCTGGGATGCAATATCCTCGATTTCAGAAATGATATTGCCGATCTTGTTGGAAGTATCACTGATTCTGGCCATAGCATCCACCATAGCCTTCATCTCTGCTCTGCTGTTATCTGCTTCGTTCGCATATTTTCTGGCCTGCTCATAGGACTCCTGTGCCTGTTCAGCAGCCTGCTCAATATTGGAAGTAATGTTGGTAATGGTAGCCTGCAGTTCTTCTACGGCACCTGCCTGCTCGGTAGCGCCTCTGCCAGATTCTGGGAAGCATCTGCCAGGTTAGCTGCACCTGCGGATACCTGCCTGGAAGACTCCTCGATGGAACGCAGTGTCTGAACCATCTGTTTCTTCATGTTACGGATAGACAGAAACAACTGTTCAAAATCACCCTGATACATATCCGGGTTCTTGGAAGTGATGTTGTAATTGCCGTTTGCCATCTGGCTCATAACTTCTCCGGTGTCGGCAATGACAAACTCAGCTTTCTGCCATTTCATTTGCAGAATGAATCATGTCAGCGATCTCATCCTTACTGTTCAGTGTCGGGAACGGATCGGACAGGTTACCCTGTGCAAAAGTCTCCAGACGCTTTGCCAATGCATCCAGCGGTGCTGCGATTCCCTGAGAGATTGCATGTTCCATTCTCGTTGCAATGATAATTGCTAGCACGATCACACCAACAATGATAAGCAGGAAGATAAATCCCATGATATTCAGTATGGAAGAAAGGGAATCTCCTTCACGGACATTCTCGTTCATAAGTTCACGCATGGTATCATAAATTTCATTATAAAGCGGTGCTACCTGATTCTGCATCAGCTCCTGTGCCTGCATACGCTTCTCTTCCATATCCACCTTACCGGTATTAATGGCCTGCTGATCCAGCTCCCAGTACTGCTGAATCTGCTCATTTACCTGATCATACAGTTCCTTCTCCTTTGAAGAAACAACAGTCTCGCCGACAACTTCCCAGTATTCAAGAAAAGCCTGCTTCTTCTCATCGTGAGTCGTGATCAGACCGTCCACCAGATCCGGGTCGTTATATCCTATGATTCCACGGGTTGCGGATCTTACATCCGTGAATACAGTCATGGCCTTACCGATATCTCCCTGTGAAAAACCGTAATTGGTCAATGCATGCTGATAGCGGTTCATGGTAACGATCATTGCCAGTGCTCCGAGCACTCCTGCAATAGATGATATAACTACAATAATGGCAAAAGCTTTTTTCAGGCGCTGCCTGATTTTCAAATTTTCGAACATTTTCCTCTCCTTACTATTGGTGATAACAAGTCATATTATAATATTGTAACATTTTGTAAAAATATGTAAATAACTTTTTTAATTTCGATTATATTTTTATATTTTATTTGTCTTTTCCCTGTTTTCCGTGTGTGGCGGATCAATATTCTCCATTAAACGCATTCACTGTATACACAGAAAACTCTCCTCAACAGAATAACATCTGTCCGGAGAGTTTTTCATAGTAATAGTAATATAGGAGATTATAATGCTTTTTTGATGGCTGCCATCAGTTCGTCATAGGTCTCATAGGCTGGAAGCTCCGGATGATCTTTTTTGATCTGTTCGGTGCTCTTGAACAGGAACCCTGCCTTGCTGGCCTGGATCATGCCCAGATCGTTGTGGCTGTCACCGCTGGCGATGGTCTGGAAGCCGATAGACTGCAATGCCTTCACCGTAGTGTACTTGGAATTCTCCACACGCATCTTAAAACCGGTGATTTCACCGTTGTCAGCTACCTCCAGGGAATTACAGAAGATGGTGGGGTAACCCAGTTTTTTCATCAGAGGGCCCGCAAACTGTGAAAAAGTGTCACTGATAATGATGACCTGGGTAATGGAACGCAGCTCATCCAGAAACTCCTTCGCCCCGGGGATGGGGTCGATCTTTGCGATCGTCTCCTGAATCTCCTTCAGTCCCAGACCGTGTTCCTTCAGAATACCAAGTCTCCATTTCATTAATTTATCGTAATCCGGCTCGTCTCTGGTGGTTCTCTTCAGTTCCGGGATTCCGCTGGCCTCCGCAAAAGCGATCCAGATCTCCGGCACCAGTACTCCTTCCAGATCCAGGCATACAATATTCATATCCATCCTTATGTCCTCCCAGTAAATTCAAATGTATTTGTGACAAGTATACCCCATTTTACCTTTTTACGCAACCTTTTACTTTATTGTTGTAACGTGTTCTTGTAATGCAGTTGTAATTTTTCTCAGATATATCATCATACGCACACAATTTTGAAACTGAATATTTCCATGTGTTTTACATATTTTCGTTTCATGTCGTAGATGCCAAAGAGTGCCGCTTCACATTGTTTTCTGAAATTTGCTTGTAAATCCCACTTTTTTTCTGTTATTTTTGTGACATTTTAACTGTTTACTTTGTTCTATATGTGCTATAATAACCATAGTGCAAAAAGAACTTCTACAAGCTCTCATCTACACGAAACAAACGTAGAGATCGAGGAGGTCATCATTATGTTGACATTAAAAGCTGAAAAAAGAAATCCTGACGAAAAAGCAAAGAAATTAAGAAGAGACGGTTTTATCACCGGTGTTTTGTACGGAAAAGAAATGAAAGAGAATGTTTCCCTGAAATTCACAGAGAAGGATGCATCCGCTTTTATCAAGAATGCAAAAGAAGGCACCCAGGCTTATCTGGAACTGGATGGTAAGAATGTAGATGTTCTGGTAAAAAATATTGATTTTGATCCTCTGACCAAGAAATATATGGCTCTGGACTTCCAGGCTCTGGTAGCCGGCGAAATCGTATCCGCTACTGTTCCCATTGTCTATGTGAACGAAGACAAGGTACAGGGTATCTTCGAAGCAGAATTGTCCGAGGTGCATTACAAAGCAGATCCCGCACATCTGCTGGAGCCCGTTGAAATTGATCTGGCCGCTCTGCCCCAGACTACGAAGACCATGTATGTCAAGGATCTGAAGCTGGAAGAAAAAGGTGTGCATGTCACTACCTCCGGAGAACAGCAGCTGTTCCATATCGGAGAGTATGGACAGGAAGAGACGGACGAGACCGAGGAGACAGAAGAAACCAATAAAACGCCATGCTTCATTCATACATGTGCCGCATAAAAATCAAAACAGGAACTGTTCCCTGTGAGTAAACTCCCGGGAACAGTTCCTGTTTCATTTTTGCATGGCTCGTAACTATGCCAGGTATTTCTTCAATAAATCCACCTTGTCCAGCTTCTCCCAGGGCAGATCCACATCGGTACGTCCAAAGTGGCCATAGGAAGCGGTCTGCTTGTAGATAGGTCTGCGCAGATCCAGCATCTTGATGATGCCTGCGGGTCTTAAGTCGAAGTTCTCACGAATGATCTCCACCAGCTTATCATCATGCAGTTTGCCCGTACCGAAGGTATCTACCATGATGGAAGTAGGATGTGCCACACCGATAGCGTAAGACAGCTGGATCTCACACTTTTCAGCCAGTCCTGCCGCTACGATATTCTTGGCAACGTAACGTGCTGCGTATGCCGCACTTCTGTCCACTTTGGTACAGTCCTTGCCGGAGAATGCTCCGCCGCCGTGACGTGCATATCCACCGTAGGTGTCAACGATGATCTTACGGCCGGTCAGTCCGCTGTCGCCGTTAGGTCCGCCGATTACGAAACGTCCGGTCGGATTGATGAAGAACTTGGTGTCTGCATCGATCATGTCTGCGGGCAAAACAGGATCGAATACATACTTCTTGATGTCCTCATGGATCTGCTCCTGAGATACATGTTCGTCATGCTGGGTAGACAGAACGACTGCCTCCAGACGAAAAGGCTTGCCATTCTCATCATACTCTACGGATACCTGACTCTTTCCGTCGGGTCTTAAATAGGAAAGTGTACCATCCTTACGAACCTTGGTCAGCTGTCTGGTCAGCTTGTGTGCCAGAGAGATGGGATACGGCATATATTCCGGAGTCTCATCCGTAGCATAGCCGAACATCATACCCTGATCTCCGGCACCGATGGCATCCAGCTGTTCATCGGTCATGTGGCTTTCTTTTGCTTCCAGGGCCTTGTCTACGCCCATGGCGATATCAGTGGACTGCTTGTCCAGAGATACCATAACGGCACAGGTGTTGCCGTCGAATCCCTTCTCGGAAGAATCATAGCCGATCTCGGTCACGGTCTTACGAACAATAGCGGGAATATCAATATTTGCCTTGGTGGTGATCTCACCCATTACCAGTACGAAACCGGTATTGGTGCAGGTCTCACATGCTACACGGCTGAACGGATCCTGCTCCATCAGCGCATCCAGTACCGCATCAGATACGGCATCACAGATTTTGTCGGGATGTCCTCGGTTACGGACTCCGATGTAAATAAACGTTTTCCATTTGTCCTCCATTCTGCTTCCCTGTGGGAAGAGGGATCTAGTGTATGAGTTGCTAAAGTCCTGTCATTCAGAGCCTCATTCGTAAAATCAAATTTTCAATGCCGACAGCTCTGAATGATGCAAAAAAAGTCCGCTTTCATAAGCGGACTGATTTATTGTGCGATCAAATCCTCTTATTGTTCGACAGTATTCGCTCAGGTGGGCACCTTCCGCATTTCTGCGGGGTTGCCGTGGCATTCATCGATCCTATGTATCTCCACCACTCTGAAATAAGGGAAAGTCTATATGAACTTTTCTACGCTAATTAACTTACTATGAGTTACCTGTTTTGTCAAACAGACATTTTTTTCAAAAATGTCATTCTGTTG
>ENA-OQHL01001303-OQHL01001303.1-human-gut-metagenome-genome-assembly--contig:-NODE-1303-length-13084-cov-2.210234_pt1 | contig 13084 bp, 11 predicted proteins | sample MGYA00242565_ERZ504723 | MGnify/ENA primary metagenome ERZ504723 (study PRJEB26092, sample SAMD00036211) | human gut metagenome | host: Homo sapiens | study: EMG produced TPA metagenomics assembly of... | reverse complement strand
GACATCTTTGTTTGGTCCGTGGGGATTTACCTGTAAGTAATTTAATCTGGATTCTGTGATGGAGTAAGTATTATATTCGTCAGAATCACTGTATTTTTCCAATTCCTCTTTTGTCGTAACACGCATGTAGGAAATTTCTCCATTTTCAAATGCCACCTGTCTCGAACTTCCGGATCCTGTATTTCTGAGAACAATCTTTTTCACGCTCGGATCGCCCCGGTAGTAGTCGTCTCTTGCCACGTAAACAATACTGTCGTCATTGATCTCGGAGACCGTATACGCTCCTGACGTCGCCATATCTATTTCATTAAAATAACCGCTGTCATCCACCTTGGACGGATCGTTGTCAAACGCATGGGACGGCATAACCAGTACCCTGTTAGATAAGGTGGTTACATAGCTGGCGTAAGGCTCAGGCAAAGTGATCTCCAGCGTCTTCTCATCGATCTCATTGAATTGTACCGGTTTTCCATTGATGGTATTGTAAGACGATTTTCCGCCGGATGAACGTCCCGCATAATTAAAGGAAAACAGAATATCCTGTACTGTCACAGGTTCTCCGTCACTCCAGTTAGCGTCCTCGTTCAGATGGATCTTGTATGTCAGTCCATCTTCGGATATCTCCAGACTGTCCGCCAGGTAGTACTCAATTCCATCTTTCGTATCCAAAAACAGCGGATCGTAGATCGGCCTCACCATAGAAGTGTAGTCGTCACTTGCTGTATCAGGTTGTAAGGAATCCGGCATATAACTGATTGCCATTGTAAATGTTCCTGCTTCCGTGTTTTTCTTGATACTGCCTCCGGATCCACCGTCACCATCTTGCGAACCACCGCATCCTACCAGCACCCCTGCTGTCATCGCTGTTACCACGAGTATAGACAGCAATTTTTTCTTTCTCATTCGTCGTGTCCTCCTTTTGAGTTATAATAATTCTTATTTAGTATATATTGTATCCCTCTCCGTACACAAATTGATTTTTTCGCTGAATCATTTTACTTATTTGTCAAACAAATAAACAGGGTGGAAATTCCGTAAAGTTTTCACTCACAGAACTTCCACCCATTTTCTTTTCTAATTATTCACCTTTCATCTCATAACAGATTATTTCGCCATTTTGCTCCATAAATACCTGATATGCCTCCTAGGCTCTTTCATCTGTCTCATAAGTATAATTCTTATTCGCAACCCATTGATAGAGATCTGTCTCTACCCGGATTGGAAAATCCTGCTCCCTGGACAAAATTGCTGCTGTCTGTAAAGCTCTCGTATAAGAAGAAGTCAAAATCTCTCAAAATCGTCCTTTTCGTTAAATATCGCTACACTTGCGTCTTTCCACTCCTCAAAGAAATCGGCAAATGTCATATATCGATCCTTCTTGTCAAGACTGACAGCTCTGGCCGCAACCTTGTAACTTTTCTCGTTTAATTGCCAAGTAGAAAATGAACATGGAAGAAACTGATTGTTTTTATATCTCCGGGCAATTTCTTCATCAGAAAAGTAACCAAAACATTCAAAAATCAATGCACCAAGAGTAAAAATATTTGTCTGCTCGTCGATAGCACTTCCTTTTATATATTCTTCTGGTGCTTTAAGGCGTTTTGTTCCAAACCACTCCAATCCTTTATCGTTAATAACAGGTGCCATCTGAAAGAAATCAATATCACAAATCGTAGTTGTGTCTGTCGAAAAATCATACATAATACTTCCATCATAAAAATCAACAGCAACATAACCCCTTTTACTTACATTCTGTAAAAAAGAAAACAACACATCTACTGCATCTAATTTTTTACCAACTGGTAATTGCTTGAATTTATCTTTAGGGCTTTTCAGAGTAGTATCTCTTTGGTATTTATCAAAATTCCAGTGATCAAATAAGCACTCGCCTTTTGCCCATTCAAAAATGGTAACATAGAACTGATTATATTCATAATCTTCTATTATTTTCACTAAATGAGGATGTCTTAAATCATAGTACAGATGGGCAGACTGTTTTAATATTTCAACAGATTCTTTTGGTGAAACCTCTGCCTCAAGTGTATTGACTCCCGCAATTTTGCAAAAATATTTTTTGTTTCTATTCTGCATACCAATACAAATACATCCCGAACCCGTCTGATCAACAACCCAAAAAGCCGTACCATATTTTTTCAGCCAGGTAAAATCATGTAACTCTTTCAGTCTGAATTCGATAGAATCAAGTTTATTTATAATCATTCTTCCTCCTAAATCTGACGGAGGGTTATGCCATGCTGTTCCCCCTCCAATTATTTTTCATGTAACAAATGTTTTTCATATTCATTTACAATCATCCCCTTTTCAATTTCATATCTATCTTAACGCTATCAGAGAATTAAAAATATAGTAATTTTTTCTCTCAAGCGTGAGCTGATTATACCACAGATCTATATCATTATCAATTAAAAGTATGAGGTAGCATTGCCATCGGAAGAACAGATTAAAAAAGTAATATTACAACTCACTCTCAACACAGAGCACCGTCCACATGTCCCAAGGAGATATAGAAAAATAAGCGGCACTCTGTTTTTACAAAGTACCGCTTATAATTAACAAATAATCAACTAATGAACGAGTATTTCCCGTTTTTTACTACTTTCACCAGCTTCTAAAAATCCCGTAAATCCGGCGTTTATTAGAATTTGCCAGCCTTAGCGGCTTCCTCAATGGCAACTGCTACCGCTACGGTCATTCCAACCATCGGGTTGTTTCCTGCTCCGATAAGTCCCATCATCTCTACATGGGCCGGTACAGAAGAAGATCCTGCAAACTGTGCGTCAGAGTGCATACGTCCTAATGTATCTGTCATACCGTAGGAAGCCGGTCCTGCTGCCATGTTGTCTGGATGAAGTGTACGTCCTGTACCACCGCCGGACGCAACAGAGAAGTATTTCTTTCCTGCTTCTACACACTCTTTTTTGTATGTTCCTGCAACCGGATGCTGGAAACGTGTTGGGTTCGTGGAGTTTCCTGTGATAGATACGTCTACGCCCTCTTTCCACATAATCGCAACACCTTCACGTACATCATTTGCTCCGTAGCAGTTTACTTTGGAACGAAGTCCGTCAGAGTATGCGGTACGGGAAACTTCTTTGAGCTCTCCTGTATAATAATCGTACTCTGTCTGTACATAAGTAAATCCGTTGATTCTGGAAATGATCTTTGCAGCGTCTTTTCCAAGCCCGTTTAAAATAACACGGAGAGGTTTTTTCCGTACTTTATTTGCTTTCTCAGCGATACCGATGGCTCCTTCCGCTGCCGCAAAAGATTCGTGTCCCGCAAGGAACGCAAAACAGTCCGTCTCCTCTTCCAGAAGCATCTTGCCAAGGTTACCATGTCCAAGACCTACTTTTCTCTGGTCAGCTACAGATCCCGGAATACAGAAAGCCTGAAGACCTTCTCCGATTGCTGCCGCTGCGTCTGCCGCTCTTGTACAGCCCTTTTTGATTGCGATAGCGGCGCCTACGATGTAAGCCCAGCATGCATTTTCAAAACAGATCGGCTGAATTCCTTTTACCTGATTATAAACGTCAAGTCCTGCATCTTTTGTAATTTTCTCCGCCTCTTCGATGGAAGCGATTCCATAACTGTTCAATACAGTCGTTGATTTTATCAATTCGTCTCTCATATGATTCAAATAAAGCCATTTCTAAAGTCCTCCTCTCGCCATATTCCTGTCTTGGGTCGATGATCTTCACTGCATCATCCACACGGCCATACTGTCCCTGCGCCTTTTCCCATGCTTCGTTCGGTGTGTCACCTTTCTTGATGAAATCTGTGAATTTTCCCAAGGCTTACAAACTTGTAACCGATGATCTCATTGTTTTCATCTAATGCGATTCCTGTCACATAGCCTTCTGCCATCTCCAGATAACGAGGACCTTTTGCAAGGGTTCCGTACATCGTACCAACCTGGGAACGAAGACCTTTCCCTAAGTCTTCCAGTCCTGCACCGATCGGAAGTCCATCTTCAGAAAATGCGCTCTGTGTACGTCCGTAAACGATCTGTAAGAAAAGCTCTCTCATAGCAGTATTGATTGCATCGCAGACAAGGTCTGTATTTAATGCTTCGAGGATCGTCTTTCCCGGTAAGATCTCGGAAGCCATGGCGGCAGAATGTGTCATACCGGAGCATCCGATTGTCTCAACCAGTGCTTCCTGGATAATTCCGTCTTTGACATTGAGTGTCAGCTTGCATGTACCCTGCTGAGGAGCACACCAGCCTACACCGTGTGTTAAACCGGAAATATCTTTAATTTCTTTTGCCTGTACCCATTTAGCTTCTTCTGGGATTGGAGCTGGTCCATGATTCGCACCCTGTGCTACTGGACACATCATTTCTACTTCGTGTGAATAAATCATCTCAAGGACTCCTTTCAACTATATGTAATCTCTCTTGGAGGCCGTCTTTTGTACAGCCTATATCCGTGTTAATTTTCTCACAAAAAGGAGGTTTCGTCAATCAGCTAGTTGCACAAAACATCTCTTTTTTTACCTATATAGATCCCACTATCTTACCTGTCCGCAGCGAGCAGACATTCCCGCAGAAGAATGAGTGCTCTTGCCACTGCGTACTCACGGTTCTTCTGACGATTCCCCGTAAAGTGGAACTTCTCTACTTTTGTCCGTCCCTTGACCATGCATCCAATATAAACAAGTCCCACCGGCTTTTCCGGCGTTCCACCTTCCGGACCGGCAATTCCTGTCACCGCGATGGAAGCATCCGCCCCGGATAACCGGCAAGCTCCTTCTGCCATAGCCCGTGCTGTCTCTTCACTCACTGCCCCATACTGCTTTAAAATCTCATGTGGCACATGAAGAATCCGTTCCTTTGCCTCGTTAGAATAGGTAATGTGGGCTTCATTAAGAACACTGGACGCACCCGGCACATTTACAAGCCTGCCGCAGAGCAGTCCTCCGGTACAGGATTCCGCCGTCGTAACTGTCATCTTTCTTTCCTCCAGCATCTGGATGACAGCTTCCTCCAATGTCACTTCCTCTTTCGTCGTATAAATGTGATCGCCAAAACGTTTTTTCAGTTCCTCCAGCATGGGAGCCATCAGACACCTCGCCGACTCCTCGTCCTTTGCCTTGGCTGTCACCCGAAAATGTACTTCTCCGGTTTTTGCGTAAGGGGCAAGGGTCGGATTCGTCTGGGCGTCCATCAGGTCCGCCACCATTGTTTCTGCCCTGCTCTCTCCGATGGCGCATACTTTTACCATACTGGAGTAAATCCCTTCCGGTTGAAGGTCAGACAGATACGGAGCAATCTGAGTTTCAAACATGGGAATACACTCATTTGGGGGGCCGGGAATCAAAATTGCCCTCTTTCCTTCGTAGCCGCTGCCTTCGTCCCCAATAACAATCAGCCCTGGCGCCGTTCCATTCTGATTCTCTACAATGATCGCTCCTTCCGGGATAAGCGCCTGTTTCCAGTTATTCTCTGTGATCTTCTCCCCGTTATGAATCTTTTGGAAGAATTCCATGATCCGCTCTTTTGTGTGGGCATCCTCACAGAGCGCTTTTTTGAATACCTTTGCCGTCACTTCTTTTGTCAGATCATCCTTGGTTGGCCCAAGTCCTCCTGTGAGAATTACAACGTCGGACCGCTCCAACGCGCGGCGTATCGTATCTTCCATACGCGCTTCATTGTCCCCTACCACACTTTGGTGATATAAAGACAAACCTAGCAGAGCACACTTCTCTGCTAGGTAAGCTGCATTGGTATTTACGATATTGCCGAGTAGAATTTCAGTACCGACGGAAATCAACTCTGCAACCATCTTACATCCCTCCTTTTGTCAACACTTCTTTGTTCTTTGCAATATAATCAATCAGGGATACTACAGTCAGGATCAGAGCCAGGTAGATCAGCACTGTCTCAATCATTACCGCGGTATGTCCCGGAAGATCCAGAATCAAAAAGATAATCATAAACATCTGTGAAACCGTTTTAAACTTGCCCCAATAGCTTGCGGCAATGACAATCCCGCTGTCTGACGCCACCAGCCGGAATCCGCTGATGATGAATTCACGGCTGATAATGACAATGACGATCCAGGCCGGAAGTTTGTCCATCGGAATCAGGCAGATCATAGCCGCTCCCACAAGAAGCTTGTCCGCAAGCGGATCCATAAACTTTCCGAAATTTGTTACCAGATTGTATTTTCTTGCGATCTTTCCATCCAGCATATCCGTAAGACTTGCCACACAGAAAATCACAAGAGCGATATAATTGCTGTACTGTCCGCCCAGATCCGTCAGCATAAAGACAACGAAAAACGGAATCATAATCACACGCAATACCGTAAGTTTGTTTGGCAGATTCATTTACATCAACTCTCCTATCAAATCATATTCGCACGCGCCTGTCACCCGGACTTTAGCAAAGTCACCTGACAACAGTTCCGTGTCCGTATTTACGAAAATCAGCCCGTCTACATTCGGCGCGTCTTTGTATGTCCGGCCTACATAGGCATTTTCGTCCGCAACCTTTCCCTCGATCATCACAAGCACTTCCCGGCCAATCATCTGCTCTGCCTGGTCAAATGCAATTTCCTGCTGAAGCTCCATCAGCTCTGCCCTGCGGGCTTCCTTAACGCTTTCTTCTACCTGATCCGGCATCTGTGCCGCCGGGGTGCCGTCCTCTGCTGAGTAAGTGAACACACCAAGCCGACCAAACGCCATCTCATCTACAAAATCCATCAGCTCTTCATGCTGCTCCTTTGACTCCCCCGGAAATCCGGTGATCAGCGTTGTGCGAAGCGTGATGTCCGGGATTTCTTCCCGGATCCTGGGAATGATATGAATAAGCTCCTCCTTTGATGTACGGCGCCCCATCCTTTTCAGGACGTCGTCGCTGGCGTGTTGAATCGGAAGATCCAGGTAATGACAGATCTTCGGCTCCTCTTTGATCGTCTGGATCAGTTCTTCCGTAATCTCCTCCGGATAGCAGTACAAAATGCGGATCCAGCGGATACCGCTGATTTTGCAGAGCCGGCGCAAAAGCTCCGGAAGTTTTTTCTCTCCATAGAGATCCTTCCCATAAAGCGTCGTCTCCTGTGCTACCAGGATGATCTCCTTCACTCCGTCATCCGCAAGCTGCTTTACCTCCCGGAGCAGATGCTCCATCGGAACACTCCGGAAATTCCCCCGAAGCTTTGGAATAATGCAGTAAGTACAATGCTTATCGCATCCTTCTGCAATCTTCAGATAGGCAAAATGCCCGCCCGTCGTCACCAGGCGCCTCGTATCCACCAGCGGCAGCGCGTCGATGTCTTCCACTTCCACGTGGCCTTTGCCAGCCAGCGCTTCCTCCACCGCTTCTACAATCTTGTCATAGGATGTGGTTCCCAGCACCGCATCCACTTCCGGAATCTCATCCAGAATCTCCTGCTGGTATCTCTGCGCAAGGCAGCCGGTCACAACCAGCACCTTAAGCCTTCCATCCGTCTTGTACTGTGCCATCTCCAGAATCGTCTGGATGCTCTCTTCCTTGGCGTCATGGATGAAACAGCAGGTATTGACGATAATGATATCCGCCTGCATCTCATCATCCACCATCCGGTATCCTTTGGCAGCCAGAAGTCCCAGCATAACTTCTGAATCCACCAGATTCTTGTCACAGCCAAGGGATATAAACAATATATTCATTCGTTCCTCCTTTTGAAAAACCATGCTCTCTATAAAGTAAAGGTATTTAGAAGAAAGGCAGATACCGCCCCGGCATCTGCCTTGTATTCTCACATACGTATTACGTATTAATCCTCTTCCTCGCCGACTACTTTGATCTTCGCCTGGTTCAATTCATTGATTGCGATGGACAACGGCTTCTCGCCACTCTTTGCCGCAACCAGCGGCATAGCGCCGTCTATCAGTTCCCTCGCCCTCTTGGCGGTAGCCATCACAATAGAGTAGCGGCTGTTTACTACCTTGGTAGCGCCCTCTTCTACGTCTTTGTTAACGACCTTCATTAAATCTGTGTAAGATGGGTGTAACATGCTTGTTATTCTCCTTTCAGTTCTTCCTTCATATGCTCTATAAATGCCTGATTACGAAAACTTCTTCTGTGCTCTCCCTGAATGATCTGATGCACTTCTTCTACGCATTCTGCAAGTACATCATTGACAATCAGGTAATCATACTTATCCATGCCCTCGGCCTCTTCCTTGGCACGGTTCATGCGGAACTCAATCACATCCATCGTCTCTGTGCCACGGCCTACCAGGCGGTGCTTCAGTTCCTTCGCCGTCGGCGGAGTCACGAACAGAAGCAGCGTCTCCGGAAACTTCTCCTTAACCTTGAGGGCACCCTGGATCTCTATCTCCAGGATCACGTCCTTGCCAGTTTCCAACTGCTCCTCCACATAGGCGCGCGGAGTCCCAGTAGTAATTGTCCACGTATCTAGCATACTCTATCAGTTCATCTTTCGCAATCATTTTTTCAAATTCTTTCACCGTTTTGAAGAAATATTCCCTGCCCTCTTCCTCGGTGGCGTCCAGAACATACTCCATCTTCACAGAATTTCTCTCAAGGAAGATTTTCTCATCCGCTTCCAGCATTTCCACCACCGCTTTATTCATAGCTTCCTGGAATTCTGCTGTTTCCGACTCCCATTCGCACTGTTCATAATCTTCAGAGCTGTCAATCAGAGATGCCTGCCAGGTATCCCCCTGCTTCACTACCTTCAGATATTTCAGGAAACGAGCATTGTTCCAGTTATCGTCCAGCGTACGTTTGATATATTTTACATGTTCCGCGCATTTTTCGCCCAGCATGATCACCAGCACCGGATAGAGTGCCACATTTCCTCCCGACTCTCCCCGCTGGTTTGCATTCAATGTTCTGATGCAATGCTCCAGAAGTTCTTTTCCGTTTCGAAAACTCTGCTGTTTTTCTTCTGTCTCTCTCATACTTTTGTCCTTATTCCTGATAAGGGCATCCCTGCTGTGCGGGACACCCTTGTCAGTGTTGTTTCTTACAGATAATCGTTCATAACCTTGAAGTCCTGGAAGGCCTTCATGAATTCCTGATAGAAGCTTTCGATCTCCTTTTGCTTCAGATCTCCTGCATAGAAGCTCAGATAGCCTGCGATACGCTGGGACATCTTCGCATTCAATCCATCTACTGCAGCACGCACTTCCGCGGATTCCTCTTCATCCATTCTTGCCATGGTAAGAGCTGTGATCTTCTGCTTTACCCCAGCATCCAGGGTCTCATAGGTGAGGTATGCCTGATATGCACCGGCCTGACCGTAAGGCATTGTATTGTTCTGCAGTTCTACCACTTTCTCCATACCGAATTCATCGTAAGTAAAGGTGATCTTTTTGCCGTAAGCAATCGCACCGGTAAAGATTGCATTGAAGAAATTGGTCTTCTGAACTGTGCCGGACTGCTTCTCTCCAAGCATCTTCGCCCATTCTTCCGCCTTTTGATTCAGCGTTTCTCTCTTCTCCAGCTCTTTATGTACCTTTTCATTCAATACCGGAGCCATGAGATAGAAATCCATCATTACCAGATCCTCACTGCCCTGTACCGACTTCAGTGTCTGGATCCGCATTGGTTTTATCTGAGCCTGCAGTTCTTCTGTCTTTTTCTTCAGCGCTTCGATTGCTCCGGAAAGCTCTGCTGCGGTCATTGCAGTAATATCCTTATTGCCTGTGATTCCATTGACTATCGCTTCCACGTCCAGATCTTCTGTTGTCTGAATATCCCAGTTGCCGATAGGATCTTTTCCTACAATGCCCAGTTCCTTAGCTTTCTCAAATTCAGCAGTCAGTTCCGCGTTTTTATTCTCAATACGTTCCATCGGGGTACCTGTCTTAAAACTTCCGGGAACCGGAGACGGAAGCCACAGATTCCAGTTGCATTCGCCTCTTTCATATAAATGACGCCCCGGCTTTTTGTCTGCCTCATAGGCTCTCTCCAGTTCCTGAATTCCCTGATAAGCATACATGGGTAGTCCGCTGTAGAATCTCATGACGGACATCTTGTCAATAATTCCGGATCTTCTGACGGTGATCTTCTTTTTCTCCGCAAAGCTCTTGGCCGCATTGCAGATTTCAGAAGAATCGTAAGGTACTGTCAGAGTATCCTGTTGGCCTACCGGATTGTTGTACATGGAATTCTGCCAGAACAACGGTGTGGATTTATTCCACAGTTCTTTCTGGATAATCTCATCCTCAATTTTCTGCTCCAGCAAGGTTGCATTGTCCACACCGAATTTCTCTTTCAGATAATCCGTCATGGTCTTCTTGGTAGCCTGCTGGAACTGTCCCAGAATAAAATCAGAGATCAGCTTGCTGATTTCGTTTTCATCCTGATTGATCCACTTCTTGCAGTTATCAAACAGGTCGATCATCAGAGCATACAAGGTCTGATTCATGTCCAAATTTTTAACAACCTCATCCAGCCCTTCCTTAATATCTTTTACTGACAGGATCTTCCAGGTATAGGTATTCTCTTCCCGGATGCCCTCCGACAACTCTTCTGCATTCTTTGCAAAAGTCTCCTTCAAAGTCTTCAGCATATCTGTCAGTACTGCGAAGAAATTATGATCCAGCTTCATCAACAGCTTCTTGTACTGTTCCAGAAGTTCGTTCAGCGCCTTAAACTGCTCTATCTTGTAGTGATGTACATACAGATTATTCAGAGCGTTCAGGTACTCTTCCATACGTTTTTTCTCATTCAGTATGCCTGCCGAGTCCATACGCATCTTAGCCTGCTCATACTCATCATCCCTGAGCTGATTCTGGCGAAGTTCGTGTGCCAGATTTTCATTGTTCTTTGCAATATAACCGTCCACGGCATGGATCAGATTCTGGTTGTTGCCGCCAAACAGCATTTTCTTGGCATAAAAGGGTCCGAAATCCAGGCTGGTCACAAAGGAATCACACAGGGCCTATAGGTTCTGCTGATCAGGGAAGTACTTTCCTTCGGAATATTGAACTCTGTGATTTCCTCAGCCATAGTGCGGAGGTTTTTCTCCATCTCTCCCTTATTGGATGCCAGGAAATCTGCAGCACGCTGTACGAATGCCCCGTTTCCTCTTGTCTTGTACATCTTTGCATCATAGCTTGCAGGAAAGCTTACCGCGCCGGGGCAGTTCGCTGTCAGATACTTACGCATGTCCTCATACTGCAGCTGATTCTTTACCAGGAATTCATCTCTTTCCTTCTCCGTAGGCGTCTTGTCATACATGGGGCGGAAGTTCTCAAACAGTTTCGCTCCCAGATAAGTAGCGATCTCGGACAAAGGCATCTCTGCAATGGAAGCGCCGAGAATGTTATAGTCTACGTTTGCGCCATGCTGTAACGTGATCCCCGCACGGATGGAATTCAGGTTGGAAATATGACCTTCCCAGTGTCAGGCCGCCATCCTCTTCCGAATTCTGTCCCGCCTGGGACTCTACCTTAGCCAGGAAACTTATGATGTGATCCGTAACCACGCCCATAGCGTAATGGTAGCCGTTCTGTACTCTGTTTCCAGCAGAGTCCGTGGTAGAGATCAGATAACACAGTTCCACCGGCTGCATATTGAAATCCACTTTGGTAAAACCGTAATTCATGCGGAAGCTGTCTTTATTGTTGGCAAAGTTCATACAATAATCCAGTTCCTGCAATGCGGCGTACCCGTTCACCTTGATATATTCAGATGCCAGAGAAGCTGCCATTACTTCCGGTACCGACAGATTTACATCCGGCAGGAAGAAATAACCGCAGACATTTGCCTCTGTCTTACCGATCTCCTGCAGTGCCTGTCTTACCAGGTAGCAGACATCCAGGAAAGTTCCGCTGCCGGTTCCTCCGGAGATTCCGGCACAGATATGCACGGTCAGTTTGCCATTGTTGCAGGCAAGAAGCGCACTCTGCATTTCACTTTTGATCTTGTCATACAGTGCACGGGCTTTATCCACCAACAGGAATCGACCAACCTGACGGATACCGCCGGCACCGGCGGATGCCTGATTGATGGAAATATGTTCGTAGTCCAGCCAGTATAATTCCGGTCTGTTCTTCAGAATTTCCGTTGCACCGAAGGTTGCTTTGATGTTAGAATTGGATATTTCAAAGAATTCGGTATTCCTGTCGATATCCGTAAGCTTTCCTGCCTGTGCATTGATCTTGGACGCATCGGAATCCACGACCAGATATTTTATGGCGGAATAAGTAGGGATCACCGCATCCTCGTCATCTGGCTTCAGCTGTTTAAATACTTCTTTTTTCAATTTCATAACAGCATCGGATCCGGTACCGCCCAGACCGATCACCAGTGTTGCACCATCCTGTCTTGCGGACTGTTTGCCGTGGTCAATGACTCCACCGCCAGACTTAATCAATAGTTGTCCATAAGTTGCCATATGTCTTGTCTTCTCCTTTAGTGTATATTCTAATATCCCATGTCATCGGGGATATAAGTGATCTTTAAATACTTGCTGAAATCAATATCACTGCTGACCTGTACTTCCATCTCTGCATCCAGACGGATCTTTTTATTCTTGGTATCCGGGGTAGTATCTGTGTAATATCCCTTAGGAGAGATCAGATAAATATAGCTGTCTCTCTCTCCTGCCTTCAGATAAGTAGTTCCCAGCTCTACACCCACGTCTTCTCTGTAATCCAGATATCTGCTCAGAATCATCTTTCCTTTTGTCCCATCAAAGGTCTGCGGGCTTCCCAGATAGCCGTCATTGTAACCGGAGAACTGAATCCGGCCACGAATAATACCGGAACCTTTTTTTGCTTACTCAGGATCACAAGCAATACCACTGCCAGAAGGACGACCAGCAATACGATCAGGAGAATCGGTAACAGTCCCATTCCCTTTTTCTCCGGTGCGTTGGGTGCCGCAGTTGCCACAGGTGCTGCCTGTGCACTGGCAGTGATCTTTACCGTTACCGGTATGGAGCTGACAGTCATATCATCAATTTTGCTGGTGGCTGTAACGGTGTACTCTCCGCCATTTGTCAGCTGCAAGGCTGTCGTTGCCTCTGCAGAGGCATCCTTCACTTCCATCGTCTCTTCATAACAGTCGTGCCTGATGCATCTGTCACCTTCAGGCTGAT
>ENA-OQHL01001302-OQHL01001302.1-human-gut-metagenome-genome-assembly--contig:-NODE-1302-length-13102-cov-2.460732_pt1 | contig 13102 bp, 17 predicted proteins | sample MGYA00242565_ERZ504723 | MGnify/ENA primary metagenome ERZ504723 (study PRJEB26092, sample SAMD00036211) | human gut metagenome | host: Homo sapiens | study: EMG produced TPA metagenomics assembly of... | reverse complement strand
CCATCCAGTTCAATTACAAAATCAAGCTCTCCCTGCTGTTTGCTGTTAAAATAATATTCCTTATGCCCCTTCGCCAATAATTCCTGTGCAGCAACATTTTCAAAGAGAGCTCCATTATTGATTGCTTTTTCCTTATTTAAAATAGCAAGTTTAACCTGATTGGAATAACAGCTTGTAAGCAGTCCAACATCATGAAAAAAACAGTTTAAACAGATTTCGGTTTTCACTAATGATCAGAGGCAATTTTGGTTCACTGATATTGTATACAGGAATTGCCACTCCTGCATCTTTTAACCAAAGAAAATCATTCTTTAACCGGTCATAACTCATGCCTTTTTCAATTGCATTTAATTGAAAACGCTTATTTTTCTGATCTAACTGTCCTGGCATTGCATCGTATATTTCCTGCAATTTCAGTTTATAATTTTTTTCATATTTTGAAAAATCTGTTTTATACAATCGTATAATTTTTTCATGCACTTTGGCGACTTTTGCCAGATCATTTGTTTCCAGATAAACAGCAACCGCTTCCGGCATTCCGCCAACAATCAGATATAAATAAAACAGATCCAGCATTTTGGAATGAATAAAATCATCCACCGGGTTTCTCTTTTTAAAATGGTCTTCCAACATGAGAATTACATCATTTTTCAGTCCTGCTGCCCTGACAAACTCTTTAAAATCCAACGGATACATATCATAGATTTCAAGGTATCCAACCGGAGCTGATCTTAAATCATTTAATTCTACTCCCAGCAATGAACCACTCATAATATATCGAAATGTACCATCCTCTACCAGAAATTTTATTCTTGTAACGATATCTTTAAATTCCTGAATTTCATCTAAAAAAAATAATTGTCTTTCCCTGCTCCAATGGCTCCTTCGCCACTACACTCAAACGCATCAATAACTCTTTTGCATCTTTTGCCCCGGCAAACAAATTGACAAGTTCAGGCTGCTCTATAAAATTAAATTCTATATATGGATATCCGCTTTCTTTCAGACATTGTCTTATTAGATACGTTTTTCCGATCTGTCTTGCTCCTGTCAGCAAAAAGGCATCATTTCCATGTGTAATCCATTCATTTACAGTCACCTTAGCTTTCCTTTCAATCATGATTTCCTCCTGCTATTTCATAATTCGTAATTTTTCAATCCCACTTTTATACATAATATTTAATTTTCTAACCTTATTATACCTATTTTTTCATTTTTTCCAACCTTATTCTGTTCACTTTTTTCAATTTTTCTAACTTTATGATATCTACTATTTGCAATGTTCATCTAATAAAATAGAAAAGCAGTTCCATGTGTTTCATTTCTACATGTAACTGCTTCTATTGATTTCCTTTTATTGATAAAACGTACTTATACAATTAATTTCTAATATTCATTAGAATATATTTTCAAACCGAATATACTCCAGAATCATCTCCACCGCATTTTCAATCCCAATTTTTCCGGTATCGATGCAAAGATCGTATTCATTTCCATCGCCCCATCTGGTAGATGTACACTGTTCCTGGAATGCAGTACGTTTCTCATCCACTTCCTGAATATTTTCAGGCTTCTTTCTCTGATATCTGATCCCTCTTCTGTAATCTCTCACATCTGATTTCTCTGTCTGCATGCAGATAAACGGAAACGCAGTCCTTGTCATCTCTGTAAATATAATTCGCACATCTTCCGATAATGATGCAATTTTCCTGTTCTGTCAGCTCTTTTACAAAATCAATATAGCGGTCTCTCGGATTTGTCGCTCCATAGCTCATCGCAATACTGTAAAGAAAACTGTCGATTGGTTTTTCATTTTAAAAAGTTGGCATTTTCATCATAGACGTTTCTCTTTTTTGCTTCTTCCACAAATCTTTTCTTGTCAAATATCTCCAGATTTAGCTTCTCTGCCAAAGCCTCTGCCACTTCATGTCCGCCACTTCCACACTGTCTAGCAATTGTTATTTTCATAATGATCGCCCTGCCCTTTCCTTTATGTTTTTATACTAAAACATTCTTTTGTCTTGATCATTAAAAATTCCCCAGAAAGTATATAACACTCTCCGGGGAATTTCCAGCATTTCTTTTATTTTGCAATATCAAGACGAACCAGCGCCTTGCGAAGTGCAAACTCTGCACGCTTCACATCGATCGCCTCGGTCTTATTTGCGAGACGTTCTTCGGCACGCTTCATTGCTGCTTCAGCACGACCTTTATCGATCTCATCCGGCCATTCTGCAATCTCTGCAAGAAGGGTTACTTTATCTGGCAGAATCTCTGCAAAACCGGAATGCACTGCTGCGATCACATCATCTTCACCTGTCTTATGAATCTTCACAACACCCGGTGCTAAAACGGTGGTCAGCGGAATATGTTTCTTGTATACACCAATCTCACCAACAGCAGTTGTAAATTCGATCATGTCTCCCTCACCTTTGTAAAAAATTCGATCCGGAGTGATGATCTCTACGGTAAAAATCTTATTTTCCTCTGCCATAATAATCCTCCACCTTAAGCGTTCATACGAGCGCGTACTTCATCAATGCTTCCTGCATTTAAGAAGTAACTTTCTGGAACATCATCATGTTTTCCTTCCAGGATTTCCTTAAATCCACGAACTGTTTCTGCGATCGGAACATATTTTCCTTCCAGACCGGTAAACTGTCCGGCTACGAAGAACGGCTGGGATAAGAATCTCTGTACCTTTCTCGCACGGTTAACGACAAGTTTATCATCCTCTGATAACTCGTCCATACCAAGGATTGCGATAATATCCTGAAGTTCTTTGTATTTCTGTAAAATTTCCTGTACACCACGGGCAACTTCAAAGTGCTCCTGACCAATGATACGCGGATCAAGAATACGGGAAGTAGATGCCAGTGGATCTACGGCTGGGTAAATACCTAACTCTGCAATTGAACGCTCCAATACGGTTGTTGCATCCAGATGGGCGAATGTTGTTGCTGGCGCTGGGTCAGTTAAGTCATCGGCTGGCACATAAACTGCCTGTACGGATGTGATGGAACCGTTCTTTGTAGATGTGATTCGCTCCTGGAGCGCACCCATCTCTGTCTGTAAAGTAGGCTGGTAACCTACGGCTGAAGGCATACGTCCTAACAGCGCGGAAACCTCAGAACCTGCCTGTGTGAAACGGAAAATGTTATCAATGAATAAAAGTACGTCTTTTCCACCCTTATCACGGAAGTATTCTGCCATGGTAAGACCGGTAAGTGCAACTCTCATACGTGCTCCTGGTGGCTCGTTCATCTGTCCGAACACCATGGTTGTCTTATCAATAACGCCTGATTCTTTCATTTCATAGTAAAGGTCATTTCCCTCACGTGTACGCTCTCCTACACCTGTGAATACAGAATATCCACCATGCTCGGTAGCGATATTGTGGATCAGCTCCTGGATCAGTACGGTCTTACCTACACCGGCACCACCGAACAATCCGATTTTACCACCTTTCTGGTATGGGCAGAGAAGGTCAACGACCTTGATACCTGTCTCTAACATTTCCTGAGAAGTTGCCTGCTCTTCAAAGGCAGGTGCTTTTCTATGAATAGGCCATGTCTCGACACCCGTTGGTGGATCGATCTCGTCAATAGGATTTCCCAGAACATTGAACATACGTCCAAGCGTATTCTCACCTACAGGAACGCTGATCGGAGCACCTGTAGCGATCGCATCCATTCCACGTACGAGTCCGTCTGTAGATCCCATGGCGATACATCTGACAATATCATCACCCAGATGCTGTGAGACTTCTACTACCAGTTCTTTTCCATCTCTGGTAGGAACTTTGATAGCATCGTTGATCTCAGGCAGGTTGCCTTCTGTGAATTTGATATCCAGAACGGCACCAATAATCTGGGTAATTTTACCTATATTATTTGCCATGCTATAATTTCTCCTTGTTTATTTATTTTCTATTCCTGAATACGCAGATTGCGTTCAACGGGCACTCGGAAATCAGAGATTTCCTCGTTCTCGTTGCACTTTCATATCAAGTGCTATATATCTGCATTTGTGCAAGCACATGCAGATATATTTCACTTGATACTCAATCTGCTTATCTAGGAAATTGCTGACGCGCCTGCTATGATCTCAGTTAATTCCTGAGTGATAGCGCCCTGACGCGCTCTGTTATACTTCAGAGTCAAATCGCTGATCATTTCTTCTGCATTACTTGTTGCAGAATCCATCGCCTGCATTCTCGCTCCATTTTCACTGGCTACAGCTTCTACCAATGCTCCATAGAAAAGACTGGTGACATATTTTGGAATGATCATATCCAGTGCTTCTTCTGTGGTTGGCTCATAATTCATAAGAATATTCGAATCTGTATCCTCCGCTACGTCCCCTGCCTCAATCTCAACCGGAAGCAGTTTGATAAGCTTCGGCTCATGGCTGACGGTATTTTTAAAATGCGTGTAAGCAAGATAAATCTCACCAATCTCACCGTCTGAGAATGACTTCAGGATCTTTTTGCAAAGAGCTGCCGCATCCTCATAGGAAGGGGATTCGATCATCGCAGAATCCTCCAGTTCAATATGGTAACCACGCCGCTCTAAGGCTTCACGTCCTTTATTACCAATTGCATAGATCAGAAGATCCTCTTTATTCAGATCACTTCCTGTAATCAGCTTTACAATATTGGAGTTGTAGCCTCCGGCAAGTCCACGGTTCGACGTGATCACAACCACTGCCTTTTTCGCAGAATCCCCGGATTTTAAATATGGATGATTAATGTTTCCGGACTTTGCAAGCATGGAGCTGACAGTCTGATACATATAATTAAAATATGGATTCGTCTGTTCCGCTCTTCCCTTTGCTTTCTGTAACTTTACAGTCGAAACAAGTTTCATGGCTTTGGTGATCTGCTGCGTACTCTGTATGCTGCTTTTTCTTCTTTTAATGTCCTTCATTGAGGCCATAAGAAAAACCTCCCTCCGCCTACTTTAAAAAGTCCGCTTTGCATTCTTCGATTGCTTTTACAAGTTTTGCTTCTGTCTCATCACTGATGACTTTTTCAGTACGGATTGCCTCTGGCACTTCCGGATACTTGGTATCAACATATTCAAATAATGCTTTTTCAAAATCAAGAATCTTCTCAACCGGAATGTCGATCAGGTACTTCTTGGTAGCTGCATAAATGATCATAACCTGTTTTTCAACTGGCATTGGCTGATACTGAGGCTGTTTTAAAATCTCACGGATTCTTTCGCCCTGTGCAAGCTTCTCGGTCGTATCTGCATCCAGCTCGGAACCGAACTGTGCGAATGCTGCCAACTCACGATACTGCGCAAGTTCCACACGGATAGGTGCTGCGATCTTCTTCATCGCTTTGATCTGGGCAGAACCTCCAACTCGGGATACGGAAAGACCTGCGTTGATCGCTGGTCTGAAACCGGAGTTGAACATCTCTGTTTCCAGATAAATCTGACCATCTGTGATGGAAATTACATTTGTAGGAATGTATGCTGATACGTCACCGGCCTGTGTCTCGATAATTGGAAGTGCTGTTAAAGAACCTCCGCCTAATTTATCAGAAAGACGAGCTGCACGCTCTAACAGTCTGGAGTGTAAGTAGAATACATCACCTGGATAAGCCTCACGTCCTGGTGGTCTCTTAAGAAGCAGGGAGAGTGTACGGTATGCAGCTGCATGCTTACTCAAATCATCGTAAACAATGAGAACATCCTGTCCTGCTTCCATCCATTCCTCACCAATCGCACATCCTGCGTATGGTGCAATATACTGTAATGGTGCTAATTCACTTGCAGTTGATGCTACAACTGTAGTGTAAGACATTGCACCAAATTCTTCTAATGTCTTAACAAGAGATGCAACGGTAGAAGCTTTCTGACCAATTGCAACGTAAATACATTTTACGTTCTGGCCTTTCTGGTTAATGATTGTATCGATTGCGATCGCTGTTTTACCGGTCTGTCTGTCACCGATGATCAGCTCACGCTGTCCACGTCCGATTGGAACCATGGAATCGATCGCCTTAATACCTGTCTGCAACGGTGTATCTACTGATTTTCTGGAAATAACACCGGATGCGACACGTTCGATCTGGCGGTATCTGTCTGTTTCAATAGGTCCTTTGCCATCAATTGGCTGTCCTAATGCATTGACTACACGTCCTAACATAGCGTCCCCGACTGGAACTTCAACAACTCGTCCGGTTGTCTTTACAGTATCACCCTCGTTGATATTCTTCTGGTTACCGAGCAATACGGCACCAACGTTATCTTCCTCAAGGTTTAATACCATTCCATATACTTCGCCAGGGAACTCTAAAAGTTCGCCCTGCATTGCATTATCAAGACCGTGAATACGTGCGATACCATCTGCCACCTGAATTACGGTACCAACGTCAGCTACTTCTAACTGCGCTGCATAACGTTTGATCTGTTCTTTAATAACGGAACTTATTTCTTCTGGTTTTAAATTCATGAAGCGCATTCACCTGCTTTCAACTGTATTTTGGATAACTCGCGTGTCAGATCATATAATTTGGTCCGAACACTGCTGTCAACGACTCTGTCGCCGATACGGATCACCATTCCGCCGATCAATTCGGAATCGACATCATAATGCATTTCAAATTTCACATACTTTGTTGTCTCTAATAACCGTTTTTCCACTGCTGCCTTCTGTGCATCGGATAACTCCATTGCGGAAGTCACATAAGCAGTTCCGATATTCTTGTATTCTTTTACTTCATCAATAAAGTAAGTAAATACACTGTCCACCTGTTCAAAGTGTCCTTTATCCACGATCATGCGGAGAAGTCCAACAAGTTCTTCGGAAACTTTTCCTGTAAAAATGTCTGTGATGATCTTGATTTTTTCTTCTTTTACGATTTTTGGATGACTCATTAATTTGAAGAGTTCTTTGTTTTCTTCAATGGCGGTCTGTGCCGCTTTGACTTCATCCAGGAACTCATCAAGCTGGTTTTTCTCCAAAGCTACCTCAAACAATGCGTCACCGTATGTTTTTGATACTAGCTTTGCCATGTTGATTCACCCATTTCTTTCAATGTCTCTTCTACCAGCGTATCCTGAACTGTAGCATCAATATTGGCAGCTACAACTTTTGCAGCCATCATAGATGCAACTGTGATCATTTCCTGTTTTACCTCATCCATTGCACGTTTCTTGGAAAGCTCTGCTTCCTCGTTCGCTCTCTGGATGATCCGAGCAGCCTCTTCCTTGGCTTCGTCCACAATTTTTGCTTCGTTTTTCAAAGCTTTCTGGCGGGCTTCGCTTAAAATCTGTTCTGCCTCTTTATCTATATTTTTCAGCTTCGCTTCGTACTCTGCTTTTAAAGCAGCGGCATCCTTCTTATCTGCAAGTGCGGTGTCGATATCTGTTGCGATCTTCTCCTGTCTGTCCTTAAGCATCTTACGGACCGGATTAAATAACAGATATGACAGGGCTAAAAACAGGAAGAAAATAGCGATTGCAAGAAGTACGGTATCATGCAGAAGCTGGAAATCCAGATTAAAAAGTCTTGTCATTTCCTCCAAGGTCTGGCCTCCTTTCCGTTTATTTTAGCTTTTCCCAAAACTTCTTATACTAATGGTTTTACGAAAAGTAATAACATAGCGATCAACAGACCATAAAGACCTGTTGTCTCTGCTACAGCCTGACCCAAAAGCATGGTTGACATAATATCGCCTTTTGCACCCGGATTTCTACCAACGGCTGCTGCTGCATGTCCTGCTGCGATACCCTGTCCAATACCAGGTCCGATACCTGCGATAACTGCTAAACCTGCTCCGATTGCTGAGCATGCTAAAATTAAATCCTGTCCTGTAATATTCATATTGAATTCTCCTTTTCTACTCTTGTTCGTAATTCTGGCTGATATAAGTCATTGTCAGCATACAGAATACATAGGTCTGAATTGCTCCTGAGAACAAATCAAAGTACACATGAAGGGCTGCCGGCCAGATAATCGCAATTTTGCTCAATAAGCCGTATACAAGCGCCATCATAACGGTTCCTGATAATACGTTTGCGAACAAACGTAATGACAGGGAAATCGGTACCGCAATCTCACTGATCACATTGATTGGGAACCAAATTGGCAGCCATGGTGGTAATGGCGAACACATGTCTACCCAGATCTGTTTCAACGGCAGATTTTTGAACTGCGTGATATGGATCAGGAAAAATGTAATAAGACCAAGTGCAAGTGTTGTACCATAGTCCGCTGTTGGTGGTCTGAGACCAAACAGACCGGAGATATTACTCATAAAAATGAAAATAAAGATTGTGCTGATATAATTCACAAACTTCGGACCAGCTACTTTACCCATCGTGCCCATAACTACACCATCCAACTTTTCAACGATGAGTTCAATGACATTCTGAAAGCCATCCGGTACTTCTGTCGCATGTTTGATCTTACGGTTTGCAATCACTGCAAAGATCAGGATCACAAGCATAACGATCAGAATGCATACATGGGATGTTGTAATCCACACGGTATGTCCAAACAGCTGATAGGAGAACAGTCCATGGATCATAAAGTCAATATCATCCGCTCCACCAGACATTAGGATTGCGTTACTCACGTTCTCACCTCCTCCTTTCTCGTTTTTAATTGTCGCTGCTTTCGGAAGGTGTCTCCACTCTTCCCTGCAGTTTTAAAACAAATTTATGTGTAAAGGGCTGAAGATAAGCAGATATCTTCAATCCCAGGACACCGATAAAAGCTGTAAATAAATTACCAAGATTAAACTTCATCATGACAAAAAGACGATCACACGATCACATACCGCAAAATCGACTTAGCAATGATCTTTGCCTGTGCATGCTCTCCAGCCATAAATTTCAACGGCATCCCGAAGTACGATTGCCATGTTGACCGCCATTCCCACAGCCAATGCAATTCCGATCACCAGTCCCGTTGTGTACCGCAGCTTGTCCGTCACAAACCATACGCCTGCCAATTCCACGACAATCCCATATACTATAATACCTAGAACAAGCTCTGGTAATGCATCGTTTAGTCTCTTTAACATCTTACTTCTTCCTATCTTTTCTGCCTAATCCATAAATCATTTTTTGCCATCTTGTAAATATTGGTGAAACCCGCCAATGCCCCTATGACAAAAAACGGGATCGTGATCCACAAAATATCATATTTCCTGCCGAGCCATATGCCGAACATCATGCAAAGTACAATGGGAACGATCATATTCAGCCCAAACTGTAAAATCAGTGTCAGTGACTGAAACACTTTTTCTGATTCTTCATAAGTGATGTTCTCCTCTCTGCTGTTCTTCTATGGTCTGCGGTTAAAGTCTGATCGTAATCTCTCTGTTGGTATGTTCATACTTTTGCATCACGACTCCTGCAGCCTTTAACATACGCTTGGATGCCACAACAGACGGCGTTCCGTCATACTTGTCGCTGTCGTACACAATTCTCTTAATTCCCGCCTGAATAATTGCTTTTGCACATTCATTGCATGGGAATAATGAAACATAAATCGTCGAGCCTTCCAGACTTCCACCTCGATAATTTAAAATTGCATTCAGCTCACTGTGTGTGGTAAACAGGTATTTGTTCTCCAGCGGAGCACCTTCCCGTCCCCATGGGAATTCATCATCCGAACAGCCTGTTGGCAGTCCGTTGTATCCCATCGATAAAATCTTATGATCTGCACTTACAATACACGCCCCTACCTGTGTGTTCGGGTCCTTGGAGCGCATGCCGGTAAGCATTGCCACACCCATAAAATATTCATCCCAGCTGATGTAATCTCTGCGTTTCTCACTCATATCTATTCCTCTCAGAAAAACGGGTATTTCTCTGGATTATTTTGTTCCGAAAATTCTGTCTCCGGCATCGCCAAGACCCGGAACAATATATCCATGCTCATTCAGATGATCATCCAGCGCACCGATATAAATATCTACGTCCGGATGTGCTTCCTGCATTTTCTTCACTCCTTCCGGAGCTGCGATGATAACCATAAGGTGGATATTTTTTACACCTTTGTCTTTCAACATCTGGATTGCTGCTGCGGAAGATCCACCTGTTGCAAGCATTGGGTCAACAACAAATACTTCACGGTTTGCGCAGTCATCCGGTAATTTGCAGTAGTACTCTACTGGCTCTAATGTTTCAGGGTCACGGTACAATCCGATATGTCCTACCTTTGCGGCTGGGATCATTGCAAGCATTCCGTCTACCATTCCAAGACCTGCACGTAAAATAGGTACGACTGCAAGTTTTTTACCCTTTAATTCTTTTACAGTTGCATGGCAGATTGGTGTATCGATCTCAACATCTGTCAGCTTCAGATCTCTGGTTGCCTCATAGCACTCTAACATTGCAACCTCACTTACAAGTGTACGGAAATCCTTGGAACCTGTATCCGTTCTTCTCATAATTCCAATTTTGTGCTGGATTAATGGGTGATCCATTACTACTACTTTTGACATGTTTTTTATTCTCCTTCGTTTAAAAGTTTTACTAATTTTATGATTGATTTCCTCATGGTCTCATAACACAGCCCATAAGACTGCAGTGATCCGCCATAAGGATCTAAAATCTCTAATTCATCACCGACAAGTTCTGTCAGTACATATACATTTTCTTCTCTGGCACTTGGGTATTTTTCAAAAATCTTCTCTAACTGGCTGTGCTCCATCGTGAGTACGAGCGTATCATCTGTAAAATCTTCATCCTCAAGCTGCGTGGATGTGAAATTCTCCCAGTTAATTCCATTGCTGATCATCACTGCCTCTGCCTTCTGATTCAACGGCTCCGGGAAAAGTACAACTAAGCCTCTGCACTCTATTGTCACCGGGTGCTTTAATGTGTATTCACTTAAAATCCCTGCTGCCATGGGCGCACGGGATGTGCCGCTCTCTGCCACAAACAGGATTCGGTTATATTGTTTCATATAAATCATGCCTTTCTGATCTCTGCATCGGTCATCAAAACTACACATGTAATACTTGATGTCCCGCCGCCTTCAAAAGACGGTTCATGATTGCCTGTCCAATCCTTGGTGTTGCAAAACTCTCTGAATAGATTGCATCTACATTCCAGTCATCAAATTCCCTTAAAATCTTATAGAGATGCTGCGCGATCGCGTCTTCATCCGCCCGCGCTCCAATGCTCACAACAATATCTGCCTGATACTGATCTTTTGTCTCATCCGTTGCGATCACTCCGACTTTCAGACTATTTTTCTGCTTTTCGGCTACGAGTTCGTTAATCTTTTTCACAACGTTCTCTGCCTCGCCATCTACAAGCACAAGATCTGCTTTCGGTGCATAATGTTTGTATTTCATTCCAGGTGCTTTCGGCTTTGTGAGCGAATCCGAGGCTATAATTCCCGGATCGATCTTCACTTCCTCACCAAGAACCTCTTCTAACATTTCTTTCGTGATATAACCAGGGCGTAAGATCATTGGAGTATCTTCGGTCAGATCAATGATTGTTGACTCAATGCCGATTCCTACCGGTCCTCCGTCTAAGATCATCGGTATCTTGCCATCCAGATCAAGCTTCACATGGGAAGCCTCTGTCGGGCTTGGCTTGCCGGATGTATTTGCACTTGGTGCTGCAATCAGGCATCCGCTTTCCTCAATTAATTTTAATGCTACCGGGTGTTTTGGCATACGGATTGCTACGGTCTCCATACCGCCGGTTGTCTCATATGGTACTTTTTCATTCTTCCAGACGATCATCGTGAGCGGTCCTGGCCAGAATGCGTCTGCCAGCTTTTCTGCCTGAGCAGGAACTTCTTTTGCAATGGAAACAAGTTCCTCAAATCTGCAGATATGCACGATCAGGGGATTGTCTGATGGCCGTCCCTTTGCCGCATATATCTTTTTTGATGCTTCCGGATGCAGCGCATCTGCACCCAGACCATATACGGTCTCTGTTGGAAACGCTACCAGTTCTCCTTTTCGGATGAGTTCTGCCGCTTCTTTCATTTCATTTTCGTCTATCTGAAATGGATCTATTTTTACAACTTTAGTCTGCATGTTATTCCTCCGAACATTCATGTATTATTATCTCACAATTCCAAAAATTAGGCAACACACTTGCTATGTTTTTCTAAATGTGGCATAATAATTTTAATTAGGTAAAGAATATTGATGCAGCAGTTATTTTCAAATAGTAACTGCTTCTTTTCCAGTATTATATGCTTTGGCAGAAATATCAGCAATCTTTCTTACAGGAGGGAGATCGTTATGAAAATTACAAAATCAGAATTTGGAACTACAAAAAACGGTTCTATTATCAATTTATTTCATTTGGAAAACACAAGCGGCGCTTATGTTGAGATCATTGACTTTGGCTGCCGTCTGACAAAAATTGTCGTGCCGGACCGCAATGGTGATCCGGTAGATGTATGTCTTGGATTCTCAACAGCCGATCACTATGCAGACGATGATGCAAGCCTCGGTGCTGTAGTAGGCCGGGTTGCCAACCGCATCAAAGATGGCCACTTTTCTCTGAATGGAAAAGAATACCAGCTTGCCATCAACAACGGAACAAATCACCTGCACGGCGGTATCGTCGGTTACGCTTCTAAGATCTGGGAATCGAAGATCAAAGATGACAAATTAATTTTTACCATGAATTCAGCAGATGGGGAAGAGGGATATCCCGGTAATCTGACACTGACAGTCACTTATGGATGGTCCGAGGACAATGAGCTTTCGATTCTTTACGAGGCATCCACAGATGCGGATACACTGTTCAATGTGACAAATCACGGTTATTTTAACTTAAACGGTGAAGGTCATGGCGATATTATGTCGCATGAATTATTTATTGATGCAGATGAGATCACGGAACTCGATGACTCCCAGGCTCCAACCGGAAAGTTTATCCCGGTAGATGGCACTCCATTTGACTTCCGCACCATGCACACAATCGGAAAACTGTACAACTCCGATTATGAGCAGTTGAAAAAATTCGGCACTTACGATCAACAACTTTGTCATCAATGGAACCGGTCTCAGGGAGGCTGCCGTTCTCCAGTCAAAAGAGACGGGAATCCGCATGACCTGCTTTACGGACCAGCCGGGTCTGCAGCTTTATGTCGCAAA
>ENA-OQHL01001301-OQHL01001301.1-human-gut-metagenome-genome-assembly--contig:-NODE-1301-length-13108-cov-2.342269_pt1 | contig 13108 bp, 10 predicted proteins | sample MGYA00242565_ERZ504723 | MGnify/ENA primary metagenome ERZ504723 (study PRJEB26092, sample SAMD00036211) | human gut metagenome | host: Homo sapiens | study: EMG produced TPA metagenomics assembly of... | reverse complement strand
GTCAGTGATTCCGACATGTCCTACCACTCCTTTCTCACGCAGTTCGACCAAAGCAGGCAATGTCTCATTAACCACCTGATTCAGGTCGGCAAACTCAATATCATGCACATTGATCAAATCGATGAAGTCAATATTCAGACGTTCCATACTTTCATATACACTCTCCGTCGCACGCTTTGCCGAGTAGTCCCATGTATTGACTCCGTCTTTGCCATAGCGTCCGACTTTCGTAGAAAGATAATAACGGTCGCGAGGAATATCCTTCAGCGCTTTGGCCTAGAACAGTCTCTGCCTTATAATGTCCGTAATAAGGGGAAACATCGATAAAGTTCATTCCGGCTTCGATGGCTGTAAACACAGCCTGAATGCCTTCTTTTTCTTTTAAATCATGGAAAACTCCTCCCAGAGAGGAAGCTCCGAAGCTGAGAGACGATACTTTCATCCCTGTCTTTCCGATTTCATGGTATTGCATACGTATAGGGTTTAAATTATTTTGTATGCGACAAAAGTAAGGGGTGAACCCTTCTCAACGGACAAGAGAGGGGCGAAAAAGCTACGTAACGGTTTACGTAAAAAATCTTTCTTTAAATGCGGAAATTTATCAGGGAATATGCTTTCTTTGCAGATAAATCTAAGTTGGAGACCTTCAGATGGAAAACCGGAAACATACTTCACTCAAAGACCTCGCCCAAGCATTAGGCGTATCCATCCCTACTGTATCCCGAGCGCTGAAAGACAGCCCGGAAATCAGCCGTGAACTTTGCGCCAAAGCCAAGAAGCTGGCCAAAGAGATGAATTATCGTCCCAATCCTTTCGCTATGAGTCTGCGGAAGAATGCGCCGCGCATCATCGGAGTGATCGTTCCGGATATTGTCACTCATTTCTTTGCCTCCATTCTGAACGGGATAGAGAACATGGCGATCGATAACGGATATTTCGTCATTATCACGACATCGCACGAGTCTTTCGAGCATGAAAAAAGGAATATAGAGAATCTGGTCAATATGCGGGTAGAGGGGATTATCGCCTGCCTGTCTCAGGAAACAACTGACTTTTCTCATTTTGCCGCATTGAAAGAGATCAATATGCCGCTGATTCTGTTCGACCGTGTTTGCCTGACCGATCAATTCTCGTCGGTAATAGCAGACGGAGCACAATCCGCACAAATGGCTACCCAGCATCTGCTGGACAATGGAAGTAAACGGGTGGCTTTTATCGGCGGTGCCAATCATCTGGATATTGTAAAAAGAAGGAAGCACGGTTATCTGGAAGCCTTGCGCGATAATCGGATTCCGATTGAAAAGGAATTAGTTGTCTGCCGGAAAATTGATTATGAGGAAGGACAGATTGCTACGGAAACATTATTATCTCTCCCCCAGCCTCCCGATGCCATCCTTGCCATGAATGACACATTGGCTTTTGCCGCTATGGAAGTAATCAAAAGGCACGGACTTCGTATTCCCGACGATATCGCCATCATCGGATACACGGATGAGCAGCACGCCAATTATGTGGAACCCAAGTTATCTGCCGTATCGCATCAGACTTATAAGATGGGGGAAACAGCCTGTCAACTGCTGATTGATCAGATTAAGGGAGACAGGACGGTCAAGCAAGTGGTGATTCCGACACATTTGCAGATAAGGGAGAGTAGCATTAAGGAGAATAATAAAAAAAATGCTGTATCTACGTAATATAGATACAGCATCTTTTACATATAGAGAGTTTTATCTTATTATTTCAACTCCGCTTCAGTATTAGCAAAATCAAGCAATGTGATATCAAAGACAAGAGCTGAATACCCCAAAATACCGGTAGTACCGCTACTTCCATAGGCATAATCCCAAGGGATATAAACCTTCCAACGATCACCAACTTCCATTCTCTGAAGCACTTCACCCCAGCCGGTAATAACCCCGCTGACCTGGAAAATAGTGGTAGGAGAATCTCCTTCACCTGGATTTTCCCCGTTTATAACCGGATTGTCTCCTGTAAAGTTACCATCAAAATATTCTCCCAAAATATTTGTTCCTTTATAATATACCTTCACATAGTCAGTATATTTAGGACTTCCCGCCTTTACTACATGATCAGTCATTGACGGCATTACTTTATAATAAATGTAATTACCGGGAGCAGTCAACATTTCCGTGCGGTCCAAACCACCTTTATCAGCAGCCGTAGCATAAACATTCGCAAGAGAGTCAATAAATGCCTCATTGCGCGCACGCCAATTATCGTATTTACCAACTTCTTCGGTTTCGCTACAAGAAACAAAAGCCAAAGCCAGTAATACTAAGGAGAATAAATAGATTTTTTTACTCATTCGTTAATGGTTTATTGTAAAGTTTTCAATAATGAAGTGATGCTCACTCTGTCTGCGATGATATTGTTCAGTTCAGAGATAGCTACACGCTCTTGTTGCATGGTATCGCGATTACGCAATGTCACGCAGTTATCTTCTAATGTCTGATGATCCACTGTTACGCAGAACGGAGTACCGATGGCATCCTGACGACGGTAACGCTTGCCGATGCTGTCTTTCTCATCATACTGGCAGTGGAAGTGGAACTTCAGAGCGTCGATGATCTCACGGGCCTTTTCAGGCAGACCGTCTTTCTTGATCAACGGCATAACAGCCAGTTTCACCGGAGCAAGGGCAGCAGGCAATTTCAGCACAACACGGCTTTCTCCGTTTTCCAGTTGCTCTTCGCAATAAGCAGCGCTCATGATGCTCAGGAACATACGGTCTACACCGATAGAAGTTTCAATCACATACGGAGTGTATGATTCATTCAATTCCGGATCGAAGTATTTGATGCTCTTGCCGGAGAATTTCTCATGCTGAGACAAGTCGAAGTTCGTACGGGAGTGGATACCTTCCACTTCTTTGAAACCGAATGGCATCAGGAACTCGATATCTGTTGCAGCATTGGCATAGTGAGCCAATTTATCGTGGTCGTGATAGCGGTAGCTGGCATCACCGAAGCCCAGCGCTTTATGCCATTTCAGACGAATCTCCTTCCATTTCTTGAACCAATCCAGTTCCGTTCCCGGTTTTACAAAGAACTGCATCTCCATCTGTTCGAACTCACGCATACGGAAGATGAACTGACGGGCAACAATCTCATTACGGAAAGCCTTACCAATCTGGGCAATACCGAAAGGTACTTTCATACGACCGGTTTTCTGCACATTCAGATAGTTTACAAAGATACCCTGTGCCGTTTCCGGACGAAGATAAATCTTCATGGCACCGTCTGAAGTCGATCCCAATTTCCGTAGATGAAACATCAAGGTTTGAACTGACGGACTTTCCGTCCAGTTCTTAGTACCGGAAAATAGGACATACGATCTCTTCATCAACAATGATCTGACGAAGTTCATCCAGATTATTATCATTCAGCGCTTTTGCGAAACGAGTATGAAGCGCATCACGCTTAGCCTGATGTTCCAACACACGTCCGTTGGTAGAACGGAATTGAGCCTCATCGAATGATTCACCAAACTTCTTGGCGGCTTTTGCTACTTCTTTATTGATTTTATCGTCATATTTAGCCAACTGATCTTCGATCAATACGTCAGCACGATAACGTTTTTTAGAATCCTTATTGTCAATCAAAGGGTCATTGAATGCGTCCACGTGTCCGGAAGCCTTCCAGATGGTAGGGTGCATAAAGATGGCAGAGTCGATACCGACAATGTTTTCGTGCAACAGCACCATGCTGTCCCACCAATATTTTTTAATGTTGTTTTTCAATTCAACGCCCATCTGACCGTAGTCATATACTGCGCCTAGTCCGTCGTAGATATCGCTTGAAGGAAATACGAAGCCGTACTCTTTACAGTGCGATACAAGTTTCTTAAAAACGTCTTCTTGTGCCATTTTCTTTTCTATATCTATTAATTTGAATTTGCTTTTTTCGTAAAAAGTGCCACAAAGATAGGGATTTATCTCATAAATAAGACAGGGAGGGTATTAATTTATCTTATTCTTCTGTTTGTTCCTGCTCCTGGTCTGCTTTCTTCATGCGATCACGAAGTGCGCTGTTCACCATAAAATTAGCTCCTTAATTATAGGAAAACAAAGGAATTCTTATATATTTGTGCATTCCAATAATACTAGTGCATCTCAATTAATACTAAAGAAAAACATCAGGCTATGATTAAAATTCTACTTTTAATAGACTATTCCAGCGAATTTGACAGGAAATTATTACGTGGTCTCGTACAATACTCAAAAGAAAACGGTCCCTGGCTCTTCTACCGGCTTCCCTCTTATTACAGTGCGATGTATGGAGAAAGAGGAATCTTGGAGTGGGCAAAGAAATGGAAAGCAGATGCTATCATCGGACAGTGGAACAGCAATACAGTCGATTTGCTAAAAGAACTGAATATACCAGTCGTTCTGCAAAATTATCACCATCGAAGTCTCACCTATTCTAACCTGACAGGCGATTATAAAGGAACCGGGAGAATGGCTGCACAGTTCTTTGCCAAAAGAATGTTCCGCAACTTCGCCTATTTCGGTGTTAAAGACGTAGTCTGGTCCGACGAACGTTGTGAAGGATATCGTCAGGAGGTAAAACGAACAGGCGGCAGTTTCTTTTGTTTCGAATCAGATAAGCAGGAAGATGAAATCAGAATGGAAGTAAGTGACTGGTTAGGCCAACTTCCCAAACCGGTTGCTTTATTCTGCTGCGACGATGCGCATGCTTTGTTTATTTCTGAAACCTGCAAAATCAGTAATATCCATATACCGGAGGAAATCGCCCTCTTAGGAGTAGATAATGACGATTTAATCTGCAATATCTCCGACCCTCCTATTTCATCTATTGAATTGGAAGTGGAAAGAGGAGGGTATTCCATTGGAAGACTCATCCATCAGCAAATAAAAAAAGAACATGAAGGAACTTTCAATATTGTAATCAATCCCATCCGCATCGAATTGCGTCAGTCTACGGAAAAACATAATATTAAAGATCCCTATATTCTGGAAGTAGTGAAATATATAGATACTCACTACAGCTCTGATCTGACCATAGAATCTCTGCTTGCCCATATTCCGTTATCACGCAGAAACTTTGAAGTAAAATTCAAAAATGCTTTGAACACCTCCATTTACCAGTATATTCTGAACTGTCGCTGTAATCATCTTGCCGACCTGCTACTCACAACTGATCGATCTTTAGCAGACTTGGCCATCGAAGTTGGCTTTAAAGATTACAATAATATTTCACGCGTCTTCAAAAAATATAAAGGCTGTTCTCCTATTGAATATCGCCAAAAGAAGACTGACCACGTATAACTTTTCGTTTTTTGAATATCACTTTTCGTTTTTGCTATAAGATTTATTATGGAAACAGCCTACTTTTGCCTCATAAGCTAATCGTCCTTTAACCTCCATCGACAATGAGGATACATTAGCTATACAGAATGCTATATATTGATTACAAATATATAATAACGCCCATATATAACCTTAAAATGTCGAACATCATCAAAAAGCAAGGTAAGAGGAAAAAGCTATTCATTCAAAAGCTTATGTCCGCCAAACAGATTTTTATATACTACATAATCATCTGCTCAGGATTATGCACTACCAATTGTATTGGGAATAAAGTCAATAATCCGAAGAAGATAACAACAGAAACATGGAATAATATTTCTGCCTATTTCAAACCTCCGGCAATCTATGAAAACAAATACGGAGAGTATCGCTCTCCTCTCTTGCCAGCCAATGGAGATTCAATTAAAAGCGCCAGCGAATGGAAAAAAAGACGTAAAGAAATAAAAGAAGAATGGATGAGTTTAATAGGGGAATGGCCTCCTGTCATTACCAATCAGAAATTTGAAATAATAAATACCCTTAAACGAGAAGATTTTTATCAATATCGCGTCCGTTTTTGCTGGACACCCAACGAACAGACTGAAGGATATTTATTAATTCCTGATAAAAGAGGGAAAAAACCCGCAGTCATTTCTGTATTCTACGAACCCGAAACAGCCATCGGATCAGGTGGGAAACCCAACCGGGACTTTGCTTATCAACTGACTAAAAGAGGATTTATTACACTATCTCTAGGTACTACACAGACTACAAAAGAGAAAACATACTCTATATATTATCCTGACATCAACAACGCTTCTATACAACCTTTATCAGCATTAGCATATGCAGCAGCTAATGCCTGGGAAGTATTGGCCAAAGTAACAGAAGTAGATTCTACAAAAAATAGGTATTGTCGGACATTCATATGGAGGTAAATGGGCGATGTTTGCATCCTGCCTGTATGAAAAGTTTGCTTGTGCAGTCTGGAGTGATCCCGGTATCGTATTTGATGAAACAAAAGGAGGATACATTAACTACTGGGAACCTTGGTACTTAGGTTATTATACCCCTCCCTGGAAAAACACCTGGAATGTAAAAGGTTATAACACACAGAAAGGTGTTTATAGCAGATTGCGAAAAGAAAAACATGATTTACATGAGCTCCATGCACTGATGCCCCCCCGCCCTTTTCTTGTTTCAGGCGGTTTTTCCGACGGACCGGAAAGATGGATACCGCTCAATCATACGATACTCATCAACCGACTTCTAGGATATAAAAAACAGAGTAGCTATGACGAACAGACCCAAACATGACCCCCAATCCGGAGTCAAATGAGGTCGTCTATAATTTCTTTAAAATGGTATTTACTGGACTACCCTATTAATAATTAAACAAATGAATACTATGAACTAAAATAAGCTTCTTTACGGTTCCCCACGAACCTCGTCTAATATCAGCAAGGAGCATGACTATTAGACATAAATGATGACAAGATAAGAATAACTAACGTTTTTTGAGGATCAGTCTGCGTAAAATTGGATAAAACCACCCTTATAACAAGCTAAATTTGTAATACTAGTATTAGCTGATAATGAACATTAATTTATTAACCTTATAAACGTGTAATAGTATGAACAGTCCCTATTGGCAAAAACATCATTTTACAGATTCACCAGTGTGAGATAAACAGAATTACTTACATCTTAAATACCGATTAAAAACATGAGAAATTCACTATTTAAGTTCAAAAGTTATGCTTTTGTTTTGTTGCTATCACTCTCTCTATTCAGTTGTGACAGCAATGATGACGATTCTCTTCCCGAAGTGGAGATCGCAGACAAAGAGAAATGGCTCGACCGTGTAAACGGAGATATCATTTCGTTGAGAAATGCCGTTTTAGTTGTACAGGAAGAAGACTCTATAACCAATATTCAGATAGTCGACAACAGTTATGTTTTAGAGTTCGTCAAGAAATGAACCTGTAAAATTTATACTCGACAATGTTAATAATCCTGCTCCTTTAATAGGAATACACAAGATTGATAAAAAATATTTCTGGACGCAGATTATTGATACAGGAACTTCCGCAACGACTCTTCTTAAAGATCAGAACCGGTCTAACTATGAAGTAAGCCCGGACGGAGTATTGCCGCAGTTCGAAATTGACAATTATGGCAATTGGATTATCAATGTGGATAATGACAAAAGAGATGTATACAACCCTGAAGGAAAAAAATACAGAGCAATTGGAGTAAAAGCCCTTTTTAAAGAAATATCTTTTGATACGGATAGTAACGCAACCATTATCACTAATGAGGTTCCATCAAGAGAATATACTTTACCCAAATACAGACCGTTCACCCTCGTGATTTCCACCTCAGCCACAGATACGTTGAAGATGGCGGCAGGATTCTCTATACCTGTCGACTTCATCTGTTCGGGTATTACTTCCTTTGAATTTGTCACTCCTAAAGCCTGGAGTGCAACATACAACTTATCAGAAGACAAGAAAAGCGGAACACTGATTATCACCTCTCCTTCCGGCATGGAAGCAGAGTATGAAGAGAAAGGTTCAGTAGAAGTAATTGCCATCAATAAATACGGCAAACGGTTAACACGAAAGATTCCCGTAAAATGCGAAATGGGATTGATAAACTATGCCAGCGTGACATTCACCGGAAAACCAGATGATATTGAGCTTTTGGCTGCAACTTTTACATTTACAGATGATAATTCTTCCGTAAGTGAAAAGAATGTAAGTTCTATAAAAGCCGGAAACGAATTTAGATTAATGTTGCCGGACGGTTTCCCTATATTGAGAAAAATTACTTTCACGACTTCCGGAGTAGCAAGTGATAACACATTTACATATTACCTTCCTCCAACATACAACCTTACAATTGGCAATCAGGATGTATCTATAACTCCGCCACAGCTACTTTCATACTGGCAGGGAGGCTTGATCCTAAAGATTAATGAAGCCCAACCACTTACAGGTATCAGCCGCTACAATATAACAGGAACAATAATGGGCTTGACCATTGGTCCCAAACTACCTTGGTATCCGAATGGTAATGTAGATATTACCGGTGCGAACAGTGATTCTGACGGTGGAGCAAACACCGCTGCCATCATAGCAATCTATGGACCGCCCAATCAGGCAGGAACTAACCTCAATATAGCAGCAAGATGGGCAGCCTGGGTCAGCTTCGGAGGGCATACAGACTGGTATCTGCCCGCAGCAGACGAAATGCTTCTATTCTGTACCATCTGGGCTGCAGACAAAGAGTTAATGAAACAGACTGTCGAGAAATATGGAGGCACTCCACTGATAGAAGGGACACATTCGACATTCTGGACATCTACCAACATAAATAAGACTCAGGCAAAAATGCTTGATACCAGAACTAAGTCAGTATCACCAGGAACCAAAGTGTATGGATGCTGGACCATGGCTTTCCGAGAATTTAAATGATACAGATAACAGAATTATCTTAAAACTAAGAAAACATGAAAAGAGTATTAACAATCATAACATTCATTTGGCTCTGTACTTATATAGCAGCAACCAATGTACCGAGAACGATCTCCGGAACGGTTATCGATGAAAAAGGAGAAAGCATGATAGGAGTACATGTCGCCGTAAAAGGAACGAATATAGGAACTATTACCAATATAGATGGTAAGTTTACCATCCATTCGCAGGAAAAAAGTCCGGTTCTGATTTTCTCATATGTTGGCTATAAGAAAGCTGAAGTCAGAGCAGACAAAAATATTCTTAACGTCCAAATGGAACCAATGGAAAATGTGCTGGAGGATGTAGTCATAGTAGGATATGGCAGCCAGAAAAAAGGAAGTGTTACAGGTTCTGTTGCCCAGGTAAATGCCCGGGAAATTATGCAGGCACCGATAGGTGCGGTAAGCAATATGATAACAGGTAAACTTCCGGGACTCGTTTCCAAACAGTCCAGTGGGTTACCCGGTGGAGATGGCGCTTCTATCAATATCCGGGGAGCCAGTAGTTTTGCATCCTCCAATTCTCCGGTGGTTATAGTAGATGGTATCCGAAGATCATTCGATCAGTTGAATCCAGAGGAAATTGAATCTATCACCATTTTGAAAGATGCATCAGCTGCAGCCGTATACGGGCTGCAGGCTGCAGCAGGAGTCATATTGGTCACGACTAAAAAAGGCTCTGAAGGAAAACCGACGATCAAATTCTCAAGCTCAGTAGCCATGAGCCGGAATACAATGTTTCCGGAATTTCTCAATGGTCCCGAATACGCTTATTGGTATAACAAAGCCCGCATGTTGAATGGAAAAGATCCTCTGTTCAGCAACAGCAACATACGAAAAATGATAGAAGGAGACCCCGACGGTATATGGGGAAACACGAACTGGGTAGATGAGCTTTTCCGCACAGGACATACCACTCAGAACACAATTACAGTTGACGGAGGAAATGACAAATTAAGATATTTCTTCTCAGTCGGATATTATGATCAGGAAGGAAATGTCAAAAATATAAATTTCGACAGATATAATTTCAGAAGCAATGTAGATGCCAAGATCAGCAAGAATCTGTCTGTATCGATTGGACTTGGAGGACGTAAAGAAAAAAGGGAAGCCCCGACTTTCAGTACAGAAAAAAACACCTGGAATAATGTCTTTCAGCAAGCCATGAGAGCGCATCCCTATCTGCCCAAGACATATGATGGATACCCGGCAGGCAACATCACAAATGGTCCTTTAGTAAGTCCGATAGCCGCTCTTAATGAATCTGGATTCAGAAAGAATTATGCCGATTATTTTGAAAGCAACTTAAATATAAAATGGGATTTGCCTTGGATCACTGAAGGACTTTCCCTGAATTTTTCGGGGAGCTACGACTTTAGCACTACTTATGCCAAAGCATTCCAGACTCCTTTCAAAATGGCACAAGGTACTGTCACCGAACAAGGGTTACAGTATAAAATAGTAGACTCTTCTATCGGCAAGCTGGCGAAATTGGCTGAAAACACATCACGAAGAGGATTCCTCACGCTTCAGGCAAGTGCTAATTATTCACGTACTTTCGGCAAGCATGCTGTTTCCGGGTTACTTTTATACGAGCAATACAGAACAATGTCCAATGAGTTCTCAATCTCTACTCAAGGACTAGATTTCCTGGAATTACCGGAACTGGATTTTGCAAAGGAACTGACAGCAGCCGCAGGTGCGTTTGGCGGTAGCAGCAATATTGTTCCGAATGCCGGATTTGTCGGTCGTTTCAATTATGCTTTCGACAACAAATATTTATTAGAAATATCCGGTCGTTACGACGCCTCTTACAAATTTGTAGGTTCCAAACGGTGGACTTTATTTCCCGCCGTTTCTATCGGATGGAGACTGTCCGAAGAAAAATTCTTCAAAGAAACCTTGCCATTTGTTGATAACCTGAAAATAAGGGGATCAGTCGGTAAGCTAGGAAATGATACCGGAGTAAATGCATATATGTTTTTTGAGAACTCTGCAGGCAACTTCATCCGATCCGAGTGTCGTGATAGGTAGTGGTTCACAGAACGCATATAAAACGAATAGCCTGGACAATCCAGATTTGACGTGGGAAAACGTCACAATATATAATATCGGATTCGAATCTACGTTATGGAGCGGATTACTGGGAGTCGAATTTGACGCCTTCTATAAAATTACCAAGGATATACTTGAGAAGCAAGGAGGAACATTCGCTCCTTCAGTCGGAGGATATTATCCGTCTGTCGTGAATACAGGTAAGGCAGATAACCGCGGATTCGAACTGGCTTTGACTCATGAGAACAGAATAAAGGATTTTACTTATGGAGCACGATTCAATATCAGCTGGTATAAGAACAGATATTTAAGCGTGACCGATAGCCCTAATATTCAGGAGCATCTCAAGAGGAATGGACGAAAACTGGGACAAAAGCATGGATTGGTAGCACTCGGACTATTCCAAACAGACGAAGAAGCCCGCAACTGGCCCAGTATATTCGGAGATCAGCGTGCCGGCGACATCAAATATCTGGATGTCAATGGAGACGGTAAATTGACTTATCAGGATGACAGAATGTGGATTGCAGACAGTAATGTCCCGCAACTAAACTCCGCTCTTACCATACACGCCGAATACAAAGGTTTCGATTTCTCTGTAATGTTTCAGGGAGCAGCAATGGCAGAATATGCACTCAGTGGATATTATCCCAACATCGGTTATGACAACACTGAATTTACAAGCCCGTTCTTCCAACAAGGCAATTCGCCCAAATATCTTGTAGAAAATTCGTGGACTCCGGAAAATCCAAATGCCAAGTATCCACGACTATCAGATACGAAGGTACAAAACAACAAATGGGCCTCTACTCTCTGGATAGTAGACGGAAGCTATATCAGATTAAAAACGATACAGTTAGGCTATACATTGCCCAAACATATAGTCAGCAAAATCGGAGCGAATAATCTGAGATTGTATGTATCAGGAGGAAATCTATTCACATGGACTGAGTTCCCCTACATGGACCCTGAAGCACCGGATGTATCCAACGGCTTCTATCCTCAGCAAAAAACATATTCATTCGGCCTCAATGTGACATTTTAAATAACAATAATATGAGAACATATAAATATCTTATAGTAACGATTATAATGGGATTATCATTTACCAGTTGCAACGATTTCCTCGATCCGGACCCGACAGACCGACTGAGTGAAAAATTATTCTGGCAAAATGAAGAGTCTACCGATCTTTATCTGAATTCATTTTATCCATATTTATCATCATACGGCAATTTCGGAACATCACAGTTCAATAATGGTCTTCTTACAGAAGGAATGACGGATATGCTTAAGTATGGTTCCTATTCCGCCGGAGTAGGTAATGCAAACAGAATCGTTTTCAATCCCTATTTTGTTACGGCAGACCAGTCGCAGGGATTAGTTATATGGACTACCTCTTACGAACGTATTCGCAGAGTCAATGAATTCTTATCCAGTATGTCTAAATATTCAACCTACAATGAGGATACGAACAAACGTTATGAAGCACAAATTCGTTTCATCAGGGCATTCTTATACTATCAATTATTATTAAGAACAAACACAGTGATAATATTCGATAAGTTGCCTGACGGCAACAGTAAACCTCTAAGCCCCGAATCAGACTGCTGGGACTTTGTAGAACAAGACCTGGATTATGCAATTCAAAATTTGCCAGTACAATGGGATGCAACCCGTTCAGGAAGAATAACCAAAGGGGCAGCATTAGCAATGAAGTCACGGGCTATGCTCCTTGCCAAACGTTGGGAAAAAGCGCGGGCAGCAGCATCAGAAGTTATTAATTTACAAGATAACGGGAGTTTGGTATATGAGCTTAACAAAGATTATAAGAATGCTTTCAAATCATATTTCGACAATGGAAACAAAGAATCTATCCTAGAATTCAGATATAAACTACCGGCTCCATATCACTCTTTTGACAGAGATTTCGCACCGGGAGGAGATTGGGCCAATAATGGCGGTAGTGCATGTCCCACTCAAGAAATGGTTGAAGAATACGAGTTAGCCACCGGAGGGAAGGCCGACTGGAGCAAATGGCATTCCAAGACAACTGAAACTCCCCCTTATAGTCTTTTAACCATCGAGCCATGGGGTTCAAGCGAATCCGACGTAACGCTTGTACCGGTCAAATAAATTACAGAACAACAGGGGACTCCGGTCCCCGTCCTAAAAAAACAATCATGGTAAAATCAATAACAACG
>ENA-OQHL01001299-OQHL01001299.1-human-gut-metagenome-genome-assembly--contig:-NODE-1299-length-13111-cov-2.943238_pt1 | contig 13111 bp, 8 predicted proteins | sample MGYA00242565_ERZ504723 | MGnify/ENA primary metagenome ERZ504723 (study PRJEB26092, sample SAMD00036211) | human gut metagenome | host: Homo sapiens | study: EMG produced TPA metagenomics assembly of... | reverse complement strand
AGGGTTTCTCCATTGGCTGCTGTCATATGAATATCTCTGCTGCCTCCAAATTCATGCAGCGCCGATGCCTTGAAATAGACATCATTGCCATCTTTCGTTTTTGACCTGCAACAAAGCCTACACGCCCTATATAACTGTTTAGACCACCAACATAGACGTTATTACCACGGTCTGTTGTATATTCACTGCTACTCAGCCTTCCTGCTATAAACTGCAGCTGCGGTTCGACGAAAGTCCCACTTTTTTCACTCAGTTCTATAGTTTTTCCATATTCTATACTCACACTGTAAGCTCTGTTTTTATAGCTGGCTTTATCCGGGTAATCTCCATAAGATTTGATGTCTGCATCAAATTGACCTATTTTTGCTACTACGTCCGTATAGCTTCCGTCATCTCCGGTCCAGGTACCATAGAAGCTGCCAGAGAATAATTTATCTTTACCACTGCCGAAGCTGTAATCAGCATGTCCGGTTCCGCTTTCTAATGCAAAACCATATGTGCTCTTGGCATTATCTGCTTTATCGTAACCAAGCTGATACATATTATAGCTGCTGTCAAATCCACTCCCGCCAAATTTTCCTCCTGTGTAATGCGCCCAAATTCCTTCTACACCTTTTTTGTTCGTACGATAGTGCAGGTCTCCTAGATGCTTACGCAGCGTATCATTGGTATTACGCCACATCGCATAACTGCTATCACTTCCATCCAATAACACTTGGGTATCGTTGTTAACAGATCTATCTATGTGTGTTAAATACCATTCTTCTTTACTACCTATCACATTTCCAGCATTATCTTTAACATTTAAACCATTTTCTATCTCTGGTGTAAATGTCCAAATGCCGCCATTATTAAGGTCTTTTCCTTCAAAAGTTAATTTACCGCTGTTATCCTTGACCAGCAGCAAATTTTTACGATCGGTTACAGTACCGTTCAGCAAACTTGTATCGTTGACCTGGATATAACTTGTGCCTACATTTGCGGCCTCTTTGATCGTTATTTTATCGCCTTCTTCATTGTTAAGGTCGGTATCCATAATAAACGTACCACCGGCTTTGTCCAAATTTTCGATGGTCAGTTCCTCCTGGGTACCAGTCTGAGCGCCATCTTTGTTTTGGGTCATGTCGAGGCGGCCACCTGTAAACTCAAACTGCCCCAAGATGTTATAATCGCCACCATCTGCGCCTAACATATATTCACCACCGCTCATCGTCAAACCTGAAACGAAAGCATTACCATCCAGCATAACAGCTACACCGCCGTCAATAGTTGTATTTACTGCGCTGCCACCTATTAATTGTGTACCACCATAAATATTGGTATCTAAGGCTGTTCCTCCGGCATATATCTGCTGTGTACCACCATTCAGAGCGCTTACTGTACCAAACCCACTATTCCGAATAGCCTGGCTACCATCGTTCATAGTAATTACTATACCTGTTCCTCCGCTGAAAATATTCTGCATTCCACCACTCATGGTATATACTATACCGCTTCCTCTGGAAATAAACTGCTGACCACCGCTCATAGTATTTACAGTGCCTGTTCCTCCGTTCCATATATTCTGATAACCAGAAATAACGGTTTCTACTGCACCTATTCCTTCTTTGTAGATGTTCTGGCTGCCACCATTCAAAGCGCTTACTGTACCTGTTCCTCCTTTGGAGATATACTGAACACCACCACTCATTGTATCTACTGTACCTGTTCCTCCTTTGATTACCATTATATCTCCAGAGCTCATTGATGCTACACCACTGCTCACACCAAAATCAACTGAATAATCTGCAGCTTCTGCTTTTCCAAAAACCATATTTTCCACAAAGTTTAATGTGTGTGGCAAAACAGTATATTTCCAGTGTTTTCACTTCTCTTTTTGGCTGTTGCACCTGCAAATCACTCTTATTCGGTAGTTCCCGTAGTGCCGCTGCCAGAGGTATCATACTGTTCACCAAATTTATTCCCATTGCCAGCGTTGCCAATATCTGCTGATTTTTCTTTTTACTTAACCTTCTTTCCTTCATTTAGTTCACCAACCTTTATTACTTTGCTTTATTTATCCCATATCTTTACTTTAAACATATCTTTGTAACAGCAAAGGCTCATCTGCTTTTGCCATCCTTCTTCATCTTTTTATTTTGTTTCGGATCCAAGCCATAGTCTTCCATCAGCCGGTCTATCACCTTGTTCACAGCTTCCGGCGTTATATACCGACTGCATTCAAACTGTCGTTCTGTTCCCTTCAGCCGCGGGCACCATTCAAAATCCTTATGGTCAAACACTACCTGCGTATCGTTCCAACAGCCGTTGCACACATGGTAGTTGATCACCCTGTACGGGGTCGGGAATTCGTTAAGCGGCAGCGTGAATCCGCTGATCATTATTACTGGTATGCCTACTCCGTTGGCTACCCAGCTCAACCCGCTCGACAGCCCAATGAAAAAGTCTGCATGGTATAAAAGGTCTATCCGCTCCTGCAGCGGCAGCTTGCCTGTGAAGTCTTCCGCTCCATAAGGTATGATGTTAAAGCGGCTGTTCATACCATAGACATTTTCTCTGTCGATGCACAGTACTCTGTAGCCTTTTTCTTTCAGGTGTTTTACTACGTTCAGCCACCCGGCTCCATTGTTCCAGTATTTCGCCTGGCTGCTGGACTGGGCTGCTATGCACACATACGGTTTCTTTGATCTTTCTCGTTTTTCTTTAGGCAATAATTTGATGCTGATATCTTTGGGTTCACTGCCTTCGTCAAGCCCTAATATCATCGCAGCATTTTTGTGCAGGCCCCGTACCCTGAAATCTGACGGCTGGTGCATCCTGTCCCCGCAGGGAAAGAATATCCCCAGATAGTAACTGGCATATAGGCCTTCCGGACGTTCTTCAGGTTTTACATAATAGATATTTGGATATCCGGCCTTGAAAAGTTCTGCCATGTCTTCCGCTACCGCACAGTAAAGTTCGCACTGATGTTTCTTTCTGAATTCTTCCGCATAGGGGAACCACGCCAGGATATCTCCAAGGATTCCTGTGGGAAATTTGATCAGCACTTTTTTTCCCTTCAGATCCAGGTCATGGGAAAGATCAGTTTATCTTTTTCATAACCTCAATACGAAAATCAACAAAATTACTTTTTGCTGCTGGTCACTATCACCCCCGATGCTGGTGCGTCATAGACTGTCAGGCAGGCACTGCGATCGATGAGCTTGACCCTGTATTCTCCCTGCGGCACTGTTACTCTGGCTCCGTAGTAAAGTCATACTTTACACCTGGCAGGCCGCTTTTCCTGCACTACCTCACCTGCTTCAAAAACCATATACGGTTTCTGCGGCACAGCTTCTGCTTTTTTCTCTTCCATTCCTTTGGCTATGCGAGTCAGTTCTTCATCACTTACTGATTCTATTTCGGACATACTTCTCTCCTTTTCTTTATCTGTTGATTTTTATTTCTACATCTATTTTGGTATCTCTCCAACCTTACTTACACCCCTTACATTACTGGCTAATTTCTGACTAAATAAAAGATGACCTCCCACAGAATTTGATTCTGGAGGAGGTCTCTTATGAAAGGTCAGCAGAAGCGCATGTCCCCCCCACATATACTTTCTCGCTATTTTATTTTTATACAACTATACGTTTGTTTTAAACGTTACATTTTTCTTTATTGATATTGTAAAATCATACTTTTAAAATATCAATAAAGATATTGTTTGTAGATATTGTTTTTTATTAATATTGTTTTTTATAACACTGTAATACGATGTAATATTATTCCATTTAGATAAGTATTACAATATTATTTAAGACGCTTACAAAATTATACTGCACGAGATGCATAATCAGCTAAAAAAATCCGCTTCAAAGGTCAACACGTCTGGCAATATAAATAAAAAGACTGAGCCTAAGCTCAGTCTTTTTATTTATACGTTATTTTTTTATACTATGCAGCAATTTACCTTTCAGCTTCTATCTGTTTGCCTACTTCCCGCAGATAGCTTTGCAGCGTCAGCATGGAATTGGTGAGATAACGCTCACCGCACCACGACAGGTAAATACTGGCTTCACCGATCTCGTCAGCCAGCGGTATGGAACGGATATCACGGTAAGCATCTCTGACGCTCGCCAGTCCGAAAGAAACGCCCAGCCCTTCGCGCATATAGTCGCTCAGCAGCTCAACATTGCCTTCCAGGACAAAGTCCGGCTCGAAGCCGGCTTTTTTACACAGCTCGTCAACGATCCGCAGCTTGCTTTGATCCTCCGGCAGGGCGCAGATCTTTTCGTTTTGGATATCCTGCAGATAGATCTTCCGGCGGCGGGCCATATGGTGCCTGGCTCCGACCAGCAGTGTATAACGGTCTTTCCACAGCGGCACTGAAATGATTTTAGGATGATCGAGCCTGCCAGTTGTCAGCCCAAAGTCAAAGCGGCCGCTCAGAAGTCCGTCCATGATCTCGTTATGCGCTGCCAGCAGATGCGCCAGCCTGATATCGTCATGTTCTTTAAGAAAATCCACCAGCCAGCGTTTGGAAAGCATGGTACTGCTGCTGCCAAGACGTATGTATTTAGTATCGCGCGAGCGCATGTCGGCGATTTCCTTTTTGGCGTCCTCCAGATGCTGCAGGGCTTCGTTGGCATGATGCAGCAGGATCTTGCCGTATTCGTTCAGCACTACGTTACGTCCGTCGCGGTCAAAAAGCTGCCCGCCCATTTCTTCTTCCAGCCGGGCAACGATAGCGCTCAGGTAGGGCTGTGATACCATCAGCAGTTTGGCGGATTTGGTGATGTGTTCCTGTTCGGCGACTACTTTAAAATACTTGAGCTGTAATAGATCCATGACCGTCACCTTTCATAACAAATAGCTTATGAGTACATACAATAACTAGTATTATACTTATTCTACCCCAGGTTTTACAATAAAGACAAGAAGAAATCTTGCAAGATATTTAAATTCTAAAGTTTTGGGGAGGTCATTATGTCTACTAGCTCTGCTCTCAGTAAATACAAGTTTCTCGGTCTCTTTCCTCTGGTCATGGCCCAGATCGGCACTTCCGGCGATAATTCGGTGCTTACCGTGGCTACAGCTTCCCTGCTGGCCAGTCTTAATGCGACAATGTCAGACATCCAGCTGGCCAACATTATTTATTCTTTGTGCGCCGGCTGCCTGATGATCGTCGGCGGTATGGTCGGCCTGATCGTCGGCTGGAAAAAAACTTTCCGCATCGGCGCTGCGATGTGCGCCGTCGGCGAACTTGTCATAGCTTTCTCCGGCAACATTTTTATGTTCACCTGGGGCGGCCGTCTGCTGGTCGGTATCGGCGCCAGTTTCCTTATCCCTTCTGTACTCGGGCTGATCCCCGGTTTGTATCAGGGCAATGACCGCGCTTTCGCTTTCGGGGCTATCGGCGCTGCTACAGGTATCGCTTCCTGCCTCGGCCCTATCGCCGCCGGTTTTTTGATCGATACTTTTGACTGGCGCATAGCCTTTAGCTGCATGGCCGTTTATTTTACTATCGTTTTTGTAGGTTCGCTGCTGGTAGGCGATGTTCCGCTGCCCGAACAAAAAGTGCGTTTTGACCTGAAAGGTACGGTCGTTGCCGTTGCCGGCCTGTTTTTACTGATCATCGGTATCAGCAAGATCCCAGTCTGGGGCCTGATCGATCCGATCGCGCCGCCTGTTATCGGCGGCAGTCCCTTAGTTTTGTTCGGTATGTCACCGGCTTTGTTTATCGCGCTGCTGGGGCTTATCACTCTGGTGCTCCTGGTCCGTATCGAACGTAATGTTGAAAAAACCTATGGTTCCTGTCTTATTCCTTCCTCCTTCTTAACGACGCCGCAGGTACGCAGTGGACTGTATCTTACAGCGATGCTGTTCCTCTGCTTCGGCGGGTCGTTCTTCCTGGTCATCACTTATCTGCAGCTGGTCGCCGGTTTCAGCGCCATTATGACCGGTATAGCCATGAGCGCTATGGCGATCCCGATGATCGTGTTCTCTATGGGTATCCCCAAGTTCAGTCCCGATGCTTCGCCGAAAAAGATCTGCCGCACGGGTATCGCTATGGTTGCCCTTTCGACGATCCCGATGGCGTTGTCCTTAAATCCTTACGGAGTTAACTGGCTGATGTATGTGGGCCTGTTCTTCTTCGGCGCCGGGCAGGGCTTTGTTGCTTCACAGTCTTCCAATATCATCGCAGGGGCAGTCAATGCCCGCGACGCTCAGCAGTCCAGCGGTATCCAGACCGCGACCCGCAATGTCGGTCAGGCGATCGGCGTCGCTATTCTGGGCGTAGTCATGCTGTTTTCCATCACCGGCACCTTTAAGGACGCCGCTTTGAGCAGCGCCGATCTGAGCAGTACTTCCAAAACCGTTATCAGCGAGCAGGCTTCCATCGGCTTTATGCCGGACGCTGCTTTCGCAAAATATATTGCGGATAAAGCGGCAAATGCCGATGACGCCGCTGTCTTGACCGCTATCAACCGCAGCACCCGCCAAAATTCCACTCAGCTGGGCCTGTATGTCCTGGGCTTCATTTGCGCTCTGTTCTGGCTCAGCACCGGACCGCTGCCCAATGAAAAAATAACTAAATGATTTTAACTGTTAATCAGTAAATTTATAATGAGGTGATCTTATGTATATGTCCGCAAATTTTCAGGTGATTTCCGATCCGGTAGTCTTTCAGAACGCTCAGGTTACTATCTACCGCGCGCAGAAGGTAGTGACCATGAACCCGCAGATGCCGTGGGCAGAATGTGTTGCCGTTGCCGGCGGCACTATTATCGCAGTCGGTGATTTTATCGATATGGAGGCTTATTTTAAAGCGCATGCTGCTTCTTATCAGATCAATGATACGTTTATCAACAATGTTATTTATCCCGGTTTTATCGAAGCCCATATGCATGCTCAGCAAAGCGGCCTGTATAATATGAATTATGTTTACATCGGCTACTTTGACCGGCATACTGCTGACGGCGAGATTTCCAGAGGCTGCAAAACGCCGGACGAGATCATTGCCAAGCTGCGTGAGGTAATAGAAAAGAACCCCGGTAAATATAACGATCAGAACTGGCTCAGTACTTATGGTATCGATCCGCTGATCTTGGGCGACGCCAAGCTCGAAAACATCAACAGCAAATGGCTAGACCAGGTTTCCAGCACTGTACCCATATGCCTGAACCATGCTTCCGGCCATTTGATGACCGTCAATACCCGTGCGATCGAGCTGTCCGGCATCGATGCTGTCCACGACGACAATATCGGCCGTTATCCGGACGGCAGCTGCAACGGCAACGTTGCCGAACCCGAATTTATGTCCTATGTTTTAAAGGCAGGCGGTATGCGGATCAGCGGCGACGCTGCGGAAACCGCCGAAAAAGCGACCCGTTATATCGCCAAGCTGGCCAAACACAACGGCTGCACCACGATCGCTGATAAGGCTTTCGGCTTTATCCTGACCCCGAAGGCTATTGACGGTTATACTAACGCTCTGAAAAAAGAACAGCTGCCTGTACGTTTTGTTGTGGAACCTTTCTACAGTAAAAATATGGATGGTGTCTTCGGCGGCTGGAATGGCCTGCAGCAGCTGCGTCAGCAGATCGAAAATGACCGTTTCATTTTTAACCACGCCAAGATTCTGGCTGACGGTTCGATCCAGGGCTATACTGCCAATTTACTGAATAAGGAATATTACAGCGGCGCCAGAAACGGCAAGCTGATCTACGACGACGATACCATGTTCGATATCCTGAAGGAATGTGAGGAACACGGCTACTCGGTCTCTATCCATACTAACGGCAACGGCGCTACCGAGCAGGTACTGCGCGTAGTAAAACGCCTGCGGGAAGAAAACCCAACCAGCATCTACCGCCATACTGTGGAGCATGTGCAGTTGGCAACTGAAAACCAGCTGGCACGCCTGCATGAACTGAATATCGGCGCTAATTTCTTCGCCAACCATCTGTATTACTGGGGCGACGTCCATGCTGAATACACCGTAGGGCCTTACGAGGTCAAACGCATGGAGCCGATGCGCAGCGCTGTCAACCACGGCGTCCGCTTCGGCGTGCATTCCGACGACCCGATCACAGAGGTCAATCCGCTCTTTTCCGCCTGGTGCGCCTGCAACCGCAAATCCGGCATCAGCGGTAAAGTTTATGGTGAAGACCAGTGCCTGACCGCCGATGAAGCAATGCGCTGCATCACCTTAAATGCCGCCTGGCTGCTGCATCTGGAAGACAGGCTCGGTTCGATCGAGACCGGAAAATGGGCAGACTTCACCGTCCTGGCCGAAGAAGTTACTGAAGCCAATAAGGCTACGATGAAGGATATAGAAATCATCGGTACTGTTTCCGGCGGCGTTATCCAATAACGTAAACAGCTTAAATAATTATCAAAGAACGGCAGCAATAGCTGCCGTTCTTTTTTGTGATTGCTGCCCAATAATAACTTATTCCTAAAATCAGTAAATTTCTTCATTTCAACAATGTTTCTAAAAAGTGTTATACTATAAGTAATCATTTATCGCAGAGGAGGAATATTTATGTTCAAGACCCGTAAAGTTGTTATCGTCGGTGCCGGACACGTTGGTTCACATGTCGCACTGGCACTGATCCAATCCGGTGAAGCCGACGATATCGTCCTGATAGATATCCTGAAAGAAAAAGCTATCGGTCAGGCGCTGGATCTGGATGACTGTGTCAGCGGCTCGCTGTGCGGCAAAGATGTCAGTATCCGCGCCGGCTCCTATGAAGAGCTGCACGATGCCGATATCATGGTCATGGCCTTTGGCCGCAGCCGTCGACCCGGTGAGACCCGGCTGGATATGTTCGACGATTCGATCAAAATGGCCAACGAAGTTGTTTCACATTTAAAACAGGTCGATTTTCGCGGTATCATGATCAGTATTTCCAATCCTGCGGACATCATCTGCGAATACATCCGCCGGCAGATGGACTGGCAGCCTTCCCGCTGCTTCTGTACAGGCACCAGCCTGGAAACCTATCGCCTGCTGCGGGTACTCAGCAAGGCCACCGGCTACAGCCGCCGTTCTATTCACGGCTTCTGTATGGGTGAGCATGGTAATTCCAGCTTTATCGTCTGGTCACGTATTTTTATCGGCGGCAAGCCCTTTCTGCAGCTGCGCCGGGAACGTCCGGTTTTGGCAGAAATCAGCCTGGAAGATCTGCAAACGCAGGTCAAAAAAGCCGGTGGTATTGAAATCGACGGCAAAGGCTGCACCGAATTTGGTATCGCCAATGTGGCCAAAATGCTTATCAGCGCGATCTTCCACGATCAGAAACTTGTCTGGCCCTGCTCGACCCTGCTGCGCGGCGAATATGGTCAGCACGATGTGGCGGCAGGCGTTCCCTGCGTTATCGGCAAAAACGGTGTGGAAGAAATTTTAGAAGTCGAACTCACTGACGAAGAACAAGCCAAGTTTGCCGCTTCCTGCGATATTCTGCGCGGCTTTTTAGACCGTGCCGCATCCCTTAAATTTTAAAAACAGCGTCTGTATAAAAATAAAGCCCCGGCCAGCGGCCGGGCGCTTTATTATTCTGTTTATTGGTCCTTTACATCTGTCTCTGCAGCTACCGCTTCCGGCAGTTTTTCGACCAGTATTTTGTCGATGCGGGTGCCGTCCATATCAACAACCTCGAAGCGGTAGCCATTCCACAGGAAGTAGTTGCCGGCAGTCGGGATATGCCCGATATTGGTAACGACGAAACCGGCCACAGTATTGAAACCCGTTTTTTCTTCCAGCGGCAGCTCATCCAGATCAAGGAAGTCTTTAAATTCGCTGATCGGCAGTAAGCCGTCTACCAGCCAGCTGCCATCTTCACGTTCGACGATCTCCTGTTTAAATTCTTCATCATAGGAAGGCAGATCGCCGACCAGATGCTCAATAATATCACGCAGGGTCACCATACCAGCCAGCCCGCCGAATTCGTCCATGACCAGCGCCACCTTGATCCGTGTGTCCTTGAACATATCCAGCAGCTTTTGGGTATACATACCTTCAGGCACATACAGCGGCTGCTGCACCGAGCTGCGCATCGAAGCGCCGGTAGCGCCCAGGACATCGGCTAAAAACCGTTTCGTATAGACAACACCCAGGACGTGTTCCAAATCTTCTTCGGCCACAACATAGCAGGAATACTGTTTTTCCGCAATGACCTCCAAGTGCTTATAAAGCGGATCGTTGACGTCAAGCCAGGTGATCTTGGTCCGCGGCGTCATGATCTCGCTTACGCGCAGGTCATCCAGTTCAAAAACGTTTTCGATCATTTTCTGCTCGCCGACGTTAAATACGCCATGCAGCCGGCCCTGCTCCAGCAGTACGCGCACTTCTTCTTCCGTGACCGGAGGTTCGTCACTGGGCTTAAGCCCCAGCGCCTTCAGTAAAAACCTGGTCGAAACGCTTAAAAAGACAGTCAGCGGTTTAAACGCGGTAATAATGACCTTGATAAAACCAGCAAAGCTCATGGCAACCTTTTCCGGGTTGTTGAGCGCCATTTTTTTTGGTATCAGCTCGCCTAAGATCAAACTGAGATAGGTCACCAGCGCCACGACGAAGGTATACGACACTACGCCGGCATAAGGACGCAGTACGCTGATCTCACGCAGCAGTCCTTCCAAAGGCGCTGCCAGCATGGCGCCGCTGTATACGCCGGTGCCGATGCCGACCAGTGTGATACCGATCTGCACCGTTGATAAAAACTCAGTCGGTTCCTGAGCAAGCTTTAAAATATACGCAGCTTTGCTGCTTCCCTCATCAGCCAGCTGCTCCAGCCGGCTTTTACGCGCCGAGACCAGCGCCATTTCCAGCATGGCCAGCAGGCCGTTCATTAAAATCAAAACAATAACAATAAATACTTCTTTGATAGACCCGAGAGGATCCATACAGTCATCACTCCTATTTTTTATAATCTCTGTTTAGGGGTTGGCTTTTATTTTTTCTCCAGCATTTGGCAAACGCTTTTGCGCAGCAGGTCAACAACGATGATCGACAGACCGAACAAAACAACTACGCTCCATTCGTGCAGGTTCAGCGGTGTCGTACGCAGGATACGGCCGCCGACATAGGTCAGCAGCACCTGGATCGCCACGATCAGCGCCATTACATTCAGGAAGCCTTTGTTCTTGTCGATATGCTCCAGCAGGTTAAGACCGGAAACACGCACGTTAAAACCGTTGGCTACCGCCATAAAGATATATGTGCAGAAGAAGCCCGTATATGTGTAGATATGGTCGGGCGCATTGCGGAACAGATGATCGACATAGCTGCTCTTATAAAAGAGGATCGCGATAAAGGTCATATACACGCCGCCCATAGTGATGGTAGACAGCATTTTTTGCTGACTATCGGTGCGCTGCGGTCTTTTGGCTTTCACGCAGTATTTTTCCAGCGCTGGCTCACCGCCGAAGGCCAGTGCCGCCAGAGTATCCATGACCAGGTTAATCCAGAGGATCTGCGTAATGGTGAGCGGTTTATCGATGCCGATAAACGGTGCTATGAAGTTTATCGCTACGGCTGAGAAGTTGATCGTCAGCTGGAAGACGATGAATTTACAGATAGAATTATAAATCGTACGTCCGTATAAGATCGCCTGTTTGATACTGAGGAAATTATCGTCAAGAATTACGATGTCACCGGCTTCTTTGGCAACTTCGGTACCGCTGCCCATCGCAAAGCCTACATCGGCTTTTTTGAGCGCGGGCGAGTCGTTGACGCCGTCACCTGTCATACCTACTACCAGGTTCATCTCCTGTGCCAGGCGCACCAGCCGTGATTTATCCATCGGCAGGGCGCGGGCTACTACGCGCAGCTTATGCAGCTCCAGTTTCACCTGTTCGTCGCTCATTTCCGCAAGCTCAGCCGAGGTCCAGACCAACTCGTTCGGACGCTGCAGCAGGCCTGCGTCTTTAGCGATCGCTACCGCGGTTTCGCGGCGGTCACCGGTGATCATAACGATCTGTACGCCTGCATCCTGAACTTCAGCAATCGCTTCGATCGCTTCGGGACGGACTTCGTCGCGAATACCCAGAATACCAACCAGCGTCAGTCCGTCTGCCGGCAGCTCATCGCCTTCGATATCGCTTTCATAGGTGCAGAGTGCCAGCATCCTGATCGCATCTGCTGCCAGTTCCAGCATTCTGTCATCCAGTGTTTTTTTCATTTCTTCGGTCAGCGGCTGGCGGTTGCTCCGCATCCAGTAGTGGCTGGTTTGCAAAATCAGCTTTTCCGGAGCGCCTTTAGCCAGGCAGTAACGCTCGCCGTTACCGCTGACTGCCGCCCAAGAATATTTATTGGCGCTGTTGAAAGGAATAAATTTATCACGGTGCAGCATTTCTTCCATACGGTAGCTGCCTACATAGTTGCTGAGCGCCCGCTCAGTCATATTGCCGCCGACCATAGCGCCGTCAGAAACGGCTGCCGAGGTATTGAGCACAACGTTTTGGTAAGTAAAGGCCTTCAGCTTTGCAGGCAGTACGTCAAACGCAGGGTATTCCTGACGGTCGCCGGCAATGAACCGTACGACTTCCAGCTTGCCCTTTGTGATCGTGCCTGTCTTATCGGTAAAAAGCAGGTTCAGACTGCCCGCAGTTTCGATCCCGACCAGCTTCCGCACAAGTACGTTATCGCGCAGCATTTTTTTCATATTCAGCGACGAAACGATCGCGATCATCAGCGGCAGCCCTTCCGGCACCGCCATAACGATAATGATGATACCCAGAATAACAGCCTGCACCAGATCAGACAGCAAAAGCGGCGTATTAGCAAAATAAGCGCCGAAATCGCCGTACAGATAGGCTTTATGCAGCATGACTGCCAAAGCGATCAGCACACCGCCGGCATAACCAAACTGGCTGATATGATGCGCCAGTCCCTTAAGCTTTAATTTCAGCGGGCTGTCACGTTCATCATCCTTCAGCTCCTGGGTCAGCTGACCGTAGATAGAGCTGTCGCCGATCTTAACGGCCTGCATGATGCCGAGTGTCAGATCCAGTTCACCCAGACCACATTCTCCATCTGTCTTCCTGGCGCTCAGATCTGCAAATGTCATACTTCCGGTTCCGATTTCCAAATCTGCCTCCCTTGCGGTCACCGGATTCTTACTTT
>ENA-OQHL01001298-OQHL01001298.1-human-gut-metagenome-genome-assembly--contig:-NODE-1298-length-13129-cov-2.751423_pt1 | contig 13129 bp, 12 predicted proteins | sample MGYA00242565_ERZ504723 | MGnify/ENA primary metagenome ERZ504723 (study PRJEB26092, sample SAMD00036211) | human gut metagenome | host: Homo sapiens | study: EMG produced TPA metagenomics assembly of... | reverse complement strand
CGTCACAGATGCTGCTGGATCAGTCGATCAGCATTATTGAGAAAAATCAGAAGAATGAGATAGATCTGATCAGGTCGATGAAGGAAGATTATGTTATCCGTGCGCGGGCAGTGTCGTACATTCTGGACAAGAGAGTTGTAACGAACTTCTCCGTTCAGGAATTCCTGATAATCTCCGGTCGGAGCCTTGCTGTCCAAAGTGAACTTGTTTTCCGCAGCTGGATTGAAACGGAAATTGTTCCAATATCCGCACTCTACCGCAAGCTGTTCCTCTGTCTGAGCTTTGCTCATGCCCTTCTTGATACCATGGTTGATACATGGAGCGTAAGCAATAATCAGGGATGGTCCCGGATAAGCCTCAGCCTCAGAGATCGCCTTCACTGTCTGGTTGAAGTCAGCTCCCATTGCGATCTGAGCAACATATACATAGCCATAGCTCATTGCAATACCTGCCAGATCTTTCTTCTTGGTTTCCTTTCCGCCTGCCGCGAACTGTGCCACTGCACCTGTCTTTGTAGCCTTGGAGGACTGTCCACCTGTGTTGGAGTAAACTTCAGTATCGAATACCATAATATTGATATCCTGTCCGCTTGCAAGAACATGATCCAATCCACCGAATCCGATGTCATAAGCCCATCCGTCTCCGCCGAAAATCCACTGTGACTTTTTAGCGAGGAAATCTTTATTATTTACGATATCCTTACATACTTCACAGTCACATCCAGAAAGTGCCGCTACCAGCTTATCTGTAGCAGTTCCATTTGTAGCTCCACAGGAAAAGGTATCAAGCCATTCCTGACATACTGCCTTCACTTCTTCGGAAGCTTTATCAGATGCCGCGACAGATTCTACTTTTGCTTTCAGTCCATTTCTGATCGCTTTATTTGCAAGCATCATACCGTAACCAAACTCTGCGTTATCTTCAAAGAGGGAGTTAGACCATGCAGGTCCTTTACCTTCTGCGTTCACAGTGTAAGGTGTAGATGGTGATGAGTTACCCCAGATAGAAGAACATCCTGTTGCGTTCGCAATATACATTCTGTCTCCGAATAACTGTGTAACGAGTTTTGCATAAGGCGTCTCTCCACATCCCGCACATGCTCCAGAGAACTCAAGAAGCGGCTGCTTGAACTGGCTTCCCTTTACTGTATTTTCTTTAAATTTGGCTACTACTTCTGGTTTTACCGGAATCTCTCTTCCGAAATCGAAGTATACCTGTTCTCCTGCATTCGCTTCCATGTTACCCATAACAAGAGCCTTCTCGCCCTTCTTACCAGGACATACATTTGCACAGGAACCACATCCTGTACAGTCGTAAGCAGAAACCGTGATACTGAACTTCATATCAGGCATACCGATCATCGGAATTGTCTGGATTCCTTCCGGTGCGTTTGCAGCCTCTTCCTCTGTCAGAGCTACCGGACGGATAACAGCGTGCGGACATACATACGCACAACGGTTACACTGAATACAGTTCTGAGGCTGCCAGATCGGGATATCTACCGCGATACCACGTTTCTCATAAGCGGCCGTTCCAGACGGTGTGGTTCCGTCTACATAGTCTGTAAACGCAGATACCGGCAGGGAGTTTCCTTCCTGAGCGTTTACTTTTGCCTGAATATTCTTAACAAAGTCTACAACTTCTTTTCTTCCGCCTTTGACTTCCGGTGTGAATAATCCTTCATCAGCAGCGTCTTTCCAGCTTTCCGGTACAGCAACTTCTACAACCTGTTTTGCACCTGCGTCGATTGCGTCGTAGTTCATCTGAACAATCTTGTCACCTTTTCTTCCGTAAGTAGCTTTTGCTGCCTTCTTCATCAGGTCGATCGCTTCTTCCTCCGGAATGATGGCTGCCAGCTTAAAGAACGCAGACTGAAGAATCGTGTTGATACGTCCTCCAAGTCCGATCTCCTTACCAATCTTAATACCATCAATCACATAGAACTTGATGTTGTGGTTAGCGATAAATGCCTTCACCTGTCCCGGAAGGTGTTTTTCCAGTCCTTCCATATCCCATGGGCAATTCAGAAGGAACGTACCTCCGTCAACAAGTTCCTGTACCATGTTGTACTTGTTGATGTAGGACGGATTATGGCATGCTACAAAGTTTGCCTTCTTAATCAGGTATGTGGACTTAATCGGTTTCTTTCCAAAACGAAGGTGGGACATCGTCACACCGCCGGATTTTTTGGAGTCATAATCAAAGTATGCCTGTGCATACATATCTGTATTGTCACCAATGATCTTGATAGAGTTCTTATTTGCTCCAACAGTACCATCAGCACCAAGTCCCCAGAACTTACAGTTGATTGTTCCTTCTGGTGTAGTAACAAGTGCTTCGCCCTCATCCAATGACAGGTGTGTTACGTCATCAACGATACCGATTGTGAATCTTTCTTTTTCTGTGTTGTTGTATACAGCAACGATCTGAGCCGGTGTCGTATCTTTGGAACCTAATCCGTAACGTCCTGTAAGCACTTTCACGCCGTCGAACTTTGTTCCCTTTAATGCTGCGACAACATCAAGGTAAAGCGGCTCTCCCTGTGCTCCAGGCTCTTTTGTTCTGTCAAGGACAGAGATCACTTTCACACTCTCCGGAATGGCCTCAATAAGCGCTTTTGCGCTGAATGGTCTGTAAAGTCTTACCTTTACAACGCCGACTTTCTCGCCTTTAGCGAGCAGATAATCTACTGTCTCGTCGATCGTCTCACAGACAGATCCCATTGCGATGATCACATGCTCCGCGTCTTCTGCTCCATGGTAATTGAACAGCTTGTAGTTTGTACCGATCTTCGCGTTTACTTTATCCATGTACTCCTGAACAATAGCCGGCATAGCGTCATAGTACGGGTTGCATGCTTCTCTTGCCTGGAAGAATACGTCCGGATTCTGCGCGGACCCTCTTTCGCAAGGATGATTTGGATTCAACGCATGTTTACGGAATGCGTCGATCGCATCCAGATCTACCAGATCTTTCAGATCTTCATAATCCCATGTTTCAATCTTCTGGATCTCGTGAGATGTACGGAATCCATCGAAAAAGTTGATAAATGGAAGGCGTCCCTTGATTGCCGCACAGTGGGCAACCGGCGTCAGGTCCATGACTTCCTGAACACTGGATTCACAAAGCATTGCACATCCTGTCTGACGGCATGCGTATACGTCAGAGTGATCTCCGAAAATGGAGAGCGCATGGCTTGCAAGCGCACGGGCAGATACATTGAATACACCCGGAAGCTGTTCACCTGCAATCTTATACAAGTTCGGGATCATCAGCAGAAGTCCCTGAGATGCTGTGTAAGTAGTTGTCAGAGCGCCTGCTGCAAGAGAACCGTGTACAGCACCTGCTGCTCCGGCCTCAGACTGCATCTCCGTAACCTGAACTTCCTGTCCAAAAATGTTCTTTCTTCCCTGGGTAGCCCACTCATCAGTAGCTTCTGCCATAACAGATGAAGGGGTGATCGGATAGATCGCGGCTACATCGCTGTATGCATATGAAGCATGAGCGGCAGCATGGTTACCATCCATGGTTTTCATTGATCTTCCCATTTCTTTATTCCTCCTTAAGTTTCAAAAAATGTTTCTAAATTCATAGATATTCATATTATATCGCCATTACCTACAAAAGTCCAGTAGACTCGTCCCATAATTTTGTACCTTTTTGTGAACAAAATAACTATTCACAGCCAATATCTTTCTTTCAAAACGAGCAGCAAAACGGGCGTCCTGCCTCTGCCGTTTCCGACAGCTTCATGGCGCCCGTCTCCCTTATACGTTAAACCGGAACAATACTACATCCCCGTCTTTTACAACATACTCTTTTCCTTCGGACCGAACCAGACCCTTTTCCTTTGCGGCTGTCATATTGCCGCAGGCGATCAGATCCTCGTAGGCCACGACCTCTGCCCGGATAAAACCTCGTTCAAAGTCAGAATGGATCTTTCCGGCTGCCTGAGGTGCTTTTGTACCTTTCTTAATCGTCCACGCCCGGACTTCCGGTTCACCGGCTGTCAGATAACTGATAAGCCCAAGCAGACGATAGCTTGCCTTAATCAGCTTCTCAAGGCCGGACTCTTTCAGGCCGAGGTCTTCCAGAAACATTGCTTTTTCATCCTCTTCCAGCTCCGCAATCTCCTGTTCAATCTCCGCACAGACTACGAATACCTCGTATCCTGCTTCTTTTGCGAACTTGCGGACTTCCTGTACACCTTTGTTCGCGACACCGTCATCCGCCAGATCGTCCTCCGAAACATTGGCCGCAAAAATTACAGGTTTGGCAGTCAGAAGATTGTAGCTATTCATCCACTCCTCTTCCTCCTCATCCCTGAAATCCGCAAAGCTGCCTGCCATCTTTCCTTCTTCCAGATGTGCTTTGATTCTCTGCATCAGCTCTACTTCCTTGGCGGCCGCTTTGTCGTTTCTCGCCGCACGGATCTGTTTGCTGATCCGTCTCTCCAACACTTCCAGGTCAGAAAAAATCACTCCACGTTAATCGTCTCAATATCTCTAGCGGGTTGATGGATCCATCTACATGGACAATATTGCCGTTTTCAAAGCACCGCACGACATGGACAATAGCATCCACCTCACGAATGTTGGCAAGGAACTGGTTTCCAAGTCCCTCTCCTTTAGAAGCCCCTTTCACGAGGCCCGCGATATCCACAAATTCGATGACCGCCGGAACGATCTTTTTCGTGTGATACATCTCGCCCAGAACATTTAACCGCTCATCGGGCACCGTCACAACCCCCACATTCGGGTCGATAGTACAAAACGGATAGTTTGCTGACTCCGCTCCGCTTTTGTCAGAGAATTAAACAGGGTACTTTTCCCTACGTTAGGTAATCCGACAATTCCAAGTTTCATTTCATTTCTCTCCATTCTCTTTGTAAATTTCTTACTCGTCTTTTGTTTCCATCAAAATGAGTGTCCCGGATGAGAAGGTGATGACAAGCTCATCCTCCTCGATCTCGTTGCTGACACACAGACTGTCATTCGGGAGCAGATGATGATGATCCAGCGGATATTTCGCGCCCACAAGCGTCAGGTTCTCCACCTCTCCCCCAAACGGGAACAGGGAAAAATACTTCCCAAATGCCTCTCTTCTTTTCAAACGAACTTCCCCGTCGCAGAGTCGGATTCTGTTGCATGTATCCCGTATCTCCGCATGGACTCCCGCCTTTCTCGCAATCTCCAAGGACTGGACATTGGCCCAGATATGATCGATCCGGCTCCCGGTAGCGCCAAGAATGATCATCTGATCACATCCAAGGGCAAGCGCCGTCCGGATGGCAATCTCCGTGTCTGAAGCGTCCTTGACCGGATTGTATTCCCGGATCGGAACCTTCGTCTCCTCCCTGTAATAGCGGATGACCTCCTCGGAGATACTGTCAAAATCTCCTACAATATATTCCGGAAGGATCTGGTGCCGATATAAGAATTCGACTCCCTTGTCTACTCCGATAATACGTTTTGATTCGTAAGATTCCAGAACGGAAAGGGCAAAATCATCCTCTGATCGCCCCCCGCTGATGATGATTGTCACTTACTCATATTGTTTAATCTCTCATCATAACCCTTGTGTTCTCTCCCGGATTTCCCCCAAATACAGCGGAACCGGCCACGATTACATTTGCCCCTGCTTTCAGGACTTCCTCTACGTTCTCCTGGTAAATGCCCCCGTCCACTTCCAGATCGATGGCCTGTCCACTCTTCTCGATCATGCCCCGTACTTTCCGAATCTTTTCCAGGGACTCCACAATAAACTTCTGCCCGCCAAATCCCGGCTGGACGGACATGACAAGAATCATATCTGTCAGATCCAGATATGGCAGGAGCTCCTCCGCCTCCGTCTGAGGACAGATGGAAAGCCCTGTCTTTTTTCCACAGGCTTTAATCTCTCGAAGCGTATTTCCCACATCAGAACACGCTTCCAGGTGGACGGTGATGATATCTGCTCCGGCCTGTGCAAAGTCTTTTACATAGCGGATTGGTTCCTGCACCATCAGATGCACATCCATCACCTGATTTGTGGCACCTTTGATAGACTTTAACACCGGCACTCCAAACGAAATGCTCGGCACAAACATGCCGTCCATCACATCAAAATGCAGATACTTTGCCCCGTTTTCCTCTGTCTGCTTCATCTGTTCTGCAAGACATTGAAAATCCGCCGCCAGAAGAGACGGCGCCAAAATATAGTTCATACTTTTCCTCCTCAATATCGCTGTTTCTGTTCCAGTTCACGGTACAGTTCCAGATAGTTTTCATATCTGCTCTTCGGGATCTTCCCTGTCTCCATGGCATCCTTAACGCCGCATCCCGGTTCGTGAATATGACTGCACCCCTGAAACTTGCAGTTCCCCTCATACGGCTCAAATTCTCGAAAATAATATTTCAGATCTTCTTTTTCAAAGTCATTGACATACAGAGTAGCCGAATCCCGGCGTGTCCATGATGTACGTCTCCCCGCCGATGGCAAAGAGCTCAGAGTGCCTTGTCGTATGCCGTCCCCGCTCGATCTTTCTGCTGATCTCCCCGGTTTCCATATTGGCGCCCGGTTCCAGAAGATTGATCAGAGAAGACTTCCCTACTCCAGATGGTCCTGCAAGAGCGGTTGTCTTTCCCTCTAAAATCCTGCGGATCTTGGTGATGTTTTCCTCCTTCAGGGCACTTGTAAATACAACCGGATAGCCGCAGGTCTCATAGACCTCCTTTAACCCCCTCCACTCTTCATCCGCTGCCAGATCTTTTTTATTGAAGCAGAGTGTTACCGGAATGTCTTTGCTCTCCATCATGATCAGAAACCGGTCCAGTAGATTCAGATGCGGCTTTGGCTTTGTCACCGCAAACACGATGAGCGCCTGATCGATATTGGCTACCGCGGGACGGATGAGCTCGTTCTTTCTCGGACAGATCCTCACAATATTCCCGGTCTTTTCTTTCTCATCGATCACATCCATCTCCACGTTATCGCCTACCAATGGTTTGATCTTTTCCTTGCGGAAAATTCCTTTTGCCTTACATTCATAAACACCGGATTCTACTACGTGAACGTAGTAGAATCCGGCAATTCCTTTCACAATCTTTCCCAGCATGAAAGTCTCCTTGTGTGTTTTCTGTCGTCATCCTTCTTCTAGCTGATGCTGACATAGAAGGTGTAGCTTCCGTCAGAATTCTCCTCGTACCGGATGACTCCGCCGTGTGGTACGGAAGTATCTTTCTCGTACTCAACATTGTATTTAACGCCCTTCTCCTTCGCCCAGGCATCAATATTACTTTCCCATTTCGGGCCGTCTGTAGATGAGGAACCGGAATCATCCCCATTCTCCTTATCGTCAGTATTGTTATTATTGTTGCCGCCGCTATTATTACTGTCGCTGTTATTATCGTTGTCAGACGGCTTATCCTGATCCGGATCTTTTCCAAGGCTTACCACATAGCTGATCGTTGTATCCTTGGAGATCTCACCGGAAGTCAGAGACTGGGAAATAATTCTTCCCTCGTTCACCTCATCACTATAATCCTCAGAGCGGGAAACATTGATCCCATTCTCCTTTGCCCAGGAAGTCAGGCTACTTTCCGGCATTCCGACAAAACTTTGCACAGTCACCTTTTCGTCTTCCGGATCGATCCCCTTGCTGACAACAAGGTTGACTGTAGATCCCTCCTCGACCTCTTTCCCGGAAGACGGAGTAGTCCGAATGACTTCGCCCTCATCGTATTCATCGCTGTACTCTTCTGTTGTGGAGCCGGCTTTCAGACCTTCTGCTTCAATCTTTTCTGTTGCCGTGCTGATATCATCACCTGTTACATCCGGCACGGTCACGGTGGACGGTCCTTCACTTAATACTACAGAAATGGTAGCTCCTCTTTTCGCTTCCTCTCCGTATTTCGGATCCTGATCGATCACAGTGCCCTCCTCCTGGTCGGACTTCTTCGTACCGGAAACTTCCAGCTTAAATCCGGCCTTCTCAGCAGCTTCTCTTGCCTGCTCTTCTGTCAGCCCGAGATTGGAGAGATTCGGAACTTTCTCTTTTCGCTCTTCCTCTGTCTTTTTGGAGTCGCCTCCGAACAGACCGACAGCGTTTCCGATCCCGTATCCAGCCGCGCAAACAACCAGTACCGCAATCAGAATGATTACCATCTTCATCACACCGCTCATTTTCGGCTTCGGTCCATCGTCCCCGCGGTTTTGCCGGCTCTTCACGCTTCTTGTATCATAATCGTCCTCGTCATACCGGTCATTATAGTCATCTTCATAATGTTCATCATACCGGTCGTCGTAGTCGTCCTCGTATTCCTCATCATCATACTCATCATCGTACTGATTCTGAATCTTTCTGCGGTCCGCCTCTGAGATCATCACGGTATCCGCTCCGACACCATAAGCTGACGCGCCGTTCTTTACGAAATCTCCGTTTGGATCGGAGAGAGATCTTCTTAAATCCTGCGCCAGCAGTGTCACATTCGGATATCTGAGATCCGCATTTTTCTGGGTACATTTCAAAATGATCTGCTCCAGAGAGTACGGCATTGGAACGTACTCTGACGGCGGCACGATCTCCTCCTGGAGATGCTTCATGGCAATCGCCACAGTTGAGTCTCCATCAAACGGCACCCGTCCCGTTACCATCTCGTACATGGTGATACCGATGGAATAGATATCACTCTTCTCATCGGAAAATCCGCCCCTTGCCTGCTCCGGTGATGTATAATGCACGGATCCCATGGCATTGGAACTTGTCGTATTGGAACTTGCGGCTTTGGCAATTCCAAAGTCCGTTACCTTCACTTTTCCTTCGTTGGAAATAATAATATTCTGCGGCTTAATGTCACGATGAATGATGTGACCTTTATGTACCGCTTCCATTCCGGCACATACCTGCAGCGTGATGCTGATCACCTCTTTTGGCGACAGCTTCTGTTTTTTCGCAATATATTCTTTCAGCGTGATCCCCTCGACCAGCTCCATTACCATATAGTAAAGCCCCCGGTCCACGCCTACATCATAGACATTGACAATATTCGGATTCATAATTCCGGCTGCGGCCTGTGCCTCGGACCGGAACTTCTTTACATATGTTTCATCTTCCCGGTATTCTTTTTTCAGTACTTTTACGGCAACGTAACGATTCAGCACATTGTCGCGTCCTTTGTAAACATCGGCCATCCCGCCGGCGCCGATCTTACTGAGGATCTCATACCGCTCCCCTAATACAATACCATCTTTTACCATATACTCACCTCATCTGCATACGGCTGCGCCAGTACAATGCCAATATTATCGGAGCCGCCGTTCTCATTTGCTCTTTGAATCAGAGTTTCTACTGCTTCTACAATATCACGTGCGCTTTTTACAATTTGAAAGATCTCATCATCGTCTACCATATTTGTGAGGCCGTCACTGCACATCAGAATCGTGTCTCCGCCTTTTAAGCGGTACTCAAAGAAGTCCGGCTCCACCTTGTCTTTGACACCCATCGCACGTGTAATAATGTTCTTATCAGGATGGTGCTTTGCCTCCTCCTCAGTCAGTCCGCCAAGCCTGACCATTTCTTCAACCATGGAGTGGTCTTTTGAGAGCTGGCGGATCTCTTTGTTGATCAGATAGAGTCTGCTGTCTCCAACGTTTGCGAAATAAAGTACATGATCCAGAATCGTGGCCGCCACAAGGGTCGTCCCCATTCCCTCCAGCCGGCTGTCCTTTGCCGCCTCCTCCATCAAACGCTCATTGGCAGTCTGAATCGCGTTTCCGAGTATCTGCTCAGGATGGGTCTCTTTGCTGTTCTGAACTTCTTCTGCCAGAACTTCCACAGTAAATCGGGACGCAAAATCCCCTGCGCGATGTCCGCCCATTCCGTCAGCTACCACAAGAAGATTCGGAAGATTTCCAATCGTTTCATCCGTGGCGAACACATAATCCTGATTAATCTCTCTTTTTCTACCAATATCAGTCATTGAAAATGTTTTCATTTTCATTCTCCTTATGATTGTCTCTGTGTTTTATTCTGAGCTGACCACAAGCCCCGTCAATATCAGAGCCCATTTCCCTTCTTATAGTAACATTAATCCCATTTTTTCAAGTTTATTTTGAAAAAACAGTGCAGTTTTTTGTCCGGCCTACGGAAATTCTTCTCCCGCACCGGATTGACCGGAATGAGATTGACATGGCAATTACGGTGCTTTAAAAGGGATGTCAGCTCCAGAATATCCTCTTCGGTATCGTTCACTCCATGTACGAGACTATATTCAAAGGTGATGCGCCGTCCTGTTTTTTCAAAGTAGGCGTCACACGCCTCCAGCACTTCCGAAAGGTCATATTTGTGGGCTACCGGCATGAGCCTTCGCCGCTTTTCCTGGTTAGTCGCATGGAGGGAAAGCGCCAGGGTAATCTGGAAATTTTCCCCCGCCAAACGAAGGATATTCGGAACAATTCCACAAGTGGACGCCGTGATATTTCTCTGACTGATATGAAGTCCGTGTTCATCACTGATCATCCGAATAAAACGAACGAAATTGTCGTAATTGTCAAGCGGCTCCCCCGTTCCCATTACAACGATATTGGAAATCCGCTCGCCCGTAATCTTCTGCACTTCGTAGACTTCCCGGAGCATCTCAGAAGCTGTGAGATTTCTCACCAGTCCGCCAATAGTAGAAGCACAGAACCGGCAGCCCATCCGGCAGCCCACCTGAGAAGAGATGCAGATGCTGTTTCCATGTTTATACCGCATCAGTACGCTCTCGATCATACTGCCGTCCCACAATTCAAAAAGGAATTTGTTCGTACCGTCAATAGATGAAATCTGCCGCTCCACCAGGCGGACCAACGCGATTTCATATTCTCTGTCAAGCTTCTCCCTAAGGGTTTTGGAAAGATTTGTCATCTCTCCAAAACTCTCTGCCATCTTCACATGAATCCACTCGTAAATCTGCTTCGCCCGGAAACCTTTCTCCCCGGAAAGTTTCATCTCCTCCTCCAGTTCCTGGAACGTATAGGAAGCAATATCTTTTTTTTTCATCTATTCTGACTCCTGTTTTTTCAAAACTGCTATGTAAAATCCTTCACACGGGTCGATTCCCGGAAGGAACTGCCTTTCTTTTTCCATCATAAACTCGCCATGGTCCCCCAGAAACCATGCCGTATTCTCCTCGTTTTCCTCCCTGTTAATCGTACAGGTGCTGTAAAGGAGCGTACCGCCCGGTTTCACGTACCTGCAAACAACAGACAGAATCTCCCGCTGCAATGCGGCAAGTTCCGCTTGTTTCTCCGGCGTCATATTGTACCGGATATCCTTCTTAGAAGCAAGAACCCCAAGCCCGGAACACGGCAGATCAGCAATGACGATATCCGCCTGTTCCACGGACGCTTCCTCCAGAATTCTCGCATCCTGCCGCCGTGCCCGGATATTCGTAAGACCACTACGCGCAATATTCTCTTCGATGAGTTTTACCTTGTAGTCTGTCAGATCCCTTGCGTCCACCTCCCCGGTGCCCGCAAGCTTTTCCGCCGCGTGAAGCGCCTTCCCTCCCGGCGCCGCACACACATCAATGATGTAATCTCCCTGCCGGACCTGCAGACTCTCCACCGCTATCATGGAGCTCGCGTCCTGTACATAGAAGAGCCCATCCTCAAAGGTAGAAAGTGCTCCCAGATAATCATACCCCGAAATCCATAACGCATACGGAAGAGCCGGATGGTCTTTGATTTTTGCCACACCATCCTCCTTAAGTCGTGCTTTTAACGTATCTTTAGAAATCCGTTCCGGGTCAAACCGGATACAGGTTGGATGCTCTTCCATCATACTGGCAAGCATCTTCTCCACCGTCTCCTCCTGGTAAACGGCCATCCACTTCTCCACCATCCATTTCGGAACGGAATACTGAACAGATAGCTTTGTCGCCGGCGGCTCCTGAGGAAGACGAATATGCTCCATCTCCCTTGCAATCGTTCGAAGCACTCCGTTTATAAATCCGGACAAACCTTGCAAGCCCTTCTTTTTTGCCAGTTTTACAGCCTCGTTGCAGACAGCCGATGCCGGCACATGATCCAGATAGCGGAGCTGATAAACTCCGCTTCGCAAAATGGCAAGCACCACCGGTTTCATTTTCTGTATCTTTATCTTTGAAAACTGGTCAATGATATAATCGATCTCAATCATATGTTCCAGCGTTCCCTCCGTCACTTTCGTGATGAAAGCACGCTCTCTTTTATCAAGGTACTGATACTTGCCAAGCACTCTCGAGAGAGCCAGATGAGCCGGGATCTTGTCCCGCGTCACCTCCAGCAAGATGGCAAGCACCAGTTCCCGTTCCCCGATTGTTTTACTCACGCCGCCTTCCTCCTGTCAGTAAAATAATACGAAGCAACTGCAAAATCGCCGAAGCGGCTCCCGCCACATAAGTAAGTGCCGCGGCACCTAATACTTTTCTCGTCATGGAGAGCTCGTCCGCCGATAGAATCCCACTCTCTCCCAGAATCCGCACCGCCCGGTTTGAGGCGTTAAATTCCACCGGAAGGGTAACGATCTGAAAGAGGACGGCAAAAGAAAAGGCTATAATTCCGATCTGAATCAGCATATAAGACGAACGACTGTTGAACAGTAAACCAAATAGAATCAAAGGCCACGCAATGGCTGACCCAAAATTCGCAATCGGCACAATGGCGCTCCGGATACGAAGCGGTGCATATCCTTTTGTATGCTGGATCGCATGTCCACACTCGTGTGCCGCCACACCTACCGCCGCCACAGATGCCGATTGATAGGTGGCATCCGATAGACGCAAAACCTTGCTCCTTGGATCATAGTGGTCTGTCAGGTTCCCTCCCACATGCTCCACTCTCACATCATAAATCCCCGCTCCCCGGAGAATCCTTTCAGCCGCCTCCTTTCCGGTCATCCCCGACCTGCTCCGGACCCGCGCATATTTTGCGTTAGGTCGGACCGGGACTCCGTGGCCCGAGGCCAGCCACACAAACGGATCAGACCGATCAGTACGAGACTGTACGTCGGATCAAATAATAGTAAAGTGGCATTTCATACCGCTCCCATTCACCTTTCAAACAGTTCCTTCCCCCCAAGAAATCAATCCTTTCTTTCCAGCGAATCACCCCCTGCAGAAACGCCTCC
>ENA-OQHL01001296-OQHL01001296.1-human-gut-metagenome-genome-assembly--contig:-NODE-1296-length-13148-cov-4.408571_pt1 | contig 13148 bp, 11 predicted proteins | sample MGYA00242565_ERZ504723 | MGnify/ENA primary metagenome ERZ504723 (study PRJEB26092, sample SAMD00036211) | human gut metagenome | host: Homo sapiens | study: EMG produced TPA metagenomics assembly of... | reverse complement strand
TCACGCGTTGCGCAAACAGCAACGGATTTTGCCGATGCTTCGCATTCCAAATCGGCAAAATCTGCTGCCACCACGATATCATACGGCATTTTCAGTTCAGAAAATGCCTACCCGTGTACAGTAACTTTTATGATACATATTTTGCCGTGAATTTACAAGTATTACTTTTTCACAGAAACAAAATCTGGGATATACTAGGGAATGCAGTTTGGCGCTCCAAAGAGCAGCAAAAAGACACCATCTGATAAAGAATCTTTAATATAAGAAAGTGAGACACCATTGAATCAATCCGATGAAATTAATGAAAATGAAAAATGCCTGGTCCCGCTTTGCGGCACACCATCCGAAATTCCCGCTCTTTTTTAAACGCAATCGTGAGAAAAGGCATCCAGGAGGGTACCATTTTTGAATTCAAAGTCACCTCCCCGGACGGCCAGGAACTTGTCACCAATATGCGCCTCAGTTCCGAAGATATTGAACTGTGGAAGGAAATCTCAGAAGCCATGCGGTAATCTTATGGCTTCATCAGCTGTTCGTACCCGGCCGCGCCGGACGCTTCTCCGACGTGCTGATTGACAGCAGCGGCGCAGCATTGATTCGGCTTCTGGGACCGCTGTTCTGGCGGCATGACAATGAATTATGAGCAGCCCTGGAAAGCCTCATTACTGCGTATGCCAGAATCAGACCATGATCAAAGGCAAGCCCGTGCTCTTCCGTTTCTAACTGTAACCGCGGTTCCAGCTGCCCTGGCAGCTGTTCCGAACGAAACGGAATGCGGATCATTTCCTGTTTCCCACAAAGTTCCAGTACCCAGCGGTGAACCTGCCACAATTCTTCTTTTCTTCTATTCCCGGCCTTCTCGCCCGGCCCACTCGCATCCGGCAGCCGCTCCAGCTTTACCGAAAACCACTCTGCCGCCTTTGCGTCATCTCCCGCTTTTACAGTAATTTCCGACTTCTCAACCAGAGCCAGATACGCGCAGGTAATCACCCAGCGCCGCGGATCCCGCCCCGGCGTGCTGAACGTGCGCAGCTGCTCCAGGCATCCACAGTCCACGCCCGTCTCCTCTTTCAGTTCCCGCGCGGCAGCATCGTCCACCGACTCATCCGGGTTTACAAAGCCGCCCGGCAGCGCATACTGGCCGCGAAACGGCGGACGACCGCGCTGAATCAGAAGCACCTCCAGATGTTCCTCTTCACTGCCACGGGCAAAATCACCATATCTGCTGTCACAGACGGCTTTGCGTATTTGGAATCATCGTAGGTTTTCACAAATTCCTGATCTTCTTTTGAGAGATTCATCCGTTATTCCTCCCGGCCAGAATTTCTAACGCCGCGTAAAGGGCCGCCACATGTACAGCTTGTTCAAACACGCCATCCCGCAATGCCCTTCGCACATCCTTTAAATCCATGAACTCCACCGCCACATCTTCCATCTCATCCAGATGCTGCTTCGCCGCCCACTCTGTATCCGTTGCCAGATAGCAGTAAGCATATGCTGTAGAATTGGCTGCGTTCGGCGCTGTCTTCATCAGAAACTCCAGCTTTCCGGCCCTGTACCCGGTCTCCTCCAGAAGCTCCCGCGCGGCTGCTGCCTGAGGATCCTCCTCTTTTTCAATCGCGCCGGCCGGCAGCTCCACAAGCACCTTCTCCGCGCCATGGCGGTACTGGCGCACCAGCACCAGACGTTGATCCTTTGTCACCGCTACTACAACCGCGAAATTCGGATCCCGGTGAATATAGAAAGGCTCAATAATCCGCCCGTCCGGCAGTTCACAGCTCGATGCCTCCAGCTGCACCCAGGTATCCTGAAACACAATTTTCCGGTTCAGCACCTTCCAGGCCATATCCCGTTTCTTCTCCATCCAGACTGCCTCCTCTTCCCAGTTACAAATTTAACACTTTAAATACTTTCATTATACGGAGAAGGCAGAGAGAACGCAAGAAAATTCTGGCACGGCAGCTCTTACCGTTTTTACAGGCAATACTCCTGAATCGCCGCTACAATGGCGTTGCGCTCACATTTTACCGTTACCCGGCAGTTGATCTGCATCCGCTTTGGCACAGGAGAAGCATCCCAGTCCCGGACACCAATCAGTGGCTTGTGCATTTCGTTGGCAATGTCGATTGCCAGATCAATCCACTCTTTATAATTCCCATACATTTCCGCGAAAAGTACCACGCAGCCGCACTCCGAAATCTTGCGGCGCAGGAGAAGCATCCGACGTTTTCGGTCCAGTTCTTCCAGTTCATTGTTGTAACTCACCGAATCATCGGTCCACTTAAAATAATTCGTTGTATTCAGCCACTCACACACCGTATCGTAAATTTCACGGCCATTTCTCGCACGGCTGATCACAACATGTCTGTCTTTCAGTACCGGCATTATCATCCCCCCTAACCTGCTGAAAAGAATGCTGCTTCCATGAACGGAAAAAGACAGCTCTTTTCAGACTGTCTTTTTGTAATGTAATGCCTTTATTTTACTGTAGTTTTCCGAAAAGAGACACCTCACTGTCAACTTTTCCTGTTATTTGTCACCTTTTGCCAGTGTCCAGAAACGGACAACATTCGTTTCAGAACAGCTTCCCGGACTTACCCGGTAGAGCCTTCTACCAGCCAGCCTCCATACGGGATGCCACCTTCTCGCGGTATTTCGGGCTGATACGGAATGTCTCGCCGTTCTTTAAGCGGATCATCTGGCTCTTAACCGCATCTACGTATTTCAGATTGACCAGATAGCTGACCTGAACCCGTACAAAATTGTAATCCTGCAGAATCTTCTCGATGTCATCCAGCTTGCCGCGAATCAGAGGCTTATTGCCATTGGCCATATATACATCAATATAATGGTTCCGGCTGACAAGATACATAATCTCGTTCACATCCCACACATGGTACTTCGCGCCCTCCGGCACAATCACCTGCGTTGCGGAAATCTTTCTTTTATAGGAAATGATTGCCTGCTCCAGATCCTCATCCAGATTCGTTTTTCTTACAAAATACAGCGGATTGGTGTCAAAAGAAGCAAACACCTTATCATCATATGCGGATACAAAAACCACTTCCTCAAAACGTCCGGAATTCTTCCACTGTCTTGTAATATCAATTCCGTCCTGCTCCGGCAGCACAATATCCATAAATGCCAGCTGATAAGTTTTATCACACGCCTCCAGCTGACTCAGTCTGCTCATGCGGTCCACTTCAAATTCCAGACCGTACTTTCTAAACAGGGCCTCCACCTTCATCTGCACAAGCTCTGCCAAAATTTTATTATCATCAAAAATTAACGCATTTCTCATACTGTATCCTTATTCTCCCCCAATGAAAATCACGTACCTTATTAATTAAACGAACTCATTATACTAGAGGGAAATATGTTTGTAAAACGTATTTGAAAGATTCAGAAGTTCGCACAAAGAAGCAACGGAGAAACGGGGATTCCATGGCTGTTTTTGCCATAGGCATTGATGAAATTTTGTCACAGTGTACCCTGTGAAATCTCATTCTCTCCGATTCCATTCTTCTTTTCCAGACCTTCAATTCCGCTTTTAACCATATAACCAAGCAGATTTTCTCCGGATTCCTTCATCTCCAGCCAGATCCGGAAGCTGTTCGCCTCTCCATCTTTAAAGTCGCAAAGTTCTCCATCCAGGGCAATCAGTTCTCTGGATTTTGATTTCGTTAAAACAGACGAATTATTTTTTTACCATATATTGCCATAATATCCACTGCTTCTCCCCAAAACTGCTGATATCGTCTTGATGGATAATTTTTCCTATTTCGGTCTCCGTAATCCACCCTTTCGGCGCAAGCCAAATCCATGCAGATAGATTTCCGGCATGTTGATTCTTTCATCCGTGTTTTTCTGTATGATACCCAAAGACATCAGCAGATTCATTAATTCTTCAACCGTTCTAACAGGAGGTTTCACTTTCGTATCCATATCAAGAAGCTGTTTCATCTTCTTTCTGAACTCCATCCCCGGCATCAGCAATGTTTCTCCTTCCAGAACCGTCTTCAAGTTTTCCAGCCACGGAAAGTCCTCTTTCAATTCAGCCACACGATCTGCGGATACCTCCTGAACTGCCCCCTGAATGGAAGATGCCGTCAATAAAGCTGTTGTTGACTGCGTCTTAGGATTCTGCAGCATCACCTTAGCAGCACAGGCATAACACTTTAAAAAAGATCTCGGTGCCAGGTCTCCATTGGCATCCTGCAGATGATTCGGTACCCAGGAATAACTGTCTCCCTTTTTCGGAGATGCTCCCATATAACGTCCTATCAGATAAATAATAAATCTTCTGATGATTTCTTCCTCTTCCGTCGGAAGATAACCAACAGAAGGATTCTCCTGAACCAGCCCCGGAACTGCTGACATATATTCTATCATTTCCCGTGTCTGCTCCTCCGTTTTTGCATTGGCAAGCCGACGAATCAGGAGACGGTACAAAGAAAGCGTATTCCAGCTTAAATCAATCTGCCGGCTTCCCAGTTTTGATGCATCCGGAAACTGCAGGCTTTCTGAGTTCCGCAAATCTGTACGGATAAAGACCTTGCATTTCAGCCTGCGCCAGCGTGTGCTGACCGAGAACCAGTACATGATTAATGTACGGATATAAGAATACATGATATCATGGTCCGGACTGATTCGGTCAATCTGATCATATGCCATAATTAGCCAACGATCTCTCCGCGCAAGAATTTCATCCACCTCGTCCAGAAAATTTTCCCAGTTTTCCGGGTGTTCCTGATAAAGCGAAAGCCATTTGCCCGGCGATTTTAATGTGGTTTTCTTTTCAAACAATTCCAATTCCTGCTGTGAAAAAAACTCTTCTGCCACTGTACAAACTTCCGTATCATTGGCAAAAAAGGCTAACAGCTTCAATACAATAGCCCCCACCCAGAATGCCATTGTGTCCTTATCTTCCTGAAGAGTTCCTAAAACATTTTGATTTGGCAAACTGTTATCTTCCTTCGAATACCCCACCAAAACATCCGTATTTTTATAATTTGGCCTGTTAAAATAAATTCCAGCTCCGATTACACGACGAAATCCATCTTCACCCACAAATGTCTTAAATACCCTGGTCTTTCCCGCACCTCGTCCGCCTACGATCAGGAACTTTGTAGGATCCTGCAATTCCTGATACTGCTTTACCTGCAGGAAACTGCGGATATCCTCCATCTCATATTCGGTTGTTCCACCAAGCTGCTCAAATGTTTCAAGCAAAACTGTCCTGTCCACTGTTTTCCGCATCTCCTTCCTGAGCTTCCCCAAACCGTTCCATGATCCGTTCTGCTATCTCCCGATAAGGCTGATCAGACAACTGGGTTTTCAAATCTTCTGTTCTATTCTCGTCATATAACGGAATATCCCCCGACAAAGCAGGCATGTACCGAACAAACACTGGATCATGAGCTTCTCTGCTGGCCCGGATTCCTGGCTGCATATCGTTGTCATAATAATCTGAACAAAATACTTCATAGGACTTTTTGCCGAAAGTGTTCTTTTTTCTTCCTCAGACACAATTCCATTCACTCCGCAAGCACTGTCCACCATAATCGCAAATGGCTTGTCAGCCTGACTTGTTGCAATGGTTCGTACCGCCTGCTGAATTCCAAACCACGACTGGAAACTGTCTTTTCCAAAAAGCACTATGCCATGAGGAATCTGTGCCGTAACCACTCCGGCCATATCATGAAAGCCCGCTCTGGAATCAATCAAGATATAATCAATTCCACCGCTGCCCTTCAAAGCTTCACAGCAATCCTTCAGAAGCTGAACCAAATTCTTTTTTAAATTTTCTCCCACCAATTCCTGACTGTCTATTCTTGCAAGCTTCAGCAAAAACTCATCGTTCAGTTTTCCTCCGCTTACCAGATACAGATTACCCATACCATTCTCCATATAAACAGGACTGGTCAGAGGAATAATATAGTCTGACATATTCATCGGAGTGTTCGGATTCATGCTCTTTTCCTGCAGATAATCTACCGTTCCTTTTCTAATATAGCCCGCATCATCAGCTGGGAAAAAGAAGGTTGATAATCCCGGTGCTTCCAGATCTGTGTCAAGCATTAAGACATTCTTCTTTCGTCTCAGCAATTCCAATGCCACTGCCGTTAACGCTGTTGTTCTTCCCATGCCACCTTTATAAGAGAAAAAGGTTACAATCTTAGGCAGCACTTCTGAAGCGTCTGGCTGCGTATCTCCATAAGGCCACGCTGCCTGTTCCTTCTGACAGCATTGAATCCATGCTTTCTTTGCAATTCCACGTTCTACCACATACCACTTTACAGACGTATTTGCCCCAGACGGCGGATCCTGATCCTCCACACGCAATTCATGAATCTTACCAAACAAATCCTTCGTCCAGTCTTCTGCTCCTTCTACAAATATCGTGTCTGAAAAGAATCCACCTATATTTGTCGTCAGATCATTTTTCAACACATCCACACTGTTTTCTGCCACTGTATAATGATTCTGCGGTACCACATAAACAGAAATCCGTCCCTTTGCATCCCGCACAAGATTTACTTCATCCAGTCCGGCAAAATCATTCCATCTCGCGATCCTGCTCTTTGCTGTATCCAATGCATTCTCAAAACTGACCAACTATTCGCCCTCCTGCCTCATATTGTTATAAGCCCATCCATTAGCATATTCATAATCACCTGCTCCATACTCTGGGCAAATGCCTGGCAATCAGCCATCTCCTGCTCCGTAACATCAAAGCACCGCTGATATCGTCTTGATGGATGATCCTTGTAGAGTTTTGGCGGCATTATACCTATGGGCATTGCAGAAGCAAGTCCGCTATCTATAGCGGCCCAGGCATTCAGAAGAGAAGAAACCTGTGTCCAGTCCTTATCTATGCCATGCGCAGACGGCCTCAACTGATATTTCCAGTATAACAATGCCTTCTGCGCGCATTCTACTGAGAATGCATAATGACACAAAGCATTTTCATACGCATCTGCATCTCTCAGAATCTCCGCATCATGAAAATGCCGTAACGCTGCCGCCGGATAGTTGTCGTTTGCATTTTGTGGATTTCGGGTATTATTGCCGCTGCCAGCCATGTCTTATCCTCCGAATGAAATAATATGTTTATTATAAAACGAATATGTTTTATGTACAATTGTAAATTTGTATCTATATATCATTTACTCCTACCTCTCCCCCTCCTTCATCAGCAATCCAACCTTACTCTCATAGATCAGCCCATCAATCCGGTTATGATGTTCTGACTCCGATGCCGCAAATATGGTCTTCAGCAAGGTTTCAAGATTTTCCCACCGGAACAATTTTGTATGACAGCAGTCGTTTCGCCGGTTTTTGCATTCGAATAATTTTGCCCGGAAATCGTCCCACCACTGCCGGTCATATACCTCATAACCAAGCTGAGCCATAATACTGCCGAGATTATTCTTCTTATACTTAATGAAGGTCGAGTACCAGCCAAGTGTAAATTCTTCCGGACTGGCATCTTTCAGACACCGGATCCGCTGATCCGGAGAACCGGCAGTCCGCATTCCCCGCATTTGATGATCCGGGAAATAATGCTTTAACGCGTCTGCAAAGCATTCCTGCATCTGCTTAATTCGCCAATCACTTCCTCCGTTGATGGGATATATTCTTCCTCTTCTTCGCTTTCGCCCTGCTCATGCTGAGCCGGGAATGTTGTTCCTCCCGGAATCTGCAGGCATAAATGTTTCAGTTTTTCCTGATCCGGCTGCGCTTTCTGTAATTCGCGATCCAGGCCTTCAAACGCATAGGTGTCTATAATCTCTTTCGCCCTGCTGACGCATTTTGACTGCTTCCATGCCTGAATATCACCAATCACATAGAGCCTGTATTTTGCCCGTGTTGCAGCTACATTTACAATGTTATTGTTGACCCACCGGATTGCCGGCCCGGCATCCGATGATGTATCGCAGCCGAGCAGGAATATGACCTCCGCAGCCTCTTTTCCCTGAAACCGGTGTACCGTTCCCACATTTTTGTCCAGCCAGCCAGAAAGTGACGGCTCATACTTCAGCAGAACACTCTCCCTGTGGTTGTTCTGACAGGCTTTTGCATACTTCTTCACATAATCCTTAATTCCCGATACCACAGTTGTAAACGGGCTTATAATAAACAGATCCGGAGACGGATTCTTTGAAAAAGCGGTTTCCAGCATTTCGATCACTTTATCGCCCTGTTCCTTCACAAAATGTCTCTTTCTTCCCGCTTCTTTTCCGCTTATATTCATCCACTGCGACTGCGCGGCTATGAATGTGGCCAGCTTCTCCGCCTTAGGCTGGGCGGTCTGCTGTTTCATGATATTGTTATAAGAAATGTCATTGGAAATATCATACATCGGAGCAATACATCTTCTGTGCACCAGCAGCGGACAGCCTACCCACTCCTGTGCTCCCTGGTCATTCTCAAGATAGGTTCCGTATGGATTCATAAGATCCGCAAAACGCTGAACGGAGTTTGTCTTATCCGCATAGAGCTTAAACATATCCTCTGTATACGTCTGCTTCAGCACATCCTGGTCATCCGTAACAACAGGCTCCACCTGCTTCGGATCCCCCACAATTACCGCTTTTCCAGCCCGGCAAAGCGCGCCAATCGCCATATGAGGAGAAGCCTGTCCGGCCTCGTCCACAATCAGCGTTCCAATGATATCCTCTTTGACATTTTTTAATAATCTTTGTACAGACGCAAATGTAGAGGATACAACCGGGATAAGTAAAAACAGCGTCTCATAGACCGCAGTCGTGCACGCCTGCAGGTCATCATCTACAAACCTCACCGGATCCGCATCGCCATAGCTTCCGCTCCAGAGGCAGTCCAGATGCTTAAAATTATCTCTGCACTTATTCGATCCAAGAATGAATTCCTTTGTCATCTGAAGCGCATATAAAAACAGTTTTTCACGTTCCCGATTGTAGTGCTCTGAAATCCATGGATTTCTAAGCTGCGCCTTTGTTGAGACATCCATATCCGATGACAAAACATCTTTGATAAATTGACGCTCCAAAACAAAGCCACGCTCATAAGAATCCCGGCTCTGATAACTCAATTTTGCTTTCTCAAGAAGTTTTTTCTGCTCTTTCACTTTCCTGTCCGCAGCAGCAAGCTCCGTTTCTAATCTTTGTCTCTCCGCCTCAATTGCTGCCCGTTTCGCCTGAAATTCTTTCAGTTTTCTGCCATTCTCGTAAATTTCCGTTTCCAGGCTGTCTATCTCATCCTGAGAAGCAGGCAGTTTCCCGTTTTCATCATTCAGTTCCTGATTCAGTTCATTCATCTGCAGCAAATACTGCTCCTGCATTGCAGATGCCTGTGTGATGCCTTCCTGAGCTTCCTTATATCTGGATGATTTAAAAAGCTTTCCAAACAAAGAGACACTCTTCTGCAGCGTATCTATTCTTGTCTGGGCAGCGGCAATATTTTCTCGCTGTAATGCTATTTTATTCTCCAGGTCCGCACAAACGGCACGGATGCCGGTGATTTTTGTCTCAATCTTCTTCTTTTCATCGTTGAGCCGGCCTATGTTTTCCTGCTGTTTTGCAACCGTTCTGTCAAGTTCAGATAACTGCTGAGTTTGTTTCTTCCGCTGAATTTCTGCCTGATGCTTCTTTTCCCCTGCCCTTTTTGAAACATTGGTAAATTCTTTCTCCTGATCGGACAATTGATCCAATTTTGCTCGCAGATCTAACACGAAAGAAAGCTGTGAACCAAACCGTTCCCTCGCAGCGAGATATGTTCTCTTTCTCTTTATTACATCATCATTTCTCTTCATAACTTCCAGAAGTGGAACAATGACGTTCTTTTCCACTTTATCGATATTCGCTTTCTTACCCAGTGAGGCTGATATCAGCCCAAAGGCCTGCTGTTTCTCCTGCTTTCCAATCTCATCATTCAAAAGATCTGTCGCAAATCTGGAAAAATAAATATCCGGCTCGTCCATTACAATTTCTTTTAAACGCGCCTTTTTCTCGCCCTTTTCATTTGTATATTCTTCCCAGATTTTCTGTTTGAACGGCAGCGTTTCTCTGCTTTCAGACACAGTAAATAACCCTGTCAGTTCATCCAGGGCAGCATCATTCGGCCCATCATTCTTTTCTGACGAAGCCAGATCCCCTATGATTTTTTCCTCAAGCGGCAGCTCTTTGGTGATATTTTCTACAGCAGTATTGTTGCTGGATGCCACCAGAATACTGTACCCGGAAATTTTCTTATTCTTCAGCCTGTGATATTTTTTCACCCACTGATTATAGGAATTTCCCGGCCCATTGCCATGCTGAAAAGAATAGTCATCAAACGCCTCATCCGGATCCGCGTACTCCGCAAGAAGCCTTGCTTTCTCAATGATATTGCTGACAATAATTTCCTTTAACAGCGTGGTTTTGCCCGTTCCAGGCGGTCCATTCACGGAAAATACCGGCAGCTTTGCATCCTCATCCGTTGCCAGATTTACAGCGATCTGCTGCATCAAAACCGGCATAAAACGAGAAGGCCATTTCCCTAATGGCGCCTTTTTCGCCGTAAGGGTATCCCGCATAAACTGATATAATTCCTCTTCCTTTTGCGGTTTCACAACATCAAGTCGATGGGGTTTCTTTTCAGAATCTATGCCGTAACGATAAAGGCCCAAAATATAATCAAGAAGAAGCTTTTTCTTACCCTCTGTAAAACTATGATTCCGAATCCCATCCGCAGCCATCGCAAGATCTTCCGAATAAAAATCCATATGAAGACCTATTTCATTCTCTTCTTCTTCGATTTCATTCTCTGACGCATACAATTTGAAATAAACGGTAAGAAATGATCCTCTCGTCTCAGATACGTTTAAATGAAGCGCCTCCAGAACCATATTCTCTATCTGTTTTAACAAACCATAAGAAACCGTATCAGAGACAGCACAGGATTCCTTTAATTCCGATGCCAAATCCCCTTCTTCTATCGGTTCAAATAACCTGCTGATCTGATCCTCAAGCTCTCTGACCTCGGAGTTATACTCTGACACTGCCAGTTTCTGACTGGCATTGGCCGTACCTCCGGATAACCGTTTCATTGCCCATGCCAAAGGAGATATCGACAGTGAATCCGCGACATAGCTGCCATCTTTCGAAAATTTTAATGACGCAAGGGCTATCTCATCATAGTTTTCTTCCGGTTCCTGACCAGCCCATTCCACATTCTGCGCTATGTTCTGGATGCATACTTCCTTCCTCATACAGCCCACAAAAACCGTAAAATCACTCCATACCGGAAGCCGCATGGCCTCTGATTCCGCTTTCACCAAAGTCCGAAGCGTATCTCCCGGCTTAAACCAAACAAAATCCTCTACCTTCTTATTCGGGCGCTTCTTTCTGCCTTCCAGCAGCTGTTTTTTATATGTTAATGCACTCGTTTCTTTCTCCTTATATTTTTTCAGGCTCTGCTGGTTTAAAAATTCCATGATGAACCAGTAATCGAGAATTTTGATTGCGTCTTTTTCATCTGTGGTTAAATTTGCTAGCATGTTTTCACCCCTCTTGAAGTTCTGATTCATTTCTATACGCCCATTCCAGCATCGTCTCCTGATACACAGCCTTTCCGTACTGCCGGATCAGATCCGCTATTTTTACCAGTTCTGCATCTTTCAGCTTATCCAGCTTTTTCATGCGCTCCGGCGAAATCGTTTCTTCCGGGAGATTTTCCGCTGATCTGGCCCGGAGGTAGTATTCCGGCTTATATTCCCATAATTCCAGCCTGCTGCCATACCGGTCCTTCAGTCTCTGGGCTATGCCAAGTCCCTCCGGATCAAAATCCCCGGCATAATGCAGCCTGCTCTCCCGGCTCAGAAGGTCCAGAAGAATCAGCGCTGACAATCTGAGCTGTCCATTGGTACAGACAAACGCTGTTTCGGGATAACGGTTGGAAAGCACCGCAAATACTGCCGGGTTCTCTACTACATATACATCTTTCCCGCCGCAAACCCGCTCCAGACGATACAGGGTCTGAAGCGTACACTGCAGCGGCTCCCGCATCCGGTAAAATCCATCCATTCCGCTATGCCTTGTCCCATCCTGTAAAAATGCCTGGATTCCATAAATTAATACCGTGTTGGACAGGTCATCCTTCAAAATACCGGCACGATATAAAATCCGCGCTTTCCACTCTGTATCCGAATAGGATGGCTGGCGTTTTATCCCATAATGCTTCTGAATAAACAGCCGCAAAAGCCTGTCCGTTGTGGTTCCTTCATCAAAATAGTGCGGATCTCCGCTGATTTCCGCGGCAAAAACCGGCAAGGCCTGAGCAAGCCCGCGGTCTGCCGGCAGATTGTCACAGGCATGTATCAAAACGCGCAGCCGCTGCCCAAGCAATTCCTGGTCTGCCCGGTATTGCGCGTACAGCAGGCTGCGCCCCTCGCACTCCCCGCTTAATATTTCTGCCAGAAATCTTGCCCCTATATCTCCTGATGGGTCTGCGTACTGCGCAAAAAAATCATTCCGGTCAGATTCTTCCCTCTCCCGCTGCTCCTTTTTTCCAATGAATGGACCGCCAAAATACGCGCATAAAATCTCATCCCAGGAAAGAGCCGCAAAGCGGCTGTCTGCCAATGCCCGCTCCAGAAGCTCCACGGAAACCGTCAGCTGTTTTTTTCCATGAAGATTTTTCTGGAAAAATCCCTCCAGCTGGTCCCGTTCCGCCCCGGACCGGATGGAAATGATCGTCTTTCCCCCGATATGGCCAAGGCTCTCTGCTTTTTCCCGCACCTGGCGGAGGACACGGTCAAACACCGGCCGTGCCCGCAGATAGCTGACGCACTCCTCCAGAAGTTTTTCTTTACTCTGCATCGGTCTGAAGCACACGCTCCTTTCCATTCCACTGGTACGGAATCACGGAAACAAACTTCGCGTTTTCCGGACGCACCAGCTGATAGATCGCAAGCTGCGGAACCGTCTCATAATCTCCCCACAAGATCTGGGAGTTGATGATAAAATCGAACTCAAAATCTACCATCAGGCGGAACATATCGCGAATGTTGGTCTCATCCACACCCGCAAAGGCCTCATCCAGCGAAATGATTCTCGGCGCGTCTTCTCTTGCGCCCTTATACTTTGCCACTGCGGCTGAAACAGCGGCACATACATCGACATGGC
>ENA-OQHL01001295-OQHL01001295.1-human-gut-metagenome-genome-assembly--contig:-NODE-1295-length-13152-cov-2.341113_pt1 | contig 13152 bp, 13 predicted proteins | sample MGYA00242565_ERZ504723 | MGnify/ENA primary metagenome ERZ504723 (study PRJEB26092, sample SAMD00036211) | human gut metagenome | host: Homo sapiens | study: EMG produced TPA metagenomics assembly of... | reverse complement strand
TACTGGAGAAAACGGGCTGTTCGGAGAGTTCCTTACAAACGCACAGGGGAGAAGACGTTGTTGCCGGTGTTCGTACTCCGATGCACATTTCCGAGATGGAAGACAAATTCCCGGAAGCGTTCAAACAGTTCAAAGAAGTATGCAAGACTCTGGAGACACACTACAGAGATATGCAGGATATGGAGTTTACTGTAGAGCACGGTAAACTGTACATGCTTCAGACACGTAACGGTAAGAGAACAGCTCAGGCTGCTTTGAAGATTGCATGTGACCTCGTTGATGAGGGTATGAGAACAGAAGAAGAAGCAGTTGCTATGATCGATCCTCGTAACCTTGACACATTACTTCATCCGCAGTTCGACGCAGCGGCTCTAAAAGCTGCTACACCGATGGGGAAAGGTCTTGGAGCATCTCCGGGAGCTGCTTGTGGTAAAGTTGTGTTCACCGCTGACGATGCTGTAGAATGGGCGGAAAGAGGAGAGAAAGTCGTTCTTGTACGTCTTGAGACATCCCCGGAAGATATTACAGGTATGAAGAGCGCTCAGGGTATCCTGACAGTTCGTGGTGGTATGACATCTCACGCAGCAGTTGTTGCCCGTGGTATGGGTGAGTGCTGTGTATCCGGATGCGGTGATATCGTGATGGATGAAGCAAACAAGAAATTTACACTTGGTGGAAAAGAGTTCCACGAAGGAGACTTTATCTCTATCGATGGTACAACAGGTAACATCTACGACGGAGTAATCCCTACGGTAGATGCTACAATCGCTGGAGAGTTTGAGCGTATTATGAACTGGGCTGACAAATACAGAACATTAAAAGTTCGTACAAACGCAGATACTCCAGAAGATGCTAAGAAAGCAGTTGAACTTGGTGCAGAGGGTATCGGGCTTTGCCGTACAGAGCATATGTTCTTCGGTGAAGGAAGAATCGATGCATTCCGTGAAATGATCTGTTCTGAGACAGAAGAAGAAAGAGAAAAAGCGCTTGAAAAAGTTCTTCCATATCAGCAGGGAGACTTCGAAGCTCTTTACGAAGCTCTGGAAGGCAACCCGGTAACGATCCGTTTCCTGGATCCGCCGCTGCATGAGTTCGTTCCGACAGAGGAAGAGGACATCAAGAAACTGGCTGACGCTCAGGGCAAGACTGTAGAGCAGATTAAAGCGATCATCGACAGTCTGCACGAGTTCAACCCGATGATGGGTCATCGTGGATGCCGTCTTGCAGTTACCTATCCGGAAATCGCGAAGATGCAGACAAGAGCGGTTATCCGTGCTGCTATCAACGTAAAGAAAGCTCATCCGGATTGGAACATCAAACCGGAAATTATGATTCCGCTTGTTGGAGAAGTAAAAGAGCTGAAATATGTGAAGAAATTCGTTGTTGAGACTGCTGACGCTGAGATTGAAGCGGCTGGAATCGACCTTGAATACGAAGTTGGTACTATGATCGAGATCCCAAGAGCTGCTCTTACAGCAGATGAGATCGCAAAAGAAGCTGACTTCTTCTGCTTCGGTACAAACGACCTGACTCAGATGACATTCGGATTCTCCCGTGACGACGCTGGTAAGTTCCTCAACGCTTACTACGACGCTAAGATCTACGAGAACGATCCGTTTGCAAAACTTGACCAGACAGGCGTTGGCAAGCTGATGGAAACTGCGATTAAATTAGGAAAGGGTGCAAACGACAAGATGCATCTTGGAATCTGTGGAGAGCACGGTGGAGATCCAAGCTCCGTAGAGTTCTGTCACAAGATTGGTTTAGATTATGTATCCTGCTCACCGTTCCGTGTGCCGATCGCAAGACTTGCAGCAGCACAGGCAGCTATCAACAATGCAGGAAAATAGAAGATAGTATAAAATATTTATATTTGACACTCTATTAAGGACGAACCCTTATAAGCACAAAAGGGATTCGTCCTTTTTGTGTTTAGAGATATCTAAATGTAGACTAATAAAAAGTCAATGAAAATCAAAAGGAGGAAAGAAAAATTCCAGACATTTGAACTTTTGGCAGACAGAAATCAAGATGGTACTGTAAAGGATACCATTCAAGTTTGTATCCCACATGGATCGGAATAAAACCTGTGAACACATTGTCCGGATCAATGGAACCTTATCTAAAAACAGAAACTATTGAGTATATCAGAAAGACGGATATCGATGAAATAGAATAATGGGGCTTGGCCGTTATATCTTTTTCAAAAGAAGTGGCTCAAACAGTAAATCTGGATTGAACCAAGTTTAATAAATGGTTATACTATTTATTGAAAATATATTGTAGCAGGAAGGAGATATAGATAATTTTTTAGTATCTATTTGTCATGCGGAACGAGGAGGGGAACTTGAAAAGATATTTTAAGCAGATTTCCTTATACAGTTTATCAAATAAAGCATATTCAAGAATGTATTCGTACCCATCGTTTTCGTGGAGAGAATTATCCGAAAAGTATCGAGGCAAAAATACTTTTTGACGTAGATAAGTTGGATTCCCCAGGGTGTATAAGGATTGCCCGAACATTTCTTTTTAAGGGAGCTATCGGAGAACCAATATATTCTTTTAAGAAAGATACTTTTGAAATAGATTATGACGCTCCTTCTTTTATTCGAGAGTACAACTTTAAACTTTCTAAAATAGGGCAATAACTCTATACAAAACGAGCGCATGAGTTGTAGAGAATAAGAAATAATCACGTACAGACGTTTTATAAGGGGATGCTTTCAGAAATACAAGCTACTTCTAAACTTAAAGAGATGCTTGATAGGTCGGAAAATAACTTTTTGTTTTGACTATGTTTAAATAGAATCCAAAAGGAGGCAGATATGGAACAACAGACAGAATCTAAAAAATTTTTGATTCAGGCAGCGTGGAAAGAAGTTTCAGAAGTATATACATTTTTAGAGACGTCTGGGCAGGGGTTAAGTATCAAACAAGTAGAAGAAAGAAGAAAAAGGGACAATCCCTTGTTGGAAAAGAGGGAAGATACTATATGGTATCGCATAAGGAGGGCTTTTTTAAATCCATTTACCGGGGTATTAATTTTTTTAGCAGGAATCTCTTTTCTTACAAATCATTGGATGCAGGCAGATGAACAAAGAAATTTATATTCTTCTTTTATTTTGCTGATTATGGTTTTTGTCAGCGGTGGGATACGTTTGATTCAGGAGATGAAATCACACCACGCATCCGAGGAAATGGAGCGCCTGATTCATACGAATGTGAAAGTAAAAAGAGGGGGAGTTCTTTTAGAAGTAGCAGCAGAAGAATTAGTTCCGGGAGATTGTGTGTATGTAATGCCAGGGAGCAGGATTCCGGCGGATTTACGGTTGACGAATACACAGGACCTATTTCTTTCTCAGGCTGCGGTAAGTGGGGAAAGCGCGATTGTAGAAAAAAAGCAGCAGAAAATACGAAGGAGAAATTCAGAGATCGCCAATCTACTATCCCAATCTGGCATTCATGGGAACTACTGTGATTAGTGGAAAAGGAGAAGGGGTTGTTCTTGCGTCGGGGCGCAATACACTATATGGAAAATCCTACATGGAGGGAATAAGAAGCTCTGATGGTTTTGAAAAAGGCGCTAATTCAATTGCAAGAGTGATGCTGAAATTTATGTTTGTATTAGTTCCCATCGTATTTGTTGTTTCTGGAATTACAAAAGGAAATTGGCTGGAAGCTTTTTTGTTTGCGGTGTCGGTGGCAGTCGGGCTGATGCCGGAAATGTTGCCGATGGTTATTACGGCTTGCCTTGCAAAAGGGAGCTTGCAGTTGTCCAAAAAGAAAACCTTGATAAAAAATATGAATTCCATGCAGGGATTTGGGAGCATGGACGTTTTGTGTATTGATAAGACAGGTACAATTACAAATGAAACCATGATACTGGAATATTATATGGATATTCTGGGGAATGACAGCAAAATGGTTTTGAACTATGCGTATCTGAATAGCTTTTATCATTCGGGAATCCGAAATCCGATTGATGAAGCGGTATTAAAATGTTCTGAAATGCCGGACAAGCAGGACTATTACGAAACACTGACGGAAACCTATCAAAAGAAAGATGAAATACCTTTTGATTATGAAAGAAAGTGTGTCAGTGTCTTGATCGAGGATCAGAAAGGACGGCAGGAGTTAGTCTTAAAGGGTGAACCAGACGCGGTGCTAAAATGCTGCGACAGAGTAGAATACCAGAATCAGATACTTCCGATACAGGACGATGCAAAAAAGAATATGGATGAAATCATCGGAGAAATGCTGGAAGATGGAATGAAAGTCATTGCCGTAGCGAAAAAAGAGATGATAACTACCGGAGAAATTACCTGTGCGGACGAAAACCATATGATCTTATTAGGCTATCTTACATTCTTTGATGCACCTAAAAAATCTGCCAAGGAAGCAATAAAAAAATTAAGGGACTTAGAGGTCAGGACAAAGATTTTGACGGGAGACAGAAAAGATGTAGCATTATCTGTCTGTCAGAGGGTAGGGGTAAATTGCAGCAGGATTTTAACTGGGCAGGAAATAGAAAATCTTGAAGAATCACAGCTTCAAACAGCCGTAGAGTATGGGGAAGTATTTGCAGAGTTGACACCGAACCAAAAAGTAGAAATTATTCAGGTATTAAGGGAAAATGGGCATACAGTAGGTTTTTTAGGAGACGGGCTAAACGATGTTCCGGCAATCTGCGAAGCTGATGTGGGAATTTCTGTAGATACTGCGGTGGATGCGGCAAAGGATGCTGCGGACGTTGTTTTGTTGGACAAAGACTTAAATGTACTGGAAGAAGGAATTTTAGAGGGCAGAAAGACATTTATCAATATGTCAAAATACATTCGTATTACGGCCAGTTCTAACTTTGGAAATATTTTTTCTATTGTATGCGCCAGTGCGTTCCTTCCTTTTTTACCTATGACAGCCATACAGCTTCTTTTGTTGAACTTACTGTATGATACGCTTTGCATCGTTCTTCCATGGGATCTTGTAGATCCGGAAGATTACCGGAAACCGAGAGAGTGGTCGGGAAAAACATTGGGAAGATTTATGCGGTGGTTTGGACCGATCAGTTCTGCGTTTGACATATTGACATTTTTATTCCTGTATTTCATCTTGTGTCCTTCAGTTTGCGGAGGTGTGACTTTTGAGGGTTTATCAGATCCGGCAATGATTGCAAGATATATTACGGTTTTCCAGACAGGATGGTTTCTCGAATCTATGTGGTCACAGATATTGATTCTGCAAATGCTAAGGACAGCAAAGATACCTTTTATCCAAAGCAGGCCGTCAAAAAGTGTGGTCATTATTACCGCGCTTGGAGTTGTTGTATTTTCCGGCATTACAATGCTTCCATTAGGAACCATTTTAGGATTAACAACACTTCCGGCAGGATATTTTGTTTTCCTTTTTGTAGTTGTTTTAGTGTATATGTTCCTGACAAACCGGATCAAGCGAAGATATGTAAAACAATACCATGAATTAATTTAAGGAGGGTCGCCATGAAAAAAGATATTACTTATATTACCCTTCCTTCTGATTTAATTCAGTGGATTTCACAAAAAGTGCAGACAGAGTATCAGGACATAAAGGAGGCAGAGGAATTTGTACAGGGTTTAAAAGGGCTTTTACATAGCCAGGAAAACGCCCTGTTTTTAGAAAAGTCGGAAGAATCGGACGGAGACAGAGAATATCAGTCCGGGGAATTGATGATTAATCCAAAAAGCAGAAGGGTTTTATGCAGAGGTCAGGAAGTAAATCTAACTCCCAAAGAATTTGACATTCTTTATTTCCTTTTCCAAAACAAGGGGGAAGTGTTTACGAAAGAGCAGATTTATCAGGCTGTATGGGCAGATGAATATATGATGGCGGACAGTAATATCATGGCATTTATCAGGAAGATCCGCAAAAAGATTGAGCCGAATCCGGATGCGCCGGAATATATCCTGACAATCTGGGGTGTGGGATATAAATATAATGAAAGACTGTAATAGAAAGTCCAGATTGTTTTTTGATCTGGACTTAAATAATTCAAGGGATGACCCATAAACTTTTCTGATTTTGTATCATTCGTATTGCAGATCTTCTTTGCAAAACTATCTGGCATGAAAATTTTATACTTTTTTAATAGTAATTCACGGGAAAAACATTGACTTTACACTAACTGTACAGCATAAATTTTACTTATATACCTGAATATATGAATCCAATATTAAGGAAAGCAGGAGGCGCAGATGAAAAAAATAGCAATCTTAACGGACAGTAATTGCGGGATTTCGCCACAAGAGGGGAAAGAGCAGGGAATCTATATTCTCCCTATGCCGGTCATCATACAGGAACAGATATTTTATGAAGGATACGAAATTAACGAGCAGCAGTTTTACGAACGGCTGCAAAACGGTAATTCTGTAACAACTTCTCAGCCATCAGCCGGTGTGGTAATGGAAAGTTGGGAACGGCTTTTGGAACACTATGGTGAGGTTGTCTATATTCCAATGTCAAGCAGTTTGAGCGGTAGCTGCCAGACCGCCCAATTACTTGCGGAAGAGGAACCGTTTCGGGGCCGGGTGCATGTGGTAGATAATCATAGAATTTCTGTTACGCAGGCCCAGTCAGTTTATGACGCAAAAAGGATGGCAAAGCAGGGATACTCCGGAGAAATGATACGAAAAACACTGGAAAAAGAGGCAATGAATGCGACGATTTATATTACCGTAGATTCTTTGACATATTTAAAGAAAGGCGGCAGAATTACAACAGCGGCCTCTTTACTGGGGACAGCGTTAAATTTGAAACCAATCCTTACGATACAAGGCGGTAAGCTGGATGCATACGCAAAATGCAGGGGAATGAAGACGGCCTTTAAAAAGATGTGTCAGGCGCTGGACGCAGAGTTGGAGGAAAGGTTTTATGATTTGTATAAGCAGGGGCGACTAAAGGCGGGAATCGCAAGTACTTGGATGGAACCGGAAAAACTGGCTATGTTCCGGCAGGAATTAAAAGAACATTATCCGGATATGGAATGTATCTATATGCCGCTTACCATGAGTATTGGAGCTCATATCGGACCGGGAGGTCTGGGAATTGGCCTGGTAGGTGTTCATGCGGAGAAATAAAAGGAAATGAAGATTGAGGAATGAAAGAAAATTGTGATTGATGGGAAAGTGGCATTTACCGGAGGCACAAACTTAGCAGAGGAATATATTAACCAGAGAAGGGTATTTCCTGCCATATGGTGTATATATTCCTCTGGCGTAGGTCACCTTTGCACCAGCCTGCAATGCCGCTATACAGCCATATCATAAAGATAAAATTCCAGTTCGACTTTTTGCCCTTTCATATTGACAAGATGTTTATACTGTTGTTGGCGCACCATGCCCTGATGTTCATAAAAGCCGAAATTACAGCTTGTATCGGTATAAAGGTAGAAGTCGCTAATGCTCTGGCTTTTCATATAGGCTAAAACACTGTGGAACAGCATTTTTCCAATCCCAAGCCCCCTGTATTCAGGGGACAGAGCAAATAGAGCAATCTCCCCCTGATAGTCCTTGTCGCACTGTTTTAAGAGCTGGCTGTATATTTCGTCCACATTCTTATAGAAATTCAGAATACCACGTCCCTCTTTAGAAATCAGCAGTCCGCATAATGCCGAGATTTGACGTAGACGGTATTTCAAAGGACAGTGATGTTTTTCTATATTTTTTCCCAGAATCAGTCCCGCAGGAACGCCGTCTACTTCCGCAATCCGTGTATAGGTCTGGTTTGTCAGACAGGTCGCAAGATAGACTTTTGCCAGCTTACGGGCTGTCTTTGGTGTTGCGAACTTATCATAGTCCCATGTTTTTCTTATTACATTTTCCAATGCTGGTAAATCCTGTTTCTTTAGCTCTCTTAATTTTATGTTGTTTTCCATATTCTGTCTAACTCCTTTTCTTTTGTTCTCCTTTGGTATATACTAATCGTAAACTATTCAGTAAGTGTAATGTCAAGGAGGTATTTCATGCAACAGGAAACTATACGACTTACGACAGCACAGTTTGCAAAATTGCACAACGTCAATAAGAGGACACTGCATTATTATGATGATATCGGTTTGTTTTCTCCATGTCACAAGGGAGAGAACGGATATAGATATTACGACTATTCCCAGAGTATAGACTTTGAGTATATTCGTATGCTGAAAGAAATCAATTTAAGCATTGAGGAAATCAAAGCTTTTATACATTCCTTTGATGAACAGAAATTTCTTGAAATTGTATCCAGTAAGCAAAAGGAAATCGACAGGGAAATCAGAAAATTGAAAACGGTAAAGTCTGTTCTGAAACAGAAAAAGGAACATCTTCTGTTTTGCCGGCAAATCAGTGATATGCGTATAGAAATATCCGATTTAAAAGAAGAATATCTGTTGACTGTCCCTTATGAATTTGAAGAAGATAATCCTATGAAAGTTTTTGCATATATACAAAGCGTCTGGACGCCTGAACAGTATCGAGCAGGCGTGGGGAGCTATCTTTCCCTAGATAAGATACAGGCAGGACAGTTTGACAAATATGACGGTTTATACACTGTGATAACAGAGCATAGACTGCAAAACGGTTCTATGACAAAACCCAAGGGAGCGTACCTGTGCGGGTATCTGAAAGGTAGGTGGAGCAGACTTCCAGAGCTATATGAAAAAATGTTAGCTATGCCGACGAACATGGACTTAGGCTTACAGGATATTCTTTTGAGCGTGAGCTTACCGATTATACGATTGCCAGCGAAAAAGAGTACATCACACAGGTTATGATTAAAATTGTGAACAGTCTTGACTTCAATAACAAGGAGGAAAAAACAAGTATGAGTAAGGTTATTCATTTTATTACTGATTATCGGTGTAAAGATATTATTGACAAAGGGACTTATGTTAGGTTTCTTGCTCCTGTGTATGGCAATAAAGGGAAAAGCTTTACATAAAAATTCGTCAGAGTGGGATAAATATTTTCTTAGCCTAGAAGAAAGAAAAGTTCTCCAGTTTGCAATCTCTCTCTATCTTTTATCGGCTATTATTTCTGTATTTATCTGTTATTTGCTTTTATGTTGGTTGAACTTTTTATATCCATTCTTTCTTGCTTTGATGATTTTTCTTGCAGGCTTCGTATACAGTCTGTGCAAGTATAGAAAATCAACAAAAGATGAGATTGCCGCAGGTTTATTAAAGGTAAAAATAGTATAAAAGAAAAAGATTATTGAAATGACTCGAATCTGGGTAAGGCTATTCTCTATATAAAAACAGTTGAAAAGTGGAGAACACCCGTATAAATACAGTATCTATCAGCAATCAGTTAAAGGAAAAAGAACACTTGAAATAGAGTGTCTTTTTTTATGAAAAAAAGCAGCAATTTTTTTGAAAAATTACTGCTGATACTGGTTATTTACTTCAAAATCCATATTTCTTATATGACAGAAGAAAAGTGGAAACTGTATTTCACGAATCTGTCAAATCGCAGGGTAGTGTTCCGGTTCTTTATGATCCATGTAGTAATACTGTTGTTAAAAATTCCGTCAGTATGAAAACGACTATATAAATAAGGATTGCTTCTATGACCTTACTCCTAGGGAAAGCCTCTTTCCCGGTAACTTATCATCCATATAGCATTTTTCTTCTATACCGTTTAAGTGATAGGAACATGGAAGATCCAATAACCCGGCCGTCTCTTGTTATCCTGCCTACGGCTCTAAAATCAGTTCACAGGTGCAGTTATGGAACTTCTCATTGACCGTTCTATTGGTTGCTTTTAATGCTTCGGATAAATCATGGACGGCGAGACTGCCCATTTCAATCTGAAAGTAAATGGCTACCCATAAATGCCGGCCTGTTTTTGTAATATCATAGAAAACAGGAACAAATCGGTACTGTTCCATAATCGGATTGCAAAGCCCTTTGATTTCTTCAATGAGCTCCTTATCTGGCGAAAATAAAAATATATCCCTGATAGCCCGCAACAAAATCTTAATGCTTTCTGGAAGAATCAATGCCATGATGATGACAGCGATAATCTGGTCAAAATAGGGAGCAAGGAAAGCAAGAGGTGTCTTTTCCAGATAGAGCGACAGAAAAAAGGCAAAGGACATACCTAAGCTGTAAGCAATATCTAGTTTCCAGCCCAGAAGTTCTGCCTTTATGGTTGGCGACGAAAGGTTTCGGTTCAGCTTTTTCATGGTTACAAAAATAATGATACTGGCAATTCCCAGAATACACTGGAATATGGAAACCAGTGCACTATCCACAGGATTCCCGCCGGACAGGGTAGAATGAAGCACCTCAGCAGACACCCCCAGAGTAACAGATAACATCATAATACCTTTGACAATAATAAATACCGTTTCAATCTGAAAGTAGCCAAAAGGATGCTTTTCCGAAACTGGTCGATGAAAGAGTGGGGTAAGGAACAGCAGTAGGGCAATAAATACAAGCTCTGCCGTGTCATACACAGCGTCCGTCAAGGATGATTGGGAATGGCTGTATATGGCAAAGATAAACTCCGTTATTGCAAATAAAAGTCCAGAAAAAAAGGACATCTTTAAACTCAGTTTTTCTCTTTTTTCGGTTATCATTTTATACCTCTTTGAATGGTTTTTTCTTGTAGGTTGGATTTATACTTGCAAACTATCATCTCATTTCTTAAAGGTTGATGATAATTATACTAAACACCGCAGGATTTGTACAGAGCAGGCAGTCGGATTTACCCCGTTATTTTTATGCGTTCTTTATGAAGCAGGATTCAGAGGGATTTACAATAAGACAGAGAAAAATATATGTTTAAAAATTGATTATTCATTCTTCGTCAATATAAATCATGCCAAATCGCAAGAAAATCGCAAGGTTTTATCCATAGGATTCTCGCCTTGCTTTCAGTATACTTTTCTCGTAAGCAAAAGAGAGGAGGAAATAGAGATGAGACTGCAATGTATGGTTTTAGGCTTACTTTTTTTCGGAATTGGCTTTTTCTTTTTTATTGGAAAAGCAATTCCAATGCTGAAAGGCTGGAAAAATCTTTCAGAAAAGGAACGAAAAGGGATCAATATGAGTCTTTTAGGAAAAAATGTCGGTACAGTACTTATGAGTGCGGGAATCATTTTTGAAATGTCAGCCTGGTTTCCGGGATTTCAGGAAAAGGCGTTTGTCTGGTGTATGATTGCATGGCTTGTTTTGACGGGAATTGATGTATACGATATGGAAAAATCGAAAAGATATTTGTTGAAAAATCAGGAAGAACAGGAGGCGTGCTATGACAAGAGAAGATAAGAGAATCAATACGAAAAAAATTGCGGAAAGAAGGGTGCGCCGGGATCACGCAGATAAAATTCTGGAATTTGTGGCGACCAATAAAATCAAACCGGTTTTACTGAATATGAATACAACGCTGCGGGGACTTTCAGAGGAGGAAGTATTGGAGAGCCGTTCTTCCTATGGAAAGAATAAAGTGACCCATGAAAAGAAAAAAACATTGTTTCAGAGGCTTGTAGGTGCTTTTGTCAATCCATTTACGGCGATTTTGTTTTTTTTAGCTGTCGTATCTGCCATTACGGATATTATTATGCCAATCATGCAGAGAACACCGGAAGATGTGGATCCCTTGACGGTTATCATTATCTGTACCATGGTGTTCATTTCCGGAACGCTGCGGTTTGTACAGGAATCCCGTTCAGGGAGTGCAGCGGAAAAATTATTGGCGATGATTACCACGACTTGTACGGTAGACAGAAAAGAAAGAACGAAAATGGAAATACCATTAGAGGAAACGGTAGTTGGCGATATTGTCCATTTATCTGCCGGCGATATGGTTCCTGCAGATCTGAGGATTTTAGAGGCAAAGGATTTGTTTATCAGTCAGGCTTCTCTGACAGGGGAGAGCGATCCTGTTGAAAAGACGGCGGACGTATGCTCTGGAAAATCCGTTTCCGTTACGGATTTTACGAATATTGCCTTTATGGGAAGTAATGTGATCAGCGGAAGTGCTGTGGGCGTAGTTGTGGCGGTGGGAGATGATACATTATTTGGTTCTATGGCATCATCCGTAGCCCAGGAGGCGGTGGAAACAAATTTTACCAAGGGTGTAAATGCAGTTTCCTGGGTTTTGATCCGGTTTATGCTGATCATGGTTCCCATTGTTTTTATGATTAATGGACTGACAAAAGGAGACTGGCTGGAAGCATTTTTATTTGGAATTTCTGTTGCGGTAGGTTTGACTCCGGAAATGCTGCCTATGATTGTAACAACTTGCCTTGCAAAAGGAGCGGTTTCCATGTCAAAAAAGAAAACGATTGTAAAGAATTTGAATTCTATACAGAATTTTGGAGCCATTGATATCTTATGCACAGATAAAACAGGCACTTTGACTCAGGATAAAGTAGTATTAGAATATCATATGGACGTTACTGGAAATGAGGACGTAAGGGTTCTGCGCCATGCGTATTTAAATAGTTATTTCCAGACCGGGTATAAGAACTTGATGGATCTGGCAATCATTCAAAAGACAGAGGAGGAAGAATCCGGAAAATCCGCAGCTTTTAGATTTGTCAGAGGCGTATGCAAAAAATCGATGAAGTTCCCTTTGATTTCAGCAGAAGGCGGCTGTCTACAGTTGTCCGGGATACACAGGGAAAAACACAGATGATTACCAAAGGAGCAGTCGAAGAAATGCTGTCTATTTGCTCCAGCGTAGAGTATGAAGGAAAAGTGGAGCCGCTTACCGAAGAACTGAAAAAGAAAATTTTAGTGAAAGTAGAAGATCTGAATGAAGATGGCATGAGAGTGATTGCTGTGGCACAGAAAACCAACCCTTCCCGGTGGGAGCCTTTGGGAAAAAAGGATGAGTGTGACATGGTGCTGTTATTGTCTATTTTGTATTAAAATAAGTATATCTGTGAGGTACTTTGCATCAGGCGCAGAACCATAGGGGTGTGGATATGCCTGGCAATGAAAGCGGGTGCAGCCGGAGACAAACTATAGGATGTAAAGAGGGAAGAAAATATGATTTCAAATCAGATTTACAGAGTACCATTGAGGGAATCAAAAATATTTCGCGTGTCGAACTCTGCGTGACTGATGTAGAAGGAAAAGTTCTGGTAACGACGTTTCCGGAGGTTGAGATCAGCCAGAATGATATTGTAACG
>ENA-OQHL01001291-OQHL01001291.1-human-gut-metagenome-genome-assembly--contig:-NODE-1291-length-13174-cov-9.787384_pt1 | contig 13174 bp, 15 predicted proteins | sample MGYA00242565_ERZ504723 | MGnify/ENA primary metagenome ERZ504723 (study PRJEB26092, sample SAMD00036211) | human gut metagenome | host: Homo sapiens | study: EMG produced TPA metagenomics assembly of... | reverse complement strand
GAGAATAAAAAGTCTTTTTCCACATATATATGGATGGTTTATTTTTTCATGTTTTTAAGTGCTATTTCGTCATATGTTTATCGGGGACAAACAATTTCTCAGTCTTTTTCAGCTGATCCAACTTTATTGTATTTACTATTTTATTTTGTTCTTAAGCGATATCATATGACGATAGTACAAATTGAGAAGATAATTTATATTTCAAGTCTTTTGTTTGTTATATCATATATTATTCAGTATATGATTTACCCTATTGCTATTTTTAGTGGTGCTGCTGTTGTAAATCCAGAAATTGATGATGTTCGCTTTAGATTAATAGGACAAGGACTGGCATCTGTTGGTTTATTTATGGGGTTTAATAAATACATTATAAATAGAAATAAGAGATATTTATGTTTATTCTTAGGGGCTGTTTTTGTTATAGTATTGTTAGGCTTTAGAACTATGATGGCGTGTAGCATATTTTTTCTAATTTGGATGTATGTAAGAATTAAAGGTTTTAATTTAAAAAATTTATGTTATTTGTTTTTGGGAGGGATAGTTTTTATTTGTCTTTTGAATATACCAGTATTTTATGAAAAAATAATCTTCATGATTGAACGTAATGCTACTGATAATTTTTCTAATGATGATTATGTCCGTATAGTGAATTTTAATTATTTTATAAATGAACATTTTAACAATACTATAGAGTGGCTTTTAGGAACAGGAATTCCTAATGAGCATTCTTCTTATGGCTCTTATATGCTAAGTGAGTTGGCGTTACGACAAATAACTTATGTAGATTGGGGACTATTAGGATTATCTTGGACTGCTGGAATTGGTACTGTTGTTGTGATGATTATGTATTCTGTCCGAGCTATAACATTAAAAGTTGATAATTCATATTTTTATATAAATGTTTGGTTTATGTATATGCTAATGATATCAATAACAACAATGGAATTTTATCGGGAGGGTAATTTGGCTATACAAGCTATTTTGTTGTATTTGGTAGAGATGACTTACACAGAAAAGAAAAAGAATTATGAAAACACCACTTGTCAGTATAATTATACCAATGTATAATGTGGAAAATTGTATAGCTACATGTGTGCAGAGTGTGATAAAGCAATCTTATACGAATTTTGAGCTATTATTAATAGATGATGGATGTATTGATAAAACATGCGATATATGTCGTGAGTTTATTGAAAATGATAAGCGAATATATCTTATAAGAAAGCAAAATGGAGGAGTTAGTTCTGCAAGAAATTTAGGACTTAAAAAAGCGCATGGTAATTATGTTTGTTTTATAGATTCAGATGATTATGTATCCTCTGATTATGTGAGAAAATTAGTTCAGGACGTTGAAAAAGTATCTTCTGAAACTTTAATATTCCATAATTATAATCTTGTGGGGGCAAGATTTATATGATAATATATCCCGAGTGGGGTTTTTTGGTGATAATGAAGCTATAGAGATATTTTTCACTTTAGAATTATATAAGTTGTCTGGACCATATGCTAAATTGTATAATTTGGATATTATACGTAGACATAATTTGAGGTATCCAGATGATATAAGTTTAGGTGAAGATTTAATATTTACATTGTCTTATTTAAATGTTGTAGATAAAATTTATCTGCGAAATATCAGTAATTATCATATTGTTCGTCGAAATAATTCTTTGAACTTTTCATATTATCAATTTAATAATGAATACAAAATATATCAAGAAGTATCTAAATATTGCGATTCCTTATTGAATAAAACTCGGTTGTTGAATAAGGAAGTAGAAAAATGGAAATGTGTAGAACCCTTTTTTTTGAGGGTTATTCAATGTTTTTTCCGTAATAAGGGTAATATATCTTTGAGGGAAGGAATTGCATGTTTGAAAGTTATAAAGAAGAATGATTTTCTGTCGTTCTCTCTTTATTATAAGCCTTCTACTCTTTCAAAATTTATAATGAAATACTTGCTTGTGAATAGATTTTTCGGATTGTATATGTTATTAGGACGATTCAGATGATAAAAATTGTATCTTTTTCCGGTGGATTGGGAAACCAATTATTTCAGTATTTGCTCGTTGTATATTTGCGGGAATGTGGGCATCAAGTGTATGGTTATTATAATAGAAAATGGTTAATTGGACATAATGGATTGGAGGTGAATAATGTATTTGATATTTATTTGCCAAAAACTAATTTCATTGTAAATGCATTAGTGAAAGTGATTCGTGTTTTAAGATGTTTGGGTTTTAAAAAGTATGTGGCAACTGATACTTATGATAATCCAATTGCAATTTTTTATGATGGTTATTGGCAAGATCAAAAGTATTTTAATATCATAGATAGTAAGTTATCTTTTAAAAAGTTTGATTTGTCAGCAGAAAACAAATCAATTTTGTCGAAGATTAAATCAAATATATCTGTTGCTTTGCATATTAGGTGTGGTGACTACCTATCTTCCTCAAATGTAGAAATTTATGGTGGAGTGTGTACTAAAGAGTATTATGAAAAAGCTTTGGAATTAGTCTGTAAAATAAAGAATGTTATGTTTTTTGTTTTTTCAGATGATATTGAGTATGCTAAATTATTATTGAATTTGCCTAATGCTATTTATGTGAATGCAAATGTTGGAAATAGTAGTTTTATTGATATGTATTTGATGGCTAATTGTAAGGTGAATGTGATAGCTAATAGCACATTTAGTTATTGGGCGGCACGTTTGAACCAAGATAATATCTTAACTATTTATCCTAAGAAATGGTATAACTCGAAATACGCTGTTCCTGATATTTTTCCTTCTGAATGGGTTGGTGTATGAAAACATATAAATTGAACGATCTTAATAATCCATTAATTTCAGTATTAATGCCAGCATATAATGCTGAAAAGTATATAAAAGAGGCGATTGAAAGTATCTTAAATCAGACTTTTTCAAATTTTGAATTTATAATTATAGATGACGGTAGTATTGATGCAACCGAAGAAATTATAAAATCATTTAAAGATAGTCGTATAGTATATATTAAGAATGAAAAAAATTTAGGTTTAATAAAGACACTAAATAAAGGTATATCAATAGCTCGTGGTGAATTTATAGCACGTATGGACTCTGATGATATATCTATGCCTCAGAGATTTGAATTGCAATTAGATGTTTTTAAAAAAATATAAAGGGGTTGATTTGTAAACGTAGCATTAAAAAAAATGTCAGAAGATGGAACTAAGCTTTCAAAATATCGACATAATATTTATCCAGGCTTTGAAGCTATTCATTATTTAATAAATATAGATACATTTATTGTCCATCCTGGTGTGCTTGTTAAAGCCTGTTTGTTGAAGAAATATAGATATAGAGATTGTGAAGAATGTATTTATGTTGAAGATACTGATTTGTGGATGAGAATGATTAATGATGGATGTATATGTTATACAATAAAAACTCCTTTATTATTGTATAGAAGTGCTAATTTAGCTGGAATATCTAATACTCATTCAAAGATACAAAGGCAAAGAACTATTGACTTACATTCAACTTGTTTATCTAAAAATGTACATTTTCATTTTTCACCTATTGTGCTTAGTCTTTTACATGGAGATAAAGATTTTATCACACTGAAAAATTTGTATAATACAAATAAAGAATTAATAAGATTCTGTAGATATTTAAGACTAAAGAATAATTTGTCAAAAGATGCTGTTAGGGATATAAATAGTTGGGCTTTAAGAAAAAAAATAGTTCTCATGTATTATTTTTTGCAAAATTTTCTTGTGAAAATATTTATATGGCTATCAAGGGTAAACATTTTCATAAATGATGGGATTAGAAAAAATGAAAAGACTTCTGGTGTTTAATATGTATTCAGCGATAGATAGAACATACTATAAGCAGATAAAACTGTTACGTGTAGGGTATGTGTGATTAAAAATAAGGTTTTCATGTATTTGTTCTCATAAAAACTGTAAATAGAACAATGTAAACTTTGAAAAGTACATGGAATATATTTTTACCTGATTGGTCGAAGGTAAAAAGCTGATATCTTTTTTTCAATGATTATGTTTCTCATTTTTAAAGGTAGTGAAAAGTTATTTGCCCGATAGGATAAAAATAAATTAGCTTTGTTCTCAAATTCTACTATGAATGAACTTTATTACTATTCAATAGTAATTCTTGCAGGAAGTGAAAAAAAAGAAAGATGAAAACTAAAATTATCATTGTGTCACCTTCACTTGATCCAAAACAAAATGTAAGTGGAATATCTTCTGTTACTCAATTTATAATCTCAAATAATCCGGATTGCCATTATATTCATTTTGAACTTGGTAGAAAAGATAATGAAAGTGGAGGATTATCAAGAGTAAAAGTCATAATGAAGTCTCTTATTTTATGGAACAGAATATTGAATAGTTATCCAGAGGCTCTTGTCCATTATAATTTTCCTTTATCTAAAATGTCAATATTGCGTGATCCTCTTTTCATGATGATTGCACGGTGGAAAAGAAGGAAAATGGTTATTCATTTGCATGGAGGGATTTTTTTGACCACACCCCATATTCCAAAATATTTAAAGTGTATTTTACAATCTGTTTTTTCTTTCTCTTTTCCATGTATTGTTTTAAGTTATTTGGAGAAAAAACTTGTCGTAGAGAGATTTCATTGTAAGAATGTTTATGTACTACCGAACTGTGTAGATTTGAATAATGCCAAAGATTTCCATCGGGAATATTTGGATAATAAAAACGTTTTAACTTTAGGGTATTTAGGAAGAATTGCTGAAACAAAGGGAATAGAATATTTGCTAGAAGCTTGTGTGGAATTGAAACGGCGCAATATTCCATTTGTTTTAAGGATGGCTGGAAAAGAAGAAATAGAAGGACAATATTTATCCCGGTTTCAAACAGAATTAGGCAACTCTTTTATTTATGAAGGAGTGGTTTTTGGCCAGTCCAAAAATATTTTTCTTCAGAAAATTAATGTATTTATGCTTCCATCTTTTTTTCGAGGGATTACCTATGTCATTTGCTTGAAAGTATGAGTTATGGTGTAGTCCCCAGTTACTACTAATGTCGGTTCTATTGGGGAAATAGTGAAAGATGGGTATAATGGACTTATAATCGAAAAACAAGATACTATGTCTATAGTTGAACAATGTGTAAAGTTAGTATACAATAAAGAACTGATGAATTCATTGTCTCAAAAAGCGAGGTGTACAATATTTGATCGATTTCATATTGCTGGATATATTGATTCTTTAAATTCCATATACGCATCTTGCCTTATAGAGTAAGTATGTATTTATTATAAAATTGACTATGTTGAGACTAAAATCTTTGATGATTTTGGATAGCAGAAAGGCTATGTCATTGTTCCCCAATGGAAAGTTGTTGATCAACACCATCAACGCCCATTCCTACAATACCGCCCAGAAAGACAAGCTCTTTGCCGAAGCTTTGCAGCAGGGAGATGTGTTAATTCCCGACGGGGCAAGTATTGTCAAGGCGTGTCGTTGGCTGAATGCGAGATCCAAACCTACAGAGCGTATTGCCGGCTGGAACCTGTTCGAGTTCGAGATGAACAAGCTGAATACTATCGGAGGAAAATGTTTTTTCATGGGCAGCAGTGAAAAAGTATTGGCATTGATAAAACAGCGTGTGAAAGTGGATTATCCCAACATCGAAGTGGAAACTTATTCGCCACCCTATAAGCCGGAGTTTTCGGAAGAGGACAATCGGGCGATAGTTGAAGCTATCAACAAGGCAAATCCAGATTTGCTCTGGATAGGGATGACTGCCCCCAAGCAGGAGAAATGGGCGTACACGCATTGGCATGAATTAAAAATCCACTGCCATTGCGGAACGATAGGTGCTGTTTTCGATTTCTATGCCGGAACGGTAAAGCGTGCTCCTGCCTGGTGGCAGAGACATTCTTTGGAATGGTGCTATCGGTTGTTGAAAGAACCTCGCCGGATGTGGAAACGTTACATTATCGGCAATCTGTTGTTCATGTGGAATATATGTAAGGAGTAGCTTGATGAAAAGAATCTTATTGCTTGTTTTTCTGTGTAGTGTTTCCTTATGGGCCGATGCCCAGGCATTGCTGGGGACTACCGGACTGCTTCATGCTCCCACGGCTGATATGCAGCGTGATAAAACGTTCCTGTTTGGTGGAAACTATTTGAATACTCATCCGTTATCCACCCATTTTCGTAGTAGTGAAGTGGGGTATACCTTCAATTATTACATTAATATTACTATTTTTCCTTGGCTGGAGGTGGTCTATATCTGTACATTGGTACATGCGGATCATGGCTCTACTTATTTCCCGGAACAGTCTTGGGGGAAATTCACGAATCAGGACCGGGCTTTCAGTGCGCGTCTGCGTCTTTGGAAAGAAGGGTGGTGGAAGGAGTGGACACCGCAAATCGTACTCGGCTTGGATGATCCCACTTCTCATGCCGATCATGGCGGCGGTGGACTGGTGTCTGGTAATACAAGCGGTTCCAATAACTACGCAACACGGTATTATCTGGCTGTAACCAAACATCTGGATTTTCAGAACATAGGTGAATGGGGTATTCATGCCGCATTTGTATATGGTAATGCCAAAGGTATGGAGCATTATAAACGTCCTTCATTCGGCACAAACTTCCGTTTTCAGCTACTCGGTGACCAGCCTTTGATTAAAGCTGTAAATAATCTTAACCTAATGGCTGAATATGACGCCCGCACAGTAAACATCGGGGCACACTACCAGCTTTGGAAAGACCATATCAACCTGATTGCCGAACTGAACAACGGGAAATATTTCTCCGGTGGTATTTACTTTAAAATCCATCTGAAATGATAAAAAAGACTATCCGATTAGGATCTTCGGAATAGATTCTGTTCTTTTGTAAAAAAGGAGGATTTATGGTCGGAAATATAAGTATAACAGATGTGTATATGAGTGTATTGTCTTCACTGAGTGTAGATGAAAAACCGGATTTGATTGCAAAACTGACAAATTCCATCAGAAATACGTATACAAAGGAACAGAATATTGAAACAGAAGATCCTTTTGCTTGTTACGAAGGCGATTGGGGCGGAAATATGTCGGCTGAGGAATATGCAGATGATTTACGTAAACCCTAATTTGAGGGTTTACCTTTCTTATATCCAACTGTTGCAAAGATAATAAAACAGCTATTCCGGGTGCAAAAAACCGCCATAGAGGCAGTCTCCATGCAGAGGCGCTCTATGGCGGTTTCCCGTTTCCCCTCGTTTACTGGGGAAAATTCCCGTTTCCGGGAAGCCGGGAGGTTACTCTTCCATCTTGAGCTTGCCCAGTTCTTTCAGGATGTGCTCCATGGCTTCTTTGTAAACCTCCGGTTTCTCCTTTTCCAGCCATTTCATCAGTTTGAAGTAAGAATTTGGAGTCACAATCTTTCCGTCTCGAATTTTGGTGGCGGTGGACCGGCCTATCGCACCTTTGTCGCCCAAGTTGTTGGGGTTTAAATCGTTTCTTCGCACGGCATTACCGATGCAGGTGCTGATGATCTCAAATTTTTTTCATGTTACTAAAAATTAAATTATTAAATAATGATTTGTAAACAGCATAAACATAGCTACTTACAAAATGTCTCGGCAAAGATAGGAAATGTTTATTAACAATTGCTTGTTTTTGTGAGCAACGCCCTATTTATATTTTGCGTTCCTTTGCGTTATATTTATACTAACACACAAAAGAAATGGATTATACAGAGCAGTTTATCCGGCTGAATTGCAGTTTGATGTCGGATTACAAAATGATGAAGCTGAATGCCGACATGAAATGCATGGGGCTGGGGTTGTATCTTGAAACGATATTGTTTCTGCGCAAACAGCAGGAATACAAACATGATTTTAATGAACTAGATTTGTTGGCCGATCAGTGGGGAGCTACCGTGGAAAATCTGCAACATCTTATTAAGGACTTCGATTTGTTTCTCATTACAGAGGACGGGTATTTCCGATGTCTGTATCTGGACGAGGTGATGGGATATCAGAGTAAACTTTCCGAGCAACGTGCCGCTGCCGGCAGTAAGGGAGGGAGAAGCAGTAAGAAAAGTACGGTGAAAGCATCTGCAAAAGCAACTGCGTCTACAGCGTCTGCAATAGGGAGGGGCAGAATCAACGAGGGGAAAAACGGTGATACGCCCTGCATGGATAATAACGGGGAAGTCTACATGAAAAGCGATGATACACCTTGCATGGATAATAACGAGGAAATCTACATGAAAAGCGATGATGCGTCCTGCATGGATAATAATGAGGAAGTCTATACGAAAAGCAGTGGTGCACCCAGTATGGATAGCAAGGAGAGAATTTATATGGAAAGCAGCAATGTAGATAGTGACAAGGTTGTCTGCATGGATAACAGCAAGCCAATCCATTCGGATTATAATAAGGAAATCTACAAGGAAAACAGCACGGAGAGCAACGTGAAAAGTAGTGCGGAAAGTATGAAAAATACGACTGCAAAAAATATAAATGGAAATTCAGTCAAAAATGTGATTCAAAGTGTTGATAATGAGCGATATGGAAAGAATTTGCAAGCAAGCTTTAAGCAAAACTTTATAAGAGAAGAAAAGAATAGAGGAGAGAAGAAAAACAACAATAACAAAGAAAAAGAAATAATTGCTGTTGCTGCTGTTGATAAACTTCCCCGATTTTCCGAATTGTCCGAAACGATACCCCGATGGGAACAATGCATCAATGAAGCTTTCATTACCCAGAGTTGGCTAGAGGCTGTGGGGATGATGTCAGGTTTGAAGGAACTCTTTTTGAACAATCTTTCTTTTATTCGTGATCTGTTCAAGAAACATGTCGTGGCACAAGGAAACACAGGAGGAATCACTTCCGTGTCCGAAGCCGAAGCTTATTTCGCCAACTACATCCGCCGAGAAAGGCCCACCCGTCTTTTTCTGGAAGAAAAGCTGAAAGAAAGGAGCCGGATGCAAAATGAATCGATATCACTTTCACCCTACGAAACGTACAATCCGCTGACCGGCGAACGTTCGTACTGCGGAGTTCCTCTTCCCGGCAATGCACCACCGCGCCCCAACGGACGTGCCACCTGGGATAACCTGAAACAGAGCTGGATATGACGCGCGAAGAACATGCAGACTATGTGCGGTGGCTGAAAAGCCTGCCGCGCAGAAAGGACCATTTCCGTATGCCTTGTCCCGAATGTTCCGCAACGCGAAGCAATCCCAAAGATCCTTCGTTCAGTGTGCATATTACCCGTGAAGGGGGATGGGCGAAATGCTTTCATTGTGATTTCGCCATAGCGTGGAACGAAGACGAGATGTGGAAAAGAGAACAGAAACAACAAGACCGGGAACGGCAGAAACAGCAGAAGGATGCATCGCAGCAACGTAACACGGCGCAGCACCACGATACAGTATCGCAGCACCATAACACGTCGCAGCACCATAACACGTCGCAGCACCACGATGCAGCATCGCAGCAACGTAACACGTCGCAGCACCACGATACAGCATCGCAGCAACGTAACACGGCGCAACGCAAACCGCACATCCCCCTGCAACCGCCTGCACATTACGTATGCCCGGTAATCAATAAAAACAAACAAATTATGAATGGAGAAATGATGGAATACATGGTCGGCAGACGAGGTATTCCGATGGACGTCCTGACAAGGATGAAGATAGAGGAACGCTTGGAATTCCTGCCGCAGACCGGCAAGGAAGAAGCCTGCATCTGCTTCCCTTACCTGGAGGACGGAGTAATGAAAAACATGAAATTCCGGGATGCCGCAAAGCATTTCAAGATGGTGAAAGGAGCCGAGCTGATTCCTTGGAACATAGACGCCATAAAAGGAAAGGAAAAGTGCTACATCACCGAAGGCGAGATAGATGCCCTCAGCCTGATAGCTGCAGGACTGGAAGAGGTGGTGTCCGTACCCAACGGAGCCGGAGGCGCGAATCTTCAGTGGCTGGACCGCTTCGTGGAGTCGCACTTCGATGACAAGACGGAAATCATCCTGGCCATGGATACCGACAAGCGCGGAGTGGAGTTGCGCGACGAACTGGTGCGCCGCCTGGGCATGGACCGCTGCAAGGTGGTGGCCTGGGGAGAAGGCTGCAAAGACGCCAACGAGTATCTGTTGAAGTACGATCTTCCGAGGCTCCGCCAGCAGGTGGAGCAGGCGGCGGAAATCCCGTTGGAAGGAGTCTTCTGCCCCATGGACGAATGGGATACGCTGATGGATATTTATTACAACGGAATGCCGGAAGGAGCCGATACGGGACTGGAGAATCTGGACCGTCTGATCAAGTTCGAGCGTGGTTTTGTGCTCACGGTCACAGGCGTTCCCGGTAGCGGAAAAAGCGAGTTTGTGGACGAAATTGCCATGCGCCTGCTCCTGCGCCACGATTGGAAGGTGGGCTATTTCAGCCCGGAGAATACCCCGCTGGCCTATCACTACCGCAAGCTGATACGCCGCGTGGTGGGCAAGCGTTTCGAACACAAAGGGATGCCGTTGCCGGAAGCCGGACAGGCCATCCGTTACCTGGCACAGAGTGTCTTCTCCATTATGCCGAAAGAGGATTTCTCGGTAGAGAGCGTGCTCCGCATTGCCGCCCAACTGGTAAGCCGGAAAGGAGTGAAGGTGCTGGTAGTGGACCCCTTCAACCGCTTCGAGCATCAGATTCCCGACTGGGAAACGGAAACGCAGTACATCAGCCGCATCTTCGACGAGTTCTCCAATTTTGCCGTGAAGCACAAGGTGTTGCTCATTCTGGTGGCGCATCCCACCAAGTTGCGCCGCGAACCGGGAAGCAAACGCTGGCCTGTGCCCACGCTGTATGATATCAACGGCTCGGCGGCCTTTTTCAACAAGACGGATTATGGAATGGTGATAGACCGTAACGATGAACTGGGGCAGGTGCTGGTGCGTGTAGCCAAGGTACGTTTCGACCATCTGGGCGGACCGGGAGATGCTTTTTTTGCCTTCAGCACTTACAACGGACGCTACACCCCTACCGAGGAGAGGACCTTGGATCATAATCCACCCGAACCGAAGTGGGAGCATACCAATTTCCTGACAGAGAAGCTGAAACCCGAACAGCAGGGCCTGGGGTTTAATGAGGGGGAATGAAGTAGTTGAATGTTGCTGTTCCTGAATAACTCAGGGATAGGAGAAGGGAGATGTCAAAACAAAAAGGACAGCCCCGAAAAGTTACAGATAGTAATTATAACACGTAAAAGGATCGTATCAAGCTCTGTATGGAGTAATGATACGACCCTTTCTTTAGTCTTTTAGGATGCTCAAATTTCAGATTGTAAGTTCATGTTTTCAAAAACTGAGTTTTGACACTCGCCTTTTAGGTCTTGTAGTTACAGTCTGTAACTTTTTGGAGTAGTTATTTTATTTTGACATACCCCCTTTAAAAGTTGCTTACAAGTAGATCATGTTGCCGGCAGGTTTTACTGATTACTGACCATTCCTCAGTGATCACTGATCATTCCTCATTAATCACTAGCCATTAAAATCCTCTCCACCGTTCCCGTTTTATCTCCTCGCACTGCCGTCGCTGCCATGCGGGCATTATTTTCTCCAGTTCTTTCAGTTTCCATCCCTTCATAAAGCGTATCTCGTCTTTCTCCTGCTCCGTACACAGGCTGATGCGCAGCAGTTCGGGATAGAGCACCTGTATATGGAAAATCTTGGCTCTCCACAGCAGCATGGACATCTGCCAGGGGGTGAGGGCTTGGATGCGGTTCAGGGTGAGCAGCATTTCCAGATAATGACGGTAGAAGGCTTTGTCTACGGTCATGAGTTGGTTTATCAGATGGTTCATTTTTATTATTATTAAATGAAAAGATTAGTTGAATGAAGAAGCAGGAAATCAAAGCGGAGGAAAGAAACGCTATCTTGGGTAAAATCATCCTTGGATACGGTATCTTTGGAGAAGCCTCTTTGAAAACAAACAGTTCCCTTTAGAAATCCTATCTTTGGTAAAAGCTTCCTTTAAAAGCGGTATTCCTTCACAGCATCAAAACAAGGGCACGGTTTCACGGGATTCAGGTCATGATGCCCCACTATCAATGCTTTGGGGAACAGGAGGCGCAGCTCGCGCAGCAATGCCAGCAGACTCCCTTTCTGCATCAGAGTACGCGTATCGGCAGGTGTGCAGTCCGCCAAGAGTCCGCCCTCATAGCAGATGCCGATAGAATGCCGGTTGTGGTTCCTGCAATGCGCTCCCACCTTTTCCAAGGGGCGTCCGCGGTGAATCTCTCCGTCGCGGGTGATATAGAAATGATATCCTATGTCCGTGAAGCCCCGGTGGCGGATGTGGTCCTGGCGGCAGGTCTCAAAATCCAGCCTCCGCCCCTCAGGGGTGGCGGAGCAGTGGATAATAATCAAGGTGATGGTTCTCATGATCATCAGATGCAGGCGTTCAGTCCGAGCGCGCCGGCAAGGGCGGTGGCTACGGTGATGATTACTTTCAGAATCAGTGTCCAGGTGTTTTTCTTTGTTTTCAAGTTCATGGGATTTTTGTTTTAGTGGGTTGATAATAAATGAATTGCAATGGAAACCAAGGGCCTGTGCCCCAATGAAAACGGCTTGTCATTAGGGCACATTCAGCCTTTTAGCGTAGTGCCTTGTTTCCGTCGTACTGGTGGGGTTCCGTCAGGCCTGTTGTCCTCCGTTTTCCGGCTCTTTCGCCTCTCCGGTAAGGTCCACATTGGTCTTTCCGGCTTTCAGCGCCTTCACCACCAGTCGGGCCGCCTTGCGTGTGGCCACCAGATTGAACACGGCATCTTCCAGCAGATTCCGGAAACGTGTTCCGGCACTCCAGTTCACATTCAGCTTTCTGGCGTGGATGGCAGGGTTGTAGGCGGCTGAGCTTTCGGCACCTATACTGTTGATGCTGATGGAGAAATCCCCCAAGTCACCCAGCTGTATGTAACTCGTAACTTTGCCGCATCACTTTTTCGTAACATTAAATATTTCACTTTACGAAAACTATATTTATGTAGAAAATGGATGCAAAAAAGATTACAGAAGACTACCACGACTGGCATAACATTGCCGAACTTCGACTTCTTGGCTTGAGCCGTTCTCAAATAGCAAAGAAGCTGCAACTTCCTCCCGGCAGAGTCATGCGGCTTTCCCGATTAAATGTTGATGAGCTTCTTC
>ENA-OQHL01001288-OQHL01001288.1-human-gut-metagenome-genome-assembly--contig:-NODE-1288-length-13202-cov-3.150210_pt1 | contig 13202 bp, 10 predicted proteins | sample MGYA00242565_ERZ504723 | MGnify/ENA primary metagenome ERZ504723 (study PRJEB26092, sample SAMD00036211) | human gut metagenome | host: Homo sapiens | study: EMG produced TPA metagenomics assembly of... | reverse complement strand
TCCATGATCTTTATATTTCTTTAAAATAGAAAAATTTAACAATTCACTTTAAAGCCACACTATACTCATTAACAAGCAATACTTTTTCTTAGATATACGTCTTTTTCTTCTTTCTAAGGCATATTGAAAATGAATAGCAATATAGCCTATCTCATCTTCAATTTTTATATAATCTGTATAATTGGCAATAACTTTCCATGATTCCATCGCAAGAATATATGCAAATGTATATTTTTCTTTAATATGATTTAATAAAGGATTACGTAAATAAGTATTAAACTTCAAACGATTTTCCATCGGATAAATGTGTAACCCTAATGCTTTCTTTAAATAAACATCTCCTCTAAAATCAATTTTAAATATATTAAAAAGATGTTTAAAAATATAATCAATGATAACTGCAATTTCTTCCTTTAATTGATCATTCACACAACTTTCTATTGCACTTGTAGAATTACTTTTTTTACCCAATATATGAATAGCTAAGTAGCATTGTTCATTAACTGATAAATCGATTTGAAAATGTTTCTTAATTGCCATAGAAACATCCTTAGCAACCAAAAATTCATATTCATTAATAATATTTTTAATTTCTTCATCTTCAAAAGATATATATTTTCCTCTTTGAATACGATTTAACTGCACTTGCATATGAATGACGAAATTCGAAAAAACACGTTGTGGCATTGTAATACCATCATTAAAGATTATCTGTTTTAAATCATGTATAAAATCATCATTCTTCCCTATTTCAGTCACTAGCATTTCTGGCTTATGATAAATATATTCAGCCATACATAATCTATATCTAAATTCATTGCCTTCAATCATTAATCCCTTGCCTGTTTTTTGAATCATTTCTAATCCAAAATTATCTAAACATTCCCTAATATTCTTTAAACTTCGGCTCACAGAAGTTCTATCAATATAAAGCATATCTGAAATATCATCAATTTTAATAAAATCTTGCTTTTCCAACATTAATCCTAAAATATAGTATACTCTTTCTAACGGATTGGCAGGAACAAATTGACTCCATTCATTATTAAAAGCACAAATCCATTTTTCAAATTCACCATTTTCTAAGATTTTTAATTGATATCCCCTTGAAGGAATAGATATAATTACAGCAAAATCTTTCATTGTATCATTTAAAACCTTAATTTCATTTCTTACTGTTTTAGAGCTCACATGAAGTATTTGTGATATTTTTAAACCTGTTAAATGTTCATTAGAATTAACGAATAATTTTAAGATACTCTGCTGTCTTTTGGTAATTCCATTCATTCTATCCCTCCTTAAAAATCATAAAAATATTATAACATAGATCTTAATTTCTTTGTAAAATAATATAAGCAAAAGAAATCAGCTAATTAAACTGATTTCACTATGCAATACGTGTTCCAACAGTTGTAGCAAATTCTCCATAAACAGGATCCGAAGAATTCACACCATTAACTTGAGGAAAATATGTACACATGACTTGAAAAGGTATGACAGCATTTAACCAGGATGATGTTAATGGATAATTTCCAATATGAATTGTATGTTCATCTTGCGGTTTAAGTGTTGAAACAATGAAATAATTATCTGTTTTCGTTTTAGAAAATTCTATCAGATTATTCATTAATGTTTTTCCATACCCATCTGTATCAATAACTGCCAAATACGAATCTTTAACAATTGTTCTATGCGGACCATGCATAAACTCTTCCATATCAAAATTCATTACTGATATTTGCATTGTTTCCAAAACCTTTAAGCTTCCTTCTCTTGCAGTTGGGTAATTCACTCCAAATCCAACAATGCTCATTGCTTTTGCTTTTGACCAATTTTCATGTTCTTGACACCAGGCTTTCGCATCTTTGATATTTTGAGGGAGCTCATTTATACTTTCTCTATATTCTTTGATAACGTCTTGATATAAAGGAGAATGTATTATTTTCATGATAAAAAGATGTAAAGTCATAACTGTTGCACTAAATCCTTTTGTCTTTGGTCCTACAGGCTCATCACCACATCTCATGTTAATATGATAATCTGCTTCTTTCGCGATAGGACTATCGTTATACGCTGTGATTGCTATGGTTGGTATATGATTTGTTTTTGCAATCTTGAGACATTCTAATGTTCCTACACTTTTTCCAGTTTGTGACAAAACAATGAGAATAGCTTTTTTTTCTTGTTTTAAAAGTGGTGAATAATAACGTAATTGAAATGGATTTTCTATTATTATTCTTTTATCACTTTCTTTTTCACACATTGCTTTCACTAACATTGCTGCATTTAATGAAGACCCTGACGCTGTAATTATAATTTCTTCAATATCGAAAACATCCTTATCATAAGGAGAAAACATCTCCTTATGATAATCTAGAATGTTTGTAAGAACATCTTTTTGTTCATTGATATAATCCCACATCTTATTTTCCATTTTTATAAAACTGTGGAAGATAGTCTTTATGTGCTTCCAACATCTCCTCTAATAATGGTTTAGCAATATCATAGTCTCTAACTAATGGATGTGCAACAAGGGCTTGTAATGCTAAATCCTTATCTCCAGTGATTGCTGCTTCTACTGCCAATGATTCATAATTCTTAACAGCACTTACTAATCCTACAATTGCTTTTGGATAATCGGCAATTGTAAGTGGCTTCATACCATTTTTACTGACATAACAAGCTGTTTCAATTACAGCATCATCATCTAAGAAACGAACTGTTCCGTTGTTGGCAACATTGATAACCATCCATTTTCCTGTATCATTATAGATTGCATCCATAACACCAATGGCAACTTTTGAATAACCACCACCTCCACGTTTAGCAAGTGTTTTTGGTTTTTGATCGTTAGTTTCATCAGCATATTCTCTAAAGATTTGTTTCTCTAATTCAAGAATTGATTCTCCTCTTGTTTTATCTTGTTCCTTTAATTGTTGAACTCTTTCCTTTGTATGGAAATAATATTGTGTATATTGACTAGGAATTAAATGTAAAGTTTCCATCCAATCTTGAGAAACCGTTGTACATTTTTTAATAATCTTACTAAATTCTTCATCTGTAACTGGTCTTCCATCAATTGTCATATTATAAGAGAAATTCATGTGATTTAATCCTAAATAGTCATAATAAATCTTTTCTTCAGGAACATTAAGCGCTTCTGCAGCCCACCATCTTGGACGCATTCCCCTGCACATATCATCGCATTTGAATTCATTGCATACTTTATTTAATGCTTCTGTAACCAATCCTGTTGGATTTGAATAGTTAATAATCCATGCATTTGGACAATATTTTTCAACATCTTTAGCAATTTCAATCATGACTGGAATAACACGGAAAGCATTAAACATTCCACCAACTCCAGTTGTTTCTTGTTCCAACAATCCATATTTTAATGGAATTTTTTCATCAAAATGTAATTCTTGCCTTTATTACCACCGACACGAAATTTGTGCTAGAAACAAAATCTGCCCTGTAAATGCCTCTTCTCTTGATGTCGTTGACCATCACTTTCACATCATAATTTAATGCTTTATATATCTTTTTACAAAGCCTTCCATAATAGAAAGTCTTTCTTCATTAATATCTAACAAAACAATTTCTTTACTGGTAAAGTCTCTCTATGTTCAGACAATCCTTCAATTAATTCTGGTGTATAAGAGCTCCCAGCTCCTACAATCGCAATTTTTAATTCTTTATTCATTTTTTGTCCTCCTTTTACTCAATTTCATTTCCTTCTAAACGTTGTTTTTCCATAGCTTTAAAAAATGGATAGTAAATAGCTCCTGCAATAAATAATTCAGCAATACCCCATATAACTGCTGGAATATTTCCACCAGTCACAAGATAATGAGAAAATAATGGTGGTATAGTCCATGGTATATTTGCAACTGGTCTACCAATAATATTAAACAACATCAATAAATATGTTCCAGCTGACAATGTTAAAGTTGATAATGTATAAGGAATCATCATATATGGATTCATGACTAATGGAACACCAAAGACAACAGGTTCATTAATTTCAAATAAACTTGCTGGTAAACATAATTTTCCAAGTGTACTAAACCCTTTTTCTTTAGAGCGAATCATCATCAGTACAAGTGGTAAAGTTGCTCCTCCCCCACCGAGGAAAACAAACATTGTAAATCCGCTTGCTGTAATATATGGTGGTAAAGTTCCAGCCGCAAATGCTGCAACATTTTCACCAAACATAGTCAAGAAGAATGGGTCAGCAACTGCTAAAACAGCACCTCCATGAATACCAACACTCCATAACATAGAACGAATAAACATAAACACTAAGAATCCTGGTAATGTATTTAAGGCAAATATGAATGGTGAAAAACAATCCATCAATACTTGATTAACATTAATTCCAAGCACAACACGAATGATCCACACAAGTGTTAATACAACAAATGCAGGAATAAGTGACATAAATGACTTAGATACAAGTGGTGGGACAGTATCAGGGAATCGTATAACTAAGTTTTTCTTTTGGAAAAAATGAGTAATTGTTCCTGTTAATAAGGCAACTAAAATTCCTGTAAATAAACCTCTTGTTCCAAATAAACCTGTATCAATTGTAAATTCATCTGTTAATGTTGCAAGTAAGAATGCCACAACAGATACAAAAGCTGTAATTAATGGATCAATCTTTATATCAGTATATTCTAATGCAAAATAATATGCCACACTAGCTGCTCCAACTAAACCAACACTACCGATAGTCACTGTGTTCACAGTGGTGATCATATTCGCATAGGGTTCCAAAAAAAATTCTTTATAGCCGCAATTGGAATATTGGGAATCAATAGGAAAATACTTCCAATAATTGTAAGAGGCACAGTAACAATCATACCATTTTTAACAACAGATAAGTGATGTTGTGATGCCATCTTATTTAAAGGTGGTGCTAATTTTGTTTCTACAAAATTTAATATCTTATTCATATTCTCTCTCCTTTTTTATTTTTTGTGAGCGCTCCGTTTGTACATTTTTATTTTATAATTTATACATTTCATTTTGAATGGTTAAAATGACTACCTCTTTGTGGAAATTTTTGCAAACTTATAAATATTGTTCGTTATATTTTACTACATATTTCTTAAGGGGAAAACAATTCTTCCGTATGTTTAAATCACAATAAGTTATAAACTTAACCAAAATTTTAGAATAAATAAAAAGAGAATTCTCTACTACTTGTAATTGGTTAGAAAGTAATTTTCCTTGAAAATCCGATTTAAGTTTCATTGTACTTAAACGTATATAATTTTTATAATAGCTTTTTTTACATTTTAGGCAGTAACATTAGTTAGGTCGCTTCTGATCATTGCTGATTTGATCAAATTGTGGTGGAGTATAATTCAGTATATTTCGATATAATAGAATCTTTGTCTTTTAGTTAATGTTTGACATAATGCTATAATGTCGAATCTTGATGAAACAGATGGCAGTATGTGTTGCACAAATCTTCTTATGAATTTGCAAGCATCAAAAGTCATCTCTTTTTGTTTAGAATATTCCTCATAGTCTTTGTATTTGAATATAACTATATGGTAAGCGCCAAATTATGTTAATATGAACATAATTTGACGCTTACCTTCTTTTTGTTTACTTGTAGAACTATTTTAAAAACAGACCCACAAACTAAGTTTTTATTCCTCCTATGGGTCTGTACTTTATTTGATAACACGAAACTTAAATGGAACTTATAATTTCTATCCGAAGAAGTTTCCTAATCCAGAATAAAGGTTGATTTATGATGATTGTCTAACATAATTCGGTTTTTAACACCTTTTCTTACTTTTACAAAATGGTGTTCTATTAATCCATCACAAATTGCTTCCTCAAATTCGTTAGTTATTTCTGGATATTTGTTTTCCCAAACTGTAGCAATATTTTTAATTTCTTCTACAAGAGTAATGTATGTAATCAATTCAGGAGCTGGAGAATTGTTATGAATTTTCGTAATTATCCATTGAACTTTTGCATCAGTAGAGAAATTACTTGTCAACAAATAGCTTAATACTTCATCATTTAAGCAATTTGAATTTAAGGTCATTAGTTTTCCTGAATCATTCAACAATTCTACAAATTCTTTTTTGTACTTAAACTCAGCAAAAGATTCACAAATAAATTCAATATTTTCTTTAGACAGATTATCCTTCATCACTTTTTTAATAACAACATCTTTCTCCATGCTAATGTGTTTCAAAGAGACTCTTTTCCCTAAAGTTTCTAACAGTTTGAAAGCATTAGAATCTGATATGTTTGAATTTATCATCTCATACAATAAGTTTTCATTTAGTTCGTGTTCTAATAACATTTCTACAATAACAAATTACGAATATATTACTGTTCACTTCCTAAGACATGCAAATGCAACCTTATTGTTAAACAGTGGTATTGACTTAAAGATGGTATCTGCACATCTAGGGCATAATGACATCCAGACAACTGCTAATATTTATGCAGATGTACTTAGTTCACAGAAGCATAAAATAGCACAAATTATAGAAATAAACCTTGAAAATAAGTAAAATAAACTATTTTAAGCGGAGAATAAGCGATTTTTATAGGTGTTAACAAAAAAACGTTGATATAATCAACGCTTTTTGGATTATTATTTTATTCGACACCCAAGATAAATGAGTAGACCGGTTGCTTACCTTCAATAACATCTACTTCTGCATCAAAGTTATCTTCGATATAACTTTCAACTTCTTCAACTTCTTCATCAACAACATCTTCACCTACAAGTAAGGTAATCAATTCAGAATCTTCATCTACTAATTTATCTAAACATACTTTAACCGCATCTAATTTATTTGGTTTACATGCAACGATATCTTTTTCGACTAAAGCCATGTAGTCATTTGCTTTAATTTCAACACCATCGATGTTTGTATCTTTGATTGCAAATGTTACTTGTCCAGTTTTAACATGAGATACTGCATCTTCCATTTCAGCAATATTATCTTCCAATGAAACTTCTGGATTATACATAACACATGCTGATAATCCTTGAGGAATTGTTTTTGTTGAAATAACAATAACATTGACTTCTCCTTCTAAGATTGTAGCTGTTTGTTGAGCAGTCATTACAATATTAGAGTTATTTGGTAAGATAATAACATTTTTAGCATTTACTTCTTTAACAGCTGCAACCATATCTTCAGTAGATGGATTCATTGTTTGTCCACCACTTACAACATAATCACAATGTAATTCTAAGAATGCATCTTCTACACCTTGTCCAGCACAAACAGAAATAATAGCTGTTTCTTTAGCTTCACGTTTTTGAGGTTTGCTATCATCAACACCTACAATACTTCCTTGATTTGCTGCAGCATTTTGTAAGTTATTGGCTTGTTCTTGCATATTTTCAATTTTTAACTTCACAAATTCACCAAATCTTTGTGCTAAATTCAAAGCTTCACCTGGTTTTAATGTATGTACGTGTACTTTAACGATATCTTCATCTTGTACAACGACAATACTGTTTCCTGGAATTCTTTCTAATTCTTTCTTTAATTGGTTTTCTGAGAATTTATCAATTAATGAAGGTTCAAGACGAACAATAAATTCTGTACAATATCCATATCCTTCTTCACCAGATTCTAATTCAGTTCCTGCATTTACTTGACCTTCTGATTTAATATCAACAAAATCAACACGATCTCCTGTTAAAGCAGCCATAAATCCAGTTAAAACCAATAATAAACCTGCTCCACCACTATCAACAACACCTACTTCTTTTAATACTGGAAGTAATTCAGGTGTTCTTTCTAATGAATTTTCTGCTTCTTTTACAAAATAAGAGAAAACATCTTCAATTTCCATACCTGGTTGAGTATATTCAACGATCTTTTCACTTGCTTCTCTAATAACAGTTAAAATAGTTCCTTCAACAGGTCTCATAACAGCTTTATAAGCAACTTCTGCCCCACTTTTCCAAGCATTAGCAAAAGCAACAGCATCAACACTTTCATGACCTTCTAAGCCCATTGCAAATCCTCTAAAGATTTGTGATAAGATAACACCTGAGTTACCACGTGCTCCCATTAATAAACCTTTAGATAATTTTTTAGCAATATCATAAATATTGTCACTATCCATATCTTTGATTTCTGCTGCACCAGCATTAAAAGTCATAGACATGTTTGTTCCAGTATCCCCATCAGGTACAGGGAATACATTTAAAGCATCTATTTCAGGATGATTATTATGAAGAGTATTCGCACCACATAAAACCATCTCTTTAAATAGCTTTCCTGTAAGTATTTGCATATTTTTCCTCCACTAATCGATATTACGAAGTCCTTGAACATAAACATTAACTGCCTCAACTTTGACATCTAATGTTGATTCAACAACGTATTTCACTTTCTTTTGAACTTCAACTAAAATTTCATTAATTTTAATTCCATATCCTAAAATGATATATAAATCTAAAATTAAACCAGTTTCTCCATCACTCGCAATAATTCCTTTAGAATAATTTTCTTTCTTTAATAATTCATAAATCCATCTTTTAATTTCTTTTGGCTAGCCATACCTACTACACCATAACATTCAGTAGCAGCTCCACCAGCTACAGTAGAAACTACATCTAAAGAAATATTTACTGATCCTAAATTTGTATTTTTTTCAATCATCAAGTTATCCTCCTTAAAATGATTTCATGTTCAAACATTATTATACCTTAAAAATATAATATTTACAAATTATAATCACTCTTTTAGTATCTTTCCAACCGCAAGCCATCATATCACATATTATTAAAAAAAATACAAATTAACTTATTTTTATCATCATATAAAGTATTTATAATCACAAATATTGATAAAAACAGCTTTTTGTAAAAAAATGTTTGCATTATACTATAAATAATGTTAATATAACACAGTACGTAGAACAACTACTAAAGGAGGGAAAGAACATGTCAAGAAAATGCCAAATCAGTGGTAGAGGTCCATTATCAGGAAACACTCGTTCTCATGCGTTAAACTCAAGTAGAAGAAAATGGAATGTTAACTTACAAAAAGCTACTATTTTTAGTAGATGGTAAACCTACAAAAGTTAGAATTTCTGCTAAAGAGTTAAGAACATTAAGAAAAGCTGGATAATAGATGAAGACAGTACATAGTACTGTTTTTTTGTTTATAAACAACTTATTAAAAACAAACACCTGTAGAAAGTATAAACAATACAGCAAAAGCAAATCTTATTTTCAAAAAAAAAGACATCGATCATTACCTTAAAAGCCATAAATCCGATGTCTTTTATCTTTAACTCCAAATTGACTATAAAAGTCTATAACACATTTTATTAAATCATAAATCACTATATAGCCATACATTTATATGTGTTATATAGCTTTTATTATTTAATCTTCTTTATTTCTTCTTTGAAGTGCAATATAACCCCCAGCTGTTGCCATAAGTAAAATATATGGTACAACTGACATATCATCACCAGTTTTTATATGAGAGTTATTTTTTGTTGATGATGTTTTATTGTCATCTTCTTTTTTAATACTTGTTTGTATTTGATCATTTGGTTTTTGATTTGGTTGATCATTATTTCCAGTTTGAGAAACTGTTTTTAAATTCTTAATGGCATCTTGTAGAGATGCTAAAGCTTGATCAACTTCATCTTGAGTTGTATTTTCATTTTGTAAAACATCTTTTGCATGATCTAATGCTTCTTTAAATGCTTTCCATGAATCTACCGTATAATCTTTTTCAACAAAATCATTAGTTGTTTCAATAACATTTGATAATTCTTTTTTATCTACTATTACAGGAGCATCAATTAATCCTTTAATAGCCTTATCTAAATCATCATAAGCCTTATTAACTTGTTCTTGAGTAACATTATCATCAGCCACTACCTTATTAGCTTCATCTAGTGCATCTTTTAATACTTTCCATGATTCAGGAGTATAATCTTTTTCAACTAATTCTTTAGTTGTTTCCATAATTTTTAATAACTCTGTTTTATCCGCTGCTATAGGAGCATCAATTAATCCTTTAATAGCCTTATCTAAATCATCATAAGCCTTATCAACTTGTTCTTGTGTGGCAGTTTTATTTTCTAAAACTTTTAATGCCTTATTATAAGAAGTTTTTAAATCATTCCATGAATCTACTGTATAATCAGCTTCGTTTAATTTTTGTACTTCTTCTATTAATCTTGATAAATCAGTAGTATCAGCTGCATTTTTTAATGCATCGATAGCATTTCTTAAATTTGTTTCTACAGTTGTAGTATCAGTAGTACCTTTAACATATTCCTTTTGACCAGCGATTAAAGCATCAACCATATTAGACACTAAAACGGAAGACTTACCGCTTATATCTAATTCTTCAGCTTCATTAATCATATCTCTTAAAGTGTTATCTTCTTGTGGTTGTTCATAAGCAAATTTTACTTCAGAAACTTGATACCATTTACCTGGTTTAGCTACAGTTAAACGGACTCTGACATATTTTACTGCTGTTTTTTCAAATGTTGCTGTGTAATCTAAATCATTTTCCGTAATTGATCCAACTTTAGTCCATGTTTCACCATCTAATGAAACTTCAATATCTGCACCTTTTAAAGCATCAGCACCTACATTAGAAGGTTGAATAACTTGAACACTTGTCATGTTGACAGCTGTAGGAAAAGTAAATTTAAATTCTTTATCCGCTGCTTGTTCTTGTCCAAACCAGCACTTAGTATTCAAATCATTATCTAACATTTTTTCATAACTATATTCTTTAGTTGGATACCATTGATTCTTTTCGTAATAGTTATCTGTTGCAGTAATTGATGGCATATTTCCATCAGGTTTTACTAAGTTTGATTTAGCAGTTTTAATTGCTTCATAAGCTCCTTTAGCAGTCTCAGCATTTAAAGTATCGCTAGATAATAATGCTTTACCAGCATCTACAGCTTGTTTATATGCTTCATATCCACCAACATAATCATCTTGTTTTAGTGGATATGTACTTTGTACATATAATGAATAATATTCTATTTTAACTGCTTTTGCTTTGGCTTCGATAAGTTCATCATATACTTCATCAACTTCTGCTTGTGTTGCATCAGTTTTATCATTAATAGCTTTAGCAGCTATTAATGCTGTTTTATATTCACTAAATGTTTCATTGATATAATCTTTTTCTTTTAATGCATTTGTTACTTCATTATTTAAAGCTGCTTTATCTGTATATAATTCATAAGTAAATACATAAACAGCACCTTCTTTAGTATAAGTACCAGTAATTGGTTTATTATCAATTACACGATATCCATAAATAGGATCTGCACTAAATTCAAATTTTTCACCAACTGTTCCGTATTTAATTACTTCATGTTTTAATTCTTGATTGTTTTCATCTACGAAACGAATAGTAATTTTACCTAAATCACCCGCTGTTAAGAATTCCCCAACATCTGGTAATGTAGATCCTTTTTCAAATCCAGCAACATTACCTAATTTAGTATAATTTTCTTGGAAACTATCAAAATCAGTAATTGAATTACTACTTGTATTCCATGATTTAGAAGCTAATGCACGTAACTCATCAGCAATATCTTCAGTAATTACATCTTCACTACATAAATTTGGATTATCACACCAAATTGCCAATGAAGCACCCTTGATAAAATCAGAACCATCATTTACAGCTGGATTTCCTTGGAATTTTCCAGGTGACCATTCATTATAGATTTTACGATCTGCATTTAAGTTATCAAATGAATGTTGTTCTCTGCCATCTGTAGGTTTACTATTACGTAATACATAATAGAAAAAGCTTGCATTGATATTGTAAATTGTATCATGGCCTTTATTAATGAATGTTTGTAAATTTGCAATACTTGAATTCCATGACATTTGTGACCAGAAATCAATTCCAATATAGTCATGCATTTTTATTTTTTGTGCACCTTCATAAGAATTTTCACCATAATAAACACCATCATTCCAAATTCTTGGTGTAAATCCACGATTATGTACATATTCTGCTAAATCATTGATATATCCAGCAATTACATCTTTCCAAATATATCCTTGACCATATTTTTTAACTGCATATGAATTTAATACACTCTTATATTCTGTAGTAAATGGTGCACGGTCAAACTCCATATACTCATCGCCACCAATATGGAAATCAGTACATCCTTCAAATAGATCCATATATTCATCATATAAACTACGAATATATGCAATAGCTTCAGGATTAGTAATATCTAAACCAGATTTATAATGATTTCCACTAGTATTAACTTGCCCATATTCTGGATGAGCTTTTAAAATTTGATCAACATGACCTGGACTATCAAATGATGGAATAACATTAATACCATATTTTTTAGCTTCTGCTAATATTTCTCTCACTTCTGTCTTTGTTAAATATTGATCAGAAACGATAGATGGATCTGTTTCACATTCAATTCTAAATCCCATATTTTCAGAAAAATGAATTTGAAGAGCATTCATTTTCATATATGACATTTCTCTAATTTGACGAATAAACCAATCTTTAGAAATATATTTTCTAGCACAATCGACATGTACTCTGCGTTCTGCAACATTTGGATAATCTACGATTTCACCGTAAACTAATCCATCGTTTGTAATAATCAAATTTTGGATTGTTCTTAATCCGTGCATAATAGCATTTTCACTAGCACCAGTTAAACGAACTCCATTTTCTCCAATAGTGATTTTATATGCTTCTTTACTATTAGAGCTACTAGTAATTGAACTTGTTTGATCAATATCAATCAAAATATCTCCATAACTCACATCTTTTTCTTGAGCATAAACCATTGCTAACGGAGATGAAATAATTTCTTTTTCAACAAATTCTGAATTTACTAATTTTACCACTTCTTGTAATCTTGCATTTTCGATATTAGTTTGATTTGCTAAAACAGCTAATCGACTATCGTTAGTCATTTTCCAAACTTTATGGCTACTATCTGCTTTGTAAGATTGAAGAATAGGATTTGTTAATGCTTGTAATTGTTGATCTGTAAGGTTTGAAATACTGTCGCTAGATGTTGATGCAACATTGCCTTTAGCTAAAACTGCCTGAAAACCGACTGCTTGACAAATAATAGCAACTACCAAAAGTGCCGGTAAAACTACTTTAAGAAACTTATTCTTCGATACTTTTCCTTTCATTTTCTAC
>ENA-OQHL01001286-OQHL01001286.1-human-gut-metagenome-genome-assembly--contig:-NODE-1286-length-13213-cov-3.622344_pt1 | contig 13213 bp, 11 predicted proteins | sample MGYA00242565_ERZ504723 | MGnify/ENA primary metagenome ERZ504723 (study PRJEB26092, sample SAMD00036211) | human gut metagenome | host: Homo sapiens | study: EMG produced TPA metagenomics assembly of... | reverse complement strand
GTGGTCACCTTGACATACTCCGCGCCCAGTTTTTGTGTCGCACTCCGGCATAATAAAGGAATACGCCCCGCCGCTCACATACTGCATCAGCTGCTCCTTTCCATCCTCATCCAAATAAGTAGGAGGTTTTACTCCGCCGGCCTCGCTGGTATCCACAATCATCTGGTAACGGTCCGCAGCTGTGTTTTTCGGGGCAGTCGCAACCGTCACTACCGCTCCCGCCTTAATGGCAGACGGATGATCCTTATCCACATCCCGGTAATAGGAGCTTCCCGTAGATGAGATGGCCGTCAGCACCGCCACATCGGTATCGTAGGTTCCATTGGCATTTTCGCGTCGATACGCGGAATGTAGACCAGATATCCTCTTGTGGGTTCTCCCATAAACCCCGGCGCAAAGTGGTCCATGGCAAAGGGCAGATCCCTTTTGTAACCCTCCATGGTAAATTCCCTCCCCAGCTTCTGAGTGACGATGTAGCGGACTCCGTCCTCCAGCTCCTCATAAAAAAACCGGTCCCCGCAGTCGTGCTCGATCTGTCCTGCTACGGTTTTGTACTTGCGCTCCAGGTCAGACCAGTAGCCGATGTGGGCGTCCTCCGAAAAGCGGTTGTCACCGTCAAGCGTGCTCCCGAAAAACCTGCTTTGCCTTAGCCGGTGTATTGGTAAAAAGATAGGAAACGCGGCTGTCACGCTCGGTTCCATAGGTGAAGCGGGCACCGCTATCGCGGGTTCCTATAAAAGTTCCCTCCCGGGAAGCACTGCCGTTGTTGGTTCGCGAGATACTGCCTGCCATGCGGGCCAGAATCAGGTTTCCACTCTCGTATTTTCCAATAATGCCGCCTGCCGCGCGGCTTCCATTTCCTCCAATGGTTCCGTTTACGTAAGAATTATAGATGCCGCTCTGGTTCATAATACCGGCAATGCCACCGATATAGCCCTTTCCGTGAATCCGGTCAGAAACTCCGTTCTGGGTAATGACCACGTTGTCAACCAGATAAGCTTTTTCTGCCTTACCGGCAATGCCGCCCACTGCGCCATCGGTTCCGGCACTGTTCATGGCAATTCCCTCTGCCCGGCAGTTCTCCACAATGACGGAACCGTCCGACTCCTGAATCTGGGTTCCGGCTGCTGTTCCCTTTCCGCTTCCGCAAAGTACCGCCGCGATTCCACCCGCATCCTGCTCTGAATACACATAACCGGATACCGTGACATTTCGGATTACTGCGCCGTTTTTTATGGTACCGGCCAGAAGCCCTGCCCGGTCCGCGCCGCTGATCTGGTCTGCATGGATTTCCAGATTTTCCACGCTGCCACCGTCTATCACGCCAAACAATCCCAGGTTTGTCAGGCCCCGGAGTTCCCCGATGATTTTCAGACCAGTTATGGTATTTCCACAGCCATCGAAATGTCCGCGAAACGGTGTGATCACATTGCCGCCAAATTCTGAGTGGTCACGATACCAGCCAATGGGATTCCAGTTTCCCAGATTGATGGAAATACCGCCCAGATCCAGGCTCTGCGTCAGCTCAAAATAGCAATCCTTATAATCGTTTCCTGCCGCCACCGCCTCGGAAAGTCCCATCAGATGAGATAATGTTTCTATCTGGTACGGGTCTTCCCGGGTTCCTTCTCCCGGAAAATTCACGTTGCCGTTCCAGTCCGTCCACAAATCCCCGGTGACCGGAAGCTCCGCCGCAAGCAGAGCCAGATCGGACGCGGTAGCCAGCTCCACCTGCCGCGCGTCCGATGCGGTGGCAAGGTCTATGTCATCCAGCTCTTCATCGGCGTCGGAATCTGTAGCCCGGGCATATCCGCCCTGGTCTGCTTCCATATTCTTATCAAAATCCGTGATCAGATCTGCCTCCAGTTCCACTTCATCCAGATTTTCCTCATCGAAATCCTGCAAATCCCCCTCTGCGTCACTCTCCGTTGCCCGGGCATACCCATTTCGCATAACCGGCGCAAGCGTTCCCGCGCTCTCGGCCATAGCCAAGCCTGCCGGAAACATCCCCGGTGATAATACGGCCAGTACCACCGCCATGGCAGACGCGGTCTGGCGTCTGATATGAAATACCTTCCTGTTCTTCTTCATACATCCCCCTTCATACATCAGTTCTTCTGCGGCAGAACAAATACCGGCCGCACCCCGTAGTTCCCGTACCTCATCTCATCATCCTGCTTTTCCGTTTCCGCTGTCTGCACCGCTTCTGGCCGTATATTTCCCTGAACCAGATCCACGATATAAATCTGGCTTCCCTCTGCCGTTCCACAAGGCGTCCGAAGCCAGTAGCCTTTGCAGAATTCGCTGATCTGGGTCTCCGGATTCTTTCGTTTCACCGCTCCGAATTTCCAAAGCCAGTTCCGTAACGGTATGCTTCGTCCACCGACAGATAACAGCGTCTCATTTTCTGGCTCCCAAGATACTGCGCCGTCAGCCCACCTTCCGGAAACTGCTCCCAGCATTCCTCCTTTGTTTTCCCGAAATATCCCCATTCCACGCCTGTATTAACCATTTCCGCATCCGCAAATTCTTCCGCAAAGCGGGAAAGCCACCCGCGGACCGCAGAATATTTGTAATCTGCCGAATTTCCCAAAACACACAATCGGCCCTGGTTTATACACATAGCCGTGATCGCGGTCCCCCGGTGTCTCAAACTCATATCTGGAACCAGTATTAGCCGGAATTACCTCGTCGCAGAGAAACAGCGCGCCACTTTTGTGGCCGCCCATATGATCCGCATAGTTCTGGTCAATGCAGCGAAACCGGTATGATTTCCCATCAATCTTCCGGGTTACCGTATCACCGATATTCCAGTGCCGAAGCTGCCGCGCCTGATGTGCTGAAAATGCGCGCTCTTCCCAGGCAGCTTTTGTATTTTGTTTCTTCTCCTGCGCCCCATAAACACAAAGCGCCGGTCCCGCCGTCAGAAAGGCCCAGGCGCACAGCAGCAAAATCAGACACTGCCCCCTTTGTTCAGCCTGCATCGCATCCCCCTCTCTTTTTTAATTTTTTCTGTTTTAAACTTGGAAATAAATAAATGAAATCTGAAAAATAACTTGAGATAACTGGAAAAACTAAGATTTCAGATGACTCGTTACTGTGCCATCATCATAGCACAGTAACGATCACAGTACAAGAAAAGTTCATCGACAAAAAATGACACTATCCGCGCAGGCAGAATTCACTGCAGTCTACCACACGGGTCGCAAAGCCTTCGTAAAATTCCGGCTCATGACAGATCAGAAGGACGCTGCCTTTGTAGGCCTTTAAGGCACGGGCCAGTTCTTCCTTGGCATCCACATCCAGATGGTTGGTCGGCTCGTCTAAGAGGAGCACATTGGTCTCCCGGTTAATCAGTTTACATAATCTTACCTTTGCCTGCTCACCACCGGACAGAACGCGTACCTGACTCTCAATGTGCTTGGTGGTAAGACCGCATTTTGCCAGGGCAGAACGCACCTGATACTGGGTGTAGGACGGAAATTCCTTCCAGATTTCCTCAATGCAGGTGGTGGTATTTCCCTGTGCCATCTCCTGCTCAAAATAGCCAAGATACAGATAATCACCTAACTCCACGCTGCCGGAAAGTGCCGGGATCAGGCCCAGGATACTCTTTAACAGGGTAGTCTTTCCGATTCCGTTGGAGCCCTTTAAGACGACCTTCTCGCCGCGTTCCATGCTGATGTCAAACGGGCGGGTCAGCGGCTCGTCGTAGCCGATCACCAGGTCCTTCGCCTCAAAGATCATTTTGCCGGCAGCACGGGCCTCCATAAAATTAAATTCCGGCTTCGGCTTCTCCTTCGCCAGCTCAATGACCTCCATCTTATCCAGCTTTTTCTGGCGGGACATAGCCATGTTCCGGGTGGAAACTCTTGCCTTGTTGCGGGCCACAAAGTCCTCCAGCTCGGCAATCTCCTGCTGCTGGCGCTTATAAGCGGCCTCAAGCTGTGCTTTCTTTACTGCATAAACTTCCTGGAAATGATCGTAATCGCCCACATAACGGTCCAGCTTCTGGTTCTCCATGTGGTAGATCAGGTTGATAACGCTGTTTAAGAATGGAATATCATGGGAGATCAGAATAAAGGCATTCTCATACTCCTGCAGATAACGCTTCAGCCATTCAATATGCTGCTCATCCAGATGGTTGGTCGGCTCATCCAAAAGCAGGATGTCCGGCTTTTCCAGAAGCAGCTTTCCCAGAAGCACCTTGGTACGCTGGCCGCCGGAAAGCTCGGAAACATCCTTATCCATGCCAATCTCCTGCAGGCCCAGTGCGCGGCCTACCTCTTCTACCTTGCTGTCAATGATATAAAAGTCATGGGCCATCAGAAGATCCTGAATCGTGCCCAGCTCCTCCATCATGGCATTCATCTCGTCCTCGGATGCCTCACCCATCTTATCGCAGATGGCATTCATCTGCTCTTCCATCTCAAACAGATACGCGAACGCGCTCTTTAACACATCGCGGATGGTCATGCCCTTTTCCAGTACGGTGTGCTGGTCCAGATAACCGGCACGCACATGCTTTGCCCACTCGACCTTTCCCTCATCCGGCTGCAGTTTGCCGGTGATAATGCTCATGAAGGTAGATTTACCCTCGCCGTTGGCGCCCACCAGACCGATGTGCTCACCCTTTAACAGACGGAACGAAACGTCCTGGAAAATAGCCCGGTCACCAAATCCGTGACTTAAATGCTCTACATTTAAAATACTCATGAAAACTCCTCTCAAAACCTCTCAGACACAAACAATCTCTGCAAAATATTGAAATCTGCGGCTATGCCGTATTTTGCGAATGCTACTATTTTACCTAACAAATTCTGCGGTGGCAAGCTCTTTTCCCGGAATTTGCGCATATCTTATGGTAATTACGCACCGGTCCGTGTGAACCCGGCGCTCTGCCTGTCACATGGCCCCGGCAAACATGACCAGGTGATTCCATGGTACTTCCGCTCAGCCACATTCCCCCTGCCTCCGATGCCCGCATCATCTGGATCGCCAGTGAACCGGCACGCCGGGAGAAGCTTGCCCGGCAGGGCTTTATTCCCGATGAAGCCGTACACTGCGTGTGCCGTTCCCTCCGAAGGCGGCTCTTTTTATTCCGGGTGCGCGGCCGTCTGATTTTACTGCCGCGAAAGCTTGCAGGCGAAATTTTTGCCGAAATCCAACGCTGATCTTTCAAAAACAAATGCTTAACAATTTTCATCAGACGCAGTATAATGAAAAAAATTTCCAGCAGGAGGAGACACGAAATGATAAGTCAGATCACACGAGATGAAGCATTGAACTTACTGAAAACCTACAACAAGGAGCCGTTCCACATTCTGCACGGTCTCACCGTAGAAGGCGTCATGCGCTGGTACGCAAAAGAGCTTGGTTACGGAGATGAGGAAGATTTCTGGGGAATCTGCGGACTGCTCCACGACATTGATTTTGAGCTTTACCCGGAGCAGCACTGCACAAAAGCACCGGAGCTGTTAAAGGCCGGCGGTGTCGGCGATGACATGATCCATGCCATCTGCTCCCATGGCTACGGCATCTGCTGCGATGTAGAGCCGGTCCATGAGATGGAGAAGGTGCTGTTCGCCGCAGATGAGCTGACCGGTCTGATCGGAGCCGCAGCCCGCATGCGCCCATCCAAAAGCACCAGGGATATGGAGGTTTCCAGCTTAAAGAAAAAATTCAAGGATAAAAAATTTGCTGCAGGCTGCTCCCGCGACATCATCCGCACCGGTGCCGAACGCCTGGGATGGGAGCTGGATGAGCTCTTTGCAAAGACCATCGAGGCAATGCGCTCCTGCGAGGACGCCGTGAATGCGGAGATGGAGGCCTGAAAATACAAAAACCGCGTAGCTACGCGGTTTTAAGGAAGCAGGCGACGGGAATCGAACCCGCCTCCTCAGCTTGGGAAGCTGATGTTCTACCAATGAACTACGCCTGCGTTTTCTATGGAAACACTGTTTATTATAAATCGTATTTTTCAAAAAGTAAAGAGATTCCTGTTTTTTGAAAAAGCAGGAATCTCTTTTCAAAATGATTATGCTTCCTTCGGGAAGATCCGGCTGCCATAGCGCGCCGCAAATACATGGCCTTCTTCGTCACGGATCGCAGTCAGGTAAATGTCGGAATAGGTTTTCCGTACCATACCCTGCCACGGATATACGGCCTGAAGTGCGGTCGGATTTCCGTTTACCTTCATGCTCAGGGTTCCGTTTTCTACAGTCAGCGTAAATGCATCACCCTCACCGGATACATAGCTTCCGGCTAACTCTTCCAGTTCTTCGGCGCTCCAGCTGCGTTCTGCGTGGATCTGCCGTTCTTCCTCGACCTCAAGGCCGCAGTAGGCATTCAGGGCTGCATCTGCGATGGCTGCCACGGAAACATCCATGGTGTTGCACAGCACTACAATACCAACCTCTTCCTGCGGACAGAAAGAGAAGTTGGAGGATACGCCCGGAAGGCTTCCACCGTGCTCATAAACAGCACGGTCACCTACCTGCTTCGTCTCCAGACCGTATCCATAGTATATGCCCGGCTTCATAAACTGTCTCGGCTTCTCCATCTCCTGAACAGAATAACGGTCCACAATGCGGTTTCCATTTCCCGCTACGCCTTCATTCAGATACATCACTGCGTATTTCATCATGTCGCCCAATGTGGATTTCATGCCACCGCCTCCATGTAAAACGAAAGCGTCGTTCTGGTAATCCCGGTCAGCTCTCCAGGTTCCATTTTCCAGAGAGTACAGGATTGCTGCATTTTCATCCTGGCTGTTACGGATAAAGCTGATATTGCTGCGGTCCATACCGATCGGCTTCAGGATCTTCTTATCCAGATACTCTGCAAAGGAGCCATAACCGGAATGACGGCGCACAATATCAGAAAGCAGACCAAAACCGTCGTTGCAGTAGCTCATGCGCTGTCCCGGACGTCCGGTGAAACGGGTCTGGGAATCCAGGCGGCCTGCCACACGGCGGATGCCTTCCTCTGCAAAGTCTTCCCGGTAAATGAGCTCTGCATCCAGGGAATCCTCAATTCCCATCTCCTGCGCGGTCTTATCCACTACAATACGCGGAAGCGGGAAATAGCCGCCGCTGTGGCACATCAAATGCCACAGCTTAACCGGCTCAGACTGATTCTTGTTGGTGAACTCCGGAATGTATCTGGAAACCGGATCATCTACCTTTAAAAGGCCGTCCTGCTGCATCTGCATGATGGACAGTGCCGTAAAGGATTTGGTCACAGATGCCATACCGAAGATGGTGTCTCTGGTGATCGGGAGCTTGTTCTCCGCGTCACGGTAACCGAAGTAATTTTCGTACTGGATCTCTCCGGCTGCATTGACGATGCCGACCGCGATACCGCGGGCCTGGCCATCCTTCATTACGCGGGCAACCAGCTCTTCCAGCTTTGCCTTGCCCTCCTGCGTCATACGGTTCATGCCAGCATCTCCTTTTTCAGACATTTGATGCCAAGGCCCGGATCAGAGGAAAGGATCAGGTGTCTGGTATCTTTTACGGTAAAGCCGCCCTCGTACGGAAGCTCTTTTAAGGAGAAGGTTGCGTCCAGATCCGCACGTGTAATGTTCTTTAATGCCGCGCCCAGGGAAGCTGCCGCGGTTACGCCGATACCGCTCTCCTCTGCCATACAGCCCAGCATGACCTCCACGCCTGCTGCCTCTGCGATCGCAGTGATCTTCTTTGCCTCATACAGGCCGCCGCACTTCATCAGCTTGATGTTGATGAGATCTACAGCTCGCTGGGATACTAACTGCAGGGCATCCTTGGAGTCCCAGCAGCTTTCATCTGCCATGATCGGCACAGAGCTGTGGGCAGTCACGAATTTCAATCCCTCAAAATCAAAGCGCGGAACCGGCTGCTCTACCAGCTCGATATCGTACTCATTCAGACGGTTGATGAGTTCAACAGCCTCCTTGGCTTTCCAGCCCTGGTTTGCGTCCAGACGGATCTTCACCTGGTCACCGACTGCCTCACGGATTGCGCGGACTCTTGCCAGATCGGAAGCAAAGTCTACGCCGACCTTGGTCTTGATCACGTTAAAGCCTGCCTGCACATGTGCCTTTGCATGCTCTGCCATGACTGCCGGATCATCGATGCCAACGGTCATATCTGTCTCGATCTCGCCGGAAAGTCCGCCCAGAACCTTATACAGCGGAAGATTGGTGCTCTTGCCGATGATGTCATGGCATGCCAGGTCGATGGCTGCCTTTGCAGTACCTGCATACGCTACGGTACGGTTCATCACGGTATAGATTGCCTCCATGTCACGCGGATCCATGCCGATCAGCTTCTCCTTCAGACGCTCTACGGTAGCGATGGTTCCATCGAGGTTTTCACCGGTGATCAGCGGTCCCGGAGAGCCCTCACCATAACCGGTGATGCCGGCATCGGTCTCAACCTCAACCAGGCAGCTGACTGCGTGAGTGATGAGGCCCAGTGCAATGCGGAACGGGCGCACCAGCGGCACCTGCATTCTGTAGGTCTTAATGTTGGTAATTTTCATGATACTTTTATACCTCCTCCATTATTTTTCTTCTGTAGTTCCGTTCTGTGCACAGGCTCCATTGCAAAAATGGCAGGCGCACAGATGACCTCCTCCGATGTCCCTAAGCTCCGGCTTCTGTGTGGAACAGATTTCCTGAGCCATGAAACAGCGGGTATGGAAGATACATCCGGACGGTGGATTTGCCGGGCTCGGCAGATCACCCTGGAGAATGATCTTCTTTCTCTTGGAATGGCGCTCCGGTACCGGAATTGCGGACAGCAGGGCCTGGGTGTACGGATGGGACGGGTTCGCAAACAGCTCTTTCTTGTCCGCCAGCTCTACCACATGTCCCAGATACATAACCATGACACGGTCTGAAATATGCTTGATAACGCTTAAGTTGTGGGAAATGAAGATATATGCCATTCCCATGGATTCCTGCAGCTGGCGCAGCAGATTCAGTACCTGAGACTGGATGGAAACATCCAGTGCGGATACCGGCTCATCGCAGACTACCAGAGACGGGTTAAGCACGATCGCGCGGGCAATACCGATTCTCTGACGCTGTCCGCCGGAGAACTCGTGAGGATAGCGGTTGTAGTATTTGGTGTTCAGTCCTACGACCTCCATCACCTTTAACACCTGTGCCCGGGTCTCCTCCTGGGTCTTATAGCGTTTCTGAATATTTAACGGCTCGGCAATGATCTCGCCGATGGTCATTCTCGGATTTAAGGATGCGTACGGATCCTGGAAAATGATCTGCATATCTGCGCGCATTTTCCGCAGCTCCTGGCCGCTTGCCTTGGTGAAATCCTTTCCCTTATAGAAGATCTCGCCGGAGGTCGGCTCGATCAGACGAAGCACAGAGCGGCCCATGGTAGATTTACCGCAGCCAGACTCACCAACCACACCCAGGGTTTCTTTCGGATTCAGGGTAAAGGATACATCGTCCACCGCCTTGATCCATGACTTATCTTTCTGGAAGAAGGAAGATTTTCCCGCGAACAGTTTCCGCAGGTTCCGGACCTCCAGAAGCGGGGTCTTTTCATTTACTTCACTCATCAGATGTTCTCCTCCCACTCCTTCGTATATTTAAAGCAGCGCACTTTGCGGCCCTCGGCTTCGACTAACTCCGGCATCTTCTGACGGCAGATCTCGCGGGCCTGCGGACATCTCGGGCAGAACGCGCAGCCTGCCGGCATATCATCAAAGCTTGGCACCATGCCCTTGATAACGCTCAGCTCTTTGGTGTCGTCATCATCCAGCTTCGGAATGCACTTCATCAGTCCGTCCGTATACGGATGCATCGGCTTGTCAAAGATCTGGTCGCAGCTTGCGTGCTCAACGACCTTGCCTGCGTACATAACCATAACATCATCCGCAACCTCTGCGATGACACCCAGGTCGTGGGTAATCATCATAACGGAGGTTCCGGTCTTTTCTTTTAACTCATTGATGAGGTCCAGGATCTGCGCCTGAATGGTTACGTCCAGCGCAGTAGTCGGCTCATCACAGATCAGCATAGCCGGATTACAGCAGAGTGCCATGGCAATCATGACACGCTGACGCATACCGCCGGAAAGCTGATGCGGGTACTCGTCGAAGCGGCGCTCCGCAAGCGGGATCTTAACCAGCTTTAACATCTCGATGGCGCGGGCTTTTGCTTCCTGCTTGGTCATTTTCTCATGAAGGAGCAGGGCCTCGATCAGCTGCTGTCCGATGGTATAAACCGGATTCAAGGATGTCATCGGCTCCTGGAAGATCATGGCAATCTTCTTGCCGCGGATGTCGCGCATCTGAGCCTCCGTCATCTTTAAGAGGTCTTCCCCCTCAAACAGGATCTCACCGCCCTCGATCTTACCGGGACGCTCTACCAGACCCATGATCGATAAGGAAGTGATACTTTTTCCGCAGCCGGACTCACCTACAATGCCGAGGGTCTTACCCTTTTCCACATTGAAGGAAACATCGTTAACCGCTTTCACAAGTCCGGCCTCAGTATGAAAGTAGGTTTTTAAATTTTTTACCTGTAAAATATTCTCTGCCATCTCTCATACCTCCTAACTTCTCAGCTTCGGATCCAGTGCATCTCGTAAACCGTCACCGAAGATATTGAATGCGATAACTGTGATCATGATAGCCACACCAGGCATGATGCTGTATACCGGGCGGTAGCTGATAAAGGTCTGTGCCGCACTGATCATATTGCCCCATGACGGAGTCGGCGGCTGGATACCGATGCCCAAAAAGCTTAAGGATGCCTCGTACATGATTGCGTTCGGGATACCAAGGGTAACCAGGACGATAATGGTGGACAGGCAGTTCGGAACCAGTTCCTTCATGATGATCCAGTAGGTAGATGCTCCGCAGGCGCGGGCTGCCTCTACGTATTCTTTTTCTTTTAACTGCATGACAGAACCGCGGATCATACGCGCGGTGCGAACCCAGGTCAGAAGGCCCAGGGCGATAAACAGGTTCAGGACACCCTTACCCATGAAGGTCATGATCGCCATGGCGAAGATCAGATCCGGGAATGCCTGGAAGATCTCCATGACACGGGAAATCAGGCTGTCGATCCAGCCGCCGTAGTAACCGGCCAGGGAACCTAAGGTTACGCCTACGATAGAAGCGATGATCTGTGCCACGATACCGATACTGATGGATACTCTGGAACCGTAGATGATACGAGATAAGATGTCACGGCCGAATTCATCGGTTCCGAACGGATGTGCCTTGCACGGTCCGCCAAGCACAGCGCTGTAATCCTGATAGGTCGGATCATACGGTGCGAGGAGCGGAGCGAAGATTGCCATCAGTGCCAGCAGGATCAGTATACATGCGCAGAACATTGCCATTTTGTTCTTCTTTAAACGGCGCAGGCTATCTCCGTAGAAGCTGGAATACTGCATGCCGTTTTCCATAACATCCTGCTCAAACTGTTTCTGTTTATTAAAAAATCCAAGTAATTTCTTAGCCATCTCTTATGCTGCTCCTTTCCCGTAGCGGATTCGCGGATCCAGAAATGCATAGGAAACATCAACGATCAGGTTTACGACAACGAATACAAATGCGATGTACATAACGGTGCCCTCCAGAAGCGGGAGGTCACGGTTGGACATGGCATCTACTGCCAGCTTACCGATTCCCGGAATGGAGAATACCTTTTCGATCAGCATGGATCCTGTCAGCATGTAACCAAAATCGGTACCTACGAGAGTTACGATCGGGATCATGGCATTTTTCAGGGCGTGCTTCAAGATAACGGCCCAGCGCATGGCGCCCTTTGCCTTCGCGGTACGGATGTAATCCTGTCCCAGTACTTCCAGCATACTGGTTCTGGTGATTCGCGCAATATTTCCTGCGTAACGCGCACCCAGCGCAAGACTCGGAAGTATGTAAGATGCCGGCGTATCGAATCCTGAGATCGGCAGAACGTTCAGCTTTAAGCCGAAAAGGATCTGCAGAATGATCGCTACCCAGAATGCCGGTGCAGATACACCGACGATAGAGAGTACCATAACCACGGTATCGATGCCTTTTCCTCTCTTGACTGCTGCAAAGATTCCGCACGGAATACCAATGACAGAGGCGAAGATAAAGGACATGCATGCCAGCTTTACGGTTACCTTAAAGCAGCGGAACAGCGCATCGGTAACAACCTCCTTGGTGAAATAGGAGGTACCGAAATCCAGATGGATGGCGCCTTTTATAAAATTCAGATACTGTACATAGTATGGCAGATCCAGACCGAGCTCCTTACGCACTTTGGCGATAGTCTCCGGATCTGCACGTTTCTCTAACATCAGGGCAACCGGGTCACCCGGTACTACCTGAAGCAGAACAAACGTGATCAAGCTGATGCCCAGAAGAACAAAGATCGTCTGGAGCAAACGTTTTCCTGTGTATGAAAGCATTTTATTTTCTCCTACATGCGAACAGAGGAACTGCCAAAATGCGCAGCCCCCCTGTTTCTCTAAACATTTTTAATTGTTGCCGCAATAATTACTGAATATCAGCATTCTTCCAGAACATACGGAAGGTCGCATCCATCTCAAATCCGGTGATACGCGGATTTAACAGATAGAACTTGGTCTCATTGTAGAGAGGAGTGGTTGCCCAGTCTTCTCTGGTCATGATGTGCTCTGCTTTTTTGTAGATTTCCTGACGCTCTGCCTCATCGGTGGTTGCGATACCCTCATCCATGAGTTTATCGAACTCGGCATTGTGCCAGAAGCTGGAGTTGGTGTCGGTCTTGGTCATCGGGTACAGCATGCTCTCCGGATCAGAGTAATCTACATACCAGTTGGAGATACCGCAGTCAACGCCGCCGTTCTTCTTCATATCGGACCATGCCGCAGAGTCAACCTGCTCAACCTCTACATTGATGCCTGCTGCCTTTGCCTGTTGCTGGAATGCGGTTGCGATTGCTACGTTGCCCTGATATTTGGTGTTTACGGTTACACGAAGGTCAATGCCATTCGGATATCCTGCCTCTGCAAGAAGGGATTTTGCCTGCTCCGGATCGTACTCGAACTCCGGAAGGCTGTCATCATGACCGATGATACCAGCCGGAATGTAAGAGGTCGGAACGGTTGCAGTGCCGTGAAGGATGCTATCGCAGATAGCCTTACGGTCGATGGAAAGCGACAATGGCCTCTCTTGACCTTCGGATCGCCATAGGTCTTGCTGTTTATCAGTCAGGCTGTAG
>ENA-OQHL01001285-OQHL01001285.1-human-gut-metagenome-genome-assembly--contig:-NODE-1285-length-13271-cov-2.201080_pt1 | contig 13271 bp, 9 predicted proteins | sample MGYA00242565_ERZ504723 | MGnify/ENA primary metagenome ERZ504723 (study PRJEB26092, sample SAMD00036211) | human gut metagenome | host: Homo sapiens | study: EMG produced TPA metagenomics assembly of... | reverse complement strand
AGTAGCTTTATTTGCCTGGGACAAAGACTCCCAACGTGCCATATCATCAATTTCAGCCTGTGTAAACAAACCTTCTGCGATATATCCTTTTTTTCCTAGAATATTCTGTCCATATTGATTCATCCAATCATAGCGTTGTTCCGGTAATTCACCTTCAATCCATTTATCCTTATTATAGGTAATATTACCGCGAATAGCAAGCGTCCAGTCTTTATTAAATCTTTTATTGTATTCTACTGTAGCATCGAAACCTTTATTTTCAACAATACCAATATTTCCATAAGGAGCAGATGTATTATATCCTAAGAATGACGGAATAGAGTTTTCACGTTTTAACAAGATATTTTCACGGCGCTCTTTGAAGATATCGAAGATTATTGAAAGATCATCATTAAACAGTTTCAAGTCAATACCTAAGTCTTGTTTGCGTGCTTCTTCCCAAATCAAGTCCACAGCCATATTCAATGTTTCATATCCTGAATATTTCGTCCCGTTAGGTCCCAGTTTATAACCATAGTCTCCATTTTCTTTCATCTGATTCAAATACATGAAACGACGGTCGGAAACATCACTATTACCGACTTTACCGTCCGTATAGCGGATCTTCAGGAATGATACGACCTTTGACAGCGGTTCCCAGAACTTTTCATTTGAAATCACCCAACCAACACCATACGCAGGGAAAGTACCATAACGATTTTTAGGAGAGAAGTTCTCCGCACCATTATAACCAATATTGAACTCTGCAAAATAGCGGTCTTTCCATGAATAAGTAGCACGTCCGGCAATACCCATCATACGATAAGGGATGGCATCTTCCAGTGTTCCTTTGGGATAAAGAAGTTTCTGTTGCTGATTAAAGAGGAATAATCCGCTTACACGATGATCGCCAAATGCGCGGTCGTAATTTAAAGAAGCTTCCAGATATGTTTTCTTATTACCACTCGTTTCCTGCTTATAACTCAAGACATTGGTGCCCGTATAGATTCTTTGTAGAATCGGCTGTCCGTCCAAGTCATAAGGAACATTCGTATCCAAAAAATAATAAGTAGACTCTGCACGATCCTGATGAACATGTATTTCATTATATACATCGAATGCGTACATAGCTGTCAATTTCAATCCCTTAGTAAGCATATCCAGGTCTTGCGTAATGCGTAAATTAGAATAAATCTGATTCTTGGTCAGATTATCATATCCACGACGTGTAGCTTGTGAATAAGGGTTGTTGAAGTTGTTATTGGTGGAACGCCCCGGAATATATGCCTCACCATTAACAAAGAACATTTTCGGATATTCTACCGGAGAAATGGACATAGCAGCATTATACAAGTCTTTGGAAGATATGGCCGGATAATTACCTTCACCCAGATAACCCTGAGCACCAATTTCCACTTTAGTTGTCGGAGTCACATCGATACTCAGATTGGTAGTAAAGTTATAGCGGCTATACTTCATCTTTGAATCAAAGGTATTGATGCTCTTATCTGTCACTGTCATACCAGTCTCATTGAAGTAGCTGACCGAAGCGTAGTATGAAACTTTCTCACTACCACCACGTACATTCACGTTAACACGACGATTGTGTCCCCAATCATTAAATATCTCATTCAGCCAGTCCACATTCGGATACAGATACTGGTCTTTACCTAAGATTGTATTCTGGATTTGTGAATCTGTAAATTTAGTTGCCAGTCCATCATTTCTTAACGCTTCATTAGCCGCCTTCATATAAGAGACACCATCTGTCAAATCCACCATTTTAGTGAAACGGGTAAATGATTCATAATAATCAGCACTAATTGTCGGTTTACCTATTTTACCCGGCTTTGTTTTGATTATGATTACACCATTCGCACCACGTACACCATTAACAGCGGTTGCTGATGCATCTTTCAAAGTAGTCAATGATTCGATATCTTCAGGATCAATATCGTTGAATGCACGTTCTACTCCGTCCACCAAAATCAAGGGAGTAGCCGTATTGGGAGTAGCAATACCACGAATCCAGATATCAGCTGCATCTTTTCCAGGCTCACCTGTACGTTGTACAGCAACTACACCAGCCAGACGACCGGCCAAGGTGGTAGTCAAACTAGCCGAAGGAGTTTTATATCTTCCAGCTTCATACTGGATTGTGCACCGATATTACTGATTTTACGTTGTGTACCGTAACCGACAATCACAGTTTCTTCCAGTTCGTTTACCTGTTCTTCCAGTACAACATCATAGATATTTGTAGATGAGTTTATTCTTACCTCCGAAGGTTTAAATCCGATATAAGTAAACTTAAGAACAGCATTCTTCTTGCTGACACGCAATTCAAATAACCCATCCATATTGGTTATTGAACCATTGGTATCTCCATCCACAGTAACATTCACACCAATAAGTGGCTCTCCTTTGGTGTCCGTTACACGACCTGTGATTTTTCGAGCATTCTGTTGTTGCGCGGCAGAAACGGCAGCTGACTTTCCTGAGATAAAAACTTGTCTGTCAGAGATTCTATAAGTACAGGACGTACCTTCAAAGAGTTCAGTAAGGATTTCGTCTATCTTCTTGTCTTTGCTATCAATGGATACCTTACGATCCAGATTTATTGCATCATCCAAATAGAAAAAGACAAACTGGCTGGTTTTCTCTATTGTTTGAAAGACTTCTCTCAACGTCTTATTGTTCACGTTCACCGAGAGAGTTTTGAGCTGGGAATAATTATTGTTATTAGCGAAAGAATAACTTACTCCCAAAAGTAAGAAGCAAAGAAATAGCTTGAGTATTTTGCTCTTTCTTCCCTTAATTGAATTTTTCATATTAACAATGTCCAAATTTCTCATAATATTATTATTTTATAACTTAACACTTACAGGCATATGAGCCCCATCTGGATAATACAGCAGTATTATCCACTCTTTATAAAAATCGCCATAAATTCTTAAGATTTATTTTATTAATTACTATATTTTTCTGTGTCTATTTTTCACGACCCGATAAGTTTTATACTGTCCATCATAGGCATAAGATATTGGTGCTACAAAGGTTAATCCATTAATAACTGTTTCAAAGTTGTCTTTCAAATCAATTTTTCCAGAACATTTTATCTTACTTAGCGCTGAGTCAAATTCGACATTTATTCCATAGTAAGTGGACAGACGTTTCAATACAATTCCCAAATCGGCACTATTGAAACAATAGAGACCATTTACCCATGAAATCATTTGTTCCACATCTACCTGTGAAATATTTTCCTTCCCTTCTACAGAACTGAACATCTGGTTAGGAGCTAAAATAGCTTTTGGGGTTTGTGTCGTCTCAACCTGCACACACCCTTGAGCCAGCACCACACTGCGAATAGGCTCAGATTCATAAGCTGTCACATTGAATTTAGTACCCAGCACCCTAACGTTCATATCTTTAGTACGTACATAAAAAGGACGTTCTTCATCTCTAGCTACTTCAATATAGATTTCTCCGTCAACATAGATTTCGCGTTTATCCTTTTCAAATTCTGTAGGATAAATGACTCTGGTACCTGCATTCACCCATACTTTAGAGCCATCAGAAAATGTCAGTACAGAACGCTTTCCACGTGGGATAACCAACTGATTATAAACCGCCAGTTCTTTTTTGGATATATTTTCTTCGTTAGCTTTAATTGCTACAGAATCATAGGTAATTGTAGTCTCTTTTTCTTTCAGACTTACGACTTTATCTTCTGCCAGAATCAACAATGTTTCCTCTGTAGCCGGTAATTCGGTCTTAGTCTGAACTGCAAATGTCGCAATATCAGGAGCCAAAATCGCCTGATAATTCTTTAATAAAAAGAAACTACCAACCAAAATAGCTACACTGGCTGCGGCAGTCAACCCTATCAGAAAAAAAGTTTTTATGTTTAATCTTATCATTTTTAATATTTGTTGTCTGGATATCAGCCCACAAATCTCCCAGTTCCTGATTCGAAAGCAAATCACCTTCTGAAGTAGAAATCGTTTCTATATATTCTCTTGCCGCAAAATAATCATCTATATTAGAAGGAGTAGATTTCTCAAAACGATCCCAAAACTCTTGTATCTCTTCTGTTGGATATTTAACAGAAGAAATAAAAAAATCATTCTGAAGGAATTCTTCAAAAGTATATCTAGAAAAATCAGTATGTTTCAGTTCTGAATTAATCATTTTCATTGTCTTTACATTAGGATAACAGTTCTACTTTGATTTATACTCACTTTTTTCAAACTATTTTCGATACTTTTTTTGATGGGCAGGAAAAAGCTGAATATTCTTCTCTCCTATTCTCGCTTGAATAGATTCCGTACACGCCCCAAAGCCCGCTGGATAGAGTTAGATACAGACTGATAATTCATGTCCGTGATTTTACTAATTTCATCAATACTCATATCCTTAATATACCGATAATAAACAATTTCACGTTGCCTGGTGGTTAAGGAGGACATCATAGCATGCACCTTCATATGAGTATTCTTCTCTTGTTCCTTATTTATATAAATAGTTTCCGGAGTAGAAAAATGCTCTTCGGACTGGTCTTCTTTCTCATCAGCTTCGTCCAATGAAAAAGAATCAGATGTTTTCTTTAACGCATTAAAGAGTGTATTTTTCAGTGCCACCATCAAATAAGCTATAATGTTATCAGTAGGGGTTAATTTGGCACGGTTGGTGTAAATCTTCACAAACACATCATGAATACAATCTTTGACCAGCTCCCTGTCCGAAGTATACAGTAAACCATATCGGAACAGCTCTTGTACAGTCTGATTATATATTTGAGAATACGCACTCGAATCTCCTTCGAGAAACCTCTTCCATAAAAGAGAATCAGAGAGAGTGTGTATATCTGAGGCCATCTATAACAAGTTTATGAGTTTACAAGGACAAAAATAAAACAATAAATCAAAAAAAGCCCACCTTTATAGAAAAAGTTAATTGCAAAGAGAAAAGCCATCATTTCCTATAGATAAATAGTTTTCTCTTTGCAATTTCCCCAATACTTTTTCTATTCTGGATAAAGTGTCTGGATAAAATTTATTTGTTTAAACTTCAACTACATTTTATATGCTCATTTTTCATTGTAAAGAAATGAATAGCCATATGAAAAAACTTATCTGAAGTCCGGAGCAGCAGTCTCCAAGGAAGGTACAGCGCCTTTCACAAATGGCCAGCCACCTTTCCACTGTACACGATCCATCATCAATACACGACCCTCGGGATTAGCAACACTTACCGCATGATAGAACATCCAATCGTTTCCTTTCTTATCTGTCACCAGTTCTGAATTATGCCCCGGACCGACAAATGCTTTATTCTTCTGAATCAATATCTCATGATGATTATCCGACATTGAACGCCCTTTCTTGTCAACATAAGGGCCGAACAGATTTTTCGAACGCCCCACGACTGTAGTATATGTGCTCTTCAAGCCTTCACAGCAACGGCCGATGGAAGCAAACAAATAATAATAACCATCCCGTTTATGAATATATGTACCTTCATAAGCAGTACCGGCTATTTGCTCTATTGGAGCACCTTTCTTCAAAGAGAGACCATCATCTGTCAGTTCCGTACCATATATTCCGTGGAAGCTCCCCCAAAAAAAGGTATTTCTTTCCATTATCTTCAATATAAAAAGGATCAATGCAATTCTGTATATTGATTTCATTGCTCCGGAATAACTTACCCAAATCAGTAAATGGTCCTTCCGGCTTATCAGCAGTAGCAATACCAATACCACATGTCCACTCACCTCCCCAAGTGGACATAGAATAATACATTACGTATTTATCACCGATTTTATTAATATCCGGTGCCCATATTCTCCCTTTAGGTTCGAAGTTTGGACGGGTAGCATCTGTAAAAGCAGTACCTACATAATACCAGTTTACCAAGTCTCTTGATCGATGAATAGGTACATTTTTAATACTTTCAGTTGCGTATAGATAGTAATATTCATCGTCTCCTTTTATAATAGTAGGATCGGGCAAACTAAAGTTTATTACAGGATTAGCATATGTTTTAGCGCGAACAGGGGTTGCCAAAGGGCTAGCTCCTACTCCTTCAAAAGTCATACGGACAGGCTCTATTTTTCCGTCTTTATTAAAATACATACGGTCTATACAAGTTGCACGGCTGTTCGCTGCAGTTTCGCCCAACGGACGACGGTGATAAATGATATACCATTCATCTGCTCCGGGACCTTTAACTACCGAATGATGACCAGCACCGGTTGCTATATTAGTATCTTGCTGCAGAATTTTTCCGACTCTTTCAAACGGACCGAACGGTGAATCCGCAATGGCATAGGCTACACTATAATCCGGACCTCCCCAGCCACCTTCCGACCACATAAAATAATATTTTCCATTATGTTTCAGCATAAACGGCCCTTCCACATAATTTTGGGGAGTCACTTCCTTATAGATAGTACCATCCTCAAAAGGTACAATACTCAATAAATCCGGTGCCATCTTCACCATATTACAATGTCCCCAGCCACCATAATACATATAATATTGTCCATCATCATCCTTAAATACAAACTGATCAATCGGCTGAGCACCATTTACAATCTTATCAATCAACGGTTTTCCCAACGCATCTTTAAAAGGTCCTGCAGGATTGTCTGCTACAGCAACTCCAATTCCGCCTAACTCATTATTATTTTGGATATCATTGGCTCCGAAGAAGAAATAATATTTATCATTAGCATGGATTACTGCCGGGGCCCACAATGCACGTCTGAGCCAGCTGATATTTTCTTTGGAAAGTACTTTCGGATGCTTGGTCCAGTTTACCAAATCTTTTGATGAGAAAGCATCCATGAATATCTGATCATCATAAGCGGCAGAATAGGTAGGATAAATCCAGTATTCGTCTCCAAACACAATCCCTTCCGGATCGGCATACCAACCAGGGAAAATAGGATTACCACTCGTTTTCGGAAGCTTACTTTTGTTTTGGGCAGATATAGATACAGAACAGCAAATTACACAGAAAAGAAAAAGATGTCTAAGTTTCATATATTATTTATTTAAAAGTTCACTTCGCAAAGATGAGAAAAAACAAAGAAAAGTTTCAGAAATTACAGTTCATTTAACAACAAAAACTGACCATTCTACTTCCATTTGCATGATTTATCAATATTTTATGCTTACTTTGCATTGTCATTATCAAATGAGAAGTACCATGAGAAGCAGATTGTTTTTATTATCCATTATCTTATTAATCGGTGTCTCTTGCCAGCATAAGAAGGCTACAACAGAGAAAGAAACTGTAGCCGCAGGAAATACCTATACGAACCCGTTACTTGAACGTGGAGCAGAGCCATGGGCTATTTTTCATGAAGGCAAATATTATTATACACAGGGCTCAGAAAACAAAGTCATACTTTGGGAAACCGATGATATAACAGACCTCTCACATGCTACTCAAAAAGATGTATGGATACCCACCGACCCCAGCAACTCCTATCATCTGTGGGCACCCGAAATTCATCGTATAAATAACAAATGGTATATTTACTTTGCCGCAGACGACGGCAATATGGATAATCACCAGATTTATGTTGTCGAGAATGAAGCCGCCAACCCCATGGAAGGAACATTTGTGATGAAAGGACGCATACAGACAGATAAAGACAACAACTGGGCAATCCATGCCAGCACCTTTGAACATGATGGCCAACGCTATATGATATGGTGCGGCTGGCAAAAACGAAGGATAGACAGTGAAACCCAATGTATCTACATCGCTACTATGGAGAATCCATGGACACTGTCTTCTGACAGGATTCTCATCTCCAAACCTGAATATGAATGGGAATGCCAATGGGTAAATCCGGATGGCAGCAAAACAGCCTATCCGATACATGTAAACGAAGCACCCCAATATTTTGAATCAAAGAATAAAGACAAAGCATGCATCTTCTATTCAGCCAGTGGTAGCTGGACTCCTTATTATTGTGTCGGATTACTGACTGCAGACGCAAAAGCTAACTTACTCAATCCGGCTTCCTGGAAGAAGTCTCCGGTTCCGGTACTACAACAAGACCCTGAAAACAATGTATACGGTCCCGGCGGAATATCTTTCACTCCGTCTCCGGATGGGAAAGAATGGTATATGCTATATCATGCCCGCCAGATACCGAATGACGCTCCTGGCGCATCCGATTCCCGTTCTCCCCGTTTACAGAAGATAGACTGGGACAAAGACGGAATGCCCGTGCTGGGAACCCCTCAAAAAGAAGAGGAACCAATGGCAAGGCCATCCGGTTCCCCTATTCATAAAAACAGAACTAATTACAGATTGTACTCTGAGGGCCGAGATAAGAACGCTTCATTCCTCCCAAGTCAATGACAATCTTTTGAATAACGATGCCCGGATCACCACAGCGTATCTGCAAAGTGTGCTTACCGGGCTTCTTTACATACAAAGTAGACTTATTCACTCTGCAATTCTTCAATACACTATCATACCAGATTTGAGAATATTCGATAGCCGAAGTGGAAGGAGTAGAAATGGAACCATCATCTATACGGACACTATACTTTGTATCCGAGTTAGTATGTTCCGGCAATTTGTAGTCCCGCTCAGCATGCAAGGGAAATGTCGGCAAAACATACGTATATACATCATAAATCCCGGCATTAAATGTATAGAAATCATATTCCACTCTGGGGACATCACCTGCACGATACATTTGCAAGGGAGCTGTCGGATTCCCCAACTGCAAAGAGCGACCCTCAAAACCAAGTCCCGGAAGGATACTCATCCGAATATCATTACTCTCAAACTTCCGGTGGAAGTCGGCTGCCGGAATAGAAATGTAACCATTCTCCTCTACATACAATCCTTGTACTTCTGTACGTGCAGGAGACTCCGGATTGAATACTGAAACCAGTACACTCTCCTTCTGACTGCCGGAAGTTACATCAATTTGTCCTTTCACCTTTTCTCCTACCGGCACTTTATCCCAGTCAACAGATATATGGATACGGTTTTCCGCAGACGTCTTACCACTTTTCTGAGAAATCAGGATCCAGTCTTCCGAAGGCGTGATACTCCAGCTTAGCTCTCCGGTCCCCTGATTATATATATCTATCCAATGACTTTTACGTGAATAAGTGCTGTAGGCGGGCAATGTATGAAAACTCATTCCTCCTTTATCCAAATTTTCGCTTTCTGCCTGAAGCCCCAGCTTAGGAAAGCCAACAGGTGTGTATTCCTCTTCCATCAATGGGATCATGAAATAGGAACTCGTACCATCATAGTTCTGTTTTAAAGACATCATGTGCTTCCATTTTCCATCCAGCAGAGAGTTGTATCCATCGGTTATGATTTCGAGACTATCATGATAGCACTTCACCTGAGCCTTAAGCCGATTGGCGGCAGCACGTTGCTGACGGACATACTGACGGTAAAACTGTCCTTTGATGGTCATATGATTCATCAGTTCGGCCCCTTTCACCGGATAGTATAATAATTGATAGAAAGCCGGTTTACTCTTTTCGTCCAATGAAGCTAACAAATCCTCCGTTTTTTTCCCAATACGGCTATACTCAGTCAAGCGTCTTTCCGCTTCATTATAGTTAGCAAAAGAGAACTCCGTATCCGTACGTTTCTCTCCGCCTCCCCAATAGTTATTCCAATATCCCCAGCCCATGTACTCCGGCTTTCTGGAAAAAGCCAAATTTATATGAGAACAAGTTATATCTTCCAATGTATCGTAGTACTCCTCACCAAACATCTTTGCCAGCCAACGTGCCGGATAAGTGGCGACATTATCCGCATTGAAGCTGTCTATATCATAAGCCATATCAAGGAAAAGGGAGATTTGTGTTTCAGCCCCTTTCAAGTCTCCGCAATTCGCCAGCCAGACACGATCGGCAGTGGTATCATACGCCTTACGAAGTTCTTCATACATCAATGCCGGAGGGGTAGTACTATACCACAAATAGCTATGAGGAACACCCAAATAAGATATATGATAGTAAACGCCTGCACGTCCGGAGCGCTTTTGCTCCTGCGGACCACTCAGACGTTTCATATAACCGAAATTATCATCCGCCCAGATAATTGTAACATCATCCGGCAATTCCAGTCCGTTCGAATAGATTTCCAGCACTTCCTTATAAGGCGTAAATGCTTGTGGAATTGTTTCAACAGGTTTGTCAATATGCCGGGCAATGATCTCTCTCTGAGCATTCAGTGCACTTTCCAGCATCTTAACCTTTTCCCGCATCGGCACATCTCCGCCACCCATAGCTGCATCATGCAAGCCTCTTAAAGCCAGCGTATATACATTTTCATACGCACAGTTTTCCTTCACACGATTACTCAATACCTCGTTGATCTTATCTTTGTTCTTGTTATAATCCCATGGTCCCATCGTCTTGCTGTCCCATTCGCTGGCAGTGTTCAGCAATAACGGTTCGCAGTGACTGGACCCCATAACAATGGCAAAGGTATCAGCTACCAGTTTATTTTCCGGTATCTTATAAAATGCGGTAGAAACGGGGTGCATGGCCGGTGCCAGATGATTAGCTTTCAGTCGCAGCAACAGCTCGCATATTTTGGCATAGGTACGAGGACCGATATTTCCTCTTTCTTTCTCGAATGTCTTGGCAGCCCAAGGTTTCAGTCCCCAGTCTTCGTCATTTAAGAAAATCCCCCTGTACTTCACCGAAGGAGTCTTGGACAAAGTGGCGGGGGCATCGACATAAAGCGTCTTATGTTTCTTCACCGGAACATCAGCCCACCAGTACCAAGGAGACACTCCCATCATTTCCGAAAGCGAAAAAAGTCCGTACGCAGCTCCCCGCCTGTCGCTCCCCGCTACTACCAGCGCTTTGCTGACTCCGGGGAATGGACGGGAAACCGTCTGAATCAGAAATCGTTCCCATGCCCCTTCCAAAGAAGAGATATCTAGCTTGCCCTTCTCAGCTAACTGGCGGATCAGCCGATTTTTCTCAACTGTACCCACAATAATAATCTCTTTGTCGCCTTTCAGTTTGTCCGTCAACCGTAATTGTTGTCCGGTCACTGATTCGACGTCCGAAACAAAAAGCTCCGCAGTCTTACGTACCACCAAATAGTCATCAGTATCATAAACTACTACAGCTTTCGCTTTCGAAGTAACCAAGGGAAAAGCATACTTACTCTGAATAGCATTCTCTTTAATGACTACCTGCGACTGTAGGGCAGAAGTAACCGACAATACTACTAATAAAAAAAGAATTCTCATTGATAAAGTTTATTATAGTTGTTTTTCAGTTTATTTACGACTATCCGCGGAAACATACGATTGTTCTCCCTCCAAAAGTCATAATTATCTCCGGTAATATAAGCTACTTATTATTCAATTAAGGACAAAAAATAACCATTATCGCATAAAAAACTGTCATTCACTATAAAATGACGAGCATTTATCATTTATTGAACAGCAAATTTCCTTTATTCTTCTCTGATTAGCTTTTCTTTGCAATATTCCTTTTATGAATATTAATTCTTCTATTTAATACATATAAAGATAATTACCATGAAAAAGAATTTTCTAGCAGTGCTATTCGCATTGGCTCTTTGTAGCCCGACATTCGCTCAATGGAAGCCCGCCGGTGATAAGATAAAGACTCCGTGGGGTGAGCAGTTGAATCCTAAAAACGTATTACCGGAATACCCACGCCCCATTATGGAACGCCAGGATTGGAAGAATCTGAATGGTAGCTGGAATTATGCGATTACTAAAAAAGGAGAACCGGCACCAAACAATTACCAAGGAGAGATTTTAGTACCTTTTGCAGTCGAATCTTCCCTGTCAGGAGTAGGTAAAACCATTAACGAGCATCAGGAATTATGGTATCAGCGTACTTTTGATGTACCGTCAGCATGGAAAGGCAAACAAATATTACTGCACTTCGGAGCTGTGGACTGGAAAGCCGATGTATGGGTAAATGACGTAAAAGTAGGACAACATACAGGAGGCTTCACTCCATTCTACTTTGATATTACTTCCGCATTGAATAAAGGCAATAACCAGCTGGTTGTGAAAGTGTGGGACCCCTCTGACCGTGGCGAACAGCCGAGAGGAAAACAAGTAGAAAGACCGGAAGGTATCTGGTATACACCAGTCACAGGTATCTGGCAGACTGTATGGCTGGAACCGGTAGCTGCCCAGCATATCGCCCAACTGAAAACAACTCCGGATATCGACAAGAAGACTGTCAAAGTGGAAGTAGCCACCAACGTATGCTCTCCAGACAAAGTGGAAGTGAAAGTATTCGACGGCAAAAACCTCGTAGCCAAAGGAGCGGCGCTCAATGGCGTACCGGTAGAATTAACAATGCCGGAAGACGTTAAATTATGGACACCCGAGTCTCCTTCACTTTATAATATGGAAGTCACTCTTTATAAAGACGGCAAAGCTGTAGACCAAGTGAAGAGTTACACCGCTCTCCGCAAATTCTCAACTCATAAAGACAAGAATGGTATTACACGCCTGCAACTCAACAACAAAGACTATTTCCAGTTTGGTCCGCTCGACCAGGGTTGGTGGCCGGACGGCTTATACACAGCGCCAACAGACGAAGCATTGGTATATGACTTGAAGAAGATCAAAGATTTCGGCTACAACATGGTGCGCAAGCACGTAAAAGTAGAACCGGCACGCTGGTATACTTATTGCGACCAACTCGGACTGATCGTATGGCAAGATATGCCGAACGGAGGTCGCGGTCCTGCCGAATGGCAGATGCACAAGTACTATGACGGCGCAGACGCCATCCGCTCCGCAGCATCAGAAGCTAACTATCGCAAAGAATGGAAAGAAATTATCGACTACCTGTATTCTTATCCGAGCATCGGCGTATGGGTACCTTTCAACGAAGCATGGGGACAATTCAAGACTCCTGAAATCACTAAATGGACGAAAGAATACGACCCCAGCCGTCTGGTAAACCCTGCCAGTGGAGGTAACCACTACACGTGCGGAGATATTCTCGACCTTCATAACTATCCCGGACCGAACCTCTATCTCTACGATCCGATACGCGCTACCGTACTGGGCGAATATGGCGGTATAGGTATGGCACTGAAAGGACATCTGTGGCTGGCAGACAAGAACTGGGGCTACGTGAAGTTCCACTGCTCGGGTCAATGGCAAGAACGGCCAACTTGCCGCCGTGTTCCTCCAGTACATGCAAGCCAAATACATCAATAGAGGTACTTTTACCGGCACCGGGCACACCACTGATACCCACACGGACGGA